>OKWK01000088.1_pt1 | contig 126788 bp, 92 predicted proteins | sample 1607181 | NCBI WGS metagenome assembly OKWK01 (sample SAMN07501053, study PRJEB24779) | human gut metagenome | isolation source: stool | host: human infant | place: USA: Pittsburgh, PA
GGGCAAGACATCATGCCGACCACCGCTGGCCCAGTCACCGGCACTCCTTGGCCGGCAACCACCACCAAGGTAACGGGCGTGACCCTGGTGCCGGCCTTCACGGGGCTTGGTGCGCCGTGGTGGGACCGTCAGGCCGTCGGCCTGGTCTCGGGCGTCACCGCGGGGACCGAGCGCGGTCACGTGGCGCGGGCGGCGCTGGAGGCGGTGACCCACCAGATCGCGGACGTCCTGGAGGCCCTGGGAAGCGAGGACCTGGAGGTTCTGCATGCCGACGGCGGGGCTACGGCCTCGCGCCTGCTCATGCAGTGCCAGGCGGACCTGCTGGGCCGCAGCGTCGTCGTCTCCTCCAACGCGGAGGTCTCGGCGCTGGGGGCGGCGCTCATCGGCCACACTCCTTCGCGATGGCAACAGCCTCGGCGGACAGCCGGGTGATCCCCTCCCACGCGCCGGCCTTGACCAGGTCCTTCTTGACCATCCAGGACCCACCGCAGGCGGCAACGACCGGGACGCAGAGGTAGTCCGCCAGGTTGGCCGCGCTCACGCCGCCGGTAGGCATGAAGCGCAGTCCGGGGAAGGCGGCGGACAGCGCCTTGATCGTGGCGATCCCGCCACTGGCCTCGGCGGGGAAGAACTTGACGGTGTCCAGACCCAGAGCCAGAGCGGCCATGATCCACGAGCCGTCCGTGCAGGCGGGCAGGGAGATGACGCCAGCCACCAGGGCCCGGCCCACGCCCACGCCCTCCTGGGCGGAGTCGACGACGACGGGGACAACAGGGTTGGCGGACAAGAGGTCTTGTAGTGACACGGGCGATCTCCTTTGACTGTGTCAGGCGACGTCGATGGCGCCGCAGCGGCACCTACGTCAAGACGCAGGCTGCGGCGCGGGGCTGGATCCAGGCTAGGAGCGGGCATGAGGGGCCCGGCTGGGTTGCACTATGTTGCCGATTGGGGGAGCAGGCGAGAGAGGCCAGCGTCCTAGGCCGCGAGCGCGGCACCGAGGGCGAGACCTCCCACCGCGGCCAGCAGGCTCGTGCCCGCCATGGTGACAGCGTGAAGGAACCCGGCCCACGGCCGGCCGGAGAGCATGAGCCGCGCAGCCTCCACGCAGGCGGTGGAGAAGGTGGAGTAGCCGCCAAGGAAGCCGGTTCCCAGGATCGTGACGAGCGTGGGCGCGAGTGCGCCGCTGGCGCCGGTCAGGAGGCCGAGCAGCAGACAGGCGCTGACGTTGACCACGACCGTGCCCAGGGGAACCGCGACGAGCAGGCGGCGGCCCGCGCCTGTGACGGCGGCTGAGGATGCATCAGCCGTGCGCCTTCGCTGACGTCGCGCCGCGACGACGGCGCCCACGCGTGAGTCAACCTTGAAGCGCGTGACCGCACCCAGCCCGCCTGCCAGCGCGAGCAGGAGCCAGGTCGCCGCGGTCATGACTGACCTCCTTGCCCAGTCGGCTCGCCAAGCGTGGGGAGAGCCGTGCGACGTCGTGCACCGAGCCCGGCCAGCCACAGGCCGACGGCGGCCAGCGCGACCCCGGCCACCAGCGAGCCGGCTAGGTAGGTCGCCGCGCCGATCAGGTCGGCGCCGCCGGCCAGGTGCTCGACCTCCACGATGAAGGTGGAGTAGGTCGTCAGTCCGCCCATGAAGCCCGTCCCGAGCCCGAGGCGCAGCGTGCGCCGCCACCCAGTGTCAGGGGCCAGGGCGAGGCGGCCCAGGAGGAAGCCGAGCGCGAGGGCACCGACGAGGTTGACCGCTAGGGTCGCCGTCGGCAGCTCTCCGGCGGTATGAGGCCACAGGCGGGCCAGCCCGGCGCGGACCAATGTGCCCAGCGCCCCGCCTGCGAAGACGGCAAGCGGCGCCTGGTGCTGCCTAACCCACGCGCTTGGCGACCTGGTAGTCGTCGCGGTCGAAGATGAGCTCATAGCGGGTCCCAGTCTGCTCCTGCGCCCACGCGGCCGCATCCTGGGGGGCTATCGCACCCCAGCTGCCCGAGAGCGGATCGACGACGACGTAGTCCGGGGTGACCCCTTGGGCGGTGCCCACCCAGTAGACGGTGTGCTGCGGCACGAGGTAGGGCAGCAGGCCCAGGTCGCTCTCGACCGTGGCACCACGGGGAATGAGGCTGACGATCTCCTGCGCCGAGGCCGCGCGTGCCGGTACCTGGCCCCAGTCCGGCTCGGTCATCTGGGCCAGCGGGAGGGCAGGCGCGATCCACAGGGCGGTGACCGCGGGGATGACGACGGCGACCACGGCCGTGGCCCGGAGCCAGGTGGGGACGCAGGGGTGCCACAGAGACAAGCTGGAGGCCGTGCGCCGTCGGAGAGTCTTCGGGCGGGGACGGGCGACGTCGTCGGCTGCCTGGGCGTGCCGGCGGCGCAAGCGGAGGAGCACCTCCAGCAGCGCTCCCAGCGCAATCGGCATGAGGACGGCGTTGTAGTGCCACTGCGACCAGTCCCAGTAGGTGCTCTTGGTGGACAGGAAGCGCCAGGCGAGCGTGGGCACCATGACCGCCATCCATGGGGAGGCCAGGCCGATCACGCCCGCCGTCATGACGAGCAGGAGCACGGTGACGAGCTTGACCGGTGGCCACAGCGCGCGCAGCAGCAGGTTCGCCGTGGCAGGGGCGGAGGAGGCTGAGCCGTCCGAGGTGTTGCCGCTCAGCCCGTACTCCCAGGTGCCCGTCGGGGACAGCGCGGGCAGGATGAGGCCCACCGTCACCAAGAAGGCCACCACCCCGAAGACGGCCAGGCCGAGGCCCAGCTGCGCCGTCGTCGGTTCCATGACCCGGCCTGCCAGCCGCAGCCGGGCGCGAGCGGGAGCGCCGGCGGGACCGCTGTGGCGCCCTCGCCAGGCGATGGCAAGCCCGATCATGAGGACCGTGAGCCCCAGGTCCTCCTTGACCAGGACCAGGGGCGCGGACCACCCTGCCACCGCCCACCAGTGGTCTTCGGCAAAGGCGGCCGAGGCCCAGGCCAGCAGCGGCACGGCGAAGGCGATCTCGTGGAACTGGGCCGCCACCGCCGTCTGCAGGCCCCAGGACAGGACGTAGACCAGGCCGAGCACCGTGCCGCCGACCGCGTCGAGGCAGCGGGTGGCCAGGCGGGTTAGCGGCCAGGCGGACACAGCCAGGAGCAGGTCCTGGACGATGAGCAGCGTCAGAGGGCTGGGCGCGATCCACCAGGCGGGGGCCAGCAGGACGAGGACGGGATGGAAGTGATCGCCGAGGAGGTTGAAGCCCTCACCCTTGATCGGCACGATCGGGGCCTGAAGATGGGCGTAGTCCTTGGCCAGCTGGGAGAAGATCGCCAGGTCCCAGCTGGGGACTCGGTAGGAGCGCCACTGCCCGACGGACAGCGCGATGAAGACGGCTGCGCCGACCACTGTCACGGCAGCCGCCGGAAGGTGGCGCCCACGCGCAGGGAAGCGGGTTGTAGAGGCACACATCGGTCAGAGCCTAGCGGGGGACTAAAATGCCCGGGACCCAGCCCCAAGGAGATGCCATGGATGAGCAGCAGGATGAGGCCCAGCTCCAGCGACGCCTGACGAACCGTCACGTCCAGCTCATCGCGATCGGTGGGGCTATCGGCACGGGCCTGTTCATGGGCTCAGGCAAGACGATCTCCCTGGCTGGCCCAGGGGTGCTTCTGGTCTACGCCATCATCGGCGCCGTGCTGTTCCTCGTGATGCGGGCACTGGGCGAGGTCATGCTCTCCAACCTGGAGTACCGCTCCTTCGCGGACGTCGCCCACGACCTCATCGGGCCCTGGGCCGGGTATATGACCGGGTGGACCTACTACTTCTGCTGGCTGGTGACGGCGGTGGCCGAGGTGGTGGTCATTACCGGCTACGTGCGCTTCTGGTGGCCCACCTTGCCGCTGTGGATCCCGCCGGTGGTCGCCGTCGTCGTGCTGCTCGGGCTCAACCTGGCCACGGTCAAGGCCTTTGGTGAGATTGAGTTCTGGTTCTCCATCATCAAGATCGTGGCCATCATCGCCCTAGTGGCGGTGGGGATCTACATGGTGGCGATCGGATTCCAGGCGCCTAACGGAGCCCGGGCTGATGTGGCCAACTTGTGGAACGACGGCGGGCTGTTCCCCCACGGCTTCCACGGCTTTGCCGGGGCCTTTCAGATCGCCGTCTTCGCCTTCGTGGGCACTGAGCTGATCGGTACGGCCGCCGCCGAGGCCAAGGATCCTCACGTCACCTTGCCCAAGGCCATCAACGCGATCCCGCTGCGGATCGTCCTGTTCTACCTCGGCGCGCTCGCGGCCATCATGGCGGTGACCCCCTGGCGGGAGGTCTCGCCGGAAGACAGCCCCTTCGTGGCCATGTTCTCCCTGGCCGGGCTCGGGGTGGCCGCCAGCGTGGTCAACTTCGTGGTGCTCACGGCCGCGGCCTCCAGCGCCAACTCGGGTATCTACTCCACCTCCCGGATGCTGTTCGGCCTGGCGATGGCTGACCAGGCGCCGTCGGTCTTCCGCAGGCTGACAGCTCGCAGCGTGCCGGGCGCCTCCCTGCTGGTGACCTGCGCCGGGCTGCTGTGCGCGATCCCGCTGCTCTACCTGTCCGGTTCCATCATGGACGCCTTCACCCTGGTGACCACGGTGGCGAGCGTGCTGTTCATCCTCGTGTGGTGCGTCATCGTGGTCTCCTACCTGCGGTACCGCCGGATCTACCCCGAGCGGCACGCGGCCAGCGCCTTCACGGTGCCCGGCGGGCGGGTGGCGGCCTGGGGCAGCCTGGTGTTCTTCGTCTTCGTCACCTGGACGCTGACGCTGGCGCAGGACACCCGGATGGCGGTGGCGGTCTCGCCGTTGTGGCTCGTGGCCCTGGGCGCGGCCTGGTGGCTGCGGGGACGCCGCCTGGCGCGCGCCCGGACCGAGTGAGCTGCTGCGCGGGCTGCCGGGCGAGCTACTACCGGGAGAGCTGCTGCGCGATGTCGGCGCGCGCCTGGACAAAGGCCTCCACGCACCGTCGCACGTCTGCCTCGCTGTGGGCGGCGGAGAGCTGGACCCGGATCCGGGCCTTGCCCTTGGGCACCACCGGGTAGGAGAAGGCGATGACGTACACGCCCAGCTCCAGCATCCGGTCGGCGATCTGAGCCGCCAGGCGGGCACCATCCTCTCCCGGGAACATGACGGGCACGATCGCGTGGGAGCCGGGTAGGAGATCGAAGCCGGCCTGCGCCATCAGGGAGCGGAAGAGCTCGGCGTTGCGGGCCAGCGCAGCTCGGGACTCGTCGGCGTGCCGGGCGATGCGCACCGCCCGCAGGCTGCCACCCACCACGGCCGGCGCGACCGTGTTGGAGAACAGGTACGGCCGGGCGCGCTGTCGCAGGACGTCAACGATCTCCTGCGGCCCAGCGATATAGCCACCGCTGGCCCCGCCCAGTGCCTTGCCGAGGGTGCCGGACAGGACGTCCACCTGCACGCCCAGCAGCTCGGGCGTGCCGGCACCCGTGGCGCCGACGAAGCCGGTGGCGTGGGAGTCGTCCACCATGACCAGCGCGCCGAACTCCTCGGCGGCCTCCACGATCTCAGGCAGGGGTGCGTAGCAGCCGTCCATGGAGAACACGCCGTCGGTCACGATCATGATCCGCTCAGACCCGGCCTCCCGGGCCGCCTCCAGCTGGCGGCGCAGGTCTGCCACGTCCCCGTTGGCGTAGCGGTAGCGCGTGGCCTTGCACAGGCGCACGCCGTCGATGATCGAGGCGTGGTTGAGGGCGTCAGAGATGATCGCGTCCCCGGCGCGCAGCAGCACGTCGAAGATGGCCCCGTTGGCGTCAAAGCAGCTGGAGAAGAGGATGGCATCGTCCGTGCCCAGCCAGTCGGCCAGCTCGCGCTCCAGCTCGCGGTGGGGGGACTGGGTGCCGCAGATGAAGCGCACCGAGCTCATCCCGAATCCCCATTGCTCCAGGGCATCCTGGGCGGCCTCGCGCACGCGCGAGTCATCGGCCAGCCCCAGGTAGTTGTTGGCGCAGAAGTTCAGCGCCGGCCCGGACTCGGTCTCCACCTCGCTGCCCTGGGCGGAGGTGATGATGCGCTCGCGCTTGGTCAGGCCAGCCTCCTCGATGCCGGCCAGCTCCTGGATGATCTCGTCCTTGAAGGTGAACACGCTCAGCTCCTGTCAGTCTTCCCAGTTGATGATGACCTTGCCGCACTGCCCAGAGCGAGCGGCCTCAAAGGCCTGGCTCCACTCCTCGGGTGCGAAACGGTGGGTGATGATGCCGCGGATCTGGTCACGCAGCTCGCGAGAGGAGCCCAGCATGAAGCTTCCCTTGTACCAGGTGTCATACATCTCGCGACCGTAGACGCCCTGGATGGTGAGCATGTGGGTGATGACCTGGTTCCAGTCCACCTCGTAGCCGGCCTTGGGAAGTCCGAGCATCGCGATCTTCGCGCCGTGGTTGCAGACCTCAATCATCTGGCGGGTCGCGGCCGGAGCGCCGGACAGCTCCAGGCCAACGTCGAAGCCCTCAGTCATTCCCAGGCTCGTCATGACCTCGCGCAGGTCCTGCTGGGCGGTGTTGACCGTGACTGCCCCGACCTTGGCCGCCAGGGACAGCCGGTAGTCGGACAGGTCGGTGATGACGACGTTGCGTGCCCCGCAGTGGCGGGCGATCGCCGCGCACATGACGCCGATCGGGCCCGCGCCGGTGACCAGCACGTCCTCTGCGGCCAGCGGGAACTGCAGGGCGGTGTGGACGGCGTTGCCGAAGGGATCGAACAGCGCTCCTAGGTCCGGGTCGATCTCATCGGCCTGCGGCCAGACGTTGCGCGCCGGCACCACGACGTAATCGGCGAAGGCGCCGTCGCGGTTGACGCCGATGGAGTTGGTACGGATGCACAGGTGGCGGCGTCCCGCCCGGCAGTTGCGGCACCGGCCGCAGGTGATGTGACCCTCCACGCTCACGCGCTGGCCGATGGAGAGGTAGTCGGTGTCATCGTCGGCGGTGGTGGCGTCCGTGGCGGTTCCTCGACCGATCTCAACGATCTCCCCATAGAACTCGTGGCCCAGCGTCATGGGCGGGTTGAGCTGGGCGGCAGCGAACTCGTCCCACCCGGCCAGATGGAGGTCGGTGCCGCACAGCCCGGTGCGCAGCACGCGGATCTTGACCTCACGGAACCCAGGACTGGGCTCTGGGATCTCCTGGAGCTCAAGGCCCGGCCCGGGGGCCGGCTTGCGGAGTGCGCGCATCGGGATCTCCTCATGCTGTGCGGGGCGCCTCATCGCGCCGTGGTGGGGCGGTGCGCGGGTAGCGCGCGCCCAGGTCCTAGGCTACTGAGGTCGAGGCCACTTCACCGACGTGAGAGGAAGCGATCATGGACGAGCTGTTGGCTCAGGGGCTTGAGGCGGTGCGTGCGGGGGCGCGCCTGGCACTGGACCCGGGCGAGAGCCTGCGGATTGACACCAAGCGCAACCGCAACGACGTCGTCACGCAGGTTGACCGTGGGGTCGAGGCGCTCATCGCGGAGATGCTCGCCCCCACCGGCTACGCGTTCGTGGGCGAGGAGGCGCACGCGGCGGGCTCCTGGGCCGGGCGGGTGTGGGTGCTCGACCCCATCGACGGCACCCTCAACTACGTGGCTGTTCACCGGGGCTGGGCGATCTCGCTTGCCCTGGTTGAGGATGGACGGCCGGTGCTCGGCATCGTCGCCGACCCGGTGGACGACCGGCTCTACGTGGCGCTCGCGGGACGTGGCGCCTGGGAGGGGCGGCTTGGGCTGCGGGAGGGCGACGCTTGCTGCTGCCCGCCTGAGACGGCTGCCTCGGTGGGAAGCGACGACGGTGCATCCCACATGTCCGGTGAATCGGCAGTGCCTGGGGCATCCGGCGACGGCGCAGTCAGCCACGGGGCGGAGCCTGCCTCGGTAGTGGCTCACCTTGTGCCTGGAGCTCGACCGATGGTGGTTGAGGACAGCGAGCTGGCTGACGGCGTCGTCATCGCTCATCTGCATGCCATGGCGGCCCTGCGACACCTGCCGGAGATCATCGAGAGCTCGCGGGGACTGCGCGTGTACGGTGCGGCGGCGCTGGAGCTGGCCGAGGTGGCGGCCGGGCGGGCGGGGTGCCTGGTGCATACGCGTCTGCAGACCTGGGATGTGGCGGCGGGAGTGCTGTTGTGCCAGGAGGCTGGCGCCGTTGTCACTCGTATGGACGGCGCGAGTCTGGACGTGCGGGAGGCAGGCTCGGTACTGGCTGGGCCGGCGAGCGCGCACGCCACGATGGCGCGGCGCCTTATCGAAGGTTGAGCGCCGGAGGGTCGTCCGCGCCGGCAGCGCTTGTTCTCGGCGTTGATGGCGACCACATAGCGCCTGCCGCTACCTCGTTCTGAGTGTCGCTATCTCGTGGTGTTGGTCGACCACGCTTGTGTGCGCCATCCTCCGCTTTCGCCGCTATCCCATGGTGCCGGTCGCTACCGTCTCCTGCCTTTCGCTACCCCGTTGTGCCTGTCGCTACTCCTTGGTGTTGGTCGCTACCCGGTAGCGCGTGCTGCGGGGTAGCGGAGGACGCCAAGGGGTGGCGGAGCTGGTGGAGGGGTAGCGGAGGGCGCCAAGGGGTGGCGGAGCTGGTGGAGGGGTAGCGGAGGGCGGCTGGTGGGGCGGTTGGGTCCTGTATCTGTGCGGTTTGCTGCTACCCCATTGCGCCTGCCGCTACCTCGTTCTGAGTGTCGCTACTCCTTGGTGTTGGTCGCTACCCCGTAGCGCGTGCCCCCTCCTCTTTCGTCGCTATCCCATCGCGCTGGTCGCTACCGTTTCCTGCCTGTCGCTACTCCTTGGTGTCGCTCGCTACCCGGTAGCGCGTGCTGCGGGGTAGCGGAGGAAACGAAGGGGTAGCGGCGATGGCGGGAGGGTAGCGACCATTGCCCATGCACGCCGTCGAGCTGCCACACCACGACACTGCGGCACCGCGCCACCACACTGCCGCGCGCCCGTGCCGTGACACTGCGGTGACGCCGCCTGCCGCCAACTTCGCGGCACCACTACGTCGGAAGCCAGGGGGCCCAGCCCTACGCGCCGACTCTCTCCCGAGGAGGACCTAGAGGTCACCCTTCTTCTGCAGGCGCTGCAGACTCAGCCAACCCACCGGGATCGGGATCCAGAAGGTCACCAGGCGGTAGACGATCGCCGTGGACAGCGCCACACCGCTGGGCACCCCGGCGGTCACCAGTCCAGCGGTCAGTGCGATCTCAACAGGGCCGATACCGCCAGGAGAGGGAACCACGGAGCCGACCGTATTGGAAGCGAGATAGGTGATGGCCAGGACCGAGAAGGACAGGGTGTAACCGAAGGCCCACAGGCTGGCCCCGAAGGCCAGGATGTAGCTGACGCTCAGCAGGAGCGTGCCTCCGATGCCCAGCGCCAGGCGGCCAGGGTTGGACAGTACCCAGACCAGCCGCGGCCACACCTGACGGTAGGTCGGCTCGATCTTGGCCCAGAGGAAGGTGCGCACCTTCGGGATGAACAAGGAGACCGCGACCAGCCCCACCAGGACCACGGCGGCCAGCATGACCCAGCCCGAGGGCAGCGTGAGCCCGGTGGACTGACCGGTGGTGGCTGCCAGCACCACGAGCAGGACCACGGTGACGACGAACTGGACCACCTGGACCAGTGCCACCGTGGCCACGCCGGTGGCGGTCGGCACGCCCTTGCGGGCAAGGAAACGCAGGTTGATCGCCGCACCTCCCACGCCGGCCGGTGCCACGAGGGAGACCACCGAGGAGGCCAGGTGCACCTCGGTGGAGCGCCACACACTCAGACGCACCGGGGAGAAGGCCACCAGGCTCAGGCCTGCCCCCAGGTAGGTGGCCAGGGAGAAGACGAGTGCCCCGATGATCCACCAGACGTTGGCCTCGGCCACCGCCTGGCTGATCTGCTCGAAGTTCATCCGGGCCAGCAGCGTCCACAGGGCCACCAGGCCGATGACGGCCATGATGACGGTCCGCCAGGAGAAGCGGGTGACCTTGGCGGCTTCAGCGTGCGCGGTGGGAGTCAGCTCGACCAGGGCGTCGCGCAGCTCCTGGAGCACGGTGCCTCGCCGGCCCATCGCCTCGCGTGTGGAGGAGGGCAGGACAACCCGTTGCAGCATGGGAGCGATGGAAGCGAGCTGTTCCGTGGACAGCGTGCGCGAGGCCGTCCTGATAGCACGCTCCACCCCCACCGTCGTCGCGACGAGTGCCAGGGTCTGGGCGAGGTCCACGCGGCGGGACAGCTCGTTGGAGATCGTCTCTCCAGAGTCCCAGTCCAGCAGCCAGATTTGGTCCTCGGCGTCGAGCACAACACTGGAGGCGGCGATCTCGCGGTGAGCCAGGCCTGCGGCGTGACCGCGGCGCACCTGGTCCCACAGCTGCTCCAGCACCGAATCTGACAGGCTGGAAGGGTCGACCTCGTCAAAAGAGCGGGCGCCTACGACGTGCTCGGTTACCAGCAGCATCGACTCGCTCGCCTCGGCCAGGCCGAAGAGTGCGGGGGTGCGCACGCCGGCCCGGGAGGCCTCCAGCGCCATGAGAGCCGCGTGCTCTGCGGCTGGGCGCACGGACATGTCGCGGCTGGGGGACAAGCCCTTGACTCGCAGCCGGTCCCAGACCGTGGCGAGGAATCCGGCAACCTGTCGGTCGGCGTCGAGCACCGTGACGTCGCGGCGCACCCCAGCGGTGTCCCAGACCGCGTAAAGGCGGTGGATGGAGGGACGGCCCTCGCTCAACGCGGCGGAGTGTGCCTGGGCCATGACGGCGGACAGGTCGACGTCGTCGGCAGGCATGATCGTGTTGGCGTCACCGCCCTCCTGGGAGGGAGCCTGTGGGGTGAGCTGCTCGAGTGCCTCGTCTTCGGCCTGCTCCTCCTCAAGGGACTCGGGAGCGGCCAAGGGGGTCTCACGCACCTGCTCGGTGTAGCCCAGCGGGGCGTCGGTCGTGACGGTCCAGGCCGAGGCCTGGGGAGCGGAGTCCATGCGGACCACTCGCACGGCGTCGACCCCGGCGCGCCGCAGGGCCCGCACGAGCGCCACGCCGTGGGCACGCCGGTCATCGACCCCAAAGGCGTAGCGCACGGCGAGACCGATGGCCCGGCCCAGGAGCACGGACAGGAGCGCGCCAGGCAGGGTCAAGGCGCTGCGCAGCACTGCTAGGCCGACGACGAGCCACACCGCCACCCAGCCGTAGCGGGCGGCTGGGGTCGAGCGGCGCTCACCGGCACCCGTGAGCAGCCCGGCCAGCGCGGCGAAGGTGGCGGAGACGCCCAGCTGGGCCGATCCGGAGCCAGAGACGGTCAGACCGGCGATGACCGAGTCCGGCCCCCAGGTCTCCAGCAGGGTGTAGGCCAGCAGACCGACCCCCCAGCCGGCGACCGCGCCCACCGCGGCCTGGCCGGCGCTGCGCCACGAGCGGCGCAGGACGCGCTCGAGCAGGACAGCCAGTGGGACGAGGAAGGTCACCAGGCCCTCAATGGCCTGGAGGGGGAAGACGAGAATCTGTCGGAGCACCACAGCCAGAGCGTTCTGGACGTCCTGGGTGACGCCCGTGGTCGTCTCGTGGGCGTAGGCCGCCAGGATGAGCATGCTCAACGCCCCTAGGAGGCTGAGGCTGAGGTCCAGGAGGTCCTCGGCGCGGCGCAGCCGGGTAGGAGCGGAGTCCACTAGGAGGGTGCGTGAGCGGATGACCGGGGTACGCGGGGGTACTGGCTCGGCCACGGGGGCGATACCGATGCGCGGGATGCCGACCGGCGAGGTCGCCGGGGCGTCAGAGTCTGCGGGCTGCCTGTCAGGCCCGGGGACGGCGTCGGTCATGGGCGTGATTTTACGGGCAGGTACCCGGTGCGAGATCGACCGTCAGGAGGATATGGCGCCGGGTACGGGTACTCCGTGCGTGGTAGCAGTGCCCGCTGCGCTGGCTGGGCCGCTGGCTGCTAGCGCCCCGCCCGGCGCAGCCGCAGGGAGTTGGTCACCACGATGACGCTGGAGGCGGCCATGGCGGCGCCGGCGATCATGGGGTTGAGCAGCCCGGCGGCCGCCAGCGGGATCGCGGCGACGTTGTAGGCAAAAGCCCAGAACAGGTTCTGCTTGATGATCTCCAGCGTCCGACGCGCCACCCGGATCGCGTCCACGGCTGCCAGCAGGTCCGCACGAACGAGCGTGACGTCCGCGGCCTCGATCGCCACGTCCGTGCCGGTGCCCATCGCGAAGCCCAGTCCCTGGGTGCCAGCCTGGGCGAGGGCGGCGGCGTCGTTGACGCCATCGCCGACCATGGCCACGTTGTGCCCCTCAGCCTGGAGCTGGGCGACGACGTCGCGCTTGTCCCCGGGCAGGACCTCGGCGCGCACGTCCTCCTGCGGGATGCCGACCTGCGCCGCCACGTGGGCGGCTGCCCGGGCGTTGTCCCCGGTTAGCAGCACCGGTCGCACGCCGAGGTTGCGCAGCTGGGCGATGGCCTCGGCTGAGGAGGGGCGCAGCGTGTCGCGCACGGCGAAGACCGCCATGACGGGTTGCGCGGTGAGGCTCGCTCCGTCGGCCTCGGCCTGAGGTGCCAGCGGCCTGGCGTGCAGGACGACGGCGGTGGCCCCGGAGTCCTGGAAGGAGGCGACGGCGTCGCTCGCCCGGGCGGGAAGCTCCAGCCCCTGCTCGGCGAGCCATGCCGGCCGGCCGACGGCGACGGCGTAGGAGGTTCCCTCCAGCGTCACGGTGCCGGTCACGCCGCGGCCGGAGTTGTTGGAGAAGTCGGTGACCGGGGGCAGGGAGCCCAGCTGCGCCGTCGCCGACCGGGCGATCGCCGCGGCCACGGGGTGCTCGGAGGCCGCCTCGACCGCTCCGGCCAGGGCAAGGGCCTGGGCAGGGGTGCCGGCCAGGGCGGCGAGATCCGCCTCGGTGCCCAGGCTCATGCGGCCCTGGGTGACGGTGCCGGTCTTGTCCAGGACGATCGTGTCCAGGGTGCGGGTGGACTCCAGGACCTCCGGGCCCTTGAGGACCACGCCCAGCTGGGCGGCGCGGCCCGAGCCCACGAGGATCGCCGTCGGCGTGGCCAGGCCCAGGGCGCAGGGGCAAGCGATGACGAGGACGGAGACCCCGGCCATGAAGGCCTGCTGCAGCGGGTGGCCGAGGGCGAGCCAGGTCAGCACCGTGCCCAGGGCCAGGGCGATGACCACCGGGACGAAGACACCGGAGATCTTGTCCGCCAGCCGCTGGACCGGAGCCTTGCCGGCCTGGGCGGCGGTCACCATGGCACCGATCCGCGCGAGCGTGGTGCCCTCACCCACGCGGGTGGCTCGCACGAGCAGCACGCCGGAGGTGTTGACGGTGGCCCCGGTGACCTCATCGCCCACGCCGACCTCGACGGGCACGGACTCGCCGGTGAGCATGGAGGCGTCCACGGCCGAGCGTCCCTCGATCACGACGCCGTCGGTCGCGATCTTCTCGCCCGGGCGCACGGAGAACAGGTCCCCGGCGCGCAGCTCGTCGACGGCGATGGCGGCTTGGCTGCGCACAGCGTCCGGGCGTGGGGTGCCAGAGTCGTCCAGGACGTCGACGGCGTCGGTGGAGCCTGCTGGTGAGGTCAGGGTGACGCGGGTGACCTCCTTGGCGCCCAGTTCCAGCAATGAGCGCAGCGCGTCGCCGGAGCGGTACTTGGCGCGGGCCTCAGCCCACCGACCCAGCAGCAGGAAGGTGGTGACCCAGGCGGCGGACTCGAAGTACATGTGTGCCATGTGCCCGGCCGAGCGAGGCAGGAGCTCCATCTCCATCCTCATGCCCAGCTCTCCGGCGCCGCCCCAGATCAGGGCCCACAGGCTCCAGCCAGTAGCGGCGATGACGCCGAGGGAGACGAGGGTGTCCATGGTGAAGGCGCCGTGGCGAAGCGCCTGGAAGGCGGCTTTGTGGAAGGGCCAGGCACCCCAGGTCGCCACGGGCAGCGCCATGGCGGCAACCGCCCACTGCCAGCCGGTGAACTGGAGGGCAGGAGCCATGGACAAGGCCATGACGGGCACTGACAGCACGAGGCTGACGATGAGCCGCTTCTTCAGGTCGGCGGCCCGAGCGATCTGCGAGGCGCCGATACGTGGTGGCTGAGCGCTGGGTACGTTCGGGGCGCTGAGGGAGGCGGACTGGCCGTGGTCAGTTACCTGACCGGGGGAGGCGGCGTGCAGGGCCTGCGGCGCCGAGGGCGTTGTGAGCGGAGCTGCGGGTGCGCCGTCGTCGACGTGGTCCGTTGCAGAACCGCTCTCCTGGCGGCCGGTGACCTGTGCGGTGTAGCCGGCGCGGGCGACGGCGGAGATCAGCTCGTCGTCAGAGACCTCCTTGGTCAGGGTGATGTGAGCGGACTCGGTGGCAAGGTTGACGGTGGCCTGGACGCCGTCGAGCTTGCTCAGCTTCTTCTCCACGCGGGCCACGCAGGAGGCGCAGGTCATCCCGCCTACGGCGAGGTCAACTGTGCCCAGAGGTGCTGTCGTGGTTCCAGCGAGCGGGGTTTCTGACTGAGTCATGCGATGAGGTCCTGGTAGCAGGGATGTTGTGATGCCCGGCGGGCGCAGCGACGGCGGCGGACGGGTGTCCGCCGCCGTCAGGTGCCGAGTGGTGGGAGGGGTCAGCCTCCGTCGTGGTGCAGGTTCGTGTGGCGTCGCGAGGTCCTCGCGGCGCCGCTTCAAGCGAGGCTCAGGCCTGGTCGCGCTCGATGGCGTCAACGGTGTAGGAACCGGCCTCGTCCACGGCCTCCTTGAGGGTGTCATCGTCCAGGACGACGTCGGAGACGACGGTGGCCACGGACTGGCCGCCCTTGTTGAGGATGACGGAGACGTTCTTGACGCCCTCCAGGGCCTCCAGCTCCTCGGTGACGTGGGCGACGCAGTGGCCGCAGGTCAGGCCCGAGAGCTTGAGGGTGGTGGTGCGGTCGATGCCGGTGGGGGTGAAGGCGGACATGATGTGCTCCTTGGGTGCGTGCTTGCTGGGGTGGTTGTGGGTGTCAGGACCGCACGAGGCGGGCGATGGCGTCAGAGGCCTCACGGATCTTGGCCTGCCCCTCCTCGTCAGAGGACTGGGCAGCGTGGATGACGCAGTGGCTCATGTGGTCCTCCAGCAGTCCGAGGCTGACAGCCTGCAGGGCCTTGGTAGCGGCCGAGATCTGCGTGAGGACGTCGATGCAGTAGGTGTCCTCCTCCACCATGCGGGAGATGCCGCGGACCTGCCCCTCGATGCGGCGCAGCCGCTTGAGGTAGTCCTCTTTGGTGCCCGTGTATCCGGCCACTGTCTGCCTCCGACGTGGGTGAGCTCCTTGCTGACAACCACGAATATACCCCTAGGGGGTAGGGGTGTCAAGTACTCCGAGGGGGTATCTGGAGGGCGGGATGCTCGCGAGATCACGGCAGGGGTGGGATGCTGGGGCCATGGCTGCCACGCGCGGGGCCGCGCCCGAGACCGCCCCTGCTTCTTCAGCGACTTCTGTGGCCGGACAGGCGGACGAGCAGGACGCGGCCCTGTCCTGGGCGCCGTTGGGCTGGGAGCCCTCGCTGCCCACCGTGGATGACGCACCCTTTGGCTCGGTCCTGGGAGACCCGCTGCCGGGTCCCTTCATGTTTGACGCCTCGGTCCTGGATACCGCTCCTGGCGCCGCCCCTTCTGCGGTGGAGGCGAGCGGCTCGACGTCGTCCTACGGCCTCATGCCAGGTGCACCCCGATCCCGCGGGGAGGCTGCGCCAGCGAGCCAGTCGCGTCGTGGTGCGAGGAGTCGGAGGCCGGCGGGGACGACGGCGGTGCCGGCTCGCCAGCAGCCTGGGGCGCCAGCCGCAGCTGCGGGGCGTGCGAGCTCGCGTCAGACGGCGTTGGGCGATGGCGCGGCTGTGCGGACGAGGCCCGCCGGGGAGCTGTCGCAGCAGGAGCGCGCCTACTGGCGTGCGCAAGTGGAGGAGCAGCGGCGTCAACGTCGGCAGCAGCAGGGGCGGCTCAAGGCGACGGCGGGCAGTGGCTACGCCCCCGGGGCTGGGAGCGCGACGCCTCCTGGTTACGACCCCGCGGAGGTCCGGGCTGCCGCGGCGCGGAGGGCACGCCGTGCTCAGCGTGAGGCCGAGGAAGCGCGCAAGGCTGCCGAGGAAGAGGCTCGTGAGGCCGCGGAGCGGGAGAAGGACGCGCGCGCCTTCCGCAACTGGTTCTGGGCGCTGGTGATCCTCGGTTTTATCGTGCTGCGCGGCTGCATCTAGCGCCGAGTGTGCGCCTGCGACCGGGTGAAGGGCGATCAGTCCTTCACCCGGTCGCAGGCGCACACGCCCGATGAGGAGCGGGCTAGCCCTCCAGGTGGGAGACCAGCTGCTCTGCCAGCCCCGTGTAGGAGGCGGGCGTGAGAGCGAGAAGGCGAGCCTCGACGTCGGCCGGCATCCCGAGCCCGGCGATGAACTCGCGCATGGCCTCAGGCGTGACCTTCTTGCCGCGCGTGAGCTCCTTGAGGCGCTCGTAGGGATCGGCCATGCCGGTAGCCCCGGCCACGGAGGCGGCGCGCATAGCCTGCTGGACGGGCTCGCCCAGCACCTCCCAGGTGGCGTCGAGGTCCTCCGCCAGGCGGGAGCGGTCCACGTCCAGCCCGGCCAGGCCGCGGCGGATGTTGTCCAGTGCGAGCAGCGAGTGGCCAAAGGCGACGCCGATGTTGCGCTGGGTCGTGGAGTCGGTGAGGTCGCGCTGCAGGCGTGAGGTCACCAGCGTAGCGGCCAGGGTGTCCAGCAGCGAGCAGGAGATCTCCAGGTTCGCCTCGCCGTTCTCGAAGCGGATGGGGTTGACCTTGTGCGGCATCGTGGACGAGCCCGTGGAGCCCTGAGCGCTCAGCCGCTGGTGGAAGTAGCCCAGCGAGATGTAGGTCCACACGTCGGTGGCCAGGTTGTGGGCGATCCGGTTGAAGCGGGCGACGTCGGAGTAGAGCTCGGCCTGCCAGTCGTGGGACTCGATCTGGGTGGTCAGTGGGTTCCAGGTCAGGCCCAGGCCCTCGACGAAGCTGCGCGAGACAGCCTCCCAGTCCGCACCAGGCACGGAGACCACGTGCGCTCCGTAGGTGCCCGTGGCGCCGTTGATCTTGCCCAGGTACTCGGTGGCCTCGACGCGACGCACCTGACGGGACAGGCGCCAGGCCAGGACCGCCATCTCCTTGCCGAGCGTGGTGGGCGTGGCAGCCTGTCCGTGGGTGCGCGAGAGCATCGCGGCGTCGGCATTGTCATGAGCCAGCGCGGTGAGGTCCTCTACGAGTCCGCGGGCAGCCGGCAGCCAGACGTCCTGGACGGCGTCGCGGATCGTCAGCGCGTAGGACAGGTTGTTGATGTCCTCGGAGGTGCAGAAGATGTGGACGATCTCGTGGACCGTGGGCAGGACGGTGTCCTCACCCAGCGCGGCGGGCGCTGCGTCCAGGCGGCGCTTGAGCAGGTACTCCACGGCCTTAACGTCGTGGCGGGTGACTGCCTCGATCTCGGCGAGCTCAGCGATCTCGTCGGCACCGAAGGAGGCGACGACGTCGCGCAGGTAGGCCTTCTCGGCTGCGGACAGGACCGGGGCGCCAGGAAGGACGTGGCCCTCGGTGAGGTGGATGAGCCACTCGACCTCAACCTGCAGACGCGCCCGGTTGAGGGCAGCCTCGGACAGGTAGTTGGTCAGTGGCGCGGTCACGGAGCGATAGCGGCCGTCGAGCGGGCCGAGGGCAATGGGTGGGGTGAGCGAGGACAGGTCGACCATGGGGCTGATTGTGCCAGGCCTGGGCTGTATCGGCCCTACGGCCGACGCGCATAGGTGACGTGACAGCCTGCGTCGTGCCATGTGGGCCGCTCACGCCAAGGCGAGATCTTCATCATCGACAATCATCTACACATTGCAGGTGAGAAGTGTCGATGACTGTCCATGAGTGTTCATGACTGTGCATGAGGAACTGCCTCGTGAACGACGGCGGGGTGCGACCTGGTCATCAGGTCGCACCCCGTGGCGTGGGTGGGAGTGCCAGCGGCCAGCCGCCGCCAGCAGCCCGGTCCTGTGCTGCCAGCCGGCCCGGGTGCTGGCTGCGGCTCAGAGCATCGGGTCCCAGTGGGGCAGGACAGTCACCTCGCCCGTGAGCGCGGTGGTGATCTCCTCCGGCAGCCCGGCCGTGGGGACGACGGCCTCGTAGACGTACTCGTCAAACCAGGAGTCGTTCATGGTCCAGAAGCCCTTCTCCCCGAGCTTGTCACCCCAGGAGTTCTCCACGCGCCAACGGCGAGGGGCGCCGTCGACCAGGTCAACGCCGGTCAGGCACATGGCGTGGGTGAGCATGGACTCGCGGCTGACCAGGCGCTCAGCCTTGGTCATGGTCAGGTCGACGCCGTACAGGCCCTCGTAGTCATGCAGGGCAGCGTCCCAGGTTCCAGTCTCCTTGTCCCGCTGCTTGGCGACGTCGCAGGCGAACCACACCGGCGTACCCGCTTGGATCGCGGCGATGCACGCGGCCTTGATCTCCTCCAGGGTGGCGGTGACGTGCTCCTGGGTGGGCTGGCCGATCATGAGGTCCGTGCGCTCGATCCCGTAGCGGTGGTGGAGCGTGGTCTCCGGGCGCGGGTCATGGGCCAGGACCACGAAGTCCATGACGCCAGCCGCGTAACGGGCCCCGAACTCCTGCGGCGTCATCTCTCCGACGCGGTGGAAGGCCTTGTCCTTGTCCCGGTACTGCCACACAAAGCGCTCGGGCGGGGTACCCAGGTGGATGGACAGCACCCGGTGCACGTCAGCCATGACGGCCTGATGGATGGGCTCGGTGTCCTCTCCGGCTGCCACAGCCGCACGCAGGCGCAGTCCCCCGCGACGCAGGACGGTGGCCAGGGAGCTGTTCATCGCGTCCGAGGAGGTGGCGGAGAAGGAGTCCGGCATGGCGTAGTGCGGCACCGCACCGTACTTCGCGACCAGGCGTGCCAGCTCGGGCCAGTAACCGCCGTCCCCGATGGGGGCCTCAAAGGAAGCGGTCACACAGCGGTCCATGAGGTCCGCACCGGCCTGGGCGTCAGCCACGGCGTGGGTGAGGAAGGTGTTGGCCTTCTCCAGCTTGTCATGGAAGTAGACGAAGGACTGGCTGAACTCGAAGGACTCCAGGTTCAGCTCCTTGATCACCGCGGCGCGCAGCACGTTGAGCCCGGCGAAGGCCCAGCAGCGGCCGGAGTGCTTCTGGTCCGTGATCGAGGCGTCCGGGATGAGGTCCGAGACGGAGGAGTCGATGGAGGTCAGGATCTCGCGGTCCAGGCTCAGCTTCTCGACGTCCGTGGTGGCGACGGCGTTGCCGACCACGCGGGCGGCACGGTCTGATCGGAAGGCAGCGTTGCGCTCGGCGACCCAAGTGGGGCTGACAGGTGTGCTCATGGAGCCAGGTTAGACCTGGCCTGTGACACGAATCTGTTGTGGTCGGCGCTGGCTCAGCGCTCCTCGTGCGGGCCCAGCAGGCCCACCATGATGGCCGAGGCGATCGAGACGATGACCGAGCCCAGGACCGCCGAGCCGAAGCCGGCCACGTGCAGGCCCAGCGGCGCGCCAGAGCTGACCACACGTGCAAGCCAGTCCGTCACGTGGGAGGTCAGGACGAGCATGAGGCCGTTCACCACCAGGGCGAAGAGCCCGAAGGTGATGATGTAGAGGGGGAAGGCGACGAATCGCGCCACCGGCTTGACCACGGAATTGACCAGCGCGAGCACCAGAGCGACGACGAGGAAGTTGACCACGGCCATGCCGGTGGAGGGGGAGCCCGGGACGCTCAGGCCCCCGACGACTGCCACCGCCAGCCACAGGCCGGCTGCGTTTCCCAGGGTGCGTGCCACGAGTTCCATGAGGGCAGTGTCCCATCGACGCCTTGGGAAACGCTGAGGAGCATGCCGACGGCGTCGGCGCCACCCCTAGCAGGCTGCTCGTCAGCCGCACCGGGCAGGTGCGAGACTGCTCCCATGAACGATCCCGCGCCCAAGGACGGCTCTTCCCAGGCTGCTCCGGCAGGTGAGGAGATCGAGGTCCCCCAGTGGATCAATGACCTGGTGCCGGTGGCTGAACGCGCACGTCCCGTCCTCCTGGGCGAGCTGGTCTACCTGGTGATGGCTCTCGTCCTGCTCGCGCTCATCTGGGACGCCGATCCGCTCGGGCTCGGACTCCCGCAGGCCATCCTCCTGGCGTTGGTGGGATATGCCTACGCGTTGCGTTGCGGCGGCGCCCGCCGTCGGCTGGGGCAGGCTGACTCGCCGGCCCCGTTGCGGGCGGGGGCGTACACCACCATGCTCGTGCTCGTGGCGGACCTGGTGTGCAGCGCCCTGGGCCTGGCGGTGTGGGTGATGGGCGCGCTCAGAGGCTCCGAGCACCCGCTGGAGGCGGGCGCGCTGGCGGCAGCGGTCGCGATGACCACGGCCGTGGCCGGGGTCCTGGCCTGCGAGGTGCCGTCGACGGCGCCGCGATGGCTGGCACCGGCCGCTCAGCTCGCCGGCCTCCTCGCCGTCGTCTGCCTGACCTTGGCGGTGCTGAGCACCCAGTGGATCAACCCGTGGTGGTGGGTCCTGGCGCTGGCGATCGTCACGGACCTCCTGGGGCTCCTAGCGATCAGGGCTGGTCGACGCAGGGACCGGGGCGAGCGCGCCTGAGCGCATGCGCTTGGAGACGAGATGCCGCACCGTTCCACCCCGCTCGGGCTCCACAGGCGCGTGCCGTGACACCCCCGAGAGTGTCCGTCCACAGGTGGCGAGCGGGCGTGCGCCGGTACGGCCTAGCGTCAGGTCATGGACCTTCTCTCACTCGTGCTGGCGCAGGAGGCTGTTGCCAGCGCCGCCGCCCACGTGCCCACGACGGTTCCCACCAGCTGGAGCGGTCCAGCCGCGACGGCCTGCCAGACGAGGCTGGATGAGCTGCGCCTGCTCCTGACTGATCTGTCTGCGCGTCTGGAGCAGGCCCGTACCGCCGCGGCCGCCGTCGACGATCCCCTGCTCCAGTGCGTGGCGTCATGACCACGGCAGAAGTGCAGGGCCAGCGGCTGGCAGCCTCGCAGGGCGCGACCGGACCACGGACTGGGCTGGAAGCCGATCCAGCACCAGGCGTAACGCCGCTGCCCGACGATACGGCGGCACGTGCGATGAGCTGGTCCCTACCGGCTGGTGGCCAGGTCCGCGCCGTGCTCTTCGGGGGAGGCTTCCGCGTGGACCTACACGACCTGGATACCCTGGCCGCGCAGCTCTCGGGTGGCGCCGGGCTGCTGGACGAGGCCGCCAGGCACCTGGGCGTGGCGCACGCCCAGATTGAGGCTGGCTCCCACCCCTTTGCCTATGAGCTGACACCCTGGGACCTTGCGGCAGACCCCATGGCGGCCGAGTGGCAGCGCGCCCAGGCGATCCAGGCGGCGGACGCGCTGCGCACGGGCCCCGGATCGGTGGCGCAGGTCGCCGAGCTCCTCCAGACGCTGAGCACGGACGTGCTGGCGAGCGCCGAGGCCTACCAGAACGCGGAGGCCAGGAACGCGACGAGCTGGCAGACCTCGGTGCAGATCCTCCACAACGTCTCGCTCGTCCAGGCCCTCGGGGGCGGGACGAGCCTGGCGCTGAGCCTGGCGCGGTTGCTGGCAGCCAGTCCGCGGCTGCGTGAGCTCATGGATGACACCGTGTTCCACGGGCTCCAGGACCTGGTCAACGAGGCTCCGGAGGGAACGGTCAAGGACGGCCTGGCTGACCTCCTCATTGTCCTGTCGGACGCGGACCTGGCGCAGTGGGTGCGCACCGATCTCCTGGCGATCCTCGTCCTGGGGGCCCAGGCTGTCCGTGCGGGTACTAGTCAGGAGGCTGCACGTCTGGAGGCCTATCTGTCCCAGGCTGCCGACCGGCTGGACCCGGTCATCTCCGCCAGGCTCCCTCGGGATCTGGCGGTGGGTAGCCAGATCGTGCCGGCCGCGAGCCTGACCCCGATGCAGCGGGTGACGGCCTACCTCGCGATGCGCTCGGCCGAGGCTGGTCGACGGCGCTTCGGCGAGCGCACGGGTCTGCGGCTGACGCCCCACGGCGGATCTCCCTTCACCGTGCCGGCGGCGCTGCGCGATCCGCTCGGGCTGGGGACCGCCGTGGCTCCCCTGGCTGTCGCCTGGTCGGGGAGCGAGGGGCGGTGCCTGAGCCCCCTGGCGACGCCCAGCGACGTCATGCGCTACTCCGACGGGCTGAAGCAGTCCGACTCTGACCAGACCACAGGCGTCATCTCACTCGTGCGCACTGACCATGTTGACGGCACACGATCCTGGCTCGTCGTCGTGCCGGGGACGACGAACTGGGGCATGGGTGGGCCGAATCCCCAGGACATGCTGACCAACCTGGAGGCGGTGGCCCGCATGCCTACGGATATGGAGAGCGCCGTCGTCAGCGCCATGCGGGCCGCCGGAGTCGCGCCCGAGGACCCGGTGGCGCTCTACGGGCACTCCCAGGGCGCGATCACGGCCTCGAACCTGGCGGCTGACCCGGCCGTGGCGCAGCGTTTCACCGTCACCACCCTGCTCACCGTGGGAGGGCCTGTAGCCGGCGCTGCCGTCCCTGAGACGGTGCGGACCCTGCACGTCGAGAACGGTGCCGATGCCGTCCCGGCCCTTGACGCCCGGGCCAATCCCGTGGGCCCGGCTCGCCTCACGCTGCGGATCGACACGACCGGCACCAACCTGGAGGGCTACCCGCATGGCTCGCTCGTCTACGCCCAGGCGCTGGAGGGGATGCCTGCCGACCCCGCGCTGGAGGACTGGGCCCGTCAGCTGCGCGGTATCACCAGCGCCGGGGAGGAGGGGGCGGTGACCAGCGAGGTGGTCTTCGACGTCGAGCGGCTGACCGATCAGGAGCAGCCTGGAGCGGCGGTCGGTAGGTGACCGACGCTGCGGGCCGGAGCTGGTCGGTGCGAGGATGCCCGCATGAGCGCTTCCCAGCCGGCCGGCCCCGCAGCCTCCCAGGGCATGACGACGTCCGTCCACATCCGCCAGGCCGTTGCCACCCTTCCGGCATACGTTCCGGGGGCTCGCCCCGGAAGCCAGCAGGTTGCCAAGCTCTCCTCCAACGAGCTGCCCTACCCCGTCCAGGAGCCGGTGCTGAAGGCGCTGACCGCGGCCGCGAGCACGGTCAACCGCTACCCCGAGATGACGGGGGAGGCCCTGGTGGAGGCGCTGGCCGGTCGGTACGCAGTTGATCCGGCTCAGGTGGTCGTTGGCAACGGCTCGGTGGCGCTCATCCAGCACCTGCTGGACACCGTGTGTGACGAGGGGGACGACGTCGTCCTGCCGTGGCGCTCTTTCGAGGCCTACCCCATCTGTATCGCCGTCGCCGGTGCGAGGGCGGTCAAGGTCGCGCTCACGCCTGACGGGCGCCATGACGTGCCCGCAATGATCGCGGCGCTGACTAAGCGCACCCGGGTGGTGATGGCCTGTACCCCGAACAACCCCACAGGTTCCGCGCTCACGCGTCGCGAGCTGTGCGCCCTGCTTGACGGCGTGCCTGCCAGCGTCCTGGTGCTGGTGGACGAGGCCTATCTCGACTTCGTCACCGACCCGGCGGTGGGCGACGCGATGGAGCTGCTGGAGGCTTACCCGAACCTGGTGGTCTCCAGGACCTTCTCCAAGGCGCACGCACTGGCTGGCATGCGCGTGGGATACCTCGTGGCGCAGCCGGAGATCGCGAGCGCGGTGCGCAGCGTGGCCACGCCTTTCGGCGTCAACCTGCCTGCGCAGGCTGCGGCGATCGCCGCCCTGGAGCCGAAGGCGCTGGCCGAGACTGCCCGGCGAGCAGGCCTGGTGGCCGCTGAGCGTGACCGTGTGGTAGCGGCGCTGTGCGAGGATGGATGGGTTGTGCCCCAGGCGCAGGGCAACTTCTTCTGGCTCGGGGTTGCCGAGGCGACGGCGCAGCTCGCCGAGCACTTCAAGGCCGCGGGGATCCTGGTGCGGCCCTTTGCTGGTGAGGGCGTGCGCGTGAGCATCGGCTTGCCTGAGGACAACGACCGGGTTCTGGCAGCCGCCAGGAGCTGGGACGGCCCGCGGGGCTAACGGGCGGTGCTACAGAACCCTCACGCTCGCTCAGGGAGAGCTGAGGGTCCTTAGCTCGCGATCGTGATGAGGAAGGCGAGGCAGAAGGCCAGTTCGACGACTCCCATCGTGCCTGGCCGCAGGCCCTTGTGCGTGCGCCGCACGAGGCTCCACTGCCAGCGGACCATGGCGAAGGACCGCACCGCAAGCAGCACCCACAGCGCCGCGTGGGCCCACGGCAGGTATCCGGTGCCCGCTCCTACGAGCGTGAGCAGCGCGACTGCGGCGTGCCAGGCCACTGTGCCAGCCAGCAGCCGGTTGTTGAATCGCTCGCGGATCATGGCCTTGATATACGGAACCGTGCCGCAGAAGTAGGCGGCCGTCAGTGCCGTGACGACCCACATCCATGACCACCCCACGAGTTCGCCGTTGGGGCTGGACCCAGGCAGTGGCGAGCTGGTGGCGCCGGTGCCCAGGAAACCGCCTGCGCCACCCACTGCCAGCGAGTAGGTGACGGCGGCCATGATGCTGGCGGCCGCCGTCGTCGACAGTCCTGACAGCAGCGAGCGCTCGCGCCCGGACCACACCTCCCACAACGCGATGGCGAACAGCGGCGCCAGGGGGACCGCGAACTGCAGCAGGTAGGGAGCCGCGGCCAGGGTGATGAGCCCGAGCATGGCAGTGGCGGCCGTGTAGGCGAGAAGCGGGACGAGGATGAGAGCGCGACGGCGCGGCGAGCGGGTCCGCAGCCACTGCGACCACGCCCAGTAGGTCAGGTACGCGCTCCACCAGGCAGGCAGGAGCAGAAGGTTCTTCCAGCTCACGCCGCCGACCACCCAGCCGACCAGCGGCGGTAGGACCAGCATCGACCAGGCGCCGTGCTGGTTGGGGATCCAGGCCTTGCGGCCGGGCTGGCGACGGATCTGCTCCTGGCGTTCCTTGGCGGCCTCGACCCGCTCGCGCACGGGGGTGGGCTCACCGGCTCCGCGCGGGCGGCCCGTGGCCAGCATGATGTCGTCCTCCGGCCCGGGACGGGACTGGTGGGAGGGAATGGGGGAGGGACGGCGTCCGTCCTCGGCCTGCTCAGCGGGCTGCTCGTCAGCCAGGACCTCCTCGGGCGCCGGGCTGGCGGCGCCGTTGTACTCATGGGGCCGGGAAGGACGCTGCTGAGTCATGGAATTACCCTAACTGGGCCTGGGCCAGGCATCGGTGAGCGTGGGCCGAGACAGCGAGGTGGGGAGCCATGCCACGCACGGCTCCCCCACCTCGTCATGCTGCTGAGGTTCAGGACGTGTCCCTCAGGTGGTCTGACCAGTGGTCAGAGGTGCGTCACTTCCAGGTGATCGAGCTCAGGAGCGTCTGGAAGTCCGCCTCGCTCACCTCGGCGGCGCCGGAGAGGTTGAGGGCGGTCTAACCGATGAAGACCAGCGTGCCGTTGTGGCTGACGTAGGCGCCACGGGTGGCCGCGGACATCCCGGTGCTCTCGTCAGAGGAGGTGCTGGAGTAGCTCGCTCCGGTCTCGCCGTCCACCGTGACCGAGCCGGTCTCGGCGAAGGCGGTGGTGGCGCCGCTTTGCACCTGGGTCTGGCCGACCATGCCGCCGGTGGCGAACAGGGCGGCCACGGCGGCCTCCACGTCCTCGCTGCTGGTCTGGGCCGAGATGACGATCGTGCGCATCCCGTCAGCGCTGACGAAGCCGATCGCGCCCTCGCCGCTCTGGGCGCCGACGTCGGTGAAGCCCTCGGGGGCCGTGACACTGGCGACGGTGGTCACGTGAACGGGCGTGCCCTCGGCCTGGTCGGTGTCCGTGGCCTCCTGCGTCTGCTCGGTGGTGGCAACGGCAGTGGCCTCGGCCGCCGTCGACTCAGCGGTTGTGGTCGAGTCGGAGCCGGAGCCGCAGGCAGTCAGGGAGGCGGCGAGGGCGATGGCAGCGAATGAGGCTGCGACAGTGCGCTTCATGGGATCTCCAGGTGTGAGAGAACAGGGAAATATGATCTCTGACGCCCTAGATGGGGGGGGGGATGTCAACTGCGTCGTTTCAGGCCCTGAACAGTCGATTGCGCTGCTGTGCGCATGGGAATCGACTGTTCAGGGCCTGAAACGACGCAAGTGAGGGAAGGGCCTACGCCGGCTCAGCCGGCCAGCGCCGCAGCCACGACCTTCTTGGCCTCCTCCTGGACCTGAGCCAGGTGCTCGGCCCCCTTGAAGGACTCGGCGTAGATCTTGTAGACGTCCTCAGTGCCAGAGGGACGCGCCGCGAACCAGGCGTTCTCGGTGGTCACCTTGAGACCGCCGATCGGAGCGTCATTGCCAGGCGCCCGTACCAGCCGGTCCACGATGGGCTCGCCGGCCAGCTCGGTGGCCGTAACGTCCTCGGGGGACAGGGCAGCGAGCTTAGCCTTCTCAGCCTTGGTGGCTGCGGCGTCGATACGTGCGTAGGCCGAGGCGCCGAAGCGCTCCACCTGCTCCTCGTGCAGCTGCGAGGGGGTCTTGCCCGTGACGGCAATGATCTCGCTGGCCAGCAGCGCCAGGATGATGCCGTCCTTGTCCGTGGACCACACCGTGCCGTTCTTGCGCAGGAAGGAGGCTCCCGCGCTCTCCTCGCCACCGAAGCCCACCGAGCCGTCGATGAGGCCGGGAACGAAGTGCTTGAAGCCCACCGGCACCTCGACCAGCGTGCGTCCCATCGCGGCCACGACGCGGTCAATGAGGCTGGAGGAGACCAGGGTCTTGCCCACGGCCGCCGTGGCAGGCCACTGGGGACGGTGAGTGAAGAGGTACTCGATCGCCACGGCCAGGTAGTGGTTGGGGTTCATCAGGCCGTCGGGGGTGACGATGCCGTGGCGGTCGGAGTCCGCGTCATTGCCGGTGGCGACGTCGTAAGGCGTCTTGCCGTCAGCGTCCGGCGTCATGACGGCGCGCAGGGAGGCCATGGCGTTGGGGGAGGAGCAGTCCATACGGATCTTGCCGTCCCAGTCCAGGGTCATGAAGCTCCAGGCAGGGTCCACGGTGGGGTTGACCACCGTGAGGTCCAGGCCGTAGCGCTCGGCGATCGCGCCCCAGTAGTCCACCGAGGCCCCGCCCAGCGGGTCGGCGCCGATACGCACGCCCGCCTCGCGGATCGCCTCAACGTCAATGACGTTCTCCAGGTCCGCGACGTAGGACTCCAGGTAGTCGTGCTTGATGACGTAGTTGGAGTCCAGTGCCTCGGCGATGGGCACGCGCTTGACGCGGTCCCATCCGTCAGCGAGCAGCTCATTGGCTCGGGCGGCGATCCAGCTGGTCGCGTCAGAGTCGGCCGGCCCGCCGTGCGGGGGGTTGTACTTGAAGCCGCCGTCGCGCGGGGGATTGTGGGACGGGGTGACGACGATGCCGTCGGCCAGGCCCGGGCCGCTGGTGCGCACGCCGGACTCGGTGCCGGCGCCGTTAGCCAGCAGGATCGAGTGCGAGACGGCTGGAGTGGGTGTGTAGGCGCCGCGGGCGTCGACGGCGGTGGTCACGCCCGCGCCGGTGAGCACCTCGATCGCGGTGCGCCAGGCCGGCTCAGACAGGGCGTGGGTGTCTCGGCCGATGTAGAGCACGCCGTCGGTGCCCTGGGTGCGGCGGTACTCCACGATGGCGGCCGTGGTGGCGATGATGTGGGCCTCGTTGAAAGCGGTGTCCAGGGAGGAGCCGCGGTGACCGGAGGTGCCGAAGACCACGCGCTGCTCAGGCACAGCAGGGTCCGGGACGAGGTCGTAGTAGGCGTTGACGACCTCATCGACGTCGATCAGGTCTTCGGGACGTGCAGGTTGTCCAGCTCGTGGGTGCATGCGTCGAGTGTGGCACGCCCGATCAGCGCTGTCCGCTCATTGTCCCGAAAGATGGACGACGGCGGCTCAGCCTAGGGAGGAAAACCGCCGGCTGGCCGGGTACTTCGGCCTGACAGCCACCCGCGGCGCTCAGCGGCTCCTTAGGGAGCGGCGGACACAAGGTCAGTGGCGAAGGCGAGGAAGGCTGCCAGACGGTTGGGCCGCTCGGCCAGCCACACCTCGGCCTGCGTGAGCCGGCCGTCGACCAGGAGCAGGCAGCCGACGGCGTCGAGCACCTCACGCTCCTGGGCGCCGGACAGGAACAGGGAGAGGTCCGCCGGTCTGCCGGGGTGGCGCTGGCGGCAGCGCGTCTGGCGGGGGTCTCAGGTGACGGGATGACGGGGCGTCGCACGGCGGTCCTCCTGGGTCACGCGCCTATCGTGGTGCTGTCACAGTAGTGGGGCGGTGCGCTGGTGTCCGCCCGTCGGAAGGACTGCCCATGACCGCAACCGCCATCTCCACGCCCAAGGCTCCGGCCGCCGTCGGCCCGTATTCCCAGGCTGTCTCGACTGGTGAGGGCGCCGGCTCCACCGTCTACGTCTCCGGCCAGATCCCGCTCGACCCCGCTACCGGGACGCTGGTGGACGGGGACATCCAGGCTCAGGCCGAGCGCGTGCTCACCAGCGTCGGTGAGATCCTCGCGGCCGCGGGACTGGGCTACGAGCACGTCGTCAAGACCACCGTGCTGCTGGCTGACATCAATGACTTCGTCCCGGTCAACGAGGTCTACTCCCGCTTCTTCACCGGGCCGGTGCTGCCGGCGCGCGCGGCCTTCCAGGTGGCGGCCCTGCCCAAGGGCGCCGGGGTGGAGATCGAGGCCGTCGCCGTGCGTCCCTGACCGTCTGCTGGCCGGGACCGCCGCGTCGGCCGGGACAGGCCGGGCCAGACCGTTACCCTGACGCTATGTCGAAGAAGAAGCGCCAGGCGCGCAAGGCCGCCGACGCAACGCCCAAGAAGCAGAAGATCGCTTACGTCGCCCGTCCCTTCGAGGGGCTGCCCGGCGAAGAGGACCTCGTCGCCATGATGCAGATCCTCCCGGCGGCGACCGCCACCGTGAAGCTCAACGAGGCCCACGGCGGACGCACGGTCCAGCTGGTCACCCTCCTGCCCGAGCTCGCTCAGGCGCTCAAGCGTGCCGACGGCGAGGTCCTGGTGGCGCTGCAGACGACCCTTCACTCGGGTGACGCCAGCCGTGACGTGGCCGCTGCCCTCCTGGAGGCCCTGGACCTGGAGGAGGGGCACGGGTTGGCCGTCAACGGGCTGCCTGAGCCGGGTGAGCGCCTGCAGGACATCGTGGACCTGGACTTCGCCCCGCAGGTCAGCGTGCGCGAGACCTTCGACTTCTGGCTCGACGCCGAGGCCGCCAAGGACCCGCAGGCCCAGCGCCAGCTGGAGGAGGCCAAGGGCGAGATCGCCCAGGCCAAGGCGGTGCCGGGCGTGGAGCACGCCTACTGGTTCCGCATGGGTGGCAAGGAGTTCGTGCGCTGGGTGCGTGGGGAGGACGAGGACGAGTTCTTCAACGCCTTCGCCCGCGTGCACGCCGCGCGCGAGTCCGACCTGGAGGAAGGGGCCCGCTTCATCGGCGCCTTCCGTGCCTGTGGCCTGGCCATCCCCGTGTGGGAGCTGGTTCCGGGGACCGAGGCTGAGGAGCTCACCGCCCCGATGCAGGAGATGGCCGCGCGGCTGGAGGCGGCGCTGGCTGCCCAGGGGCCGCTGGACGCGGCGGCTCGCCGGGCCAAGGCCGGCATCATCTCGCGCCAGGTCAACCTCTGAGCCGAGGCGCCGGACCTCGTGAGCGACGCCGTCGCGTGTGCTGATCGTGCGCACGCGACGGCGTCGTTGCCTGCGGGTACGGTGGAGCCATGAAGGCACAGCGCATCACGGACTCGGTCTCCTACCACGGCGAGGGACCGGTGTGGTGGCCGGCGACGGGCCGGCTGCGCTTTGTCGACATGCTGGCCGGCAGCGTCATCGAGCTGGACGAGGCCGCCGAGGGCGGTTACCGCCGTCTGGACGTGCCCTCGAAGGTCGCCAGCGTCATCCGCCCGCGTGTGGACGGGGGCGCGGTTGTGGCCACGGAGCGGGGGATCGCCGTCGGGCGCGCCGAGGACCTGAGCGACCTGACGCAGGCCGTTGAGCTGTACTCCGACCCGACGATCCGCACGAATGAGGGCGGATGCGACCCTGACGGGCGCTTCTGGATCGGGACCATGTCCTACGAGCGCGTGGAGGGGGCTGCCGCGGTCTATCGCTGGGACGGCGCCGGCGAGCCGGTGCCTGCCTGGGGCGGAGCCACGATCGCCAACGGCCTGGGCTTCAGCCCGGACGGTTCGCGCGGTTACTGGATCGACACCCCCACCGGGCGGGTGACCGTCTTTGACTACGACGCCGAGGCCGGGCTGGTCGAGCCTCGCACCTTCGTGGAGATCCCGGCTGAGCAGGGGCACCCGGACGGGCTGACCGTGGACGCTGAGGGCGGGGTGTGGGTCGCCATGCACCGGGGCAGCGCTGTGTGGCGCTTTGACGAGGACGGTCGACTCAGTGAGGTGATCGAGGTGCCGGTGTCGAAGGTGACGGCCTGTACCTTCGGTGGTCCCGACCTGGGCACGCTGTACATCACGACCTCGCGCGAGAACCTGCCTGACGACGTCGAGCCGGCCTCCGGCAGCGTCTACGCCGTGGAGCCTGGAGTACAGGGTCTGGAGCCGCTGGCCTTCAAGGGGTGAGCTCACGGCTTGTGATGAGTCTGACGACGTGACTTGGCCCGTGGGCCGGGTTGTCTCTCCCGGACCCACGGGCCCAAGCCTCGTGAGGGCTCCGCGCCCGGCATCCCAACTCCGGGGGAGCGTCCTCCTTCGCCGGAGCGACTGCCTTGGGCTCCCTAAGACCTGTGGCTGTCTCGGAGGCGGATCGGTCGTCAGGCTCCCCAACCCTCGCGACCCGTTCCGTCCGGCGGTGACTCGTATATAACCCGGTCATCCTGAAGGAACACGGGGTGGTTGCCTGGAAAGTCTCTAGGAACCGCGAAGCGGCCGGGGCTGACGGCGGTACACGCCTTTTGTGAGGGGTGTTGTCGGCTTCCTTTCCCCGTCGCTTTAGGTCTTTAACAGTCGGCTCCCATGCTTGCCACAACCGAATCGACTGTTCGCAGCCTAAAGCGACAGTCTGGATCCACCCTCGCCCCATCGCTTTAGGCCCTCAACAGTCGGATCCCATGCCCGCCGCAACCGAACCGACTGTTACCGGCCTAAAGCGACGGGGCGTGCGGGGTGAGTGAAGGCTGTACGGGGGCATGCGGGACGCGGGAGCCTACGGGATCCGGGGCATGACGAAGCCCCCGGTTCCCGGGTTGTCTCTCCCGGGCCCGAGGGCCTTCGTCAACGAGTGGCTCGACCTGTCGGCGGGCTTCCCAAACCCCGCCCGGGAACCACTCCCTCGCCGGAGCGACGGCTTCGGGCTCCCTAAGACCCGTGGCTGTCTCGGAGGCGGGTCGGTCATCAGGCTCCCCAACCCTCGCGACCCGTTCCGTCCGGCGGCAGTGACTATGTAACCCGCCCACCCTGAAGGAACACCCCTCCAAAGCCTGGGAAATGCCTCCATGTTCCTGCTGACGTGTCCGTCGGTGGGTGGCTCCTGGTGGCATCCGGGGTTTGTGTCGGTGCTCTTTGGCAAGATCTCCTCATGGACGAGACCACATCTGCCGGCCCCACCGCAGCGACCGGCGCCGCACACGAGATCCACAACCCCTACGTCTTTAATGAGACCGAGACTCGGCGAAGGCTGGACACCGGCGAGCTCTACACGGACTTCGGCCCCGGCCGGGAGGCCCTGGAGGAGGAACGTAATCGGGGCAAGGAGCTGGTCGAGCGTTACAACGCCACCTCGATCCGCGACCCTGAAGGGCGCGCGGCTCTTGCCCGTGAGCTCTTCGCCTCCTTCGGGGACGGAGCCTGGCTGGAGACGCCGATCTATTGCGCGTACGGCTCCCACACCACCATCGGGGAGGGGTGCTGGTTCAATACCGGCACCACGCTGATCGACGACGCCGCTATCCATATTGGCAAACGTGTCCTCTTCGGTCCCCATGTCACGGTAGCCACGGCCGGTCACCCGATTGACCCTGAGCTTCGCAGCACGGGCGCGCAGTTCTCTGCCGTCGTCACCATCGAGGACGATGTATGGGTGGGCGCGAACACCACCATCCTGCCCGGTGTGCACATCGGCTACGGGTCGGTCATCGCGGCTGGCGCGGTGGTCAGCTCGAACGTGCCGCCAATGACGGTGGTTGGCGGTCTACCAGCCCGCGTCATCCGCACCATCACCCCGGGGGAGGAGACTGCCTACAAGCCGCCGCGCAGCCTGTGAGACATGGTGTCTCGGGTGGCGGTGGGGATACCTCTCAGGGACGGGAAGGTGGAACCCGGCGTCATTGACGGGCTCCTTTCCACAACCCTCTCTGATCGCTGAGGCGATGTCAGGTGAATGAGCGTTCACAGAGGACTGTCATCTTTTTCTGTCGTTTCTTGCATTGGTCAGACGGGACAGAAGTCCTCTGACGCTCGATAGGCAGACGCGCCCTCGCCCCTCGCGGTGACCTCGAGTGACCTGGGCGGCACCGCTATTGACCATCCCGCAGAAGTCCTCGCTTACGAGGCTGTGGATGTTCCGGCTACGGTCACGTCCTGCGATCACACACCGACGTATGACGCGCGGTGGGTGTGACGCTCTCGCGCGGGCAAGCGCTGGTCGGTGTGTCACTGAAAGGTTCCCCGCGTGTCCCACGCCTCCTCCCGCCCAGCCAGCGACGTGCCTGGAGCGCAGGATGTCTTCGTCCTGCCTGACCCCCGCGACGCTGAGACAGTCAGCCCGGCCCTGGCCGGCTCCATCTTTGCCACGGCTGTCCTGGCCTTCCTCGGCCTGTTCCTAGAGACCGTCGTCTCCGTCCTCTTCCCGGCCCTCATGGAGGCCTTCGGGGTGGGGACCTCGCAGGTGCAGTGGCTCACCAGTGGCTACCTCCTGGTGGTCGCGATCATCATGCCGCTGTCGAGCTACCTCCAGCGCCGTTTCACGGCCAGGTCCCTGTTCTTCGCGGCCGTCGCCGCCGTGGCGGCCGGCTCCGTCATCGCCCTGGCCGCCCCCCACTTTCCCGGTGCTGCTGGCAGGGCGTCTTCTTCAGGGCGTGGGCACCGGCATCATCACGCCGCTCATGTTCACGATCATCCTCACCCAGGCACCTCGCACCAAGTTTGGGGCGCTCATGGGAGTCGGAGGCCTGACTCTGGGCGTGGCCCCGGCCGTCGGTCCGATCGTGGGCGGCGTCATCGGAGAGGTGGCGAGCTGGCGAGTGGTTTTCGCCATCACCCTGCCTCTCATCCTGGCCTCCTTCGTGGTCGGAGCCCGCTCGATCCAGCAGGCTCGCCCCACGGAGAAGATCGCCCTGTCCTGGGGGCAGGTTGTCCTGCTTACCCTTGCCTTCGTGGGTCTCATCCTCGGTCTTGAGCGGGGCGGTGCGCTGCTGGCTGCCGGGGCCGACGTCGAGCTGGGCGTCAACGCCTCGGTCACCCGCTTGCTGGAGACGGAGACGAGCCAGGACACCGCGCGCGAGCGCACCCGGGTCCAGGTCCAGGTGCGCGAGGCTGAGGCCGTCGCAGTGGAGGCCGGGGCGCCGGGCAGCGTCCTGGACTAGCTGGCTCTCACGCCGGGGCTCACGCCGAGCAGACGTCGTCCCTCTCACCGTGCTGTGATCGCGCCGTGAGGGGGACGATGTCGTTACTCTTGTGCCGTGACTATGTCGATGCCTCAGCAGCCGCATCCAGACCAGCGTGCCGAGCAGAGGGTCGCCGTCGTCATCCCCGCGAAGGACGAGGCCGAGCGCATCGCGGCGACCGTGCGAGCCTGCCGGGCGATTCCGCGCGTTGACCTCGTGGTGGTCGTGGATGACGGTTCCACGGACGGAACCCAGGACCACGCCCGAGCCGCCGGTGCGGTCACGGTGCGTCACTCAGTCACGCGTGGCAAGGCCTCGGCGATGGAGACCGGCGCCTCGATCGTGGGGATGCGTGACTACGTCGATGGCCCCTCACGCCTTCTGCTCTTCATCGACGCCGACCTGGGTGACTCTGCCGCCTGCTGCGCAGACCTTGTTGCCCCCGTGATCGATGGCATCGCCGACATGTCGATCGCTGTCCCGCCCAAGCAGGCTGGTGCCGGCGGCCGCGGTCGCGTGGTCGGCGCCGCCCGTACGGCGATCGCTGCCGCAACCGGTTGGGCCCCGGTGGCTCCGCTGTCCGGTCAACGGTGCCTGAGCCGCGAGGCCTATGAGGCAGCCGCCCCGCTGGCTGAGGGCTGGGGTGTCGAGGTGGGTCTGAGCATCGACGTCCTGGTGGCCGGGCTGACCGTCATCGAGGTCCCCTGCGACATCACCCACCGCGTCACCGGCAATGACCGCGCCGGCATGCTGCACCGTGCCGCCCAGTACAAGGATGTCCTGAGAGCGATCGCGGCGCGCAAGGTGCGCCGCCGCCGGATCCCCGTCAAGGCCCTGGACGAGGAGCTCATCGGCTCCCAGTCCCCCTTCCACGCCTACCGGGCCTGGCCCGGGCCCAAGGCCCAGGGCAGTGACCTGCAGGCCGGGGAGCCCGACGGCGTCGCCCCGGCGCGTCCCGAGGCCTAACGCACCCGGGCCTGGAGCTGAGTGGCCACGAGCGCCACGAGAAGCGGCGCCGCGCAGGCCAGGGACAGGCACGCCATGGACAAGCCGGAGTCGTTGACAACCACCTCGACGACTACCAGTGTGCCCAGGCCCTTGAGCGCGGGAGTCAGCCACTGTGGAAGCCCGCCGGCAGCCGTGGTTCCGGCCCCCTCGTGCTGACCGGCGCCGTCCTCGGTGGGCCTCTGGTCGGCTTCCTGCTCCTCAGGTCGCACCAGGCTCGCGTAGGCGCTGGTGCCGAGCCTCCACGCCGTGACCTCGCGCCTCAGCCACCACCCCGCGCCGACCAGGGCGATCACCCCGACCACCAGCGCCAGGAGAGCGAGCCGACTGGTGAAGAAGGGCACCACCAGAGCCGTGAGCTTGCGCAGGATGGTGGTCGAGGCGGTGCCGTCCTGGAGCTGGCCGATGAACTGGCCCATATGCGTGTGCGAGCCCAGGGAGCGGTCGATCAGCCCGAACAGCCCGGCGGCGGCCAGAGCCCCGGTGGCGATCGTCATCCACCGCTTCCAGCCGATGCGGCCTCCCACGAGTCCGGCCGTCAGTGCGGCCAGCGCCGCCGCCATCGCGATGGCACCGCCTACGTCAGCGCCGGCCTGAGGCAGTCCGTCAAGCGCCAGGGCGATCAGGCCGGGCACGCCGACCCCGAGGTAGGCCGCGGTACGTCGCAGCCGGTGGGTGGGCTGAGCCTCGACGAAGGGGCTGACCCCCGCTGCCACAGCGATGACGAGGGCGGCCGCGGCCAAGGCGAAGGCCGTGTTTGACATCCCGTAAAAGCGCCCGGCGACGACGGCATCCATCCCCAGCATCCCGTTGAAGCCCAGGCGCGCGCCCGCCGCGGAGTCGGAGAGGATGAGCGCGGCCACGCAGGCCGTCAGGACGTAGGCGGTGAAGAACAGCGGGGTGGGCACGCGGCTAGAGGGAGGCAGGCGTAGGCCGTGGACCCCCAGGGGACCGGGGCCGTGCCCCGGCTCTCGCGGCGTGCGCGGGGCGCGTGGGGGACGCGGACGAGCCGCCAGGAGCCTGTCCCGTACGGAGATGACGACGCTGCCTAGCCCGTGCAGGACGCCGACGCCGACCATCGCCGTGAGGACCATCGTCAGTATCGCCGTCGGCACCACGACCCAGCTGGGCTGGTCGCCGTCGGCGCGGACTCGCCACCAGGGGACCGCCATGCCCATCCAGGCTCCCAGCGGCAGGGCGCCGACCACGGTGGCTGCCACCCCGACCCCGTGCAGGTGCTTGCGGCCAGCGGGCCCTCGCAGCGTGCAGGCGGCGACGAGGACGAGGGCGGCCGCGGCGCCGACGATCGTCAGCCCAGCGGGCAGCGTCGTCATCTGCGAGGCCTTAGCGCGCAGGGCGTCGTCGGTGAGCTGGCTGACGGTCTGTGGCACGTCGGTGCCCTCCGAGCGCGTCAGCGCCCCAAGATCCGTGGCGCCGGCCGGCAGGCTCAGCGCCTGGCCACTCATGGAGGTGGGGACAGCCACGCCTAGGGCTGACAGGAACGTGGGGGCGAGGTCGGTGAGCTGGACGAGCCCGGCCTGGTGGGTGGAGGGGCTGGTCAGGACGCCGTCCTCGCGGTCCAGGCCGGTCGAGCCAGAGGGCAGCACGAGCGCCTGAGGCCCAGATCCGGGCCCCGTCAGGGAGACGACGACGACGCGAGCCTGAGCCCCTGAGGCAGCCAGGGACTCCAGATCCTCCGCCAGGGTCTGCCGGGCGGCCTCGGCGCCGTGGCGGGTGGCGTCCACGATGGTGAGCTCGGCCAGCTCACCGAGCTCGGTGAGGGAGCCGGCCGAGTGCGGGGACTGGCCGGAGGAGGTCGTCAGGGCGAGCTCGGCGCCGGGCCCGACGGCGGCCGTGGTGAGTCCGGCTGAGGACAGGGCGTCCGCCAGGGCCCCGGGCTCAGCGGCGTATCCGGCCTCGCCGGAGGCGTGTGCCGCCTGGTCCCAGCCGGAGGGCCATGAGCACGGTGAGCCGGGCTCGGTGGCGCGCGTGCGAGCACCCGCCCCGAGCGACAGCCAGGCGTCCGCCTCGCAGGTGCCTGCCGTGCGGGGCACGAGATTCGCCGGGGAACCTGAGGCGGCCAGGCTCAGCAGGTCCTGGGAGGCCTTGTCCTCGCCCTGGGAGACGGAGGCCCAGCTCAGGGCGGTGGTGGCCAGGACCACCACGGGGGTGCGTCGGCGTTCCTGGCCGAAGGCGGACCCCGCCATCGCCACCACCATGCCGATGACGGTCAGGAGCACGATCGCGTAGACCACGCTGCGGGCAAAGCGTTGTCGTGGTGACTGATGCGGACTCACGCCAGACAGCATAGGGGCGCCCTACCTCCAGGCCCGGAGCACGGCCGGGTCCGTCTCCGCGTGCGCTCACCCGGAACGTCGCTTCAGGCCGGTAACAGTCGGTTCGGTTGTGGCAATAGTGGAGATCGACTGTTAAGCACCTCAAGCGAGGGATGCGCGGAACCAGCCAGGTGGGTCAAGGACGCTTGCGGACGACGGCGCCGCCCCAGTGCGGGGGAAAGGAACCTGCTGCTGGGCTGCTCACCCAGCAAGCCTGTCACGGCCTGCGGCCTCATGCTCGATACCCTTCACGCTATGACGACCTCGACGACCGCTGCGACCTGGTCCTTCCTGGGCCCCACCGGCACCTTCTGCGAGATGGCCCTGAGGCAGGTGGCTCCGCAGCAGATCACTCTGGACCCGTGCCAGGACGTGCCCACCGCGCTGGACCACGTGCGCGACCGCACGGTGGACGCGGCTGTGGTGCCCATTGAGAACAGCGTCGAGGGCGGGGTTAACGCGACGTTGGACAACCTCGTGGCGGGGTCCCCCTTGGTCATCGCGGCTGAGGTCGCTGTGCCTATCACCTTTGTCCTGGCAGGTCTGGAGGGGACGCGGCTGGAGGAGGTGCGTGGCATCTCCACCCATCCCCACGCCTGGGCGCAGTGCCGCGGCTGGGTGCACACCCACCTGCCGCAGGCCGTGTACGTGGCCGGGACCTCGACCTCGGCCCCGGCCAAGGCTCTGGCGGCAGCCGGGCCGCAGGGGCTGGGGAACCTGGACTACCAGGCTGTGCTGTGCAACCCGCTCGCCGCCGAGCAGTACGGGCTGACGGTGCTGGCCGGAGGGGTGGCGGACAACCCGGGCGCGGTCACCCGCTTCGTCAAGGTCACCCGTCCCGGGCGGGTGAGCGAGCCGACCGGTGCGGACAAGACGACGCTCCAGGTCCAGCTGCCCCACAACCGCTCCGGCGCGCTGCTGGACATGCTGGAGCAGTTCTCAGCGCGTGGGATCAACCTCTCGCGCATCGAGTCTCGTCCGGTGGGTGACTCGCTCGGACGCTACCGCTTCTCCATCGACGTGGAGGGGCACATTCGTGAAGAGCGCGTCCAGGCCGCCCTCATCGGCCTGCACCGCACCTGCCCGCAGGTGCGCTTCCTGGGCTCCTACCCCCGCCTGGACGCCCGTCCCATCGTGGTTCCGGCGGGCACGAGTGACAAGGACTTCGTGGTGGCGCGCGCCTGGGTGGCGGACGTGCTGGAGGGACGCACCGTCTGAGCGGCTAGCGGCGGACGAGGACGGCTCCGGGCTCCAGGCGCACGCGGACCCAGCGCGTGGGAGGCAGGAGCTCGCCGTCGACCTCCACCATCGCCGGGCGAGCCAGTCGGACGACGACGTCGCGGCCCCGGCGCAGGACCACGCGCCCGAGTGCACGGCGAGGATCGGAGTAGCGGGCGGCGAAGGGGGGCAGCACCTGGCGGGCGAGCGAGGTCCAGCCGGCCAGCCCGCCGACGGTGTCGATAGCGGCGACGTCGAGGAGGCCGTCGTCCATCGTGGCCTGCGGCAGCAGGGTGATCCCCGCGGGAAGGCGACCGCCATTGCTGATGAGCAGGCAGCGTGCGGTCAGACGCTCCAGGTGGCGCTCGCGGCTCACGCCGTGGTGACGCCGGACCTGAGAGGGGCGGCGGCCACCGCGAGGCCCGGCAGGACAGTCCTCCTGACCGCTGCGCTCGTCCAGGCTGAGCAGCATGTCAAGGCGCGGGGACCAGAGGTTCTCGAAGGCGGCCAGGGCGTAGGCGCCCCACTTGATGCGGGCCTTGAGCCCGGGCCGGGTCGAGGCGACGAGTCCTGCGTCAAAACCGATGCCGGTGACCACGAGGCAGGCGTGCTCCGAGCCGAGGGTGGGGCGAGCCCAGTTCTGTGTGGGGGCGGGGCGGTCCTTGCTGGAGACGGGGTCGTCGGGGTCGATGGAGACCCAGGCGAGGTCCACGGGGTGGGCAGTTCCCGTCACTGCGGTGGTGATGAGCGCCTCCGGATCGCCCACGGGCAGGCCCAGGTTGCGGGCGGCGAGGTTGGCGGTGCCCAGCGGCAGGATCCCAAGCTCGGTGGAGGTACCGGCCAGCCCGGCGGCCACGGCGCGCACGGTGCCGTCCCCGCCGCCAGCCACAACGAGCCGGGCTCCTGAGGCGACGGCGAGGCGCGCCTGCGTAGCGCCCGGCTCGCTGACGGTGGTCTCCAGCCAGATGGGCTCGTGGTAGCCGGCCTCGGCCAGGGCGAGGGCGAGGCGGCGGCGGACGGACTCAGTGACTGCCGGTTTGGACGGGTTGAGGACGACGCACGCCAGCCCAGCGTCCGCGGACGCTGGGCTGGCGGGGGTGGCCGTAGGGCCACCGGATCGGGTCATGGGCCGAGGCTAGCGGGCCGCGGTGGAGGGCACAGGAGTCAGGGGCAGGCCGGCGTCCTGGGCGAGGCTGGTGATGATGCGGGCGAGCTGGCTGAAGTCGGAGCCTCGCGAGGAGGAGGTGCGGTAGACCAGGCCCATGCGGCGCACGGCGTTGACGTCCCCGAAACGAGCCACTCCGTGCGGCACGCCTCCCAGCATCCGCAGGGCGCCCTCGGGCAGCACGGTGACGCCGACGTTGTGGGAGACCATCTGGACCACGGTTAGCAGCGTGGTGGCGACGGCGACCGGCGGGTTGGAGCCGTAGCGCTGGCACAGGGCCAGGGTCTCGTCGCGCAGGCAGTTGCCCTCGTCCAGCAGGAGGAGCTGCTGGTCATCGAGCTCGACGGGGGAGACGTCCTTGCGCCCGTCCCAGGAGTGGTTGGGTGGGACGAGGATGACGAGGGGCTCGTCATACATCGGGATGACGGAGGCGCGGTGGGCGTCGATGTCGACGTCGATCGCCAGGATGGCGGCGTCCAGGCGACCCTGACCCAGCATGTCGAGTAGGTCGCCGGTGACCATCTCACGCAGCTCGGCCTGGAGCTGGGGGATCTCCCGGGGCAGTCCGTCGATAGCGACGGGAGCCAGGTAGGGGGCCAACGTGGGGATCATTCCCAGACGCATGGTGCCGCTGAGCACGGCGCCCTGGGTGGTGACGGCCTCGCTGAAGGACTCGGCTGCGAGGACCGCCTCGCGGGCGTAGGGCAGCAGCGTCTCGCCCAGGGGGGTGACGAGCACGCGGCGGGTAGTGCGTTCGACCAGCTCTCCGCCCACGCGGCGCTCCAAGGCGGTGATGGCCTGGGACAGGCTGGGCTGGCTGACGCCAAGAGTCGTGGCCGCCTCACCGAAGTGCTGGTGGTCGCACAGGGCGACGAAGGCTCGCAGCTGCGAGAAGGAGGGAAGCGAAGTAGCCATAGCCTGTCCTGAGAGCTGGGGCGATCGGGCGCGGCGGACCGAGAGGTTCGCCTGTCGATCGTGCTTAATAAATCGCTATTAATTATATGGCATAGATTGGCGGGTCGCGAAACCTCTCGCTATCAGTGATGGTGCTCTCGCCCCATGAGGCGTCCCGGCGGGCGGGGGCGCTCGCTGGCTACACTCGGACCCATGATCGACCTGCGCGACCTCCGCGAGAACCCAGAGCGTTACCGTGACAGCCAGCGAGCCCGAGGCGCCGACGTCGACCTTGTCGACCGCATCATCGACGCCGACGAGGCCCGCCGCACCACCCTGGCCACCTTTGAGTCCCTGCGTGCGGAGCAGAAGGTCGTCTCTCGCTCGGTCGGCAAGGCCTCCTCTCCTCAGGAGCGTGAGGCTGCCCTCGCTCAGGCCAAGGAGCTAGCCGAGCGCGTGCGCGGCGCCCAGGCCGAGTCTGACCAGGCTGCCGCCACCCTGGACGAGCTGGCGCACCAGTTCCAGAACGTCATCGAGGGAGCGCCCTCCGGCGGGGAGGAGGACTACGTCGTCCTGCGTCATGAGGGCCCCCAGCCGCGCGACTTCGCCTCCGAGGGCTTTGAGCCGGCCGATCACCTCACCCTGGGTGAGGGCCTGGACATCATCGACACCAAGCGCGGGGCCAAGGTCTCCGGCTCGCGCTTCTACTACCTCAAGGGCGCGGGAATGCGCCTGGAGCTGGCCCTCATGACGGCGGCCCTGGACAAGGCCACCGAGTACGGCTTCATCCCGATGACCACGCCCACCCTCGTCTCCCCGCAGGTCATGGGCGGCACCGGCTTCCTCGGCCTGCACGCGGACGAGATCTACTACCTGCCTGCTGACGACCTCTACCTCACCGGTACCTCCGAGGTCGCGCTGGCCGGTTATCACACGGACGAGATCCTCGACCTGGAGGAGGGCCCGAAGCGCTACCTGGGCTGGTCCACCTGCTACCGCCGTGAGGCGGGGGCGGCTGGTAAGGACACTCGAGGCATCATTCGCGTCCACCAGTTCAACAAGGCAGAGATGTTCGCCTACGTGCGTCCCGAGGACGCCGCTGCCGAGCACGAGCGCCTGCTGGCCCTGGAGGAGGAGATGCTCCACCTCGTCGGCCTGCCCTACCGCGTCATCGACACCGCTGCGGGGGACCTCGGATCCTCCGCTGCCCGCAAGTTCGACTGCGAGGCGTGGCTGCCCACCCAGAACCGCTGGATGGAGGTCACCTCGACCTCCAACTGCACCACCTACCAGGCGCGCCGTCTCCAGATCCGTGAGAGGCGGGACGGGCGGACCTCGCCGGTAGCCACCCTCAACGGCACGCTGGCCACCACCCGCTGGATCGTGGCGCTGCTGGAGAACAACCAGCAGGCGGACGGCACGGTGGTTGTGCCTGAGGGGCTGCGTCCGTACATGGGTGGCCTCGAGGTCATCACCCCGCGTCCCTGAGGGACGAGGACGGCAGTGACGCAAGACTCCCGCCGGGACCAGGCGGCCGGCCCTGTGCCGGTCGGCACCTCTCCGGTCTTCAGCGCTCCTGACCCGAGCCAGCCCAGCGGCGCCGAGCCTCAGCGGCTGGGCGGCTCCTGGGAGTACCTGCGTGGGCACGACCGCTCCACGCCTCTGAGCCATGACGCCTACCACGCCCTCGTGCGTGAGCACATGGCGGACCTGGACCGGCTGGACCCGGGCCGGGACCACCTCGTCGCGGACCCGCGGCTCATCGTCGCGCTCGACGTGGACGGCACGATCCTGGACATGGATGGCCGCGTCTCGGAACGGATGATGGCCTCGATCGCCCGGATGCGGCACTACGGGGCCCAGGTGGTCATCTCCACCGGCCGCGGTATCCAGGCGGCTCTGCCGGTGGCGCGCCACGTGGGACTGACCGACGGGTGGATGATCTGTGCCAACGGTGCGCTGACGGTGCGCATGGATCCGACGGCGCCAGGCGGGTACCGGGTGGTGGACTCGGTGACCTTTGACCCCACCGCGGCCATCAACGCGCTCACGCAGGCTGTTCCGGACGGCATCCTCGCCGTCGAGGACCTTGACGCCGGCTTCCGCACCACCCGCGCCTTCCCTGAGGGGGAGCTCATTGAGGAGCAGACGCTGGCCACCTTGGACGAGCTGTGCGCGCGACCGGTCACCCGCGTCATCCTGCGGGCGCCGGGTATGCCGCTGGAGGAGTTCAGCGCGCTGGTCGCGGACTCGGGCCTGCACTCGGTGGAGTACGCGATCGGCTGGACCGCGTGGCTTGACGTGGCTCCCGAGGGCGTGACGAAGGCGTCCGCGCTGCAGCGGCTGGCTGAGCGGCTGGGGACGGACTCCTCTCACGCCGTGGCGGTGGGAGACGGGACCAATGACGTTGAGATGCTCACCTGGGCTGGTGCCGGGGTGGCCATGGGAAGCGCGCCGCAGTCAGTGACGGCTGTCGCCTCCTTCACCACCGAGCCGGTATGGCGTGACGGGTGTGCCGGAGTGCTCGACGCCGTCGTGGAGAGGAAGCGAGCAACATGCTGAGCAGACTCACCGGGCTCCGGCCCCTGGCCGTCGTGGCCACGCTCGCCCTCGCGTCGGCCTCGCTGGTGGCCTGCTCCTCGGCCTCGCAGCAGGTGGGAGGGGTGACGGCGTCCCCTGCCTCCTGCGCCCAGCTGCAGGAGGCCTACGGCTCCTTCCCCGCGGGCACCACGGTGCGGGTCGCCACGCAGGCCGGCAGCACTGAGGCAGCCAGTCTGGACGCCTCCCTGGAGCACTTCTCGCAGTGCACGGGGCTGAGCGTGGTCCAGGTGGAGTCCGACGACGTCGCGGCCAGCCTCAAGTCCGACTCCACGCAGGCCGACCTTGCCGTCCTGCCTGAGGCCGGTGTCCTGCCTGAGCTCGTGGACGAGGGGCTCGTCCAGCCTGTGCCGGAGACTGTGGGCGCCAATGTGGAGCTGGGTTGGGACCGGATGTGGTCGGAGGCGGGGACCGTTGACGGCACCTTGTACGCCGCGCCGCTGACGGCCAGCCTGGACTCCCTGGTCTGGTACTCGCCGACCGCGTTCTCACGCCTGGGCTACCAGGTGCCTCAGACGTGGCCGGAGCTGGTGGCTCTGACCTCGCAGGTGGCGCAGGACCACCCGGACGGCTCGGTGACGCCGTGGTGCCTGGGACTGGCGAGCCCCGATGCGGGCGAGGAGTGGCTGGCGGAGGCTGTGCTCCAGCTCAGCGGTCCGGTCGCCTACGACCAGTGGGCCACGGGCAAGGACTCCCTGGACTCGGTTGACGCGGACACGGCCTTGGGCGAGCTGGGTTCGCTCCTGCTTACTGACGGGCACGTGCCTGGCGGTCGGCAGGAGGCGGAGTCGGCGACGATGCAGGACGCCGCCGCGCAGCTGCGGGAGGGGCAGTGCCTCATGCTCCACGCCCCCTCGGCTGTCGAAGCCCTGTTCCCGGCCGGATCGATGAGCGACGCCGGTGCCAGCAGCCAGCCGGAGGAGACGGCGGGTGCGGCGGGCGCGGGCGACGTCTTGTCGGCCTTCCTCACCCCCTCGGGTGGGCAGGATGAAGAGACGGCTTACCTGGTGGGCGCGAGCATGCTGGTCTCGGTCAGTGGCTCTGAGGCTGGTGAGGCGGTGATGGCCTACCTCACGAGTGCTCAGTGGGCCCAGGCCTATGCGGCCCTGGGGACTGGAGGTACTGCTCATCACGGCGTCGAGGCGGCACAGGCCGGTTCCCCGGTGGCCCAGCAGGTGTCCCAGATCCTGCAGTCGAGGCAGTCGGTACTCCGCCTGGAGGTGGCCGACGTCGCGACGCCTGAGCGCGTCACAGCCCTGCGCGAGGCCCTGACCGCCTGGGCTAGCGGTCAGGCCGATGGTGCGACGGCACTGTCGAGGGCTGAGGAGAGCAGCGCACAGTAGGGCGGATCGTGTCGGCAGGCGGAGCTGTTTTCGCAGGTTTGCCTGCAGCAGGGAAGTCCAAGGTCCGCCCGCGGTGAGATAGCGTTCGGACAGCAGAGCCGACGTCCGCCGTCGGGCGCCCACAGACGGGCACGAGTTGAGGAGGACTCATGGGACTGGGATGGTTCGGTGCGCCGGAGCACAACCGCTGGCTGGCTGAGGAGACCCACGCGCTGCTGCGCTACGGGCGTGCGGCGTGCGTGCCGGCAGGATTCGGCTGGATCGGTCCGGACGGCACGGTCGACACCAACCACCCGGTGGAGCTGTGGATCACCGGCCGCATGACCTTTGCCTTCTCGCTCGGTGCGCTGATGGGAATTCCCGGCTGCCGTCGCTACGCCGACCATGGTGTGCGGGCCCTGTCCAAGGTGCTGCGGGACTACGAGCACGGCGGCTGGTACTCGGCCGTGCGTCACGAGCTGGATGAGCAGGGCCGCGGTGTCCCGGTTGATCCTGGCCAGCGCAAGGAGTGCTACCAGAACGCCTTCGTCATGCTCGCTGCGGCCACGGCGACGGCTGCCGACCGCCCTGGCGCGCAGGAGCTCCTGCGCGACGCGATGGCGATGCAGGACAAGCACTGGTGGGACGAGACCTACCACATGCCGATTGAGTCCTATGCCGCGGACTTCACGGATCCTGAGCGCTATCGCGGTATCAACGCCGCCATGCACACCGTTGAGGCCTACCTAGCCGCCGCTGACGTCAGTGGTGACGTCAAGTGGCTCAACCGCGCCGTCCAGATCATCGATTTTGCCGTCAACAAGCAGGCTCGTGCCAACGACTGGCGCCTGCCTGAGCACTATGACACCTCCTGGCAGCCGGTCCTGGACTACAACAAGGACGAGCCGGCTCACCCCTTCCGCCCCTACGGTGTCACTCCCGGGCACGGGCTGGAGTGGTCGCGCCTGACGGTTCAGGCGCGTTCGGCCCTGCTTAACCGTTCTCTGCCTGTGCCGGAGTGGATGCTGGATGCGGCTGAGGAGCTCTTTGAGCGGGCTCGTGTGGATGGCTGGCGTGTGGATGGCGGTCCGGGCTTCGTCTACACCACGGACTTTGCTGGCGAGCCGGTGGTGCACGAGCGCATGCACTGGGTGGTGTGTGAGGGCGTGAGCGCTGCGGCCGCGATTCGCCGTGCTCTGCTCGATGACGGTCGCGGCGAGATCGAGGTCGAGCACTATGAGCACTGCTACCGCTCCTGGATCGACTACGCCGAGCAGTACCTCATTGAGGAGCCGGGTGTGTGGACGCACGAGCTCGACCAGTCCCACCAGCCCTCGACCCGCACCTGGGACGGGCACCCGGATATCTACCACGCGCTGCAGATGACGTTGATGTCCCGCCTTCCGGTGTGGCCGGCGATGGGGCAGGCTCTGGCTGAGGGGCGCCTGGACGAGCCGGCGACGACGATCCCGGTCAACGTCCAGAGCGGACGCCGGCGCGGGCTGTTCGGCCGGGGCTGATGGGCGAGGCGGCAGCCGGTGAGACCGGCTGCCGCCCAGGCTCTCGCGCGGTGGCGGGTGACGCCGTCGTTGCTGTGGGCGCCACGGAGGGCGTGGACCCGTTCGTGGCTGGCGGAGCAGTGATGGTGTAGGGTCATCACCGGTCTGCGAGGGCTGTTGGAGAGATGACAGAGCGGCCGAATGTGGCGGTCTTGAAAACCGCTGTACGCCTGGCGTACCGGGGGTTCGAATCCCTCTCTCTCCGCGAGAGTTGAAGAAGCGGCGTCATGTCAACGAAAACGTGATGTCGGCGCCTGGCCTCCCTTCATGGTCTGGAGGTTCCCGTCCTGTTTGGTGTGGGAACCTCCAGTTTTTTAGAGACCTAGACCACAGTGACGTGGTGAGGTACCGTGACTTAGGTCCCAGTTGTGCGGCGCCTGTGGTGGGTCGCCAGCGGGACGTGGTCACTCACTGCTATTCGGGCGCGATGTCAAGGGCGACGTCGGGCTCACGTGCGAGGTTCATCATGAGTATTCCCGTCCTCCATCAACCTACGAGTCCCTCAGAAGGGCAGAAGGCCCACCCTGCTCCGGCGGGCGAGCGCCGTCGTCGTCTCCTTGGCCTCCTCGGTGGGGCCCTTCTTGGTGTGATCGTCTATCTCGCCATGCCTGCCGACGCCGTCGACACGGTGGCCGCGGTGATCTCCCCTGAAGCGGCCGAGAAGGTCAGTGAGGAAGGGTTGCGGCTCGTGGCTGCAGCCGCCGTCGTCATGGGGGCCTGGTGGATGACCGAGGCGATCCCGCTGGCGGCCACCGCGCTCCTGCCGCTCGTGCTCTTCCCTCTGGCAGGTGTGGACAGCTTCAAGGACACTGCGGCTCCCTACGCCTCGGGCACGATCTTCCTGTTCATGGGTGGGTTCATGCTCGCCCTGACGATGCAGCGCTGGAACCTGCACCGGCGTATCGCGCTGCTGACCGTGCTCGCGGTGGGAACCAAGCCCAAGATGCTCGTACTCGGCTTCATGCTGGCCACAGGCTTCCTGTCCATGTGGGTGTCCAACACGGCTACCGCCGTCATGATGCTGCCCATCGGCACCTCGATCCTGCTGCTGACGGGCCAGGCGGACGGCAAGGGCAAGCAGTCAAAGCTGGCGACGGCGCTCATGCTGGGAATCGCCTACGCCGCGTCCATCGGCTCGTTGGGGACCATCATCGGCACGCCCCCCAACACCTTGCTCATCGCCTACCTCAAGGAGACCTTCGACGTCACCATCGGCTTCGGGCAGTGGATGATCATGGGCGTGCCGCTGGCACTCACCTTCCTCCTGATCTGCTGGTGGCTGCTGACCAGTGTGCTGTTCAAGCCGGAGATCAAGGAGATCCCGGGAGGCAAGGCGCTCATCCGTGAGGAGCTGTCCAAGCTGGGGCCCTGGAGCGGTGGCGAGGTGCTGGTGGGCGTGATCTTTGTGGCCGCGGCGCTGTCCTGGTCGCTGCTGCCGACCCTGCTGCCCGAGGCAGGCATCACGGACGAAGTTATCGCCATGGTGGTGGCCCTGGCCTTGTTCATCCTGCCGGCCCCGGGGCAGCACGGGGTCAGGCTGCTGGACTGGAAGACCGCCAAGGACCTGCCCTGGGACGTCCTGCTGCTGTTCGGGGGCGGGCTGGCGCTGTCGGCACAGTTCTCCAAGCAAGGGCTGTCTGTGTGGATCGGTGAGATCGCCAAGGGACTGTCCGTGCTGCCGACGGTGCTCATCGTCGTCGCGGTGACGACGCTCATCATCTTCCTGACCGAGCTCACCTCGAACACGGCGACGGCAGCCGCCTTCCTGCCCATCATGGGCGGGGTGGCCGTGGGGATCGGTGTTGACCCGCTGCTGTTCGTGGTGCCGGTGGCGCTGGCGGCGACCTGCGCCTTCATGCTTCCGGTGGCGACGCCGCCCAATGCCATCGCCTTCGGCTCGGGGTACGTCTCGATGGGCTCGATGGTCAAGGCAGGTATCTGGCTCAACCTCATTGGTATCGTGCTCATTGTGGTGACGGTGCTGCTGCTGGGTGTGCCGGTGCTCGGGATCAGCCTGTAGTGGCGGTTCTTTGTCAGGTCGTGGCTTTGTGGGCTGGAGGAAGATCACGCGGGTAGTGGCGCAGTCGCTTTGCTGCTGCCTGAGGATCTGGGGTAACCTCATGCTGCCTACCAGGCCCTGGAGATGTCGCATAGTGGCCTAGTGCGCCTTCCTGCTAAGAAGGTTGGGGATAAAACCCCTCGGGAGTTCGAATCTCCCCATCTCCGCCGGCAAGCCCCGAGATCGTTGAGATCTCGGGGCTTTTCGTTGATGAATGAGCCCATTCGGAAGGTGTTGTGCCGATCCTCACGGCCCCAGGATTTGGCCTCGTGGGGGAGGCTGAGTATTGTTTCTGCCTGTCGGAAACGACATGCGCCAGTAGCTCAACGGATAGAGCATCTGACTACGGATCAGAAGGTTGGGGGTTCGAATCCCTTCTGGCGCACCAACGCCCCGCTCTCGGCCGCCAAGGTCGGGCCCGGGGCGTTTTTCCATTCCAGCGGCTCCGGCTCCCACTCATCACCCGCTGCAGGCTGAGTCAGTGCCCACGGCTAGACTTTCCCGGTGAAGTTCCTCAATGGCCTCCAGCCGACCTTCGACCTGACCTACGACGACGTCTTCATGGTCCCCTCGCGATCCAGCGTCGGATCGCGCACCGGCGTCGACCTGACCACGGACGACGCCACGGGCACCACGATCCCGCTGGTGGTCGCCAACATGACAGCGGTCGCCGGCAAGCGCATGGCAGAGACCGTAGCCCGCCGCGGCGGACTGACGATCATCCCGCAGGACATCCCGGTCGACGTCGTCACGGACACTGTTACTCAGGTCAAGGCCGCCCACCTCGTCTACGACACCCCGGTCACCGTCAAGCCGCACCACACCTGCGGATATGCGCTGGGCCTCATTCCCAAGCGCTCGCACGGTGCCGCGGTCGTCGTCGACCCGGACACCAACCGCCCCATCGGCATGGTGGACCTCGATGACGTCTCCGACGTCGACCGCTTCACCCAGGTCCGCGAGGTCATGACCACCGAGCTGCTGACCCTGCCGGCCGGCATCGACTCATGCGAGGCCTTTGACCGCCTGCGCGCCGCGCGTCGCAAGCTGGCCCCGGTCGTGGGCGCCGACGGCGAGCTCGTCGGTCTGCTCACGCGCTCAGGAGCCGTGCGCTCAACCATCTACGCTCCCGCCGTCGACGCCGCCGGTCGCCTGCGCATCGGCGCTGCGATCGGCATGAACGGCGACCCCGCGGGCAAGGCGGCTGAACTCGTGGCCGCGGGCGTGGACGTCATCGTCGTCGACACCGCCCACGGTCACCAAGACCGGATGATGGACGCCGTCGCCGCCGTCCGCGCCGCCCTGACCGCCGACTTCCCGATCGTGGCCGGCAACGTCGTCTCGGCCGACGGCGTGCGCGACCTGGTCGAGGCCGGCGCCTCGATCATCAAGGTCGGCGTGGGGCCGGGCGCGATGTGCACCACCCGCATGCAGACCGGCGTCGGCCGCCCTCAGTTCTCCGCCGTCCTGGAGTGCTCGCAGGCCGCCGCCGCCCTGGGCGCCCACGTATGGGCCGACGGCGGAGTGCGCCACCCGCGTGACGTCGCCCTGGCCCTGGCGGCTGGTGCCTCCAACGTCATGATCGGCTCCTGGTTCGCCGGCACCTACGAGTCCCCGGGCGACATCCAGTACGACGCGGACGGGCGTGCCTACAAGGAGTCCTTCGGTATGGCCTCCAAGCGGGCCGTCACCACGCGCACTGAGGGTGAGGACCCCTTCGACCGCGCGCGCAAGGCCCTGTTCGAGGAGGGAATCTCCGCAGGGCGCATGTACCTCGATCCTCAGCGTCCGGGCGTGGAGGACCTCATCGACAACATCATCGCCGGTGTGCGCTCCTCCTTCACCTACGCCGGCGCCGGATCGATCGCCGAGTTCCGTGAGCGGGCGGTCGTCGGGCTGCAGTCCGCCTCCGGCTACCGCGAGGGCGCGCCGGTCCCGGTCAGCTGGTGAGCGCCGCCCGCCAGGCCTTCGAGGCTGCCATTCGTCAGTGGCGGGTGCCCGTCTCGAAGGCCTGGCGGAGGTCATCCACCAGGTCGGAGGGGTCCTCGATCCCGATGCTCAGACGCAGCAGCCGGTCAGTCAGGCCGTAGCGGGCTCGCGTGGCAGGCGGGACGTCGGCGTGGGTCTGCACGCTCGGACAGGTGACCAGGGACTCCACCCCGCCCAGGGACTCGGCGAAGGTGAAGACCCGGACTGACTCCAGGAAGGTGGCGATGTCCACGTCCTCGGCGAGGTCAAAGGAGACCATGCCCGAGTGGCCGGGGTAGAGCACGCGGGTGACGTGCGGTGAGGCCTGGAGGAAGGCCACGACCTCCTTGGCATTGGCCTCGTGCCGGGCCATGCGCAGGGACAGGGTCTTCAGCCCGCGCAGCAGCAGGAAGGAGTCGAAGGGACCCAGCGTCGCCCCGGTGGTGTTGAGCCGGTACTGCAGGCGCTCGCCCAGTGCCGGGTCCGCCACGGTCACGACTCCCGCCATGACGTCGTTGTGCCCGCCCAGGTACTTGGTCGCGGAGTAGATCGCCACGTCCGCCCCCTCATCCAGCGGGCGCAGGATGGCGGGGGTGTAGAAGGTGTTGTCGACGGCGAGCAGGGCCCCGGCCTCGCGGGCCAGTCGGGCGGTTGCGGCGACGTCGTAGCACTCCATCATCGGGTTGGTGGGGGTCTCGATGAGCACGAGGGCCGCAGGCCGGCTCAGCGCCTCGGCCAGCGCCTGCTGCCCGTAGACGAAGTCGACCTCGTAGGCGCCGGCCTCCGCCAGGACCTGGAGGTAGCGGAAGGTGCCTCCGTACAGGTCCTCCAGCGCCACGATGCGTGAGCCGAAGGGGGCCAGCGTCTCCACGGCCAGCTGGATGGCGGCCATGCCCGAGGAGGTCACAAAGCTGGCGGCTCCGCCGTCGAGCCGGGCCAGCGCGTCCTGGAGGACGTCGCGGGTGGGTGAGGCGGTCCGCGTGTAGTCGTAGCCCGTGGACTGGCGCAGTCCGGGGTGCCCGAAGGCGGTGGACAGGTGGATCGGCGTCGTGATGGCGCCGGTGGCAGGGTCGGTGCCGGTGCCCACGTGCGCGAGCACGGTATCCAGCCCCCAGGCGGAGGTGTCCGGGCCTGCCGAGGCCGAGGGGTGGTGGTGGATCGGGACGGCACGTGTGGTGGAGCGGTCGTCGTAGGCGGGGTTGGAGTCTTCGGGGCGAGTGGACATGGCGCGTGCTCTCTTCGTATTAGGTGGGTGGACGACGGCGGTGCCCGGCTGCGTCCGTGACAGCCGGGCGGGCAGGGGCTCAGGCAGCGCGGACCTCAGCCAGGGCCTCGGGGTGGGAGCGGGCACGGTGTGCCTGGCGGGTCAGCAGCGCCGTGACGCCAGCCTCCAGGCGGTCCAGGGCCTCATCCAGGGTGGCGCGCGGGCAGGCGACGTTGATCCGGGTGAATCCCTCCCCGCCGGCACCGAAGATCGCGCCGTCGTCGAGCCAGAGCCCGGCCTCGTCGAGAATGAACTCGTCAAGCTCGTTGGGCTTGAGACCGGAGCGCTCCAGCAGGCCGTGGCAGTCGAGCCACAGCAGGTAGGTGCCCTCGCAGGGGGTGACCTCGATACCGGGAACGCTCGCCAGGCGCTGGGCGACGTGGGCACGGGCCGCGGCGATGTGCTCGCGCAGCTCATCCAGCCAGGCGTCCCCGCTCTCGTAGGCGGCGCGGCAGGCGGTCAGTCCCAGCGTGTTCGGCTGGGAGTATCCGACGGCGGACAGCTCGGCACAAAAGGCCCCACGCAGCTGCTCGCTGGGAATGAGGATGTTGGCCACCTGCAGCCCAGCCAGGTTGAAGGACTTCGACGGCGAGGTGCAGGTGATTGTGCGTGCGGCCGCGTCCTGGGACAAGGAGGCAAAGGGCGTGGTGCGGTGGCCGGGCAGGGCGAGGTCAGCGTGGATCTCGTCAGAGACCACCGTGAGCTCGTAGCGCTTGGCGATCTCAGCCAGGTCCTCCAGCTCACCGCGGCTCCACACCCGCCCGACCGGGTTGTGCGGGTTGCACAGCAGCAGCACCTTCGCACCGCTGGTGCGCAGCGTGCGCTCCAGGGCCTCCAGGCCGCGGCGGTAGACGCCGTCCTCCCCACGTACCAGCGGGGCGGCGGCGACCACGCGGCCGTTGTCCTCGATGACCTCCCTGAAGGGGTAGTACACGGGTTCCTCGATGACGACGGCGTCCCCGGGCTGGGTCAGCGCCCGGACCGCCAGTGCCAAGGCCGGGACGACTCCCGGGGTCACCACGTTCCAGGACGCGTCCACCTGCCAGTCGTAACGGCGTGCGAACCAGGAGGTTAGTGCCTCGTTGTAGGCGGCGTCAGTCTCGGTGTAGCCGAAGATCCCGTGGCGCACCCGCCACAGCAGGGCGCTCGTGATGCCGGGGGCGACCTGGTGATCCATGTCAGCCACCCACAGCGGCAGGACGCCTTCGGGGCGGCCACGCTCGGCGGCGAAGTCCCACTTGAGGCTGGCAGTGCCGGTGCGGTCGTGGATGAGGTCGAACTGGCAGTAGGAGGAGCCAGGCAGGGTGGTGCCGACGGGACAGTAGGGGTCGACGATGCTTCCGAGGTCAGAGAAGTCAGTGAGAGCAGGCATGCGCGTGGGTCCTGTGGATCGGGCAGGGTGGTTGGGCCTGCCTGTCTGCCGCGGGCGGGTACGGGCGGGCGACGTCGTGCGGAGGCGTCAGCCTGGCACGCGGACAGACGGGGTCACGGTGGTCAGTGAACGCGAGCGTCTGGGTGGCGATCTCGCGGAGCGTGCCGGGCTCGACTCAGCCCGACGCTCTAGCCGTTATTCCTGCGACAGCGACGGCTGGCGCTGTCAGCGCATGCACATTCGACGCATGACCAGGGCGCGCACCGGGGCGGTACGGGGCGTGGGCGTCGAAGCGATCATGGACGCAGGGTAGGTCTGCCACGGCGCCCTGTGTCAAGGCCGGCTCATCTGCTGGCCACTGCCCCCCCTTGCGCCCGCGGCTGGGACGCACGTAGGCTCACCCCCATGTTTGTGACACGCGTTCTCTTTAAGTGACCGTGACTCCGGCCTTGCCGGAGTCCTGACGCTCACGCTTGGTGGCCGACGACGGCCGGCCGCGTGGAGCGCCCTCACTGTCCTGAAAAGTCATTCACGGCCTGCTGAGCCCTTCTCGCGCCGTGACCCGCGACGAGCTTGACGAGATCCTCATGAACACCACCCCTGTGCCTCCTGACGCCTCGACGTCTGCCTCCAGCCCTGCCACGACGGTGCCCGTGACCTGGGCTCCGCGGCGCTGGCCAGCCTTCCTCACCATCGCCCCGCAGCCGCGTACACCCCTTGCTGACCGCCCGGGGCGCTACCTCGCCAGCGTCCTGCGCGACGCCTGGCTCCCCCTGCTGGTCGGAGCGGTGCTGACGGCCCTGACCTACCTCTCCTCAGGGCTTATCCCGACCGTTCTGGGTCGGGTGGTCGACCACGGCATGTCTCACGGACTGTCCGCCCAGCTCGTTCCCGGGCTCATCGCGCTCGCGGCGCTGGGTGTGGCCGGCGGGCTCGTGGGCGGCGTGACCGAACTCTTCGCCTTCGGCTCGTGGGTCAGCGGCTGGCAGCCCTCGGTCCGCGGTGTGGGCTACCGCCTGGGGCTGAGGTCGCGCGCGGTGACCCGCGAGGTCTCCTCCGGTGACGTCGTGTCCACCGCGACCTCGGACGCGGACTCCATCGGCGCGCTCATGTACTTCATCGTGACCGTGATCGGGTCGCTGATCTCCACCGTGGTCGTTGCGATCCTCATGCTGCGGATGGACACCGGCCTGGGGCTGCTGGTCCTGCTCGGGCTGCCGGTGGTCCTGCTGGGCGTCGGCACACTGCTCAGGCCCCTGAACAGGCGCATGTCCGTCCAGCGTGAGGAGCAGGGGCGGCTGACCACGGTGACCACCGACGTCGTCGCCGGGCTGCGGGTCCTGCGCGGCATCGGCGGCGAGGACGTCTACGCCGCCCGTTACGCCGAGCAGTCGGCCAAGGTACGTGCTGCGGGAATCAAGGTCGCCTCCACCCAGGCCATGCTCGCCGCCATCCGTGCCGGCGCCCCCATGATCCTGACCGCGCTGGTCGTGGGCGCCAGCGCCACCGCCGCGCTGGAGGGACGGATCACGGCCGGTGAGTTCGTCACCTTCTACGGTTACACGACCTTCCTCATCTGGCCGCTGGGAGCGCTGGCTGATCTCATGCAGTTCATGACGCGTGCGTGGGTGGGGGCGAAGAAGGTGGCGCGTGTGGCCGCCGTCGAGCCCCTGGTCAGGGACGACGACGTCGACCCCGCCGCCGTCCTGGATCCCACCGGGGACCTGGTGGACGAGGCCAGCGGGGTCCGCCTGGCTGGAGGCCGCATGACCGCGCTGGTGTGTGCGCGTCCGGCTCTCAGCGCTGCCCTGGCTGAGAGGCTCGGGCGGCCTGACGACGGCGCCCTCGTCACCCTGGCTGGAACCGACCTGCGTCGTGTGCCGATTGAGCAGGTGCGCCACACCGTCATCGTCTCCGGAGCCCATGCTGAGGCCTTCGCTGGCCCCCTGGCCGGAGAGGTCCTGGGCGAGCAGGTGGAGCTGGCGCCCCAGCGCGGGCTGGTGGAGCTGATGACTCTGTACGCCGGTGCGGACCGCCCGGATGCCACGCGTGCTGACGTCCCGCTCACGACGACGCAGACGGACCGGGCACGCCAGGCCCTGGAGGTGGCTGTGGCCGGCGACGTCCTGGACTCCCTGGGCGGGCTGGAGGGCCAGCTGACCGAGAAGGCGCGCAACCTCTCCGGCGGTCAGCGCCAGCGCCTGGCCCTGGCCCGTGCGGTGGCGCGTCAGGCCCCGGTCCTCGTCCTCATCGAGCCCACCAGCGCACTGGACTCCCACACCGAGGACCTCGTGGCCCAGCGTCTGCGTGAGGCACGTGACGGGCTGATGACCGTCGTCGTGACCTCCTCGCCCCTGCTGCTCAGCCGCTGTGACGAGGTGGTGCTCCTGGAGGCCGAGGACGGCGCGGCGGGCCAGTCAGTCCGGCTGCGTGAGAGAGCGCGCGGGACCCACCATGAGCTGAGCCAGATGACGGCCTACACCGACGTCGTTGAGAGAGGAGCCGGAGCATGAGCGCGATGCGTCTTCCTGTCGCGGACGGACGCACCGTCCGTCGCCGCTTCGTCTCCCTGCTGGGCGAGCACAAGCGTGCCTTCACCATCGTGACCTTGGCTCAGCTGGCCGCGGCCGTCGCCAGCGTGGGCATCCCCAAGGTGCTCGGCCTCATGGTTGACGCCGTGCGCTCTGGCGCTGGTGCGCAGCGTCTGCACACGCTGATCGCCGTCGTCGTGGTCCTGGCCGTGGCCAACGCCGTGCTGACAGGCATCGGGGAGTACCTCGCCCGGATCCTGGGAGAGAAGATCTTCGCTGCGCTGCGTGAGCGCCTGGTGAGCGCCGCGATGCACCTGCCGCTGAGCGTGGTGGAGTCTGCGGGCACCGGCGACCTACTGGGGCGCACGAGCCACGACCTGGAGAGCATTCGCTTCGTGGTCCAGCGTGGCGTCTCCCAGATCCTCGTCATCGTGCTCACCATCCTCAGCGTGGTCCTTGCTGCTCTGCTGGCCTCGCCGCTGCTGGGGGTGTGCATGCTCGCCTCGGCGGTGATCGCGGTTCCCCTGGGACGCTGGTACCTGCGCCACGTGGTGCCTGGCTATCAGACGATGAACGCGCTGTGGGCTGAGGTCAATGGCGTCATCGCCGAGACCGCGGACCAGGCAGAGACCGTCGATGCTCAGTACCTGGGACGGCGTCGCAACCGGGTCCTGGACCGGGCGTTGCGGGAGGCATGGCAGACCGAGCAGTACACGCTGTGGCTGCGGGTCGTGCTCATCACAGGGCTCGGGGTGGCGGTCATGCTGCCGCTGCTGGCGGTCCTGGCCTGGGGTGCCTGGCTGCTGGGTCACGGGATGGTCACTCTGGGAGCGGTGACGACGGTGGCTCTGTATGCCGTCCAGGTGCGGGGGCCGGTCCATGAGATCACCTTCTGGCTGGACACCGTGCAGTCTGCCTCGGCCGCCCTGGCTCGCATCGTCGGGGTTGAGCTCGTCAAGCCGGATCGTCAGGCCACCAGTGACGTGGTGGTCCCCGAGCCTCCGCGCGTGCGCGGGGTTTCCTACGCCTACCGGCCGGGTCATGACGTGCTCCATGACGTCGACCTGGAGATCATCCCGGGCGAGCGGCTGGTCGTCGTCGGACCGTCTGGATCGGGCAAGTCCACCTTGGGACGCATGCTCGCTGGCATCCACCCGCCTACCCGCGGGCGGGTCACAGTGGGCTCGGGCGGGCCTGACGGCCAGGGAACGGACCTGACCGCCCTGACCGAGCAGGCCCTGCACCGCGAGGTGGCCCTGGTGACCCAGGAGCACCACGTCTTTGCATGCACCCTTGCTGACAACCTGCGTATCGCCCGGGCTGACGCCACGGACGCCGAGATTGCTCACGCCCTCGACGTCGTCGGGGCGAGCGTGTGGGCCCAGGCACTGAGCAACGGCCTGGACACCCTGGTGGGTAACGGCGGTGTGGTGCTGGACCCGGGGCAGGCCCAGCAGGTGGCGCTGGCGCGCATCGTCCTCATGGACCCGGCCACGCTCATCCTGGACGAGGCCACCAGCCTGCTGGACCCAGGCTCGGCGCGCTCAGCCGAGCGCGCCCTGGACGCGGTCCTGGCTGGGCGCACCGTCATCGCCATCGCCCACCGCCTGGACACGGCCGCGGCAGCGGACCGCGTCGCCGTCGTGATCGACGGACGGATCGTTGAGCTCGGTCCCCACGAGGAGCTGGTGGCTGCCGGTGGGGAGTACACGCGGCTGTGGGAGGCCTGGACCAGCGCCTAGCCCTGCTTGCTGCCTGCGCCAGGCACTCAGACGACGGGGCGGTGTGAGACTGTCCAGTCCCACACCGCCCCGTCGTCGTCGCTGCGCCTGCGTCCTAGGCGGCCGTGGGGGCCAGCGCGTTGTCCGCGGGCAGGGGCTTGCGGCCGCGGCGCAGCCTGGCGCCCAGCAGCGTCACGGCGACGGCGATCGCGGTCCAGATGAGCAGCACGCCCAGGGTCTGAAGGTAGATCCCGTCCAGACCACCGCCGGCGATGAGCCGGCGGAAGGACAGCTGGGTGTAGCTCATCGGCAAGAACGGGTGGATCCACTGGAAGAAGCGCGGAGCCGTCTCGATCGGGAAGGTCGCGCCCATCGACGTGATCTGCAGGCTCAGCAGGACGATGGACACGAAGCGCCCGCGGAAGGCCAGCGAGGCGACGCAGGCCTGATTGATCGCCATGAAGCACACCGAGGAGGCGATAGCCATGAGTGCCAGGCCCAGCAGGTTGGCCGCGTGCAGCTCGCCGGCAGCGTTGACCGCCACCATCATGATGACTGCCTGAGCCATGGCCAGGAGCAGGGCGGTGGTTGCCGGGCGGATCGCCGAGGCCCACCAGCGCTCGCCGTGGTCGCGCTTGTCCAGGGCTGGCAGCACCAGGAACAGGGCGATCGCTCCGACCCACAGAGCCAGGCTCATGAACATCGGGGTAAAGCCGGCGCCGTTGTTGACGACGGCGTGCTCACGCACGGTGTCGACGCCGGCTACGTCCGAGGCGACCGAGGACATGGTCTCGCGCTGGTCCTGGGTGTAGCTCGGGATCTGGTCGACCCCGTCGCCCAGGCCGTCGGCCAGCGTCGTCGCCCCGTCATTGAGCTTGCCTGCGCCGTCTTCAAGGTCCTGCGCGCCGGAGGCCAGCTGCGCGGCGCCGTCGGCCAGGGTCTGCGAGCCGGACCGGGCGGTGGCCAGACCGCTGGACAGGGTCTGCGAGCCGGTCTGCGCGCTGGCGGCGCCGGAGGCCAGGCGGGCGACGCCGTCGGCGAGAGTCTGGGCGGAGGAGGCGGCGGTCCCGGCGCCCTGGTCGAGGGTGACCAGGCCAGAGGCCAGGCTTGTGGCGCCGTCGGACAGTGAGGCCGCACCGTTGTCCAGCTGGCTGATACCGGAGGTGAGGGCGGGGACCTGGTCATTCATGGTGGCCAGGCCTCCGGCGACCTGGGTGGCTCCCTGGCGCAGGGCGGCGGAGTTGTCCACGCTCTGGCCGCCGACCGTGGAGGTGGTGACCTGGCTCAGCCCGCCGGCGACGGCGTTGATGCCGCCCAGCAGCGTCTGGGGGCTGGAGGCGTTGCCGGGGACGGTGACGTCACTCGGGCTGCCGACGGCGGAGGCCAGGCGGTCCACACCCTCGCGCAGCGTGGTGGTGCCCTGGGACAGGGCGGAGGTGGAGCCGGCGAGCTGGGCGGCGCCGTCGGCGACCTGCGAGACGCCGGTGGAGACCTGAGCCGCGGCCGCCGATGCCTGAGACATGCCCGTGTTGAGGGCTGCGGACTGGGAGGAGACCTGCTGCAGCGCGGCGCAGAACTCAGCGGATGCCCCGGTGGCTGCGCACTGGGTGGCGAGCTGGTCGACGGCGGCGGTGTAGCTGGCAACTCCCTGCTGGGCGGTGGTCACGCCTGAGGCCAGCCCGGCAGCGCCGTCCTTGAGGGAGACGCCGTTGGCCTGCGGGCTGTTGAGTCCTGCGGACAGCTGAGCAGCCCCGGCATCAAGGGCCGAGGCCCCTCCGGTCAGGGTGGTGGAGTCTGTGGAGCCTGGCTCGCCGATGCCGGCCTTGAGCTGGGCGATACCGGCGGCGAGACCGCTGACCGGGTCGGTGGCCTTGGCCTGGAGAGCGGCCGAGCCGGCCGCGACCTGGTCCACGCCCTGGGTGTAACGGGAGACGCCGTCGGCCAGGGTGCCGGAGCCGGAGGACAGCTGGCCCACGCCGTCGGCCAGGGTGCCGGCGCTGCTGACCAGGGTGGAGGTGCCCTGGCCCAGGGTCTTCGCGCCGTCGGCCAGGGTTGAGGCGCCAGCGGAGGCGCTGGAGGTGCCGGCGGACAGGCTGGCGACGCCGTCGGCCAGCTGCTGGGAACCGCTGGCGGCGGTCGCGGTGCCGTCAGACAGGGTCGTCAGGCCGCTGGTGAGGGTGACCGAGCCGTCAGCCAGCTGACGCACGCCGACCGTGAGGGAGGAGGCGCCGGAGCTCAGCGAGTCAGCTCCGTCGGACAGCGTCGTGGTGCCATCGGCCAGGGTGGTGGTGCCGTCGCCCAAGGTCGCGGCGCCGTCGGAGGCGGTCACCATGCCGTCGCGGATCGTGGAGACGCTGAGCAGGAGGGTGTCCACCACCTGGGCGGAGCCTTGGCTGTCGAGGGTGTTGGTGAGCTCGGAGGCAACGGTGCGGGCCATGGTGCCGGCGAGGTAGTTGATGCCGTCGTCCGTGACCAGGCGCAGCCTCTGGGTGGCTGCCTGCGAGGGGTCCTTGGAGCCGACCAGGGAGACCTTCTGGGAGAAGTCTGCGGGGATGTAGAGAATGGCGCGGACCTTCTCCTGGCCCATCTCGGCGCGGGCCTGGGCCTCGCTCATCGAGGTCCAGGTGAAGCCGACGTCCTGGGAGCCGTCCGGCTCAGTCAGCGCCTTCTCCAGCTCGGCACCGAGGCTGAGGGTCTTCTTCTCGCCGGAGGCCAGGGTCGTGGTGTAAGCGCTGTCCTCGTTGACCACGGCGGCGGTCATGTCACCCAGGCGGTTGGTGGGGTTCTGGTAGGTGAGGGTGAGTAGTCCCGCATACAGCAGCGGGATGATGACGACTGCGACGACGACAACGAGGTTGCCGATGCGTGAGCCGGTGAGCTTCTTCATGTCAGGACCTTCCGGGACGTGTTCCGGACCGTGACGATACAGACCTGTATCGAGAGGCGCAATACAGATGTGTATTGTGTGGTTGAGATGACAGGACAAGGCTCGCCCTGGGCTGCCATCGTGTGCGGTGTAAGCCAGAGGGGGAGAAGGTCCATGGGTGTCGCGATGGAGAAGGGTGCCCGGCTCCGAGACGCCGCGGGCCGGGCGGCGCGTCACGCGGCGGCGCGGCGAGCCGTTTCTGCCGGTGCCTCAGGCAAGCGGGCGCAGACCCAGGCGCTGTTGCTTGAGGCGGGTCGAGAGCTCTTTGCCGAGCAGGGGATCGGGGCTACCAGTGTGGGTGACCTGTGCTCCCGGGCAGGCTTCACGCGGGGGGCCTTCTACTCCAACTTCGCTGACATGGACCACTTTGTGCGCCAGCTGGCTGAGCGCGAGTGGGAGCAGATGACCGACTTTGTGCGCCAGGCGGTGGACGAGGCGCTTCCTGACTCCGCGGAGCGCTCGCCAGCGTCCAGTGACGACGAGGTGCAGCACGCCCTGGAGATCCTGGCAGACCGTCTCCTGCTGGCCATGCCGGTCTCGCGCGAGTTCTACATGCTCCAGAACGAGTTCGTCAGCTACATCCTGCGCAACCAGGAGCACGCGCAGGGGCTGCGGCGCAGCTATGAGGCCTTCAAGGCCTCGCTGCGCGAGGTGGTGGTGACCGGGCTGGGTGCCATCGGTCGCGAGTGCATGCTCAGTGCGGATGACATGACTGAGCTCCTGTTTGCCGCTGCCGAGCGCTCGATGCGTACGGCGCTCATGGTGGGGCGCGAGGATCAGCTCACTGCTCTGCTGGATCGCAGCCTGCCGGTGATGCTCACCCACATGAGTCGTCCGCGCGAGAGCTGAGATGGACCCGCTCGTCCCTGGTCTGTGCGTGCAGGTCGTGAAAGAGTGAGTAGCGTCATCGTTGTGAGATGACTGTTTCCGGTGGCGCGGACGCTTGGCCAGGACGCCGTCCGGGGACAGCAGGCTCTGTGAGCAGGGAGGAAAGGCGGTCGTCATGGCCAGCGTTCACACGCACCATGAGGCGGCGGTGCACCACGCGGTTCCGGGCACCGGACAGATGCGTGCCTACTGGGTCGATGAGTCCACCCTCGCCTGGCCTGCTGACCTCCTGCCGCCGGGCGTTCGCCTAGAGGACTGCCTGGGCGCCGACGGCGGTCGCCCCGCCGCACCGCCACTGAGCTTCGGCCTGGTCAGCTCTCCTGACGGCAGCGTTGGCCTCACCGACGGACTGCTCCAGCGTGGCCAGAGCGGCAGCGAGATCCCCCTCGGGCTCATCGGCCGCCTGGACAGCCACCTCGTGGAGGCCCACCCCCAGCTTGACGGTTACCTGGCGCTGACCACCCAGGACGAGTTCGGCGCCCCACGACTGATCGGCGACGACGTCGCGCTCCTGCTCACGGGCCAGCTCGCCGTCGTCCAACGCACCTCAGCATCCGTGGGTGGCTGGGTCACGGCCTACACCGGTGTGCAGACCTGGCCGGTCATCGACCGACTGTGGGGCCAGGTCGCCAGCGCTCGCGACGGCAGCGCACCGCTGGGCGTCAGCTTCTCACCCAGCGGCGACGCCGCCCCCTCCTTCGCCCTGTGGGCTCCCACCGCCGTGCACGTGGACCTGCTCACCTGGCCGGCTGCGGAGCGGACAGGATCCGTCCCGCTGGTGGCGGGGGACCCGGTCAGGCTTGAGGCGCGGCGCTGCCAGGACGGGCGCTGGGAGGTCACTGCCGGGCGCACCGCCGAGGCGGGAGTGCACGCAGGCTGCCAGTACCTGTGGGAAGTCCGCGTCTACGTACCTGCTACCGGGAAGGTAGAGACCAACCTCGTCACGGACCCCTACTCGCGTGCCCTGACGGTGGACTCGCGGCGCTCGGTGGCCGTGGACCTGGGGTGCAAGGAGCTCAAGCCCAGCGCGTGGTGCGAGAACCTCAACCCGACGGTCGCCGTCGACGCCGCGCGAGCGATCTATGAGCTCCACCTGCGCGACTTCTCGGCCGCGGACCCCACCGTGCCGCCCGAGCTGCGTGGTACCTACGAGGCCTTCACCATCGACTCGGCCGGGACCAGGCACCTGCGCGAGCTGGCCCAGGCGGGCATTGACACGGTGCACCTGCTGCCCGTGTTCGACTTCTCCACCGTCCCGGAGGACCGCAGGCGCCAGCGGGTGCCGCAGGTCCCAGAGGGGACCTCGGCCGCCTCCCGCCGCCCCCAGGCCGCCGTCGGGGCTGTGGCTGACCTCGACGCCTACAACTGGGGCTACGACCCCTTCCACTGGATGGCTCCCGAGGGCTCCTACGCCACCGACGGGCACCAGGACGGGGGCGCGCGCACGGTCCAGGTGCGCGAGATGATCGGCGCCCTGCACGGCATGGGGCTTCAGGTGGTCCTTGACCAGGTCTTTAACCACACCGCCGGAAGCGGGCAGGAGCCCACGAGCGTCCTGGATCGCATCGTGCCCGGTTACTACCACCGTCTGGATGCTACTGGGCAGGTGGAGAGCTCCACCTGCTGCAACAACGTGGCGACCGAGCGGGCGATGGCCGAGCGCCTCATGATCGACGCCTGCGTGTCCTGGGTGCGTGACTACCGGGTGGACGGCTTCCGGTTCGACCTCATGGGCTACCACTCCACCACCACCATGAAGCGGCTGCGCCAGGCCCTGGCGCAGGTGAGCGAGGACGCCGTCGGGCACGAGATCTACCTCTACGGCGAGGGCTGGAACATGGGCGAGGTCGCGGACAACGCCCTGTTCCGCCAGGCGGTCCAGGGCCAGGTCGGGGCGCAGGACGGTCTTCACATCGGCACCTTCAACGACCGCGTTCGTGACGCCCTCCACGGGGGCAACCACTTCGGTCCCGACCCACGCCAGGGTCAGGGCCTGGGTACTGGCGCGGCCTCGCACCCCTCGGGGTGGGGAAGCCGGGGCGAGCAGGCTGACCGGGAGGACCTGCGGTGGCGCACGGACCTCGTTCGCCTGTCCCTGGCCGGGAACCTGCGCGAGATGGAGCTGCTGAGTGCGGACGGGACCTGGCGACGCGGGCAGGACCTGCGCTACGGGCTGGCGCCGGCGGGATACGGGGACGAGCCGGTGGACTCCATCGCCTACGTCGACGCCCATGACGACGAGACGCTCTTCGACCGCCTGGCCTACAAGCTTCCCCCAGGTACCTCGATGGAGGACCGAGTGCGGCTGAGCACGGTGTGCCTGGCGGCCATCACCCTGGGCCAGTCCCCCTGCTTCTGGGCCGCGGGCACCGAGATGCTGCGCAGCAAGTCCCTGGACCGTGACTCCTACAACTCAGGAGACCACTTCAACGCCATCGACTGGTCTGGTCAGGACAACGGGTGGGGGCGAGGGCTGCCCCCAGCCGGGCGCAACTTCGAGCGGTGGATCATCCAGGCCGAGCTCCTGTCCCGCGCTGACCTGCGCCCCAGCCCGGCGCATATCGCTGCGGCACGGGCCGGAGCCCTGGATCTGCTGCGCCTGCGTCGCTCGACTCCGCTCCTCACCCTCGGATCGGCCGAGCTCATTCATGAGCGGGTTTCCTTCCCCGTCAGCGGCAGGGAGGCTCGCGACGGCGTTATCATCATGGTGGTCGACGACGGCGCTGGCCAGGGCGATCTCGACCCGGCGCTGGACGGGGTCATGGTGGCGATCAACGCCACCAACCAGGAGGTCGAGCAGCGGATCGAGCCGCTAGTGGGACGGTTCTTCGAGCTCAGCGACATCCAGGCTGAGGGCGCAGACGAGCGGGTGAAGTCGACCGTCTTCGACCCAGCAACCGGGCTGCTGCGAGTGCCGGCACTCACCGCCGCCGTCCTGGTGGAGCGCTAGGGCACGGGCTTACCGCTCCTTCTGCGAGGCCAGGTGCCGGGCCAGGTAACGGCCTGTCACGCTGCCAGGAGCCTGGGCAAGCTGCTGCGGCGTGGCGGCCGCGACGACGCGGCCGCCCTCCTGACCCCCACCCGGGCCCAGGTCGATCACCCAGTCTGCGTTGGCGATCATGTCCAGGTCGTGCTCGATGACGAGCACGCTGGCGCCGTCCTCGATGAGCCGGTCCAGGACCGAGAGCAGGACCTGGACGTCCAGGGGGTGCAGCCCGATGCTCGGCTCGTCCAGGACGAACATCGTGCCCTCCTGGGAGGAGCCGAGGTAGGTGGACAGCTTGAGCCGCTGGGCCTCACCGCCCGACAGCGCCGTCGTCGCCTCCCCGAGCGTGAGGTAACCCAGTCCGAGATCCGTGAGCAGCCGCAGCCGACGGCGTACCTGCGGCAGGTCCGCGCAGGCCTGGAGGGCCTGGCGGACCGTCAGGCCCAGGAGCTCGGGAAGGGACAGCGCTGAGTCAGCCTGCCGGCGGATCTGCCAGGCCTGGGTGCCGTAGCGGCTGCCGTGGCACTGGGGACAGACGATGTCGACGTCGGGAAGGAACTGCACATCCAGGCAGACCTGACCGGTGCCGTCGCACTCCGAGCACCGCAAGGATCCGGTGTTGTAGGAGAAGTCCCCCGGCTTGAGCCCGGCGGCCTGTGCCTCGGGCAGCCTGGCGTAGGCCCGGCGCAGGATGTCCAGGACACCGGAGTAGGTGGCCACGGTAGAGCGCACGTTGGAACCGATCGGGGTGGCGTCCACGACGACGACCCGGCGGGTGCTGGTGGCCTGGATCGAGGCTGCGGGGGCCGGCAGCGGGGCGTCGGCCTCCAGGGAGCGCAGGGCAGGGACCAGGGAGTCCAGGACCAAGGTGGTCTTGCCGGATCCGGATACCCCGGTGACAGCGGTCAGCCGGTGCTCAGGGATGGTGACGTCCAAGGCGCGGACGGTGTGGATGGCCGCGGTCTCCAGGTGGATGGCGCCGTCGGTGAAGACCTCGTCCTCCGTGGCCTGGCGGCGGACGACGATCGGTGCCTGGCCGGTGATGAACGGGGCGATGAGGCTGTCAGGGGACTGGGTGACGTCAGGCAGTGGTCCGCTGGCAACCAGCAGCCCTCCCTCGGTTCCCGAGCCTGGGCCGATCTCGAGCAGCCAGTCCGCCCGGCGCAGCAGCGCGGCGTCGTGATCCACCAGGACCACGGAGTTGCCGTCTGCGAGCAGGTCCTCCATGACGCCGAGCAGCCCCTCGATATTGGCCGGGTGCAACCCGATGCTCGGCTCGTCCAGGACGTAGAGCGCGCCGGTGGTGTGGTTGCGTACGGCGCGGGCGAGCTGGACCCGTTGACGCTCACCCGTGGACAGGGTGGCCCCGGCCCGGTCCAGGCTGAGATAGCTCAGGCCGAGCTCCACCAGACGGCGGGCGATGACCTCCAGCTCCTCGATGATCTGGTGCGCCATGGCCGTCAGGTCCTCAGGAACCGCCGAGGGCACGTGACGCACCCACTCCAGCAGCTCGCTCAGAGGCAGGGCGCAGGCCTGGTCCAGGCTCAGCTCACGGCCGGCGGCTGCGAGCGTGGTCGAGCGTGCTGCCTGGGACAGCCGTGAGCCGTGGCAGGCCGGGCAGGTGCGCACGTGCAGGAAGCGGTTGAGCCGCTCCAGCCCCTTGGCGCTCGTGGCCCCGCTCATGGCCTCCTCCACCGCTCGCACGGCGTTGCGGTAGGTGGCGTTGAGGTCGAACAGCTTGCCGTTCTTGGAGGGGATCGCGATCTGGCGCGTGACCTGCGGCCCGTGCAGGACAGTCTCACGCTCGTCCTCGCTCAGCTCACGGAAGGGAACGTCCACGCGCACCCCCAGTGCCTCGGCGACGTGCCACATCCACGAGATGCCGAAGATGCCCCACGAGCGCACCGCGCCCTCGCGCAGGGTCAGGCTCTGGTCGGGGACCAGGCTGTCCTCGTCGATCTGGCGGACCTCGCCGGTGCCGTCGCACTGAGGACAGGCGCCGGTGGAGTTGAAGGCGAAGCACTCCGCCCCCGGGCCCATGAAGCTGACCGAGCACACGGGACAGGTCAGTGGCTTCTCCAGGGCCACGAGCGTCGTCGGCTCGCAGCGGTGGCCGTTCGGGCACAGGTGACGCCCCAGGCGGGAGTAGGCCAGGCGCAGCGGGTTGAGAACCTCTGAGGAGGTGCCGAAGGTGGAACGGATGCCGGGCACTGCCGGGCGCTGGTGCAGGGCAAGAGCGGCCGGAACGTGGCGCACCTCCTCGACGTCGGGGCGGGCCGCCTGCGTCATGCGACGGCGGGTGTAGGTGGACAGGGACTCTAGGTAGCGCCGGGCGCCCTCGGCGTAGAGCACGCCCAGCGCGAGGGAGGACTTGCCTGAGCCAGAGACTCCCGCCACCGCCACCATCTGGCCCAGGGGGACATCGACGTCGAGATCGCGCAGGTTGTGCACGCGCGCGCCGCGCACCTGGATGTGGGTGGGCGCGTGCCTGGCGACCTGGTCCGTGTCCGTCATGAGGCCAGGCTAGTGCGGAGCGTTACGGTGCCAGCCGGCCGCGGATCTGCTCGCGCAGCGCCTGCCAGTACTCCAGGCGCTCGCGGATACGGCGCTCGTGACCGCGGTCGGTGGGCTCGTAGAAGGCCTCGCGCTCCTCGCGCGGCGGGTACCCCTCAGGCATGTAGTCAGCTCCTGAGAAGCCCTCGGCAGTGTCCGGATCGTACTGGTAGCCCTCCCCGTAGCCCAGCTCCTTCATCAGAGAGGTCGGAGCATTGAGGATGTGCGCGGGAGGCATAAGCGAGCCGGTGGCTGCGGCCGCCTTGCGTGCGCGGCCGAGGGCGCGGTAGACGGCGATCGACTTGGGTGCCGTGGCCAGGTAGACCACCGCCTGGGCGATCGCGAGCTCGCCCTCGGGCGAGCCCAGCCGCTCGTAGGTGTCCCAGGCGGCCAGGGTCATCTGCAGCGCCCCTGGATCCGCCATGCCCACGTCCTCGCTGGCAAAGCGCACCAGGCGCCTGGCCACGTACAACGGGTCCTCACCGCCGCCGAGCATGCGAGCCAGCCAGTACAGGGCGGCGTCCGGATCCGATCCGCGCATCGACTTGTGCAGGGCGGAGATGAGGTTGTAGTGCTCCTCATGGGACTTGTCATACAGGGGAGCACGGGCAGAGACGACGGCGGACAGACCGGCGACGTCCAAGGGCTCGTCGCGATCCTGCCCGGGGTGAGGTGCCAGCCCCAAGAGCTGCTCGACCATCCCCAGCAGGTAGCGGCCGTCGCCGTCGGCCATCGCGACCAGAGCCTGACGTGCCTGCTGCGTCAGCGGCAGGCGGCGGCCACTGAGCTTCTCGGCCCGCTCGATGAGCTCGGCCTGGGCCTGGTCAGACAGACGGTGCAGCACCAGCACCTGGCAGCGGGACAGGAGAGCGCCGTTGAGCTCGAAGGAGGGGTTCTCGGTGGTGGCGCCGACCAGCACCACCGTGCCGTCCTCGACGTAGGGCAGGAAGGAGTCCTGCTGGGCGCGGTTGAACCGGTGGATCTCGTCAACGAAGAGCAGAGTCCTCTGGCCGATCTGACGCCGCTGGGCAGCAGCACTGAAGACCTTGCGCAGCTCGGCCACCCCCGAGAAGGTGGCGGAGACCTGCTCGAAGACCAGGCCCGTGCCGGAGGCCAGCAGGCGGGCGATGGTCGTCTTGCCGCATCCAGGCGGTCCCCACAGGATGATTGAGGACAGCCGCCCGGCCTCCACCATGCGCCCGAGCGGTGCCTCAGGAGCCAGGAGGTGGTCCTGACCGACGACCTCGGCCAGCGAACGCGGACGGAGCCGGTCCGCCAGCGGGCGCGTGGGGTCATCAACCTCGGCTCCCGCCAAGGCAGCGGCATCGAAGAGACTGGGAGAGCTGGTCATGGCACGAGCCTAGAGGTGGGTAGCGACATCGGCAGGTGTCCTGCGGGCCCTGCGGCCACCGGCGCCGGCGGAGGCTCACTAGGATCCTCCTGTGCTCCTTGATGACCGAGGCCCGCTCGCACAGCTGCGCGCCGGGCGCCTGCCACGCCGGCTGGTCCAGCTGCTCGTGGGCCTGGTCCTCCTCGGCGCCTCCCAGGGCATGATGGTGCGCTCGCGCCTGGGTAACGCCCCCTGGGACGTCTTTCACCAGGGCCTGTCCCTCAGGAGCGGTGCGAGCATCGGGGTGGTCACGATTGCCGTGGGTGTCCTGGTACTGGCGGCGTGGATCCCGCTGCGCACCTGGCCGGGTCTGGGCACGGTGCTTAACGCCGTCCTCATTGGTCTCTCCCTGGACTGGAGTCTGGCCGTCCTGCCGACCTGGAACCACCCGGAGGTGCGAATCGCCCTCATGATCGCGGGTGTGGTCCTCAACGGCTTGGCGGCAGGCATGTACATCGGCGCCCAGCTCGGCCCTGGCCCGCGTGACGGCCTCATGACCGGGCTCCACGCCCGTACCGGAGCCTCGATCCGGCTTGTCCGCACCGGGATCGAGGTCACCGTGGTGCTCGTGGGGTGGGCGCTCGGCGGGACTATCGGGCTCGGGACGGTGGTCTACGCCCTGGCGATCGGCCCACTGACGCAGTTCTTCCTGGAGCGCTGCATCATCCGGCTGCCGAGGCCCGGCGTCAAGGCTCCGGGCAGCACCGTCACGAAGCAGGAGAAGCCCCTCGATGGCTGAGGCACATCCCGTCACCGGTCAGCTCTTTGACTCTCCCGTGCCACCGGGCACGGGCTGGCCCGGCGATCCCGCGCAGCCGACCACCGCCGTCGCCCACGACGCGCGACAGGTGCGCGAGCTCGCTCTGGAGGCCACCCTGGCTGAGCTCGACGCCCGGGTCTCGGTGTGCCGGGCCTGCCCACGGCTGGTCGCCTGGCGCGAGGAGGTCGCGACCACGGGGCGCCGGGCTTCCTTCGCCCGGCAGCCATACTGGGGCAGGCCAGTGGCGTCGCTCGGGCCTGCGGACGCGCCGATCTACGTCGTCGGGCTGGCGCCAGCGGCCAACGGAGCCAACCGCACCGGCCGCATGTTCACCGGAGACCGCTCCGGGGACTGGCTGTGGGCGGCGCTGTACCGCGCTGGACTGGCCATGCAGCCCACCTCCCTCCACGCCGGTGACGGCCAGGGGCTGCGGGGTGTGCGGATGGGGGCCGCCGTGCGCTGCGCCCCTCCCGCCAACAAACCGACGACGGCGGAGCAGGCCGCCTGCCTGCCCTGGATCGCCCGGGAGCTGGACCTGGTGCGTCCGCGTGTGCTGCTGGCGCTGGGTGGCATCGCCTGGCGCACGGTGCTGCGCCTGGCCCGCGACGCCGGGTGGCAGGTGCCACGGCCGGCCCCGCACTTCGGTCACGGCGCGCAGGCGCTGCTCACCCGGCCCGACGGCGGTCAGGTCACCCTGCTGGGTAGCTATCACCCCAGCCAGCAGAACACCTTCACCGGACGGCTGACCGAGGAGATGCTGGACCAGGTTCTGGCGCGGGCGAAGGCGCTGGGAGGACTGCCCTAGAGGACCTGCCGGCTACTGATCGCCGTCGAGAATCTCCTTGGGGATGGACGGTGCGGTGGTGGCTCGCCGGATCGGGCGCATGGCGATCAGGCCGATGATGAGCGCCGAGATCGCGAAGCCGACCAGGCTGAGCATGCCGCCGTGCGAGCCGAGCAGGTCCACCATGCGCCCGGACACCAGGTTGGACACCGCCATGCCCACGACGAACATGGCTCCCAGCATGGCCATCGCCTCGGTGAAGCGCGAGGAGGGCGTCATGGAGATGAGGAGCTGGTTGACGTTGACGACCGTGGGCGCCTGAGCCAGGCCGGCCACGAAGAGCACGGCTGCAGCCGAGACGAGCGAGTGGGTGAAGAGCAGGAGCGCCGATCCTGCGGCCACGATGGTCATCCCCACGTAGAAGCGGATCCACAGCGGGGACGTCCAGGCCCTCGCTCCGTATCCGATGGCTCCCAGCATCGAGGCCCCGGAGAAGCAGGCGATGACCAGTCCCGCGCTGCCTGGCATCCCCAGCTCCTCTGACAGCGCCACCACCGAGACGTTGGTGGAGGCGATAAAGGCGCCGTAGGCCACCTGGATCGCCAGGAGGGCGACGAATCCGATGGTGAAGAGCTGCTCCTTGCCTCCTGTGACCGGCTCGGCCTCGCCTGCGGCGGCCGGGGCGGCGCTGCGGTGACGAGGACCGGTTGGGGGAGGCTCGATCGCGTCGTCGAGCAGGAAGCCCCAGATGGAGATGAGGATGGCGATGATGGCCGCGGCCATCGGGGACAGAAGCGCCACCGAGGTCGCCAGCACCGTGGCCGTGGGGTTGCCGATGACCCACATCATCTCTTCGAGCGTGCTGGTCAGGGACAAGGCGGAGTTGAGCTGGCCGGGTCGCTGGCGCAGCACGTAGGTCCACCGGCCGCGGATCATGGAGGAGTAGGGCACCGAGGTGCCCAGGAGCACGCCTCCCATGACAATGACCCACGCCGGCCAGTGCAGGTGGAGGGCGGCGGACATGAACAGGATCGAGAAGATCCAGAACCCGGCGAGCGGCAGGCCGACGCGGCGCTGGCCGTAGGTATCGATGAGGCGGCCGACCACCGGGCCGGTGAAGGCAGAGGTCAGCGCCATGACGGAGGAGACGACGCCGGCCAGCGTGTAGGAGCCGTAGCCGTCGCGGATGCCGATAAGCAGCCCCATCCCGAGGAAGGGGTAGGGGAACTGACCGATGACACCGGTGATGACAGAGCGGGAGGCGTGGGGCAGGCGGAGAAGAGAGGCGTAGACGCGCAGACCGCCGTCGTGACCATGATCAGTCACGGGAACTCCTTGCGAGGTGGCAGGGAAGATTTCGGTAGGCGAGTGATAACGCTAGGGCACTGCGTGAGCCGTGTCAGTACCCTCAGGAGTCTTGCTGGGCATGAAGGTGATCACGCCGGGAGAGACCCAGGCGTGGCGCGCGCAGACGGCGCCTGGATCAGGCCTCCTGCCCTCGCCGGACCGCCTCCAGCATGAGGGTGGCGACGTCCATGACCTGCACCTGCGCGCCCTGGCTGGCCACGCCGTCGGAGAGCATCGTGGTGCAGAACGGGCACGCGGTGGCAATGACCTGCGCTCCGGTGCCGATGGCCTCACGCGAGCGCTCGACTGCGATCCGGGTGCCGATCGACTCCTCCATGAAAGCCCGGGCACCTCCTCCGCCGCAGCAGAAGGAACGCTCCTGGCTGCGTGGCATTTCCACGGTCTGGGCGCCGGTGGCCTCAACCAGCTCGCGAGGAGGAGAGTAGATCTGGTTGTGGCGGCCCAGGTAGCAGGCGTCGTGGACGGTGACGGTGGGCGAGGGCGCAGCCAGGGTCAGGCTGGTGCGGCCACCGGGACCTGTCTGAGGACTCGTGGCCGGGGCGGGCGCCGGCTTGAGACGGCCCTCGCGTACGAGGCGGGACAGCAGCTGGGTGTGGTGGAGGACCTCGTAATGCCCGCCCACTTGCGGATACTCCCGGGCCAAGGTGTTGAAGCAGTGGGCGCAGGTGACCACGATCTTCTGCGCCTTGACCTCGTTGAGGGTCTCGACGTTCTGGCCCGCCAGCATCTGGAAGAGGATCTCGTTGCCGGCGCGCCGAGCCGGGTCCCCGGTGCAGGACTCAGCGTCACCGAGCACCGCGAAGGAGACCCCCGCCGTGTTCAGCAGCTCAGCGACCGCGCGCGTGGTCTTCTTGGCTCGGTCCTCGTAAGCGCCGGCGCAGCCGACCCAGAACAGGTAGTCCACCTCGCTGGCGTCCTCAACGTCCACGCCGACCACGGGGACCTCGAAGCTGAGGTCCTTGGCCCACTCCATGCGCTTGCGTGGTGCCAGGCCCCAGGGGTTGCCCTTGGACTCCATCTTGCGGAACATCTGCCCCAGCTCCTTGGGGAAGGCAGACTCCATGAGCACCTGCTGACGGCGTAGGTCGATGATGTGGTCAACGTGCTCGATATCCACCGGGCACTGGTCCACGCAGGCTCCGCAGGTGGTGCATGACCACAGGACGTCCGCCGGGATGACCTCGCCGACCAGGGGCGCGGGCCGGGTGGACACGCCGGACTCGCTCGGGGCGGCTTTGGCTGCCAGCAGGGCACCGAGCACGTCCTGCGTATGCGCCGAGCCCTCGGCCAGTCCGCTCCGCGAACCGCGCAGGATCCCACCGTGGGCCGCCGCCTGCTCCTCGGTGACCTCATGGGGCGAGGTTCCCAGGCTCGCAGCGGCCTTGAGGAAGGGGGCGGCTGCAGCGTGATGGTCACGCAGGGCGAGCGTGAAGAGCTTGGGGGACAGGGGCTTGCCGGTGTTCCACGCCGGGCACAGGTCCTGGCAGCGTCCGCACTCGGTGCAGGTGGAGAAGTCGAGCAGTCCCTTCCAGGTGAAGTCCTCGATGCGGCCCACGCCGAGGGTGATCTCGCGATCCTGCTCCTCGGCTGCCTCCATGGCGGTGTCCAGATCGTCCAGCGTCTGGGCCGTGAGAGTCGTGGGATGCCCCTGCGCGTTGTCAAAGACCAGCTCCTTGGCCGGTCCCAGGGCCTTGGACCCCACGGCGGGACGGTCCTGCTGGGTCGAGGTGGTGGGCGCGGCGGAGACCTCCCGCCGGGCCCAGACGTTGACGACGGCCAGGAAGCGGTGCCAGGCCACGCCCATGGACGGCTGCAGCCCGATGACGACCATCCAGCTCATCGAGACCACGACCTTGATCGTGGCCACGACCAGGATCGCTGCCTCGACCCCCGTGACGCCCAGCGGGCTGAGCAGCGGCACGGCCCAGGAGGTGAGCGGGTAATGGCTCCAGGAGCCGAGGGGGGAGTGGGGCTCGGTCAGGTGCAGCTGTGTGGCCTCCAGCATCCGCAGTGCCAGGACGCAGGTGACGACGATGAGGACCACGGCCTCGACGAAGACGGCCTGACCGGCCGAGGAGCCGGAGAAGCGAGGTGAGCGGGTGCGTGTCCCACCCTCGCTCGTGGAATCGAAAGGAGGCTTGGCCCTGCCGCCTGCAGTCAGGCGACGGCGCACGAGGATGAGCCCGACGATTCCTGCCAGGCTCAGCCAGGCGATCACCTCCACGATCCAGCTCCACCAGGCCTGGTGGTCCAGCCAGGGCAGGGAGAAGCCCGGGCCGCCGAGGACCTGCCCGTAGCCGGTGACCAGGGTGAGGGCGAGCAGCGGGAAGCTGACCATGACCAGCCAGTGCGCCACGGCGATCCAGACGCGTGCGCGGAAGGACCGGTGGCTGAGGATCTCCCCCAGCATCCGGGTGGTGCGGCGCCACGGCCGCTGGCTGCGGTCCTCAGCAGGGCGCCCCAGACGCATCCGGGCGATGATGACGAGGCAGGCGCGTGCGAACAGGGCGACGCCGACGCCCGTGAAGGCGCAGACGACGACCGAGCACACCAGGCGCAGGATCATCAAGGAGGTCATGCGGCCAGCCTACTCAGGGGGTGCGACATCCTCGCGCGCAGCAAGGACGTGCGGCTGGAGATGACGCCAGTTCAGTCCTCGATCGCCGTGATGGTCTGCGGGCGCAGCGGGTTGAAGTCCGCACCGCCGTACCAGGACGCGGCCTTGCGCAGGCTCAGCTGCTGGACGACGCCGGCGATCGCGCCGGAGATCGCGGCGAAGGCCACGATCTGGAGGACCGGGGTGTCCAGCAGGTCCTCGTCCGTAGGAACCGGCTTGCCACTGCCCTTGCGCCAGGCGGCACGGATGGCGCGGTCGGCCAGGAAGCCGGCAGCCAGGGTGGTCAGGGCGGCGGTCGCCTGCCAGGCGATGCCGGCGGAGGGGGTGCGAGACATAGGTCCTCCCGAAGTCATCTCATGCGCCCGCGGCGGCGCTGTCGCGATCCTACTGTGCTCGCTGCCCGCTGCGAGGGACAAGGGGTTACAGGCTCAGCAGGTACAGGGCGGCAAAGCCCACCGCCATGAGGGCCATCAGGGCCGCCCACACCGCCGCCGCGCGACGCCGGTAGGTCAGCACGGCCACGTACTCGCGCAGCCAGGCGTTGATGACGTAGTAACGGGCGGTCGGGGCCGGGGCGACGGCCCAGCTCGTCTCCATGTCCGAGGCCAGGATCGCGGTACGCACGGCGTGGTAGGAGGAAGTGACCAGCAGGACCTGGTCGTAGGAGACGTTGTGGCGAGCGCCCAGGTCTGCCAGGAGCTCACGGGTGAAAGCGATGTTCTCGCGCGTGGTGGTGGAGCGGTCCTCCAGCACGATGTCCTCGCGCGGCACCCCGAGGCCCACGGCGTACTCGGCCATCGCACTGGCCTCGCTGGTGGGCTCGTCGTCTCCCTGGCCGCCGCTCATCACCAGGACTGGCCTGCCGCTGGCGGCCTCGCCGTCGGAGGAGGACTTCTGGCGCCTGGCGGCCTCGTCCTGCCAGATCTCCACGCCGGTGGTGATGCGCGAGGCCAGCAGCGGTGTCACGGCGCCGTTGATCAGTCCGGCGCCGTGGACGACGACGGCGTCCGGATGGGGCACCGCACGACGCCCGCCCCACACCCGCTGCACCAGCGTCTGGGCCAGGAGGATGATGAGGAAGCTACCTAGGTAGAGACAGGCGGCGAAGAGCTCGGCTGCTGCGGCGATGGACCAGGCCTGAGTCAGGGACACCAGGACGACGGCGCATACCGGGGCCGCGACCAGCCCGATGCCCAGCAGCAGGCTGAGGAGGTTAGCGGGCCGCCTGCCCTCCCGGCGCAGGACCCGCAGACCGTTAAGTACGAGCATGAGCGGCAGCATGGCCATGAGCAGGAACCAGGCGAAGGCTGCCAGGAGAACCAGGATCCGCATGCCGGGTATGTACGAGGCGAGCATCGCCAGCAGACCCAGCAGGCTGTAGGCCGTCAGCAGCGCGAAGAAGCCGCAGCGTAGCTGGCGGTGGTCGCGGCGCAGGGACCAGACGAGTAGCACGGACCAGAGCACGACGAAGCCCAGGTCCCACGCCACGCTCCAGATACTGACATCCTCCACGGTCCTGCTCCTCTCGCCTCCGGTGACTGTCTTGCATCCTGTGCAGAAAAAGACTGCATCGAGCGTCGATATTTTCCAGGATAGACTCGGCCTCACGACAGGGGAGCGCCGTCGGGCGCTGAGAGTGCGGAAGACCGCAGACCCTCGAACCTGCTCCGGTTCATACCGGCGAAGGAAGTCGAGCTTCTCCCCGCGCCCGCGGATCGGCCGCGTGCGCGAGCCCTCCTGACATCGATCCAGGAGACCACCACATGGCTCAGGCCACCCACCCCATCACCCACCGAGTCCTTGCCCCCACCCGCCGTCAGCTTCTTGGCGTCCTGGCCCTGGGCGCCGTCGGCACGAGCCTGGCCGCCTGCGGCTCGAAGGGCTCCGGCTCCGCCTCCTCGACCGCCTCCGGCTCCGCGGCCGGATCAGGATCCAAGGTCACCGTGCTCACCCATGACTCCTTCCACGTCCCGGACGAGCTCGTGGCGGCCTTTGAGAAGGACAGCGGCTACACCCTGGAGATCGTGCCCAGCGGCGACGCCGGCGAGCTGGTCAACAAGCTGGTCCTGACCAAGGACGCACCGCTGGGCGACGCCGTCTTCGGCATCGACAACACCTTCGCCTCTCGCGCCCTGGACGAGGGCGTCATCGACACCTCCGTCACCGTCACCTTGCCGGACGGGGCCGAGCAGTACGTCGTCGACTCCACCCCGGCCCTCGCGCCGATCGACTTCGGCGAGGTGTGCGTCAACATCGACTCCTCCTGGTTCGCGGACAAGGGCCTGACCCCGCCCACCTCCTTTGAGGACCTGACCAAGGCGGAGTACAAGGACCTCTTTGTGACCATCAACCCCTCGACCTCCTCCACGGGTCTGGCCTTCCTGCTGGCCACGATCGGCCACTTCGGCGAGGACGGCTTCGCTGACTACTGGAAGCAGCTGGTCGCCAACGGCACCAAGATCGACGAGGGCTGGACCGACGCCTACTACACCGACTTCTCCGGCGGTGGTGAGGGCGGCACCTACCCGATCGTGGTCTCCTACTCCTCCTCCCCGGCCGCCACGGTGAGTGAGGACGGCGCCTCCTCCTCCACCGCCTCGGTGCTGGCCACCGCCTTCCGCCAGGTTGAGTACGCCGGCGCGCTGGCAGGTGGCGCCAACCCCGAGGGCGCCAAGGCCTTCATCGAGTGGTTGCTGTCCACCGATGTCCAGACCTCGATCCCGGACAACATGTACATGTACCCGGTCAGTCCCGAGGCCACGCTGAGCGAGGCCATGACGGCCTTTGGCAAGGTCTCTGACTCCCCGGTCACCGTCGAGGCAGACGCGATCGCGGCCAACCGTGAGGCCTGGTTGGCCACATGGACGGAGGCTGTCGGCGCGTGAGCGCCGTGCCTGGACCCGCCCCCCGGCCTGCCGCCCGCGCGCCGCAGGCCGGGCGGGGGCGGCGCGCCCGCCCGCTCCGGCGAGGTCCGAGCACGACGCCGTCTGAGCGCCTGGGCTGGTTCCTGGCCGTGGCGGCGCCGGTCGTCTTCCTGGCAGTCTTCTTCGCCTGGCCGGTGGCCAGCCTGCTGGCTCGTGGCCTGGCACCGCAGGGAGCCCTCGACCTGTCTGGCTTCGTGGAGGTCCTGGCGCGCCCGCGTACCTGGCGCATCATCCGCCAGACCCTGCTCCAGGCCAGCGCCGCCACCGCGATCTGCGTCCTGCTCGGCCTCCCGGGGGCCTGCGTGCTCTACCGGCGCCGTTTTCCGGGACGGGACCTGCTGCGGGCCGTGGTGACCGTTCCCTTCGTCCTGCCCAGCGTCGTCGTCGGTATCGCCTTCCACGCCCTGGTCACCCGCGGCGGCCCGCTGGGCGGCGTGGCCGACGGCGCCCTGGACGGCTCGGTCCTCACCGTCGTCGCCGCCCTGGTCTTCTTCAACTACGGGCTGGTCGTGCGCATGGTGGGCACCATGTGGTCCCGGCTGGACCCGCGCGCCGTGGAGGCAGCACGCACCCTGGGAGCCTCACCCTGGCGCGCCTTCTACACCGTCACCCTGCCCAGCCTCGCTCCCACGATCGCGGCGGCCGCCTCCCTGACCTTCCTTTTCTGCGCCACTGCCTACGGGGTCGTCCTGGTCCTGGGAGGCACCGGCATCGGGACGATCGAGACCGAGATCTACGTGCTCACCGCCCAGTACCTCGACCTGAGGGCGGCTGCCGTGCTCTCCGTCCTCCAGCTGCTGGTCATCGCTGCGGTGCTGTGGCTGACCGAGCGCACGCGCAGGGCCTCCCAGGCCTGGCTGCGCCTGCACCTGGACGTACCGCCCACGCGCCTGCGCCGCGCCGACCTGCCGGCCCTGGCCCTGACCCTCATGGTGGTGGCCGGGCTGCTGATCGGTCCCGTCGTGGTCCTCCTGGCGCGTTCGCTGCGCCGCGGGGGGCAGTGGACCCTGGCCAACTACACGGACCTATCCACCACTGGCGGTCGCAATGCCCTGCTCGTCACGGTGTGGCAGGCCGCCGGCAACTCGCTACGGGTGGCGGCTGCGGCGGCGGTGATCGCGCTGGCTATCGGGACGGCGGTGAGTCTCGTGGTCTCCCGCCGGCCCCGCTCGCCGTGGCTGCGCCGCGGAGTCGTCCTGCTCGACTCGGTCTTCATGCTCCCGCTGGGAGTCTCCGCCGTGACGGTCGGCTTCGGTTTCCTCATCACGCTCACCCGCCCTCCCCTGGTGCTGACTCGCAGCTGGTGGATCCTGCCGCTGGCCCAGGCCGTGGTGGCGGTGCCACTGGTGGTGCGCACTCTCCTGCCGGCGCTGCGGGCCATCGATCCGCGTCAGCGTGAGGTCGCCGCGGCGCTGGGGGCAGGCCCCGGCCGGGTGCTGGCCACGGTGGACGGGCCGCATCTGCTGCGCGCCGGCGGGCTGGCGGCCGGCTTCGCCCTGGCCACGAGCCTGGGGGAGTTCGGGGCGACGTCCTTCCTCGCCCGCCCCCAGACCCCGACCCTGCCCGTGGTCCTGTACCGCCTCATCGGGTCCCCTGGTGCGCAGAACCAGGGGATGGGGCTGGCCGCGGGTGTGGTGCTGGCAGCCGGGACGGCAGCCATCATGCTCGCCTGCGAGCGGGTCCAGACCATGCACCTGCGGCGCAGCCGCGAGCCGGTCAGGCTGCCGGCGACGAGGGAGGAGAGACCATGACACCAGTCACGACCAGCCCTGCCCGCGACCGCGCGCCGGCGCCCGCGGCAACGGGGCTGGAGATCCGCAATCTGGAGATCACCTACCCTGCGGCCCCCGCACGGCGCCGAGGCGCGCCGGCCACCGGCCCGGTGCGCGCCGTCGACGGCGTCAGCCTCACCGTGGGCCGGGGCGAGGTCGTGGCGCTCCTGGGGCCATCCGGCTGCGGGAAGTCCTCCCTGCTGCGTGCCGTGGCCGGGCTGGAGGACCTCGCCGGTGGCGAGATCTGCTGGGACGGCGACGACGTCGTCTCCCTGCCGGTCCACAGGCGCGGCTTCGGCCTCATGTTCCAGGACGGGCAGCTCTTCCCCTTCCGGGACGTGGCTGGCAACGTCGCCTACGGGCTGACTGGGCTGCCCCGGGCGCGCCGACGCGCCCGGGTCGAGGAGATGCTCACGCTGGTGGGGCTGTCCGGCTACGCAGGGCGCGAGATCACCACGCTCTCCGGCGGCCAGGCCCAGCGCGTGGCCCTGGCCCGCGCCCTGGCGCCGCGTCCGCGCCTGCTGCTCCTGGACGAGCCGCTCAGTGCCCTGGACCGTGCCATGCGCGAGCAGTTGGCCGTGGACCTGCGGCGGATCCTCGCCGACCAGGGCACCACGGCCCTGTATGTCACCCACGACCATGCTGAGGCGGCCACGGTGGCTGACCGCGTGGGAGTCATGGATGCTGGCCACCTGCTGGCCATCGGACCGATGCACGAGCTGCGTCGTCACCCCGGCTCGGCGCAGGTCGCCAGTTTCCTCGGGGTCGAGTCGGCCTGAGAGCCTCGTCTCTAAACAAGAACCTGACTCGTCAACCACCGTGGACGCTGCTAGCGTCTTGCCCAGTCATCACGGCGCCGCAACCGGCGTCGCCTGCCTACGGAGAGGTCGCGGTCGCATGACCAAGCGAATGTGTTGTTGCTGCTGTCGCTGACGACGGCTTCACACCCATTCGCCAGAGCGCTCCCGCGCTCGCAAGACCCCGTGAGGTGCCCCCGTGCCCCTGTCCTCCCAGGACACCCAGAACAACGCCACCCCCAGCGAGCAGACCACCGCTGGCGAACTGGCGACCCCCGCGGCCGCGGACGTGGACCGGGTGGGTGAGCGCCCCACAGGGTGGCGCTACGTGCTGCGTCGCCTGCGCAAGGACAAGGGCGCCGTCTTCGGCGCCGTCATCGTCGCACTGACCACCCTGATCGCCGTCTTCGCGCCCCTGATCACCAAGGTCGTGGGCGTGGACCCCTACACCTACGACCTTGACGCCCTGGACGGCTCCGGTCTGCCGCTGGGCAGCTTCGGCGGTATCAGTGCCGCACACCCCTTCGGCGTGGAGCCCCAGACCGGACGCGACCTGTTCGCCGTCGTCATCGAGGGCACCCGCACCTCCTTCTCCATCGGCATGGGGGCCACGGTCCTGTCCATGGTCATTGCCATCGCGCTGGGGCTGAGCGCCGGCTACTTCGGAGGCTGGTGGGACGTGCTGGTCTCCCGGCTGACGGACGTGACCCTGGGCTTCCCGCACCTGGTCTTCATGATCGCGATCTCGGCGATCATCCCGGCCACCGCCCCGCGCGTGCTTGTCATGATCCTCATCATCGGGATCCTGGGGTGGCCCTCGACCGCGCGCGTCCTGCGCAGCCGCACGCTCGCCCTGCGAGGACGCACCTTCGTGGGCGCCTCGCGCGCCATGGGAGCCTCCCAGGGCCACGTCCTGATCACCCAGGTCCTGCCCAACCTCGTGGCCACCATCATCGTCTTCACCACGATCGCGATCCCCGGCAAGATCACCGCCGAGGCCGCCCTGTCCTTCCTGGGCGTGGGCGTGGCCCCGCCGACCCCGTCCTGGGGACGGTCCATCGGCAACGCCGTGACCTGGGTGAGCACGGACCCGTGGTACCTGCTCTTCCCCGGCGCCGCCCTGTTCCTGGTCACCCTGGCTTTCAACCTCTTTGGTGACGGGCTGCGCGACGCCCTCGACCCCAGGACCGGTGAGAACCGATGAACCGACTGCGCTTCCTGGCCTCGCGTCTGGTCCAGACGCTCCTGGTCCTCATCATCATCGCCTTCATTACCTTCGCGATCTTCTCCCTGTGGCCCTCCGACCCGGCGGGGCTGGCCTGCGGCAAGCCCTGCACCCCGGACAACCTCCAGCGGGCGCGCGAGTTCATGGGCTATGACCAGCCCTGGTACACCCAGTTCTGGCACTACCTCGTGGGCATCGTTCAGGGCCGTACCTTCGGCCAGGGCGCCAGCGCCGTGGTCTGCTCGGCCCCCTGCCTGGGCTACTCCTTCCGCCTGTCCACGCCCGTGACCGACCTCGTGGTCTCCCGGCTCCCGGTGACCGCCTCGATCGCGGTCGGTGCCGCGATCCTGTGGCTCATCGTGGGTGTGGGCGCGGGAGTGATCTCGGCGCTGCGCCGCGGCTCGCGCCTGGATCGCTTCATCATGACGGGCACGGTCTTCGGTGTCTCGGCCCCCTCCTACCTTCTGGGGCTGCTGGGGATCCTCCTGTTCGGCTTCACCCTGGACATGGTCCCGGTCTCCGGCTACGTGCCGCTGAGCCAGAGCCCCGTGGACTGGGCCTGGCACCTCATCCTGCCCTGGACGGTGCTGGCGCTGATCTCCGCCGCGATCTACGCCCGCATGGTGCGTGGCGAGATGCTGGAGAACATGGGCGAGGACTACGTGCGCACCGCCCGGGCAGTGGGGCTGCCTGAGAAGCGGGTCATCGGTCGGCACGTCATGCGCAACATCTCCCTGCCGGTGGTCACCTACTTCGCCTTGGACCTGGGGTCCATGCTGGGCGGGGCGGTCATCACCGAACGGGTCTTCTCCATGCAGGGCCTGGGCGCCCTGCTCATGGACGCCGTGGGCACGGTCGACGTGCCCGTGGTCATGGGGGTCACGCTCGTGGCCGCCGCCTTCGTCATCATCGCCAACCTTCTCGTCGACGCCTTCGCCGCCCTCATCGACCCTCGGGTCTGAGGACGACGACGTCGCAGCCGGGCCGACCGGGCCCGGCCGCGGGCTCAGCCGAGCCCGCTCCCGACGGCGGGCCCCGCCGTCGGACCACAAGCCCCCGGCCTGCGGGCCGGGACCACAGAGAACACGCGCCCGCGCCCGCGGGCTGCGCACCCCGTAGGAAAAGAGCATCACCATGGCACGAACCTTCACCCTCAGCCGTCGCAACCTCCTTGCCGGCGCGGGCATGTCCGCCCTCGCCCTGACGCTCGCCGCCTGCGGGGCCAACGAGCGTTCTGCCTCCGGCTCGGGCGCCAGCGGTGCGGCCACGGCCACCGCCGGCGGCACGCTGCGCATCCTCACCTCCTCCACTGACATCAACTGGGACCCCGCCAAGAGCCAGTCGATGCCGATGACCTCCCTGGGCCTGGTCCACCGCCGCCTGACCACCTGGAAGCTGGCCGAGGGCAAGGACGCCGAGGTGGTGCCTGACCTGGCCACCGACACCGGCACCGTGAGCGAGGACGGCCTGTCCTGGACCTACACCCTCAAGGACGGCCTGGCCTTCGAGGATGGCACCGCGATCACCAGCGCCCACATCAAGTACGGCCTGGAGCGCACCTTCGCGGCCTCGCTGGCCGGGGGCCTGACCTACCACAAGGCACTGCTGGCTGACGCCGAGGGCTACGAGGGCCCCTACGAGGGATCCCACCTGGACTCCATCGAGACCCCGGATGACAAGACGATCATCTTCCACCTCAAGCAGGCCTACGGCGACTGGCCCTGGATCGTGGCCCAGCCCGCCTTCTCCCCGGTGCCCGAGGACAAGGATGACCCCTCCACCTACGCGCGCACGCCTGTGGCCTCCGGCCCCTACCGCGTGGCCGAGTACTCCACCGGCGTCTCGGCGACGCTGGAGCGCAACGAGAAGTGGTCGGCTGACACGGACGACATCCGCCTGGCCCTGCCTGACACCATCGTCTTTGAGCTGAGCCAGGACGAGTCCACGGCCACCCAGCGCCTCATCGCTTCCTCGGGCGATGACGCCAACGCCTTCGGCGCGGACCTGGTGGCCGCGGCCCAGCTCGCCCAGGTCTCCGGCAACGCCGACGCCAAGGCCCGCCTGGCCACCACCCCTGAGGGCGGCCCGCTGATGTACCTGGCGATCAACACCGAGCGCGTGAGCGACCTGGAGGTGCGCACGGCGATCGCCCAGGCCATTGACAAGGCCACCGTAGTCTCCGCCCTGGGTGGCGAGCTTGGCGCCGAGGCGGCCACGACCATCATCGCCCCCGGTATCCCCGGGCGCGAGGACTACGAGGGCGTGGCCGCGGACGTCGAGGCGGCCAAGGCCACCTTCGCCTCCAAGGACGTGCCGAGCCTGGTCCTGCTCACCGCCAACTCGGCGGCCTACCAGGCCGTGGCCGAGGCAGTGGCGCAGTCCCTGACCGAGGCCGGTCTCAAGGTCACCATTGACCCGGTGGAGGACGAGACCTACTCCGAGCGGGCCTCGCGCGGTGACGGCTCGACCTACGACCTCGTCATCGGCTCGTGGAACGCCGACTTCCCCTCGGCCGGCGCCTACATCCAGCCGCTCTTCGCCTCCTCGGAGATCGGCAACGGCGGCTACAACCTCGGCCGTTATTCCAACGCTGAGGTGGACGCGGCGATCGAGAAGGCCCTGGGCACCCTCGACACTGCTGACGCCCAGGCCCAGTGGGTCGAGCTGGACAAGAAGATCGCGGCTGACGTGCCGATCGTTCCTCTGGCTAACCGTCGCAACTCCTTCCTGGCCGGATCGGGCGTGACGGGCTTCTCCGTGGAGTCCTACCCGGCCTACCCGAGCTACCTCACCGTCGGGGTGAGCGCCTGATGACCGCGGAGGAGACCCAGGGCGCCGCTGCGGCGTCGATGCCCGGATCGGCCACGGCCGGTCAGGCGGCGCCGGCCCTGTCCCTACGGGGCTTCGGCGTGACCTTTGCGGGCAGCCCAGTGCCCGCCAGTACCGAGGTCGACCTCGACCTCGTGCCCGGACGCGTGCTCGCCCTGGTGGGTGAGTCCGGCTCGGGCAAGTCGGTCACGGCGATGGGTGCCCTGGGTCTCCTCCCCTCCACCGCCACCGTCACGGGCAGCGCACTGCTACGCGACGGCTCCCAGTCCGTTGAGCTCGTGGGTGCCTCGCGCGGCGTCCTGGATGACGTGCGAGGTCGCCTGGCCGGCATGATCTTCCAGGAGCCGACGACGGCGCTGGACCCGCTGGAGACCATCGCCTCCCAGGTGGGTGAGGCTGTGCGCGCCCACGAATCCCGCCACCGCCGTCGGCCGCGGCGTGAGCTTCACGCGCGGGTCCTGGACCTGCTGGCCCTGGCGGGACTGGGCGAGGGTGAGCAGGCTGAGCGCATTGCTCGCTCCTACCCCCACCAGCTCTCCGGCGGACAGCTCCAGCGTGCCTGCATCGCTCTGGCGATGGCCTGCGACCCGCCGGTCCTCATCGCCGATGAGCCCACAACCGCCCTGGACGTCACGGTCCAGGCCGGGATCCTGGCCCTGTTGCGTTCCCTGACCGAGCGTGGCGTCGCCATCCTGCTCATTACCCATGACATGGCGGTGGTGGCTGACGTGGCGGACGACGTCGCCGTCATGCGTCAGGGGCGGATCGTGGAGCGCGGAGCCGTGCGCGAGATCTTCCACGCCCCCACTCACCCCTACACCCGCGAGCTGTTGGCGGCGGTGCCTCGCCTGGACTCCCTGCGCCAGGAGAACCCCTTTGAGGCCGTGGTGCGTGAGAGCGTGCCCACGGATCCGGACCAGGAGGACGTCGTGGTCATCAAGGACCTCGACGTCGTCTACCGCAACGGCCGGCGCTCGGTCCACGCGGTGCGCGGCGTGAGCCTGAGCATCAGCGCTGGTGAGGTCCTCGGGCTCGTGGGCGAGTCCGGCTCGGGCAAGTCCACCATCGCCGGGACCTTGACCGGGCTGGTGCCGGTGGCGTCGGGCTCGGTGCGTGTGTGCGGCGTCGAGGTGGCTGGGGCGCGGCGGCGTGACCTGCTGCCGGCTCGGCGTGCGACCGGCGTCGTCTACCAGAACCCGGCCTCGTCCTTGAACCCGCGGCGCACGGTGGGATCCTCGATTGCCGAGCCGCTGGTGGTCCACGGTGGCTATGACTCCGCGGCTCGCCGGGCGCGGGTGGCGGAGCTGCTCGATGCGGTGCGGCTGCCTGCCTCGATGGCGGACCGCTACCCGCATGAGATGAGCGGTGGTCAGCGTCAGCGTGTGGCGATCGCCCGGGCGCTCGCGCTGGACCCGCGCCTGGTGATCGCTGATGAGCCCACCAGCGCCCTGGACGTCAGTGTCCAGGCGGTGGTCCTGGACCTGCTGCGTGATCTTCAGGTCGAGCTGGGGTTTGCCTGCCTCTTTGTCTCCCACGACCTGGCCGTCGTCGATTCGGTGGCCCGGCGCACGGTGGTCCTGTCTGCCGGGCGCGTGGTGGAGGAGGGCGTGACCGAGCAGGTGCTGGCTCGTCCGCAGGAGGAGTACACCCAGCGTCTGGTGTCGGCGGTGCCGGTGCCTGACCCTGACGTGCAGGCACGGCGTCGCGAGCTGCGAGCCGCCTGAGCGCCGACGGACCGCGTGCGTGTTGGCCGACCACGTGTGTGCTGACCGACCACCAACGCCCCGACCGACCACGGGATTCGCGCGAATCCCGTGGTCGGTCGCGGCATACGTGGTCCGTGGGAGCATAGGTGGTCGGTGGCGGGCTTTCGCCTCCGGGAAAATCGCGGGTCAGGGGCAGACTGGTCAGGGACCATGGAACGCAGGGCCTGCCAGGCTGCACCTGCACCTGCAAGCCTGCGTGAGCTGATCCGAACCTGACCGGAGAGGACCATCATGGGTATCGCTACCTCGTACCGCTTCTCAGACAAGGGAATTGAGGGCACCCTGCGCCCTGAGGCCGGGCGCTACCGGCTGGTTGCCTCCGGTGCCTGTCCCTGGTGCCGCCGCGTCCTTATTGTCCGCCGCCTGCTGGGTCTGAGCGATGCCATCCCCGTCTCATGGTCTTACGGGCGCGGCGAGGACGGCTTCTGGGAGCTGACCGACGGCGACGGCGAGCCTGGCACGGATCCCTTCCTCCATGCCCGCTCCCTGGCCGAGGTCTACGCCACGACCCCGGGCTACACGCCGCCTCCCACGGTCCCGGCCCTCGTGGACATAACGACCGGCCAGGTCGTGTGTGACGACTCCGGCAACCTCCTGTTCGACCTCGCGACCTCCTGGTGGCAGCTGCACCGGCCCGGCGCCCCCGACCTCTATCCGATCAACCGCCGTAACTCCACCGACGCCTGGGACGAGTGGGTCGGCTACCACGTCAACCGCGGCCACGGTGTGGCCACGCACTCCACGGACCCGGACAAGGCGGAGGCCGCTGCCCACGGAGTCCTCGTCGCCTTTGACGTCATTGACACCCTGCTTGCCCGCGCCACCCACATGGAGGCCTCGCGCGAGGCGGCCCTGACCATGCAGGACGGGCCGGCGCTGTCCGCCGTCGTCGCGGTGGGTCAGTACCTGTGCGGTGACCAGCCCACCGGCAGCGACATCCGCCTGTTCACGACCGTCCAGGCCTACGAGTACGGCGGGCGGCAGGAGTATCCGGGCGGCGAGGCGCCGTCGATCTCCTTCTGGCCGGCTCTGGCTCGCTGGTTCCGGGCCCTGGAGAGCCGCTCAGGCTGGGTCGGCACCGAGGAACGCAGCGCGCTCGGGCTCTGAGCCCTGACTTCCTCCCTGAGATCCTTACGAACGTGGTTTCGCGCTCAGGAACGTCCCTGGGGCTGCGTCCCAGCACCGTTCCTGAGCGCGAAACCACGGTTCTGATGCCGATAGGGCGAGGCGGCTGCCTCAGCGGGAGAGCACCGGGTTGTACAGGAGCCGGTTCGGCGTGGTCGGGCACTCGTCGCCCACTGCCATCGGTGAGATGAGACGGTCGGCCCGCAGGTCCTCCAGGCGTGCGACCACCCGCTCGCGCAGGCTCCACGGGTCAATGGTGTTGAGGTAGATCTTCGTCCCGCCCTCAAACCCAGCCAGCGTGGAGACCCTCCACTTCAGCGTCACGTGCCACGGCATTGGCTGGTCCACGTCCAGCGGCTTGTGGTGCCACTCCTCGTTGCTCGGCACGTCCGCGCCCGTGGCCGCGTGCAGCGCGTGGAGGAGGTCGGACACGGCGTCGACCTCCTCGCGGCTCATGAGCCAGGGCTCGCAGGTGGCCGAGGTGGAGTAGACCTCCAGGCTCGGGTAACGGTGGCCGAAGCCGGCGAAGGCCACGGCGTGCTCGTTGGAGGCCACGAGCAGCCCGTGATAGGCCGCATAGTCCACGCCCATCTCGTTGTAAAGGTTGGGGTTGGCCCGCACGCGCGCCAGCTCCAGCTCATTGACTACCCCGCGCTCGTCAATCCCCACCAGCTGCTTGTGCAGGTGATCGAAAGAGGCGCCGGCCGGCCGCAGCCAGTTCTGGAAGACGGCGACGTAGCGCACCCACCGGTTGGCCTCGTACAAGGACTGCGCCGAGTGCACCGCCAGGCGCGTGTAGGCGCGGTGCTCAGCGGGGGTCAGCGTCCCCGAACCGGCCAGTGCGGAGGTGTCGGTGGCGGAGTCAGTGAAGTGACGGCGGGCGACGATGACGTCGTGACCGCCGGCAAAGAAGGCGGCGAGATAACGGCGCTGCTCGGCCGGGCCCATGGACTCCCAGAGCTCTGGGTCCTGGCCGGAGGCGCGCAGCTTGGTGCGGGCCACGGCGGCCACGTGCGCGGCTCCCTCGGGCTCGGCCAGGTAGGCCTCCATGCGCTCGCGGGCGGCGTCGGGAACCTCGTAGCCGTGGTTGGCGTGCCAGTAGTCGAAGGTGAGGATCTCAAAGAGATTGGGGACGCGGCGGAACTCGGCCACGGTATCGAACAGCCGGCTGGCTGGCACGCCGTCCAGCCTCTCAAAGGCCGATGGCGCCACCCCGCCGCTGGCTGCCTCGCCGCCGCGGGCCACCACGCGTTCCTTCTCCGGAGGAGTCTCCAGGTAGCGGTCGCAGCAGAAGGCGCACGAGGAGGTGCGGTCGTGCTCGGTGAGGGGACGTACCTGCTGGACCGGGTGGGAGATCGGGCGGTTGCCGCGTCCAGGAACCGTCCACACCTCGGTTCCTGTGAAGGGACTGATCTGCTTGATGGTCCCGTCCGCCAGCTGGGTCAGCGCAGCGGGTTCGGGGGCGTAGGGCATGAGACGAGCCATGGCCTTATTCTCGCGCTCAGGCCACGGTCCGGATGCGCAGCACGCAGGCTGCTCCCAGCAGGCAGACGACGGCGGCCATGACGTACAGGGTCGTGTAACCACCCAGGTGGGTCACCACCGGGGCGGCGAGCACGGGAGCCAGGACCTGCGCTCCGGCGGAGGCGATGTTGATGATGCCCAGGTCGCGGGCGGCGTCGCCCGAGCTCGGCAGCACCTGGGTGACCAGGGCGAAGTCCACGGAGGTGAAGGCCCCGAAGCCGATACCGAGGATGACCGCACCAACCACGGCGCCCACCCAGTTCTGGGTCAGGGCCAGGTCCAGGGAGGCCAGGCCGGTCACGATCGAGGCGGCGATAACGAAGGGCTTGCGCCGGCCCACCTTGTCTGACCACACCCCGCCGATCACCGTGGAGCCGAAGACGGTCAGGGCGTAGATGCCCGTGAGGATGAAGACCCCGGTCGTCGCCTTGTCTGCCTCCATGCCGACGGCGTCCATGAGGTAGTACAGCAGGTAGAGCGTCCCGGTGGAGTTGCCGAGGTTGACCAGGAATCGCGTGAGCCAGGCCCAGCCGAAGTCGGGGTAGCGCCGCAGCGGCGGGACGAAGCCGGCCATGACATGACGCAGCGTGGGGCGAGGGGCGCCGTCGGGCAGCCGCAGGTCGCGGGCGCCCAGTACGTGCGGCAGGCCGAGGGCCACCACGAGCACCGCAAGGACGAGGTAGCCGGTGCGGGTGGAGCCGACGGCGGCCGCCAGTCCCGCTCCGGCCACGAGCCCGGCGGTCTGGGCCACCCCGATAAGCCCGGAGACCAGGCCCCGACGCTCCACAGGAACCTGGTCCGCGATCGAGGCGTTGAGGGCGGCGAAGGTGGCGTTGAGGAAGGCCTGGACCAGGCACCATCCCACCACCATCCCGGCCACGCCGCGGGCGCTGGCCAGCACCACGAGCCCGACGGCGCCGAGAGCCAGGCCACCGGCGATCCACGGCAGGCGACGTCCGAAGCGGCTGGTGGTGCGGTCAGACAAGGCCCCAAAGACGGGGTTGCCGAGCGTGGAGACCAGGGCGCCGAGGCCTGTGACCAGGGAGAGCGTGGCCTCCTTGTGGCCTGGCGCGACCTGGGAGGCCTGCAGGCCGAGCAGTACCTGGATCGGGCCGAACCAGGCGGAGAAGAGCCCGAGCATCGTCAGGCTCAAGGTCAGTGACCAGGATCGGGGAGGCATCTGGGTGGGAGGCTCGTTGGTGGCGACCTGACGAGCAAGAAGTGCTGCCATGGGGCGAATCTAGACCGGCGCGGGCGTGGGTATGGCGAATCTGGTGGCCGCGGGTGGGAGCCTGACGCGCCGGGGCCGCTACGCTCAGGCACGCACCTGCCCTTGGTCAGCGCACCTGTCAGGAAGGAGCCCGGATGGGAACGACGTTCTTGTCCCTGTTGTGCATCGTGGTGGTCGCCTTCTTCGCACCCCTGCTGTCCTGGGTCGTGCCTAGGCGCATCGTGCCGGAGACGGTGCTGCTCATCGCCGGCGGGATGCTCATCGGCCCGGCCGTGCTCGGGATCGCGACCGCGACCGCCTCGATCGACTTCCTGCGTGAGCTGGGGCTGGCCTTCCTCTTCCTCATGGCCGGCTACGAGATCGACGTCAACGAGCTGCGTGGTTCAGGCGGGCGTCACGCCATGGTCGCCTGGCTCGGCTCACTGGCCCTGGCCTTTGCCGCGGTCTGGGTGATCGGAGTCAGCGGCGGGGCGCTGAGCGTGAACGGGATCGCCATCGCCATCGCCATGACCTCGACGGCGATCGGCACGATCCTGCCGATCCTGCGTGAGCGCGGGTTGCTGTCCACCGCGGTGGGCGCGGCGATCCTGAACCACGGGGCGGTGGGCGAGGTTGGCCCGATCATCCTCATGGCCCTGCTGCTCGGCTCGCGCTCGACCTGGGCCTCGCTGGCGATCCTGCTGGCCTTCCTGGCCATCACGCTGCTCATCATCCGGTTTACGGACAACGTCAAGCGTGCCGGGCGCCGGCTGGTGGAGGCGATCCATATCGGTGGCACGACGACGGCTCAGACGACGATCCGTCTGACCGTCCTGCTGCTGGTGGGGCTGTGCACGCTGGCGGCGATCTTTGAGCTGGACGTGGTGCTGGGCTCCTTCGCTGCCGGATTCATCCTGCGCTACGCCGTGCCAGGCGGCTCTCGCGAGCTAGAGGAGAAGCTGGACGGCCTGGCCTACGGCTTCTTCGTGCCGATCTTCTTCGTCACCTCGGGCATGGCGATCGAGCTGGATCTGTCCGCCTCGGCGCTGGTGGACCTGGGTGCCTTCCTCGTGCTGCTGGTCGCGGTGCGCGGGGTGCCGGTGTGGTTGGCCTCGTGGGCGGAGCGGCGTCATGACGGCTCGCGGGCCTACTCCTTGAGGCAGTCCGTGCAGATCGCGGTCTACTCCACCACCGCCTTGCCTATCATCGTGGCTGTCACCCAGGCGGCCGTCAGTGCAGGGGCGATGACGCAGTCCTTCGCCTCCACCCTTGTGCTGGCAGGGGCGGCCAGCGTCCTCATCATGCCGGCAGCGGGGCTGGCGCTCGGGTCTCGACGTGACCACGCCCCGGCGGTCGAGGCGCTGGCGGTGGCCCAGGGGCCGGTGGACGCCGAGGGCAGGCCGGTACAGATCGCCGACTCCGCCGGCCTGCAGCCGGGAGACCAGGAGCTGACGGTCAGCGAGCGGCGTCGCCCGGCAGGACTGGAGCTGACGACGGCGCACTCGGCTTCCTCGGCTCCCTCCCCATCCAGCAGCGGGGGTCGCGCCGGTCAGGGCACCGGGAGCGGTGCTGCTGGTACCCGGCGCGCCGGTGCATGGCCTACGCAGCCGGAGGAGGCGCCACGCAGCGTGGGCCTGGGAGGCCGGAGGCTGTCCGACGCCGAGGCGCGCTACCTGGCGGTGCGACTGGCCCAGATCGAGGCGGAGCGGGTGCACTGGCGTGAGCAGATGCGCCTGCAGCGCAATCTTGACCGCGAGGAGGCGCAGCAGCGTCGCGCCGTGCGCCGGGTCCTGCTGCGTCAGCGGCGGCGTCAGGAGCGTGACCAGGTGCGTCAGCTGCGGGAGGACGCCCTCCAGATGCGTCGCCAGGCGCGTCAGGATGGGCGTCAGGAGCCGGTTGTCCACAGCCGGACCTCGTGGCGCGACCGGCTTCGACGTCGTCGATAAGTGTCAGACCCCTTCCCTAGTCTGAGGCCATGGCACGCGAGCTGAGCCCCACGGACTGGCCTGCCGAGGTCACTGATGAGCAGATCATCAGCGTCGTCGGCGGGAGGACCTTCCTGCGTGGCCAGCGCTACGCCGAGGAGGGCTACGTCCGCACGGTCTCGGTGGCAGGGACCAACGGGGAGATTATCTCTGGCAGTGTGCGCGGCTCGGGGGCGCAGGTCTACCAGACCATGGTCTACGCCCCGCAGACTGGCGCGAGCGGCCTGTGGTCGGGGACCTGCACCTGTCCGGTTGGGGCCAACTGCAAGCACTGCACGGCGTTGCTGCTGCGATCACGCGCGCTGGCGCTGCGGCTGCAGGGCGAGGCCGGCGGCTGGGAGGAGGAGCTGGCCAGCCTGCTCAGGGTGCCGGCGCGTTCCTACCGGCGCATGGCGCTGGAGGTGTCCGCGGACTACTACGACCGGCTCACCCTGGTCCCGCTGGTGGAGGGCAAACGGGGGTGGAACCGTCAGGGTGCTTCCTGGACCCAGGTGCTGGGCGGAGCACTGGCCGGTGAGGTGGACCCGCAGGTCCTGGAGGTGCTTCATGAGCTTGCGGGCATGGCTCGGCGCAGCTTCTACTACGCTGATGACCGGGTCAGCCTCAACGAAATGCCGGCACGGGTCTGGAAGGTGCTGCGTCGCGGGAGCGAGGCGGGGCTGACGCTGACTACCGCGCAGCGGAACGGGGCTGCGGTGATCATCGCCTCCGGCCTGAGGGCTGGGGCCGCCATCCTCAAGGAGTCCGACGGCGCCGTGCGGATCCAGCCGGCGCTGGGCACCGAGCAGGTGACCGAGCTGCGGTTGAGCCAGGAGGAGCAGAACCTGGTGCCGCTGGATGAGCCGGCGGTGGACTTCCAGCCGATTGGGGCTCCAGCGGTCCATGCCTTCTACGCCTACAAGCCCGGCGGTGAGCTGCTGCTCATGCCGATTGAGCCCGAGCCCTCTAATGCGGTACGCCGGCTCCTGGCTGACCCGGCGTACCGCATCCTCATCCCGGCGCCGGATGTCCCTCGCTTCGAGGCGGAGCACCTGGAGCAGCTCATGCGGGCTGTGCCGGTGCTGGCGCTGGATGAAGGAGTGGCTGTTCCCGAGCCGACCCAGCTGCGGGCCGTGCTCCAGGTGCACGTTGAGGGAGCCAGGCACGAGGCCTCCACCCGCTGGCTCATGCGCTACGTCGATGAGGCGGGTGCGGTGCGTCGTGAGGTGGTGCTGGGGGACCTGCGCCCCGAGCGCCTTGATGACGGCTTCACGGATGACTCTGTCACGGCCTGGGGTGGTGACCTATCCGGGCAGGACCCCTGGGGCCTGCCTGAGGAACCTGGCCTGGGCCGGAGACCTCCGGATGAGGTGCTGGAGCCGGAGCCTGTGACGCAGCCCGCGGGCCAGCGCCAGGTACCGCGAGACCTGCAGGCGGAGCAGCGCCTGGCCTGGGAGGTCTTCAATGCCCTCATGCCCCTGGTTCGCGATCATGGCATCTTGTGGCACCGCCAGACGATGCGCGGGATACGCACGGCGCGCTTCATGGCCTGGACGGTGCCGGAGCTGCGGCAGCTGGAGCCCATGGAGCTGGAGATCCTGGGGGAGGTTCCGGATTACCGTGAGGCAGGCCAGGAGCTGGTCGTCGCCACCTGTGTCACCGAGGACGAGGACCGTCCTGACTGGTTCTCCCTGCGCGTGCGCGTTCGCGTGGGTGAGGAGGAGGTGCCGCTGGAGCGGCTCATCGCCGCGGTGGCGGCCGGACAGGAGCAGGTGCTCCTGGACTCGGGCGCGTGGGTGGACACTGACCGGCCTGAGGTTCACCGCCTGGCAGCCCTCATGGAGGAGGGGCGAGACCTGGTGGAGCCTCATGCCAAGGACCCGGGTCAGATGCGGGTCACGGCCTTCCAGGCGGGGTACTACTCCGAGCTGGTTGCGCTGGGCGTCGTGGAGGAGTCTGCCAAGCGCTGGCAGGACAGCGTGGACCGCTTGCTGGGGATGCGGCAGGAGGCTGGGCGCGAGCCGGAGGACGGGCAGCGGCAGGCTGACGGGCGTGGCCTGGTGGCCTCGGAGCTGGTGGACGTGGACCCACCGCTCGGTCTCCAGGCCGAGCTGCGTCCGTACCAGCTGGAGGGCTACCGCTGGCTGCACCTGCTGCGGGGAGCAGGGCTCGGTGGTGTGCTCGCCGATGACATGGGGCTCGGCAAGACCGTCCAGGTCCTCGCCGAGATCCAGAAGATGGCGGAGGAGCCCGGCGGGCTGACGGCTCCGGTCCTCGTGGTCGCCCCTACCTCCGTCATCGGGGCCTGGGCGGAGCAGGCAGCACAGTTCTGTCCGGGGCTGCGCGTGCGTGAGGTGCGGCGTACCTCCGCCAAGCGTGGCACCTCCATGGCCCAGGAGGCGGCGCAGGCAGACGTCCTGGTCACCAGCTACACCCTCATGCGGCTCGATGAGGAGGACCTGGCGCAGGTCGAGTGGTCGTGGGTGGTTCTGGACGAGGCCCAGTTCATCAAGAACCACACCTCAGCCACCTACAAGGCTGCGCGCCGGCTACGAGCTCCCTCAACTCTCGCGATCACGGGCACCCCGCTGGAGAACTCGCTCATGGACCTGTGGAGCCTGCTGAGCGTGAGCGCGCCCGGGCTGCTCCCAGGACCGCAGCGCTTCAAAGAGCTCTACAAGCGCCCGATCGACCGCGGCGGGCAGCAGGGGCGGGACCGGCTCCAGGCCCTGCGCAGCCGGATGCATCCCTTCATGCTGCGTCGCACCAAGGAGGAGGTGGCCCACGACCTCCCGGACAAGAGCGAGCAGATCCTGCGAGTCGAGCTCAGCCCTTCCCACCGCCGTGCCTACGAGGCCCGTCTCATCCGCGAGCGCCAGAAGGTGATGGGGCTGCTGGAGGATGACACCGCACAGGCCCGTTTCTCGGCCCTGAGGTCGTTGACCATCCTGCGCCAGATGGCACTGGATCCTGCGCTGGTACCAGCCGCGGAGGAGGGAGCGCAGGACGATGCTGATCCGGCTGCCGGGCACGAGCGGGCGGTGCGTCAGGGCGGACGCCGGCCCAGACCGAGCGCCAAGGTGGAGATGCTGCGTGACACCCTCGTGCCAATCGTGGCGGAAGGACACCGGGCTCTCGTCTTCAGCCAGTTCACTCGTTACCTGAGCTCGGTGCGCGAGGAGCTGGAAGCGGCAGGGCTGCGCACCCTCTACCTAGACGGTGGGACGAGTGACCGTCAGAGGGTCGTCGCCCAGTTCCGTGACGGGGAGGCTGACGTCTTCCTCATCTCCCTCAAGGCCGGAGGATTCGGACTGACCCTGACTGAGGCGGACTACGTCTTCCTCCTGGACCCGTGGTGGAACCCGCAGGCCGAGGAGCAGGCGGTGGACCGGGCCCACCGCATCGGTCAGGACAAGCCCGTCATGGTCTACCGGATGGTGGCAGCAGACACGATCGAGGACAAGGTTATGGCTTTGAAGGAGAAGAAGGCCGGTCTTTTCGCCAAGGTGGTTGAAGGCTCGGCGGAGCTCGGACAGCCCGGACATGGTGAGACAGGAGCTGGCGAGCGCGGCCAGGCTGGCGCGACGGGCGCCGGGCAGACCCTGAGCCGGGCACGCCTGACCGCCGAGGAGATTCGCGCCCTGCTCGGCTGAGGTGGGTGCGGGCGTCTGTTGTTCCTGCGTCTGCGCCTGGCAGACGTGACAGGATCGGTGCATGATCTCGCTGGCTTGTCACCACGGCCTGGAGACTGGACGCGGAGCAGGGCGTGATGCCCTCCAACCCGGGCAGGTGGCGCTGTTGGCAATCCATGACCTGCGCACAGGCAGCCAGCAGGTGGTCCTGGAGAGCAAGGAGCTTATTGAGGCTCCCAACTGCTGGACCCGGGACGGTGCCAGGCTCGTGGTCAACGGTGGCGGGCGGCTGCTCAGCATCGCTGCGGACGGGTCCGGGGCCCTGACGCCCATCGAGGTCGGCGCGGTGCGTGGGGTCAACAACGACCACGTCATCTCTCCGGACGGCACCACGATCTACTTCAGCGCTGAGGGGCACCTGGACGCCGTCGGCATCGAGGGCGGCCAGGCGCGGCGCATCTCCAACACCCACCCCGAGGACCAGCCGTACACCTCCTGGCTCCACGGCGTCTCGCCGGACGGGCAACAGGTGGCCTACGTCTCGGCGGAGCCGTGGGGCGAGGACGTCTTTGGTGCGCGCAACCTCGCCACGATCCCAGCCGCTGGAGGCGCTCAGACCCAGCTGACCACGGGTCCCAACGCCTACGACGGGCCCGAGTACCACCCGGACGGAGGTTGGTTGTACTACAACTCCGAGGAAGCCTCCCAGGTCGCGGGGCACGCCCAGCTCTTCCGCATGCGGCTGGACACCGGCGAACGCGAGCAGCTGACGGATGATGACCGTGTCAACTGGTTCCCCCAACCCCAGTCCTGACGGATCCCAGCTGGTCTACCTCAGCTACCCCAGCGGGACGGTCAGCCACCCGGCGGACCTACCGGTCGAGTTGTGGCTCCTGGAGGTCCAGGGCGGGCGGCCGCGCACACTCGTTCGTCTCTTCGGCGGCCAGGGCACGATGAATGTCAACAGCTGGTCCCCGGACGGCACGCGCTTCGCCTTCGTGGCCTACCCCGCTGCCTAGCGACCAAGGCCCGCGAGTGAAGCGGGCTCTCCGAAGGACCTGTCCGAGGGCGCTGCCTCCGGCATGGGCGGTCAGTGCCGCGGCCACGGTGCTCGGGCTCCACAGGTGGCCCCCGTGACACCCTCGTCCACAGGGCACAACGAGCCCAGGTGCGAGTGATGGTCTGCCTCCTCCAGGCTGGTGCATGCGGACAAGACGTCCGCGCACACCTGAGGGAGGACACCATGCACGCCACCATCATTCGAACGATGACCCGCGCACTGAGCCTGCGCTGGTCGCTAGGAGCACGGGCAGCAGCCAGACGCGCTGCTCTGAGCCGAGCCACCTCACTGTCGACCGCCTCCTGCGCGGGCGGAACCGGTGAGAACGACCCAGGCAACGAGGCCGGCATGGCCACGGCCGAGTACGCCATCGGCACGCTGTCAGCCGCTGCCTTCGCCGGGCTCCTGCTCGCCATCATGCGCTCGGGCTCCCTGCGAGGAGTCCTGCAGGGACTCATCGAGTCCGCCCTGTCCGTGGGCTGAGGCCGCCATGCGACGACGACGTCGGGCGGGCAGGCGTCCTGCTCGCAGCAGCAGCGAGACCGGCATGGTGACGGCGGAGACCGCCGTGGTCCTGCCGTCGGTCATCATCGTGTTGGCGCTCGCGCTGTCAGCCATCAGTGCCGGGGCCACTCAGCTCAGGGTCACTGACGCCGCCCGATCCGCAGCCCGGGCGGCGGCGCTGGGGCGCAGCGACCTCGACGTCGTCGTCGCGGCGGCTGCGGGACGCGCCAGCCTCGCCGTCGAACGCGGTGAGCTGACCTGCGTGACGGTCTCTCGGCCGGTTCCCGGTCCAGTGGGCGGGCTCGGCTTGACAGCGCGCAGCCGGGCCTGCGCCTGGACCGAGCCGGAGGAGCCATGAGGGTCACGGCCAGCCTGCGTGCGGACGCAGCGGGGGAGAGCGGATCGGGAACCGTCCTGGCCCTGGGGGTCATCGCGGTGCTGCTCGCGCTCGCGGTGGGCCTGACCGGGCTCATCCAGGCGCAGGCCGCATCTGGCCGGGCCCGCCTGGCTGCGGACCTGGCCGCCTTGGGCGGGGCGACGGCGCTGTCCTCGGTCCTGGCGCCGGCAGACCCCTGCGCGGTGGCCCACCAGGTGGCCGGAGCCAACAGGGCGCAGGTGGTCTCCTGCCTGATCGAGGGGGAGGACGTCGTCGTCCAGGTCAGCGTGAGCACTAGCGTGCTGGGCGTGCCGCGGTCCGCGCGCGGTGCGGCCCGCGCTGGCCCGGCTCGCAGCCCTGGACAGTTGTAGCCGCTCAGCCTGCTTCTGCCTCGCGGGGCGCGGCGGCCAGGAGCAGGCGCAGCAAGGTGATCGCCCCAGCCTTGTCCAGAGGCTCGTTGTTGTTGCCGCACTTGGGTGACTGGACGCAGGAGGGGCATCCGGCCGTGCACCCGCACTGCTCGATGACGGTGAGCGTGGCCTCCAGCCAGTGGCGTCCTGCGCGGTAACCGTGCTCGGCGAAGCCGGCTCCGCCGGCCTGACCGTCATGGACAAACACCGTCGGGCTCATGGTCTGGGGGTGCAGGGCGATGGACAGGCCGCCGATGTCCCAGCGGTCGCAGGTGGCCAGCAGCGGGAGCATGCCGATCGAGGCGTGCTCGGCGGCGTGCAGGGCACCGGGCAGGTCCGCGCTGGTCAGGCCAGCGTCCTGCGTCACCTCGACGGGGACCGTCCACCACACCGCCGCCGTGGGCAGCACGTGCTCAGGCATGGACAGGGAGTGCTGGGAGACCACCTCCATGCCAGGCAGCGCGTGCTTGGTGTATCCGACGACCTGGCTCGTGACCTCCACGGGCCCGAAGGACCACGTGATGCCCCGGCCCCAGTCCTGGTGCTCGCGTTCGGCGATGACGCGGACGGAAGAGGACTCCTTGGCCCTCGTGCGGTAGCCCACCGCCGCCTTCTGGGTGACGAGGGCCGCCTCCTGGCTCAGTTCCTCCACGACGTAGGTGCGGCCCTGGTGGATATAGACCGCCCCCTCGTGGACGGCGGAGTCCGCTGAGGCCCCCGGGACCGTGCCCACGACGGTCCCGGTGGAGGCGTCCACCACGGGCACGTCCGGCGGGCCGTCCCCACGCAGGGAGGTCAGGTCCTGGGCTCGCCCCGGAAGGTTCGTGTTCCAGAACCAGCCGCTGGGACGCCGTCGGAGCGCGCCCCGGGCGGCCAGGTCCTCCAGGAAGGACTCGTCGTCTAGACCGAAGAGCTCCAGGTCCTCCCCACGCAGCGGGGACTCCGAGGCGGCGGCGCACAGGTGCGGCGCCAGGACATAGGGGTTGGCCGGGTCGAAGACGGTGGCCTCGGGGGCGGCGAAGACCTCGTCAGGATGGTGTACCAGGTAGGCGTCCAGCGGGTTGTCGCTGGCGATGAGCACTGCCAGCCCCCTGCTTCCCGCCCGTCCGGCTCGCCCGGCCTGCTGGCCCAGGCTCACCCGGGTGCCGGGCCAGCCGGCGATGATGACGGCGTCCAGTCCGGTGACGTCGATGCCCAGCTCCAGGGCGTTGGTGGTCGTCAGGGCGCGTAGGCGCCCCCGCCGCAGGTCCGTCTCCAGCGCTCGGCGCTCCTCGGGCAGGTAGCCGCCGCGGTAGGCGCGCACCGTGCCCACCAGCTCAGGCAGGCTGAGGCTCAGGGTGTGGCGGGCGTGCTCGGCGACGATCTCGGCGCTGCGGCGGGAGCGGACAAAGACCAGTGCGCGGGCGCCCACGCTCATGAGGTCGACGAGAAGCTCGGCGGCCTCCACCACGGCCGAACGGCGTGCTGAGGGGTCCTCGGTGGGATCACCGGTGTCGGGGCCGACGGCGCAGGCGTGTGGCTGCTCGGGTGCCTTGGCGGAGGATGTCTGGGTGGGGGTGCTCCGCAGCGGATCAGCGGCTGGGAAGTCGGTGGCCTGGGCCAGTGCTGAGACGGACTCCTCCCAGGTGGACCACGGGTCCCGCAGGGCTGGTTGCCACAGGGCGAGGACCCGCTCTCCGGCCGGGGCGGTGTCCTGTGTGACGGCAGTGAGGGAGGCGGGCGGCACGCCGATGAGACGGGCTGCGGTCAGTGCGGGCTCGGCGGCCGTGGCTGAGGCACACAGGACCACGGGACCCGGGCCCTCGGGGCGCAGTCGGAGGACCAACCGCAGCAGTCTGCGCAGCACGAGGGAGACGTGGGCTCCCAGCAGACCTCGGTAGGCGTGGCACTCGTCGACGACGACGTAGCGCAGGGAGCGTAGGAACCGTGTCCATCGCTCGTGGCCGGGCAGGAGGGAGAAGTGCAGGAAGTCAGGGTTGGTCAGGACCACGTCAGCGTGGGCGCGGGCCCAGTCGCGCTCGGGCAGCGGGGTGTCGCCGTCGCAGGTCCCCACCCGCACCGTGCGCAGGGGCTGGTGGGAGGAGCTGGCTGGGCGCTGCGCCGCCTCGAGCTCGGTGACCAGGCGTGTGAGGGCGGCCGCCTGGTCGGCTGACAGTGCCTTGGTGGGGGACAGGTAGAGCACGCTCGGACGGCGAGCGTAGGAGGAGATCCGGGACTCCTGCCCGCCCTCGACGCGTTGGGCGGCAAGCACATCAGACAGGGCCGGCAGCCAGGCGGCGAGCGACTTACCCGAGCCTGTCCCGGTGGCGATGACGGTGTGGCGACCGGCGTGCAGGGCCTCGGCGGCCTGTTGCTGGTGGATCCACGGCGCGCTGACGCCCAGGCGCTGGTAGGCAGTCACGAGGTCCGGGTCGGCCCACGCCGGCCAGGAGCCGTGGCGGCCGGGGCGGGCGGGGGTGCGCTCGACGTGGATGAGGCGACCGTCGCGCTCGCCCACCATCTGCAGGACCTCGGTGAGGTCGCGCGAAGGGGCGTGCGGTAGCGGAGTGGTCACGCAGGACAGTGTGCCTCAGGGCCGCGACGGGTGCGCCTGGCCGTGTGCGGGCACGCGCCGGCAGGCGCGGCCATGCATGACGGGTGTGGCGGGGAGAGCTGGTTCGCGGCGATGGGGCTGCTCTCACAAGCTCTTAAGTACTCTAAAAATGTAAGAGTTAGAGCTTGAGGGCTCGCGTGTGCTGGGGCAGTGCGCAACACGCCGACGAACCGACGAAAAAGTGATACCGCTCACCCCAAGGGAGGGTGGAGGAAGGGTTGGGAATATCGCCGATTGCTCGCCCTCGTGGGACTCCAGTCCTACGGGGAAACCACAACATATTGTGGTTGGAGAAGGCTAGAACTACCGGATGATGTGTTGCACGAATGTGATTCGGGGGTACGGTCTGGCCATGTCGCCGTCGCGTACGGCTGGCCGTCCCCGCCGAATGAGGCAGCCAGTCACACCCGACGGGTGGCACCCCGCCGACCTGACGCATCGATGGAGAAGACCGTGTCTGACACCCCCCAGATCCCCACTGCCGCGCACCTGGCTGAGGCCCACCCCGAGCTCATCGCCCGAGGCTCGGCCGACTCCGCCGTCGCCCATGGCTCGCGTCCCCAGGTCGACGCCGTTTCCACCATCACCGAGTACCTTGACCGCTCGGACTGGCGCGTCAACGCCAACGCCAACCAGGGCTACTCCCTGGGCGGGATGATCCTCAACACCTCCGGCAAGGTCATCGCCAACTACTGGCTCTCCCAGATCTACTCCCAGGAGGCTGGCGACGCCCACCGCAGCGGCGACCTGCACATCCACGACTTGGACATGTTCTCCGGCTACTGCGCCGGCTGGTCACTCAAGTCCCTCCTGCAGCAGGGCTTTAACGGCATCCCCGGCAAGATCGCCTGCAACCCGCCGCGTCACTTCTCCTCCGCTGTGGGCCAGATCGTCAACTTCCTAGGCACCTTGCAGAACGAGTGGGCCGGCGCCCAGGCCTTCAGTTCCTTCGACACCTACATGGCGCCCTTTGTCCGCCTGGACTCGATGACCTACGAGCAGGTGCGCCAGTGCATGCAGGAGCTCATCTTCAACCTCAACGTCCCCTCCCGTTGGGGCACCCAGACGCCCTTCACCAACCTCACCTTCGACTGGACTTGCCCCGCGGACCTGGCCGAGGAGTACCCGCTCGTGGGTGACGAGCTGTGCGACTTCACCTACGGCGAGCTCGCTGAGGAGATGGCCATGATCAACCGTGCCTTCATGGAGGTCATGACTGAGGGGGACGCTGACGGTCGCGTCTTCACCTTCCCCATCCCCACCTACAACATCACCAAGGACTTCGACTGGGAGTCGCGCAACGCTGACCTCCTGTTCGCCATGACCGCGAAGTACGGCCTGCCCTACTTCCAGAACTTCATCAACTCTGAGCTCGATCCGGGCATGATCCGCTCGATGTGCTGCCGCCTCCAGCTCGACCTGCGCGAGCTGCTCAAGCGCGGCAACGGCCTGTTCGGCTCGGCCGAGCAGACCGGCAGCGTCGGTGTGGTCACGATCAACATGGCGCGCCTGGGTTACACCCACGCCGGTGACGAGGCCGGCCTCATTACTGCCCTTGACCGGCTGCTCGGCATCGCCCGTGACACCCTGGAGCTCAAGCGCACCGTCATCCAGCACCACATCGACACTGGTCTGTTCCCCTTCACCAAGCGCTGGCTGGGTACGCTGGACAACCACTTCTCCACCATCGGCGTCAACGGCATGAACGAGATGGTCCGCAACTTCACCGCTGACGCCTACGACATCACCGACCCGCGCGGCCACGCCATGTGCGTGCGCATCCTCGATCACGTGCGCGAGATGATGGTCTCCTTCCAGGAGGCCACCGGTCACCTCTACAACCTGGAGGCCACCCCCGCCGAGGGCACGACCTACCGCTTCGCCAAGGAGGACCGCCGTCGTTTCCCGGAGATCCTCCAGGCTGGCACCGAGTCCAACCCCTACTACACCAACTCCTCCCAGCTTCCGGTCGGCTACACCGACGACCCCTTCGAGGCTCAGGAGATGCAGGAGGAGCTGCAGACCAAGTACACCGGCGGCACCGTGCTGCACCTGTACATGAACGAGCGAGTCTCCTCGCCTCAGGTCTGCAAGGAGCTGGTGCGCCGGAGCCTGACTGCCTTCCGTACCCCCTACATCACCATCACGCCGACCTTCTCCATCTGCCCCACTCACGGCTACCTCGCCGGCGAGCACGTCACCTGTGACAAGTGCGCGGAGCTTCACCCTGACGCGGAGCCGGTGGCCTGCGAGGTGTGGACCCGCGTCATGGGTTACTTCCGGCCGGTCCAGTCCTTCAACATCGGTAAGAAGGGCGAGTACGCCGAGCGCACCATGTTCACCGAGCCCGCGGCCGCGGGACATGGGATGGCGACCTCGCGGCTGTCGGCCATCTCGGCCTGAGCTGGTGACCGGCTGGGGCGGGACGGGAGCGTGCCCTCCCGCCCCAGCCGGAACGACGGCGATGCCATGACTGACGCTGCCACCTCACCTGACGCCGCGGGGGCGGCCGGAGCGAGGACGGCCCACGAGCGCCCGGCTGACAGCCTCCAGATCGCTGGGCTCGTGCCCATGTCCACGGTCGACTGGCCTGATCACCTCACCGCGACGGTCTTCACCCAGGGCTGCCCGTGGAACTGCTTCTACTGTCACAACCGTGACCTCATCCCGGTGCGCACCCCGGGAACCGTGGCCTGGTCCCAGGTCCGTGAGCTGCTGGGGCGGCGTCGTGGGCTGCTGGACGGCGTGGTGCTCACTGGTGGTGAGGCTCTGCGCCAGGACGCGCTGGCCGACGCCGCCGCCGAAGTGCGTGAGCTGGGCTTCGCCGTCGGCCTGCACACGGCCGGAGCCTATCCGCGGCGCCTGGCGGATCTGCTTGAGGCCGGCCTCGTGGACTGGGTGGGGTTGGACGTCAAGGCGATGCCGGAGCACTACGAGCAGGTTGTCGGCAGGCCGAACGCGGCCGCCAAGGTGTGGGCGAGCCTGGAGGTACTAGTCGCCGCGGGGGCCGAGTTCGAGGTGCGCACCACGATCGTGCCCGGCGACGTCACGGCTGAGGACGCCTACGCCGTCGCCCGGGACGTGCATGAGCGAGGGGCGCGGGTCTACGCCCTCCAGCAGGCGCGCAGCGAGGGCACGAGCGGTGACTTCGCCGTCACCGCGGCCGGGTGGGACGCGCAGTGCCAGCGCCTGGCTGAGCGCATCGAGGCCCTGGGGTGGGAGAGCTTCACCTACCGCCCGGCCTGAGAGCGGTTTGAAACCGGCGAGGCGGCTACCGGTGGCCGCGGACGTCAGGCGCGCTCGCGGAACACCACGCGGTGCTGGATCCGGTAGCTGGCCAGGTACAGGGCCACGTCCGTCACCGGCTTGGCCAGCACCAGGGGCAGGCCGATCGACGTCGTCGCCCACAGTCCGGCGTAGCTGGCCGCCACCAGGGCCACCGCCAGGGCCACGTAGCGCGCGGCCGTGCGCCCCAGGGCGCCCGTGGCGCGGAAGACGCGGCGGTTCATAAAGAAGTTCGCCGTGCCAGAGATGATCCGGGCCGTCACCACGCTGACCAGCAGGTTCCCGGTCAACAGGTGCACCAGCGCTAGCGCCAGGTAGTCGACGGCGAAGCTGGCCAGGCTCGCCGCCGTGAAGCGCAGCAGCGGGGCGTAGATACGAGCCGAGTTGGCCAGGGGCCGGAAGTGGCTGGAGGTGTTGCCCGGCTCGTACACCGTGGCGATGCCCACCTCCTCCACTCCGGCGCCTCGCTCGTGAGCGCGCAGCAGGGCCGAGAGCTCGTAATCGTACCGGTCGCCGGGCACCTGGAGCATCCAGGCGTATCCACCGGCGGGATAGCCGCGCAGGCCGGTCTGGGTGTCGCGCAGCCGCCAGCCCGTGGCCCCGCGGAAGAGCAGCGCGGTGACGTCGTTGCCGATTCGGCTGCGCAGCGGCACGGGGCCGGTGAACTCGCGTACGCCCAGGGTCATGTGCCCGGTCGCGTGCACGCGTCGGGCCACCGCGGCGATGTCCGACGGCGTGTGCTGGCCGTCGGCATCGGCACAGACCACGTCCGCGGCCGGCCAGTGCTCCATCGCGTAGGCCAGTCCCGTGCGCAGGGCCCGGCCCTTGCCGGCGTTACGCGGGTAGTCCAGGACGACGGCGCCCCGCTCGCGGGCGGCGTCGAAGACCTCGCTGTACTCAGGTCCTGAGCCGTCGTCGACGACGAGCACCTGGCAGCCGCCCAGGTCGCGGCGCAGCGTGCTCACCAGTACTGTAAGCCGATTGTCTGGCTTGTAGGCCGGGATGAGCACGACCAGGCGTGGGCCCCGGCTGCGGTGGGCAGTCGCGCGGCAGGCCGACGGGTCGCGCCACCTGCGGCGGGTGGGGTAGGTGCCGGAGTCCGGCTTCGTCGCCGTGGTCATCTCAGGCCCCCTGCGCGATGTAGAGGATGTCCGAGGTAGCGCGCTCGCCGCCGTTGGAGGGCTGGTTGATGATCGAGCCGTTGAAGTACATGGCGGAGGAGCCGCCGCCGTCGAGGTTGTAGGCGCACTGGCAGCCCAGGTCCGTCATGATCTGCGCGAGCTCGGTCATGGTGACGCCGCGTGAGTAGCCCTCGTCTCGCCCGTCGACGACGACGAAGACGTAGTGGTTGTCCTCCAGGTAGCCCAGGGCCGTGCGGGGCTGGTAGCCCTGGATGGAGTGGTTGCCGAAGTTGGTGTCGACCTCGACGTCGTCGATCCCCTCCAGGACCGCGCCGTCCTTGACCAGGGCGGGGCCGAAGGAGCAGGTGATCTCCGACCGCTCTCGCGGCATCACGGCGACCCAGGTGCTCGGCCTGGTCATGGCGATTCAGGGCGTGGCGCCCGTCGCCGCTCCGATCCTGGGCGGGGTGCTGGTGGACGTCATCGGCTGGCGTGGCATCCTCGGCGTCGTCGCCGGCTTCACCGGGATCCTTGTGCTCATGGTGCTGGCCTGGGTTCCCGAGACCCTGCCTGCGGACAAGCGCTCGACTGGAGGGCTCGGTGCGCTGGTCCAGGGAGGGCGGCACCTGGGGCGGGATCATGTCTTCGTCCGGCTCGTCGCGCTCAACGCCCTGGTCTACGCGACCCTCATGGCTTACCTGTCCGCCGCACCCTTCGTGCTCAAGAACGTGCTCGGGATGTCGACGGCGAGCTATACGGCCGTTTTCGCTGCCGGTGGCCTCATGATCTCGGTGGTAGTCAGTACTGCAGCCACTCAGGTGCGTCGGTTCTCGCCCGCTCGGCAGGTGCGGGTGGGTCTGGTGGCCCAGCTGGTTATCGACGCCATCTTCTGCCTGGTCTGCGTGACGATGTTGCGGCAGGAGGTCTCGTCGACTGCGTTGCTGGTGGGCGTCGTCGCCCTCTTCCTGGCGCACGTGGCCTGCCTGGGCATGAGCATTGGCAACCTGCCGGCGCTCGCGCTCGACCGTACCGGCCGCTGAGCGGGGACGGGCTCGGCGCTGCTGGGCTTCTTCCAGTTCGCCGCTGGTGGCTTGGCGAGTCCGCTTGTTGGTCTGACGGGGGAGGCCAGCGGCGTCGCCTTCGGTATCACGCTCCTGGTGATCGTCGTTATCGCGAACGTCCTGGCGCTGGCTGGCCTGCGGGCCCGCGGGGACAAGGAGCGGGCGCAGGCTGAGCAGGAGGCGAAGCGCCGTAGTCGGCTCGGGTGTGACCGGCTCGGCTGAGGATGGGGCGCTGGCGGGCCTGAGCTGCCTGAGGCTGGGGTGCTGGCGGGCCTGAGCTGCCTGAGGCTGGGGTGCTGGCGGGCCTGAGCTGTGTGAAGGCTGCGGTTGGCTTGAGGTGCTGAGCTGCTTGAAGGTGGCGGTTCGCCTAAAGCGACGGGCTTTCGCCGATTGGAACGTGCCTTGCTCATTGGGGCGTGCCTCCCGGACGTGGGGAGGCACGCCCCAATTGGCTATGGCGCTGGCTTGTTGTGGAAGCACGTCCCAATGAGTGTTCGCTTGTGCCTGGAGCGCCTGGTATGTGAGTGCAATCACCTAACTGTCGTGAACGAAGCGGGAATGCCGCAAGGCGAATCAAAGTTGAGCCATACAGACTCAAGAATCGGGTCGGCAAGGTTGACAAGCCTCGACTCAACCACGATCCTGAGTGCATACCGCTCAACGTCATCAACCCGCTCCACCGCGGAGCAGCAAGGAGCCAGACATGGCACGCGCCGTCGGCATTGACCTCGGAACCACCAACTCTGCTATCGCCGTCCTCGAGGGTGGCGAGCCCACCATCATCGCTAACGCTGAGGGTGGCCGTACCACTCCCTCGGTCGTGGCCTTCTCCAAGTCCGGCGAGGTCCTCGTTGGTGAGGTCGCCAAGCGCCAGGCGGTCACCAACGTTGACCGCACCATCTCCTCGGTCAAGCGCCACATGGGTACTGACTGGACCGTCGAGATCGACGACAAGAAGTACACCGCCCAGGAGATCAGCGCCCGCATCCTGGCCAAGCTCAAGGCCGACGCCGAGGCCTACCTGGGTGAGCCCGTCACCAACGCCGTCATCACCGTCCCGGCCTACTTCAACGACGCCGAGCGCCAGGCCACCAAGGAGGCCGGCACCATCGCGGGCCTGACCGTGGACCGCATCGTCAACGAGCCCACTGCTGCTGCTCTGGCCTACGGCCTGGACAAGGGCAAGGAGGATGAGCTCATCCTCGTCTTCGACCTGGGTGGCGGTACCTTCGACGTCTCCCTGCTGGAGGTCGGCAAGGACGAGGACGGCTTCTCCACCATTCAGGTGCGTGCCACCAACGGTGACAACCGCCTGGGCGGTGACGACTGGGACGCGCGCATCGTCGACTGGCTGGTCAAGCAGGTCAAGGACTCCTCCGGTGTGGACCTGTCCAAGGACAAGATCGCCATGCAGCGCCTCAAGGACGCTGCTGAGCAGGCCAAGAAGGAGCTGTCCAGCGCGACCAGCACCAATATCAACCTGCAGTACCTGTCCATGAGCGAGTCCGGCCCCATCCACCTCGACGAGCGCCTGACTCGTTCCCACTTCGAGGAGATGACCGCTGACCTGCTCGAGCGCACCAAGGTGCCTTTCCACAACGTCATCAAGGACGCCGGCGTGAGCCTGGCCGACATCGACCACGTGGTGCTCGTGGGTGGCTCGACCCGTATGCCCGCCGTCTCCGACGTCGTGCGCGAGCTGACCGGTGGCAAGGAGCCCAACAAGGGCGTCAACCCTGACGAGGTCGTGGCCCTGGGCGCGAGCCTGCAGGCCGGTGTCATCCAGGGTGACCGCAAGGACGTCCTCCTCATCGACGTCACCCCCCTCAGCCTCGGCATCGAGACCAAGGGTGGCGTGATGACCAAGCTCATCGAGCGCAACACGGCTATCCCGACCAAGCGCAGCGAGGTCTTCTCTACCGCCGAGGACAACCAGCCCTCCGTGCTCATCCAGGTCTACCAGGGTGAGCGTGAGTTCGCCCGTGACAACAAGCCGCTGGGCACCTTCGAGCTCACCGGCATCGCCCCGGCCCCCCGTGGCGTGCCGCAGATCGAGGTCTCCTTCGACATCGACGCCAACGGCATCGTCCACGTCTCCGCCAAGGACCGCGGTACCGGCAAGGAGCAGTCGATGACCATCTCCGGCGGCTCCGCGCTGCCCAAGGAGGACATCGACCGCATGGTCAAGGAGGCCGAGGCTCACGCGGAGGAGGACAAGAAGCGTCGCGAGGACGCAGAGACCCGCAACTCCGCCGAGCAGCAGGCCTACTCCATCGACAAGCTCCTCAAGGACAACAAGGACAAGCTGCCGCAGGACGTGGCCAGCGAGGTCCAGGGGGCGGTCGACGAGCTGAAGAAGGCCCTGGAGGGTGAGGACATCGAGCCCGTCAAGGCTGCTCAGGAGAAGCTGAACTCGGTCGCCCAGAAGATCGGTGAGGCCCTCTACGCCTCCGAGCAGGCCCAGGCTGCTGCGGCTGCCTCGGCTCCTGCCGGCGAGGGCTCGACCTCGACCTCCCAGGACGAGGACATCGTGGACGCCGAGATCGTTGACGACGAGGACGACAAGTGAGCGAGCAGACCCCGACGCCCGACGGCGAGCAGGGCATCGACCCTGAGCTGGCCGAGGCCGTGGAGTCCGCCTTCGAGGGAGTAGACCCCGAGGCTGACCAGGCCGACGCCGAGCAGCCGGCGGAGGAGCCGCTGAGCGAGCTTGACCAGGCCAAGGCGGAGGCTGCCAAGGCGGCCGACGACCTCGCCCGGGCGCGCGCTGACCTGTACAACCTCCAGCAGGAGTACCAGGGCTTTGTGCGCCGCTCCCGCGAGGGGGCCGCGGGCCACCGCGAGACCGGCCAGGCCAGCGTCGTCGAGGCGCTGATCCCGGTCCTGGACGAGATCGAGCTGGCTCGCCAGCACGGCGATCTCACCGGCACCTTCGCCACCACGGCAGGCAAGCTGGAGTCGATCCTCGGGGACAAGTTCGGTCTGGTTCGCTTCGGCGAGAAGGGTGAGGCCTTCGACCCCATGCTTCACGAGGCCCTCATGGCCGTGGAGTCCACTGAGGTCACCGAGCCCACGATCGAGCTCGTCCTCCAGCCCGGCTACCGTCTGGGCGAGCGCGTGGTCCGCGCCGCCCGCGTCCAGGTCGCCAACCCGGCCTGAGACGTTGGCTTCATGACGACGGCGGAGGCGGCCTGCGAGCGCACGGTCGCCTCCGCCGTCGGACACCACCGGCCCGCCGGGGCTCCAGCCGCGGCGGGGTACCCACCACACAACGAGAGAACACAGACGATTACCACCTACAGGAGGCGGTGAACCATGGCCAGCCAGGACTGGATGAGCAAGGACTTCTACGCGGTCCTCGGCGTCGCCAAGGACGCCGACGCCGCCACCATCAAGAAGGCCTACCGCACGCTCGCTAAGAAGTACCACCCGGACCGCAACCCGGATGACGCGGCGGCGGCCGAGAAATTCAAGGAGATCGGCGAGGCCTACGCGGTCCTGTCTGATGAGAAGGATCGCCAGCAGTACGACGCCATCCGCGCCATGGCCGGTGGCGGGCCGCGCTTCACTTCCGGCGGCGCCGGTGGCGGGGCCGGGTTTGAGGACATCTTCTCCTCCATGTTCGGGGGCGGGGGCGGCAATGTCCGCTTCTCGACCTCAGGAGGCGGTGCCTCGCAGGCGGACTATGAGGACATCCTGCGGATGTTCGGCGGTGCCCAGGGCGGGGCCTTCGGGGGCGGACGCTCGCGCGGGCCCTTCGGCTTCGGAGGCTTCCAGTCTCAGCCTGAGCCCGCCAAGGGGCCTGACGTGCTGACCAACGCCACCCTCAGCTTCCGCCAGGCGGTGGCTGGGGACGAGGTGGAGTTGCGCGCCGACGGCAAGACGATGCGCGTGCGCATCCCGGCCGGCGTCCACCACGGCCAGAAGATCCGCCTGCGTGGCAAGGGCCGTCCCGGGATGAATGGCGGCCCGAACGGGGACATGGTGGTGACCGTGAGCGTGGAGAGCCACCCGGTCTACTCCATCGACGGCGCGAACCTGCGCATGGACCTGCCGGTCACGCTCAAGGAGGCGGCGCTGGGAGCCACGGTCGAGGTGCCGTTGCTGGACGGGGGAAGCAGCAAGGTCAAGATCAAGGGCGGCACGCAGTCGGGCACCGTGCTGCGTCTGCGCGGCAAGGGCATCAAGACCGCCAAGACCACCGGCGACCTTCTGGTCACGGTCGAGGTCGCGGTGCCTCGCAAGCTCTCTAAGGACGCCAAGGCCGCTCTGGAGTCCTTCGACGCGGCGATGGGGGACACCGACCCCCGTCAGACGCTGCGTGAGGAGGCCGGCAAGTGAGCCGCCGCCGGACGGGTCAGGGCCTGGCGTTCCTGGCCGAGGACGCCGCCGAGAGGGCGGTCTACGTCATCTCGGTGGCGGCTGACCTGGCCGGCATGCACCCCCAGACCCTGCGTCAGTACGACCGCCTGGGCCTGGTCTCCCCGGCCCGCACCTCGGGCCGGGGACGGCGCTACTCCTATCGGGACGTCGAGCGTCTGCGCCGCGTCCAGGCGCTGAGCCAGGAGGGCGTCAACCTGGAGGGGATCCGCCGGATCCTGGAGCTGGAGCGCCAGGTCGAGCGCCTGGAGCACGACAACCGCCTGCTGCGTGCGCGCCAGGCTGCTGTTGAGCGCGTCTTCGCCGCGGCGGCCGACGGCGAGGTGCAGGTCCTTCCCTCCCGTTACGGGCGCAGCCGCCGGGCTGGCTCTCCGCGTCCCGCCAGGGAACAGGCCCTCATCCGCATCGAACCCGAGGACTTCTATGGCTAGCAGCCCCTATCTCGACGACGACGGCCAGCCTCGCTACGGTCAGCGGGTCAGCCCTGAGGAGCTGGAGCAGATCCGGCGCGAGCAGGGGCTCGACTCTCCTGTGCAGGCCGCGGGCCTGCGCGGCGAGGAGGAGACGGAACCCGCCGCGCCTTCCTCAATGCGGCCAGGGTGGGGTGAGGACTCCAACCCCTACAGCTACACCGGGCAGCGGCCGGGTGGACCTGGCGAGTCCTGGGCGCAGGTGCCATCCGTGCAGCCTCCGGCTGGTGGCTGGTCCTGGCAGCAGGATGGGGCTCGCCAGCCGCGCCGGCGCCGCTGGGGGATGCTCGTGACCGGCCTGGTCATGCTCATCGTCCTCCCGATTGCGCTGGGGGTGGGGGCCGTGCTGACAGTGGTCAACGGGTCCTTGTCCACCGGTTCCGTGCTCACGGACTCCGGCGAGGTCTATCTCGACCAGGGCCAGGCGGTGGGCCTGTACAGCTCGGATGCCTCGGTCTCCACGGAGCAGTGCTCCGTCACGGCCCCCTCCGGTGAGGCGGTGGAGGTGACGGCCATCGGCCAGGACCTGCCCTACGCCACTCTTACCGCGCCCGAGTCAGGCGCCTACACGGTCTCCTGCCCGAGCGGGACCCAGGGGATCGTCGTCGGCCCGGCGCTCAACACCGACCGGATCGTGCCGGCCGGGGTCATGCTGCTGGGCGCAGGAGCCTGCGGCGTCATCGGGCTGGGCCTGACGATCGCCGACCTGGTGCGCCTGAGCCGACGCCGGTAGAGGCAGGCTCGGCCAGCCAAATGGCCGGTCATGCAAGCAGGAACGCAGCGGGCCGCGGCACCTTGAGTGCCGCGGCCCGTCCTCGTCGGCCCTGATCAGCCCAGCTGCTCGCGCGCGAAGGTGTGGATGAGGGCGTTGACCCAGGCGCGCTGGGCGTTAGTTGAGGCCCGGCCGTGCCCACCTTCGGAGTTCTCGAAGTAGGTGACGTCCTGCCCCATGGCGAGCATCCGATAGGCCATGGTGCGTGCGTGCGCCGGGTGGACGCGGTCGTCGCGCGTGGAGGTGACGAACAGGACCGGCGGGTAGTCCACGCCCTGGCGCAGCAGGTGGAAGGGTGAGAAGGTGCGGATGAACTCCCACTGGGCGGGGTCGTCCGGGTCCCCGTACTCGGCCTCCCACGAGGCCCCTGCCAGCAGGTGGGTGTAGCGCTGCATGTCCAGCAGCGGTACCTCGCAGACCACTGCTCCCACGAGCTCGGGGTACTGGGTGAGCATGTTGCCCACGAGCAGCCCTCCGTTGGAGCCGCCGTGAACGGCTAGACGGCCGGGAGTCGTCACCCCACGCTCAACGAGGGCCCGGGCCACGGCAGCAAAGTCCTCGTAGACCCGGTGCCGGTCCTCCTTGAGGGTGGCGCGGTGCCAGGCCGGTCCGTACTCCCCGCCGCCACGGATATTGGCGATGACGTAGGTGCCGCCCTGCTCCAGCCAGGCCTTGCCGGTCACGGCCAGGTAGCCCACGCCCATCGGGATCTCGAAGCCGCCGTAGCCGTAGAGGATCGTGGGGGCCGGACCGTCTGCGGGCCTGCCGATCTGGAAGTAGGGCACGCGCGTGCCGTCCTCGGAGACCGCCACGTGCTGGGTGGCCACGACGCCGGAGGAGTCGTAGCGGTGTGGTGCCTGCCGCAGGACCTCGGCTGAGTCCAGGCGGCCGTCCGGGGTCAGCCTTCCCAGGGCCAGGGTGGTTGGCTGAGTGAAGGAGGAGACCGTCATCCACAGCTCGTCGGAGTCCAGGGAGTCGACGGCGCCTGCTGACACCTCCACCAGGGTGCGTCCCGGACGCAGCAGGGTCGGGTCTGGCGTGTTGGCGCCTGATCCGCCTGGGATCGAGGCCGACGGCGCAGCCAGGGCGGCAAGGTCCAGGGCCTGTTGGGTCCAGCCCTCCTGGCTCGTCTCCTCGCCCGCGCCCGACGCCGGGGGAGTGAGGACCTGGAGGGTGGCGACGACGTCGTCGAGCAGGGAGAGGACCAGGTGGTGGGAGGTGACGGTCCACCCCTGCAGGAAGGTTGAGCTGGTCGGGGTGAACAGTGCGGTCAGCTGGCGCTCGCCGTCGAGCCAGGCGGCCAGGGGCGCCGCGAGCAGACTGCCGGTGGGGTAGGTCTGGGCGCCCAGGGTCCATGGTTCGCGCAGGTGGATGAGCAGGTAGTCCCAGGCGGCGGAGACCTCAGCCGACTCGGGGACCTCGATGAGGTGGGTGCCCTCTGCGCTGACGGTGGCGGTGGCCGCCAGCAGCTCAGCCGAGCGCTCAGCGGCCAGAGCGGTGGCGTCGTCGTCCACCAGCCAGGTGCGCGAGGTGTAGAAGCTCATCTGCTCGCTCAGCCACGTGCGGCCTCGGCGGTCACGCCAGGCGCTGACCGCCATGGACTCGTGCGGTGCGGTCAGGAGGATCTCGGCCTCGGCCAGGTCCTGGCCCCGGCGGGCGCGGCGCACCTGGCGGGGGTAGCCGGAGCTGGAGAGGCTGTCTGGCCCCCAGTCGGTGGTCACGAGCACGCTGTGGCCGGCGTCGTCCGCCCAGGTCATGGAGCCCTTGGACGGGGACCGGTAGAAGCCGCCGTCGGCCGGGTCGATGAAGGTCAAGGTGTCCAGGTCAAGCTCGCGCGTGACGTCCGTGTCCGAGCCGCCGTCGGACAGGTCAATGAGTGCGCGGCGGCCAGCCAGGGGGCCGGTGCGCAGGACGCTGGCGCCGTGCCACACCCAGGTCACGCCCTCGGCCTGCCCCAGGGCGTCCAGGTCCAGCAAGACCTCCCACTGGGTGGTGCCGCCCGCCTGCGGGGCGCCGGCACGGTAGGACTCCCAGGTGGTCCGGCGCCACAGGCCGCGCGGGTGCTCGGCGTCTGTCCAGAAGTTGTAGAGCTTGCCGGCGGCCAGGGCCACGCCGGGGATCTTGTCTGCGGAGTCGAGGATCTCCTCGATGTCGGCGCGCAGCTGCTCAAAGCCGGGGGCGTCCTCGTAGGTGGCGCGGGTGGCCTCGTTGCGCTCGCGCACCCACTCCAGGGCCTGCTCACCCTCGACCTCGTCCAGCCAGGCAGGGGTCTCAGGCAGGGGCGGGAGGGCTGCGGCGGGATCGGCCTGTGAGGAGGGGTGTGCCTGGGCTGGCTGGCGCGGCGTCGTCGTCATAAGGGAAGTTCATCACGGGGGCGTGCCCTCCCGCACCCCTGAGTGTGCACGTACGTGCATCAGTGTGCAGCGGCCGGGTGCACACCCATGGATGCACCTGCACACTCGCGCTCGATGGGGGTGTGGCGTCCTTCATGCGAGAAATGATTGAAGATGAAACATCTGCAAGCTAAGATTTAATCATCAACCACATCGAGGTTGCACTGACCTCGATCCCATCATCTCGACAGGAGCACTCATGACCACCTACGTCATCGACGCTGACCACTCCACCCTCGGCTTCACCATCCGCCACGCCGGCATCGGCAAGACTCGCGGCCAGTTTGACGAGTTCAACGGCACCATCGAGGTCGCCGACGACTCCACCCCCACCGGCTCCACCGCCTCCGCGACCATCAAGGCGGCCTCGGTCAACACCCGCAACAACGACCGTGACAACCACCTGCGCTCGGCCGACTTCTTCGACGTCGAGACCTACCCCGAGTGGACCTTCGCGACCACGGGCGTGTCCGGCTCCAAGGAGTCCTTCACCCTCACCGGTGACCTCACCATCCACGGCGTGACGAAGTCCGTGGACCTGGAGGTCGAGTTCCTGGGCGCCGCCACGGACCCCTTCGGTAACGACCGTGCTGCCTTCGAGGCCTCGACGGTCATCTCCCGCAAGGACTTCGGGCTGACCTGGAACGCTGCGCTGGAGGCCGGCGGCGTCCTCGTGGGTGACAAGGTCACGATCACCCTGGAGATCGAGGCGATCAAGCAGGCCTGAGCCCGCTGGTGGCACCGGCGTCAGGATCGCTCGCTCATCTGCCGGATGGCCGCCACGATCTGCTCGGGCGCGTCCAGCATCATGAGGTGGCGCGAGTGCGGCACCTGCCGGAGCTCGACGGCGGCAAAGGCCTCGCCTAGCGCCTCCTCCTGCGCCCTGCTCGCGTAGGGCGGAGCCTGGAGGACGACGGCGCAGGCGGCGGCCGGAGCGTCCTGGCGCCGGCGCAGCTGGTCCAGGGCAGCGGCCTGCTGGCCGTAGGACAGCCACTCGGCCGCACCGGCGGCCAGTGCGGCCTGCGAGTCCCAGGTGCGTTCCCACTCGCGACGTCCCGTCTCCTGCGGGCGGTGGGTCTGGGAACGCAACCCGGCGCGAAATCCCATCTGAGCCAACTCGCGCACCGGCCGCAGCGCCAGGCTGTGGCGGGCCGCCTGCCACAAGGGGCCCGCCAGCCGGGGCCGGCGGGCGGAGGACACCAGGAGCGAGGGGTCCACCAGGACGACGCCGCGGACAAGGTCCGGACGCAGCCGCGCCAGGGCCTCGGCCTGGAAGGCTGCCATCGAGTGGGCCGCGACCGTGACCGGTCCTGTGCCCAGGCGGTCGAGGACCCTGGCCAGCACCCGCACCTCGCCCGGCAGTGTGGGCAGGCGGCGTCGGGTGGTGCCGCGGTAGCCGGGGCGGTCCACGGTGATGATCTCGCCCTGCCTCAGCCTCTCCCAGACTTCCCGCCAGCCTCCGGAGACCAGGCCTGCGCCGTTGAGCAGGAGCACGGGGGAAGGAGCGGGGTGCGCTGCCACCGCGGGGGCGGTGGGCTCACCAGTCCCTGCGGCGCCCGTGGCCTGGGCGGCACCGTGAGGAGGCTGAGAAGGCCGCCACCGGATGACGTGTTCGTCAGTCTTCCAGCTCTGCCAGCTATCGCTCATGCGCCCCATCATCCAGCCGCCAGGCCAGCCACGCCACCCACGCCGAGCAGATGAGGACCTGGATCGCCTGGGCCGCGCCCTGGGTACCCGGGGAAACCCAAGGGGCGACGGCGCTGACGAGCATGAGCAGGCCGGAGACGGTGCCGGCCACGGTCACCACCAGCGCGGCGCGCGACCAGCCGCCGCGGCCCAGGAGGGCGGCCAGTACCAGGATGAAGCTGGCTACGAAGGCCAGGCCCACGGTCGATGACGTCACCGCGTGCAGGTCCCGGACCAGGCTTGGCGTCGCCTTGCAGACGGCGTCATGGCTCTCTGCGCAGGGCAGGGCGACCACGCAGTCCAGTGCCGTGGCGGCTGCGACCACGGCCAGGGCTGCTGCCAGGCGAGGAGCCCAGGGCCCAAGCCACGGACGCCAGGCGCGCCTGCCGATCCAGGCGATGACGGCGAAGAGCAGCGCAGAGATGAGGTCGCCGGTGCGGAAGAACCAGAAGTAGGGCTGGTCGGAGGCTGCGAGCTCAGACAGGTACCCCGTCAGGATCCGGGGATTGCCGTTGATCGGCCAGGCCAGCCAGGTGTTGTAGGTCAGGAGCACGCTGATGGCCAGCGCCGGAGCGAGAGCCCGCAACCGGGAGTGGGGTTGCGGACGGGCGCTGCCGGGTGCGGGCGTGGCCGTCCCAGCGGGCGAGGCCCCCTGCGGGGGCTCGGTGCGACGTCGTGCGCTCACTTGCCGGGCCTGACCAGAGGGAAGGTGATGGTCTCCCGGATCGAGGCGCCGGTGAGCATCATGACGAGGCGGTCCAGGCCCACCCCCAGGCCGCCGGTGGGAGGCATGCCCTGCTCCAGGGCCTGGAGGAAGGCCTCGTCCAGTTCCATCGCCTCCGGGTCGCCGCCCGCGGCGGCTAGGGACTGGGCCGTGAGCCGCTCGCGCTGGAGGACCGGGTCCACCAGCTCGGAGTAGGCAGTGCCGACCTCGGAACCAAAGATGATGAGGTCCCAGCGCTCCGCCAGCAGGGGCAGGCTGCGGTGCGGGCGCGTGAGCGGCGAGGTCTCGGCCGGGAAGTCGGTGAAGAAGGTGGGCTGCGCCGTCGTGCCCTCGGCCAGGTGCTCGTACAGGTGCTGGACCAGCGTGCCCCAGCCCCAGGCCGGGTCGTAGGCCAGGTTGAGGCGGTCCGCGAAAGCCTGGAGGGTGCCCAGGCTCGTGCTGGCGTCCACCGGCTCACCCAGGTGCTCGGCCACGGCGTCGCACACGCTTACCGTGCGCCAGGGAGCAGCCAGGTCCACCTCATGGACGACCCCGCCCACGGTGCCACGGATGACTGTGGTCCCCAGGGCCGCCTTCGCGGCGTGTACGGCCAGGTCCTGGACGACCTCCTTCATCACGGTGTAGTCCGCGTAGGACTGGTAGGCCTCCAGCATGGTGAACTCGGGGTTGTGCGTCGCGTCCGCCCCCTCGTTGCGGAAGGACCGGCCGATCTCGAAGACGCGGTCAGCCCCGGCCACCATGAGGCGCTTGAGGTAGAGCTCCGGGGCGATGCGCAGGTAGAGGTCGAGGTCGTAGGCGTTGATATGGGTGCGGAAGGGCCGCGCGTTCGCCCCACCGTGGACCGGGTGGAGCATCGGGGTCTCGACCTCCAGGTAGCCGCGCTGCAGCAGCGTGGAGCGCACGGCCTGGATGGCGTGGGAGCGGGCCACGAGCATCCGGCGGTCACGGGATGAGATGATCAGGGCCAGGTGACGCTGACGCACGCGCATCTCCGGGTCCTGCAGACCGCGGTGCTTGTTCGGCAGCGGGCGCAGGGCCTTGGAGGTCATGGTCCAGGAGGAGGCCACGAGGCTGGGGGTCCCGTTGCGCGAGGCCCCGGGCGCGCCCGTGACTGCCACCTGGTCACCGATGCGCACCAGGCGGCGGAAGGAGGCCAGGCACTCCTGCCCAGCGCCACCGGCGTCCAAGAGCACCTGGAGGTCGCCGCTCCAGTCACGTAGCGAGGCGAAGATGACGCCGCCGTGGTCGCGCAGGGACATCACTCGCCCGGCCACCGTCACGGGAGAGATGGCACCGGTGCCTGCTGCGGCGTCGTCGGAGCCGGAGCCGGAGCCGGAGGCGGGGGTGGGCTGCGCCGGGCCGGCAGCCAGCGCTGCGGCGCAGCTGGAGGTCACGGTGACGCAGGCGGGGTAGGGCTCGACGCCGTCGGCCAGCATCCGCTCGCGCGACGCCAGCCGCTCGCGCACCTCAGTGGGCACGCGAGCCGGGCGCTTGCGCTCGACGGCCCCGGCGGTGACGGCGAGCAGGCGCTCGGAGTCCTCAGCGCTGCGCATGGGCTGCGGGCCCGTGTCCCCGCCCAGGCGCGCCGGGAGGTTGACGAATCCCTCGGCCACGCCCATGGCCAGGGACGTGCGGGGCATGTCTGCGGCGTCGGCGTAGCAGATCAGACGCGGGAACCACTCCGGGTTGTACTTCTGGTTGGAGCGGTAGAGCGACTCCAGCTGCCACCACCGCGAGGCGAAGAGCAGGATCTTGTGCCACAGGCTCAGCAGGGCGCTGGCGCCGATCTTCTCGCCCTGCTCGAAGGCGGAGCGGAAGACGACGAAGTTGAGCGAGACCTGGTTGATGGACAGGTCCGAGCCGGCGGCCATGAGCGAGGAGACCATGAGCTCGGTGACGCCGTTGTCCGCTCGGGGGTGGCGGCGCATGACGTCCAGGCTCAGTCCGTCGGCGCCCCAAGGCACGAAGGAGAGCAGGGCGGCGACCTCGCCGCGCTCGTCGCCGGCGGGGAAGAGGGCCTCGACCATGACGCACTGGCCGTCTGAGGGGTCGCCCAGGCGTGACAGGGCCATGGAGAAGCCGCGCTCCTCCCCGCCGCCCAGCCACTGGTCGGCCAGGAAGGTCAGGTGGGCCAGCTCCTCGGCCGGGATCTGGCGGTGACGGCGGATACGGACGGTGTAGCCCAGATCGGTCACGTGCCGCACCGCGCGGCGCACCTCAGGAAGCTCGGCCAGTCGGAAGCGGGAAGGACGCAGGACCGCCTCGTCGCCGATGCGCACGGCTTTCAGACCCGCCTGGACGTAGGCGCGCGCGCCGGCCTCCGAGGCGCCGATGACGGCTGGGGCAAGGCCGTAGTCGGAGGCGTGAGTGAGGAAGGCGCGGGCCGCCGTCGGCCACACCGAGGGGTCACCGAGGGGGTCTCCCGAGGCCAGTGCCACGCCCATGGTGGAGCGGTAGACCACGCCGCCGTGCTCGGTGAGGATCGCGGACTTGTCCCGGCGGGTGGCGAAGTAGCCCAGGGAGTCAGTCGGGTTGTCCGCCAGGAGAGCGCGGATGCGCAGCTCTTCCTCGGTGTCGATCTGCGCGGCCTTGTGCCGGGCCTGCATGATGAGCCACAGGGACGCCAGCGCGCACAGGGCCCAGCCCAGGCCCATGGCGCTGAAGAGCCAGTCCGGCTCGTGGCGTCCGGCGAGCAGGTCGAAGACCTGGTGCAGGCCCACACCTCGCATCATGAACAGGACATTGATGCCGATGACGGCGACGGCGGTGGCGCCCAGGACGAAGACGCTCAGGGCCCGCTTGTAGTCACCGGGCTGGGAGCGCACGGTGTAGTAGCCGCGGTGGCGCAGCAGTGCGGCCAGAATGATGAGGAGAATGATGACGTTGGCCGTCATCGCGCATACGAGCCACGCGGGCAGCGTCTCGGGGGTGGCTTGCGCGGGGCTCGGGGCATCCGAGACGGAGTTGGGGACGAATAGCGCGACGCCGAGGATCAGCGAGTAGAGGACAAGCAGGCCTGCGGCGATGAGCGTGGTGGCGACCCAGGCCAGGCGCTTGCGCCTGCCCAGGCCTGCGGCGAGCAGGATCGTGACGATCGCGGAGAACCAGTCGATGATCGGCAGCGGGATGAGCCAGGTGAAGACCAGGTCCAGGGAGCGGTCCACCCAGGAGATGGAGCCGAAGACCGTCTCGATGATCACCAGGACAGCCGCGATGTACAGGCCAGTGGGCAGCAGCCTGCAGGCCAGTGGTGGCTTGTGGCGGGCAGAACGCATGTCTTCCTTCTCTGGTTCGGATGTCGGCTGCCGTGGGAGGTGGAGGTCGACGCGGTGCGCCGATGGGTGGCGGCGCGTCATGGCAAGCAGGCTATCGGTCATGGGCTCACGCGTCCTCGTGCCGGGGGAGGACCTTGGTGGCGGTGGGGCTCTCCGCCTGAAGGAGGAGCGTGGGAGGCATAGTGGAGGAGGAACGGGGCTCGGCGGAGGTGGAGCGGGGCCCGGTGGAGACTGTGCCTGGCCAATTCAGTCCTCGTACTCCTCCTTCTTCCTCGGTCTGCACTTCTTCCCCGGGCTGCCGCTTTTCCCTGGCCTGCCGCCGGCGCTGTCCCCTGACCACCCCATGCGCGACGGACCGCGTGTTCCTGGTCTGACCGCCGGTGTGCTGTCCTGTTCCTCCGCGACCGACCACCAAATGCGCGACGGACCGCGTGTTCCTCGAGCGACCACGGTATTCGCGCGAATGCGGTGGTCGGCGGAGGTTTTTGTGGTCTGTCGCGCATGGGGTGGTCGGTGGGGGAATGTGTGGTCGGTCGTTGGGTGGTCGGTCGCGCATGGGGTGGTCGGTGGGCGCATAGGTGGTCGATCGGGGAAGCGAAGGCGGCCCGAAGAGCGGCGGCCGCGTCCAGAGTCGTTGCTCGGGCTCCACAGGCTGGCCCCGTGACACCCCTGGAAGCTCCCGTCCACAGGCGCCAAGCGGCGCGAGCTCCTCTGCCTCCATCCTTGGACCATGGTGGATGCGCCGATCGAGATCACGCTGACCCGGGACCTGCTAGATCGCGGGCTGAGTCGTTACGCCCTGGCACGCGCGACCCGCGAGGACAGTGCCGATCTGATCCGACTGTGCCCGGGGGCGTACGTGCGCGCAGTGGACTTCCGCGAGCTTCATGCCAGTCAGCAGCACCTTGTGCGTGTCTGTGCGTTGAACCTGGTTGACCGCGTCCGCCCGGGGGCGGTGCTCGCGCGGGAGTCGGCGGCCGTCATCCATGGCATCCCGCTCATTGGAGCGCTGCCCGAGCAGGTGCAGCTGGTTCGTGTGGGCCGAGCCGGCGGCCGGCGCACGACGGCGACGCGCACCCTTCCCGGCCCGGCTGACTATGAGGTGGTTGAGACCGAAGGTATATCGATATCCAGCGTCGCCCAGACCCTCGTCGACCTGGGCAGACGCCGGTCTCTCGCCTCGAACCTGGCCAGCCTGGACCATGTGCTCAGACAGGGGTGGGTGACGAAGGAGTCCCTCATGGAGCTCGTCGACCGCCATCCTGGAACGAGGGGCAATGCGTCGATGCGGAGATGGATTGAGCTCGCGGACCCGCAGTCAGAGTCTCCGGGTGAGAGCCTGAGCCGAGCGGTGATGATCGAGAACCATCTGCCGATGCCCAAGCTTCAGCGCAAGGTGCTCGATGCGCGGGGCACGTTCCTAGGGCGGGTCGATTTCATCTGGCCTGAGCTCGGCGTCATCGGTGAGTTTGACGGGAAGGTGAAGTACGGGCGGGAGTTGACGAGTGGGAGGATCGAGGATGTCATCGAGCGTGAGCGGCGGCGAGAGATCGCGATCGAGCAGGCGACCGGCATGCGCCTGGTGCGGTGGATGTGGAGTGACGTGTGGGGCAGTCAGCGCATGGTGCAGATGCTCGCGGATGCTGGAGTGTGCGCCACGCACTGAATGCTCGCAAGCGCTGTGCACTGCGGTGGAGCAGCGAGGTGGTGCCGGACGGTGGTCGTGCCGGAGTGGGCGGGCCTCTTGCTGTCCGACGGCGCGAGTCACGACCGACCATCCAGTGCGCGACGGACCGCGTGTTCCTCGTCCGACCGTCGGCGTGTGGCCTCCTTCTGTCCTGACGGACCACATAGCCCTCGTTGGACCACCTATTCCTCGATCGACCGTCGGTGTGCTGTCCTTGTGCTCCGCGACCGACCATCCAGCGCGCGACGGACTACTTCTTCCTCGAGCGACCACGGTATTCGCGCGAATGTGGCGGTCGGTGGAGGTTTTTGTGGTCGGTCGTGCATGAGGTGGTCGGCGGGCACACACGTGGTCGGTGGCGTGCAGGCAGTTAGTGAGGTGGCGGCCGGCTGGGCCAGAGTCGGCCTTCATGGCGCAGACAGGATCGGGGTGTCGGCTGCCGGCTGGGGTGTGGCCGGGGTGTCGGCTACTGCTGGGGTACGCGCACCTGGCAATGGCAACCTGCCGTGGCGCCGGCGGCCAGTTCCTGCCTCGGCGCATGCTCCGGCGCCGGCGCACGCTCTGGCCCTGGCACGCTCCGCCGAACCAGCACCTGTCTGGGGCGTCACGCGCATTCGGGGAAGGAAAATGAAGTTGAGTGGAATAGACTCAACCTTGCTTCGGTTGGACTGATCGGAGACCCACGGGACCCCCGCCCGGGACCAGGCCTGGACCTCACCGCCACCGGCCGACGGCGTCGCGCAGTTCGCGCCGCACGTCACCGGAGTGCGGACCCCAGGCCCGGCTCCCTGGCCAGGACCCGCGAGCCTGATCAACGTCAAGGAGGTCCGAATATGGACACGAACTACACCACCCGATCGCAGGAGGCCATCAGCGGCGCCATGCAGGCCGCTGCGGCTGCCGGCAACCCGCAGGTCGACACTGCGCACCTGCTCAACGAGCTCCTCGGGCAGGAGGACGGCGTGGCCCTCGGCCTGCTCGCCGCCGTCGGCCCTGACTCCTCGCAGGCAGCCACCACCCGCACCGCCGTGGGCCAGGAGGTCCGCCGCGTGCTGACCCAGCTACCCGCGTCGTCCGGTTCCTCGGTCAGCCAGCCCCAGCCCTCGCGCGCCCTGCTCGCTGCGTTGGAGGCTGCCTCCACGGAGGCCAAGAACCTTAACGACGACTACATCTCGACCGAGCACCTGCTCATTGGCCTGGCCTCGGGCAGCCCCTCCAACGATCCGGTCGCCCGCATCCTCGCCGAGGCTGGCGCCACCGCGGTCGCCCTGCGTGACGCCCTGCCCAAGGTCCGCGGCAACGCCCGCGTGACCTCGCCCAACCCCGAGGGCACCTACAAGACGCTGGAGAAGTACGGCACGGACCTGACCGAGGCCGCCCGCGAGGGCAAGCTCGATCCGGTCATTGGCCGCGATTCCGAGATCCGGCGCGTGGTCCAGGTCCTGTCCCGCCGCACCAAGAACAACCCGGTGCTCATCGGTGAGCCGGGCGTGGGCAAGACGGCGGTCGTCGAGGGGCTGGCCCAGCGCATCGTCGCCGGGGACGTCCCGACCTCGTTGCGGGGCAAGCGCCTGATCGCGCTGGACCTGGCGGGCATGGTCGCGGGCGCGAAGTACCGCGGCGAGTTCGAGGAGCGGCTCAAGGCCGTCCTGCAGGAGATCAAGGATTCCGACGGCGAAGTCGTCACCTTTATCGACGAGCTCCACACAGTGGTCGGTGCTGGCGGCGGCTCCGAGGGCGCCATGGACGCGGGCAACATGCTCAAGCCCATGCTGGCGCGTGGCGAGCTGCGGCTGGTCGGTGCGACCACGCTGGACGAGTACCGTGAGCGCATCGAGAAAGATCCGGCCCTGGAGCGTCGTTTCCAGCAGGTCTTCGTCGGTGAGCCCTCGGTGGCGGACACGGTCGCCATCCTGCGCGGCATCGCACCCAAGTACGAGGCCCACCACCAGGTGACGATCTCCGATGGCGCCCTCGTGGCGGCGGCCCAGCTGTCCGACCGCTACATCACCGCCCGGCAGCTGCCGGACAAGGCGATCGACCTGATCGACGAGGCCGCCTCGCGCCTGCGTATGGAGCTGGACTCCTCGCCGGTGGAGATCGACGAGCTGCGTCGGCGCGTGGACCGCATGACGATGGAGGAGTCCTACCTGGCTGACTCCCTGGAGGAGTCGGGCGAGAGTGACCCGGCCGCCGTCGAGCGCCTGGAGAAGCTGCGCGCTGAGCTGGCTGACGCCACCGAGAAGCTCACGGCCCTCAACGCCCGCTGGGAGGCGGAGAAGGCGGGGCACAACCGCATCGGTGAGCTGCGTGCCCACTTGGACGAGCTGCGCACCAAGGCTGACCTGGCTGAGCGCAACGGCGACTTCGAGGAGGCTGGGCGCCTGCGCTACGGCGAGATGCCGGCCCTGGAGAAGCAGATCCGTGACGCCGAGGCCTCCGAGGCTGCGGCGGAGACGGTGGTGGGCCCCGACGGCGTCGAGCGCGCGGCGAGCGAGCCGATGATCGCCGAGAAGGTCGGCCCGTTGGAGATCGCTGAGGTGGTTGGCTCGTGGACCGGTATCCCGGTTGGCAAGCTCATGCAGGGCGAGCAGGCCAAGCTGCTCCAGATGGAGCAGGTCATTGGTGAGCGCCTCATCGGCCAGAAGAAGGCTGTGGCGGCTGTGGCTGACGCGGTGCGCCGCTCGCGCGCTGGCGTGGCTGACCCGGACCGTCCGACCGGCTCCTTCCTCTTCCTGGGTCCCACGGGCGTGGGCAAGACCGAGCTGGCTAAGTCCCTGGCGGACTTCCTCTTCGATGACGAGCGCGCCATGGTGCGCATCGATATGTCCGAGTACTCCGAGAAGCACTCGGTGGCGCGTCTGGTTGGCGCACCCCCGGGGTACGTGGGCTACGAGGAGGGTGGTCAGCTGACCGAGGCCGTGCGGCGTCGCCCTTACTCGGTGGTGCTGCTGGATGAGGTGGAGAAGGCCCACCCTGAGATCTTCGACATCCTCCTGCAGGTCCTCGACGACGGGCGCCTGACCGACGGTCAGGGCCGGACCGTGGACTTCCGCAACGTCATCCTGGTGCTCACCTCCAACCTGGGCTCCCAGTTCCTCATCGACCCGATCATGAGCCCGCAGGAGAAGGAGCACGAGGTGATGACCCAGGTGCGTGCCTCCTTCAAGCCGGAGTTCCTCAACCGCCTGGACGACATCCTCATCTTCGACGCCCTGAGCAAAGAGGAGCTGGGCCGCATCGTCCAGATCCAGCTGGACAAGATGCAGGAGCGCCTGGCCGATCACCGCCTCACGCTCACGGTCACTGACGCGGCTCGCTCCTGGCTGGCGGACGAGGGCTACGACCCGGCCTACGGGGCGCGCCCGCTGCGCCGCCTGGTCCAGCGCGAGATTGGCGACCAGCTGGCACGCATGATCCTAGGTGGCGAGGTGCTCGACGGCCAGGAGGTCGTCGTCGACGTCAGCCCGGAGGGCGCCTCGGCAGGGCTTGTGCTCGCGGCACGCGGGGAGGCCTGGGCGCCGAGCGCAGCCAGCGCCGTGTGAGCCGGCCTAGCGAGTACTGATTGCCGACGGCGCAGCGCGGTCGGTAGCGCGGCTGGGCTCGGCGCTGCGGGCAGGAAGGATGGCCCGGCTGGTCTAGGACCGGCCGGGCCGCTTCTGCAGGTTGGCGAGGGGTGCTGGCCTAGGCACTGGAAGCACCGTGTTGCGCGAGATGGGACAATGCCTGCATGGCTACCTCACAGTCCTCGGATTCCAACGTTTCGCCCCAGCCTCGTCGGCGCGGGCCGGGGCGTCCGCCGGCAGGCAGTGAGGACAAGCGTGAGCGAGTGCTGACCGAAGCGGTACGGCTGTTCGGGGCGCACGGCTACGCCGGGACCTCGCTAGCGGATATCGCAGAGGCTGCGCAGATCTCGAAAGCGGGTCTGCTGCACCACTTCTCCTCGAAGGAGGAGTTGTTCGCGCGGGTGCTGGAACACCGTGACGAGGAGACGGGGCAGGCCTTCCTGGCAGCCGTGGATGATTCTGATCCCTGGGGTGTGCTGGACGCTTTTGTCCGTCTGGTGGAGCACAACACCCACCAGCGGGAGATGGTGGCCATCTACACGGCGACGGCGGCCTCGGTCATGGACGCGGAGCACCCGGCGCACACGTGGTTCGCTCGGCACCTGGAGACCTCGGTGGTGAGCATGGAAGAGGCTCTGGAGCTGGGTAAGAAGCGGGGGCTGGTGCGGCCTGAGGCGCCGTCACTGCTCATTGCGAGGACGTTGACCGCGCTGAGTGACGGTCTGCAGATCCAGTGGCTGTGCTCGACGACGCCGGGCAGCGCGGCGAGCAAGGCACTGGCCACGCAGATGGTGGAGGAGATCCAGCTGTACGTCGATGGGCTCAAGGAGCTGTGGCGGTTGCCGTAGGGCAGACACAGAGATCTAGGACGAGCTTGGTTACGGTGGCCCTGGGAGCGTAGCTCCCGGGACCACCGTTGTCTGTACTGCCGACTCGCGGAGACGTCGTCGTGAAGCGCGCTGCCAGGGGGCGGCGGCGTGGGACGTTCGACCTTGGGGCCGTGAGGCGGCAAGAGACTGTCTCTGAGAGTGTCGAGAATGCAGTGGTGTTCGTCATGTAAAAAATAGGTGAAGAAACCGCGCAGGGAGAGGCGTTTTTGTTGGAATTACAGGGTTTAGTCGCTGTTGGTCTGTAGGTCGCCCAGTGGTGGACGATCGAGAAAAACCTTGGAAAACACCAAATCGTCACTAGCCTTAACAGCGTCTACATGCCTCGTCGCATCCCTACTCCCCTAGCGGTCCCGGCGGACCTAGGGCCCAGTGCGGTGATGACGGGCAATCCCTATTCAAGGAGAAGTTATGAGATCTTCCCTCGACGTGCCCCGCAAGTCGGTGCTTCTCACGCGACGTTCGAAGACTGCGGCTGCCATGGGCGCCGTTGCGCTCGTTCTTGGTGTTGGAGCCGGTGTGGCGGTGCCTGTACTGACTAGCCTGTCTCCGGCTGCTGTCGCTGCAGTCACGCCTGGTAACTCGGTGGCGCCCGAGATTGACGGAGTCAACGTCATCGAGAGCGGCACGACCGACAAGAATGCTCAGCACAGCGTCAACGGAAAAGTTGTCCTCCAGACCTCGGGTCATGGCGGTGAGATCGACAATACGGCCGTTGCGACCCCGCTGGAGAATGTACGTGTCTATGCCCAGTGGTACGAGAAGGACGGTTCGGCCTCCCCGATCTACACCGGCACAACGGCGGCTGACGGCACCTACAGCATCGTCATGAAGGACTTCGTCAAGTATGACGGCACGACGGTCTCGTTCGACGCGGACCCGAACTTGCCTGAGGGGGAGAAGTGGCGCGTATGGGCAAAGACGCCGGAGGGGACGTATCTCTGGTACAGCTGGGAGGAAAGCCAGCTTGGTCCGCAGTCGTCCATTATGGATACCGCTTTCGGAGCGGGAAACCTGGTGGGACCTGACCGGCTCACCGGCTTCAACTTCATCTATGCCCCCAAGACCGACGCCGTCATGCATGACATGGCCCACGCTCGCGAGGCGAAGGCTGTCAGTGGTGAGCAGGGCTACATCAGCGGTGAGGTCTATTGGAACAATCGCGCCAATCCGGGTGCGACAACCATGGACATGGTGACGGCACGCGATAGCGGTGATACCGCGGCTCGTCACATTAAGGTTGTCGGGTCGTACCTCTCGGACTACGCGCTCACGCGGATCTACGCCGACGGCCCGGCTGCGATTGGCACCAAAGACATTCGTGGACTTGGCTGGAACGACAGCAAGGAAGCGGCTCTGCAGGCCTGGATCAAGGAGCAGATCAAGGCTGAGGGCGTGGACAAGTGGATTGCTGAGACGGTCACCACGACTACTGACGATAACGGCCAGTACCGTCTTCAGTTCAATGGCACCTACGGCAAGGCATATAACGACCGTGGGTACAACGACGGCGCTCTACTTGCTTCTAACCTCTACTCGGACGCGCTGCTTCCTGACAATGTCGCTACTGCCGAGGGGATGACTCCTGGCAAGGCAAAGTATTCTGATCTCTTCAACCGTGTTGCCTCGAGCCCTGAGGTCGGTTCGTGGTACAGGAACGAGACTGACAAGAAAGCGAGGAGCATCGACAAGACTCCGAAGCATGTCAACTTCGACTGGGCTTATGTCTCTCTTGAGGGTGTTGACAGGTACAGCGTGACGACTCCGTACTACGGAAACAAGTTCGCGTTCGATGACGCTGGCACGAGTTGGACTGGCTTCATCTACAACAACACCACCGCGCCTGGTGCGTCGATGCAGAACATTGTTCGTGCGAAGTTCGCCTTGTCTCTCGACGAGCTGTCCTTTGATGTGACGCCTTATGACTCCTTCGGGAACTTCGCCTCCTCGGGGGACACAGTCAAGACGGTCACGACGGGACTACCGAGCGCTGATCTTGGTAACAACCGCTACCAGATCGCCTGGTTTGACCCTGAGGGTAAGGAAGTCAAAGCCTGCAATATAGCGATTCCTGACAACACCGGGACTCTCGCGTCCTGTGACTTTGAGGCTCCGAACGTGAAGGAAGCGACCACGTACACGGCGCGCCTCTACGCTATCGATACGGAAGGCGAGCGCGGCAGCTACCCGATGTCTCAGGACGCCTTCACTGTCCTCCCGAAGACTACTGATTACGACCCGGTCTACAAGGATGACACCAAGGTTGTGCAGGGAAGCTCGACCACCATCCCGGTGCCAACCTTTGACGACCCTCGCACCAAGGACGTCGTTGAGACCAATGCCACTCCGAAGGACACCACCTTCGAGCAGGATGGCACGGATGTCACCCTTCCTGACGGCACGAAGGGTGCCTTCCCGGGCACCATCGTCGTCAACGACGATGGATCCATCAAGGTGACCCCAAACGCGGACGCTTCGTTGGGCTCCTACCAGGTCCCGGTCAAGGTGACTTACGTGGATGGCTCGACTGACACGGTCTCTGTCCCCTTCGAGGTGACCGAGAGGCTCACGAATGCGGATGAGAATGATCCGTCGTATGAGGGGGTGTCGGTGACTAAGGGTGAGTCGGTGACGTCTGAGTCGCCGAAGAACTCTGACGGTTCGGAGGTTCCGTCTGGTTCAGAGTTCTCGATCCCGGCGGACTTCAAGGCTCCTGAGGGTACGACGGTGTCGGTGGACAAGACCACCGGCAAGGTGACTGTGAAGACGAGTGACGGTACTCCTGTGGGTGAGATCAAGGTCCCGGTGACGGTGACTTACCCGGACAAGACCACGGACTCGACCTCGGTGACGGTTACCGTCAAGGACGCTGCGACCCAGCCGTCTGACGCGGATGAGAATGATCCGTCGTATGAGGGGGTGTCGGTGACTAAGGGTGAGTCGGTGACGTCTGAGTCGCCGAAGAA
>OKWK01000090.1_pt1 | contig 125706 bp, 123 predicted proteins | sample 1607181 | NCBI WGS metagenome assembly OKWK01 (sample SAMN07501053, study PRJEB24779) | human gut metagenome | isolation source: stool | host: human infant | place: USA: Pittsburgh, PA
GTTCCCATGCCGAACACGAAGGTTAAGCTTCAAAGCGCTGATGGTACTGCAGGGGAGACCCTGTGGGAGAGTAGGTCGTTGCCAGATGAATATGAAAAATAAGAACTCAATTTTAAAATTGAGTTCTTATTTTTTAATAATTATTATTAAATTTATTATAGTTATTTTAATAGGAACTTTGCTTGTTTTATAATTTAGTTTACTATGAATTTTAGTAAATAAATTCAGGTATTTGAATTAAAGCCCTACTGGTTATGGCTAGTTTTTCTAACTTAGTGAACTAAAGATACTTTAAGAAAAATATTTTTAAATCATATTTTTTATATATTGTCATTATTAGTAGGATTATTAGTTTCTATTTTTATGATTTATGTAAATAGTAAGTATAGTGTAGTAAAAAAATTATGAAATGAATAAAAGTTTATTAAGAAATAAATCTAAATAAATATCTATTGACATATTATTAAAGTATTTGATTTAATTTTATTATTGCTATTGTTTTTTATTTAGCAATAATTGGGTTTTAATGGTCATAGTAGTTAATATATAATACCCTATTTAGGAGATGATAATATGAGTTTAGAAGATTTAAAAAGCATCATAGATAATAGTGACAATATAGTATTTTTAGGTGGAGCAGGTGTATCTACAGAAAGTAATATTCCTGATTTTAGATCAAATAATGGATTATATAAAGCAAAAAATAACTTAAAATATTCACCAGAAACAATGTTAAGTCATAGTTTTTTTGAAAAGCATACTGAAGAATTTTTCGACTTTTATAAAAATCAAATGATATACAGAAATGCAAAACCTAATTTAGCTCATTATGCTTTAGTCGAATTAGAGAAGATTGGAAAATTAAAAGCTATAATAACACAAAATATTGATGGATTACATCAATTAGCAGGTTCTAAAAATGTATTAGAGTTACATGGGAGTGTTCATAGAAATTATTGTGTTGGTTGTAGTGAAAAATATGATGTAGAATATATATTAGATGATAAAAATAATAATAAGGATATACCACGTTGTAAGAAATGTGGAGGTATAGTTAGACCAGATGTAGTACTTTATGAAGAAGGATTGGATATGGATATTGTAAATAAAGCTATACATTATGTAGAAAATGCAGATGTATTTATAGTAGGAGGTACATCACTTGTAGTTTATCCAGCAGCTGGGTTAGTTAATTATTATAATGGTAAAAAATTGGTTTTAATAAATAAAAGTAAAACACCTTATGATAAAGGAGCTAATTTGGTTATTCATGATTCTATAGGTACTATTTTAGGAAAATTGATTTTAAAAAACTAACCACAAATTTGGTTAGTTTTTTGAAATTTAATGTTGACAAAATTAAAATTTCTGATATAATAAATTATGTTGAATTAAGTATGGCGCTATGGCCAAGTGGTAAGGCAGAGGCCTGCAAAGCCTTTATCCCCAGTTCAAATCTGGGTGGCGCCTCCAAAAGAGTTTTAGGATACTAAAACTCTTTTTTTTAATAATTTAGAATTTTTATCTGTTTATTTTTGCAATCCAATCTAATTTTAGCTCCTATAGGTAAAGTTAGATTAGGATCACAATGCCCTGACATTAGGTTTGATATAATGGGTTTTTTAATAGATAATAATCTATCTATTATGACTTGATTTGCAGGGAAACTTTCTTTATGATTTTCTATATTACAATTTGTAAATTGACCTAATATAAGGCCAGAACAAGATTCAATTTTGCCAGATAATATTAATTGAGTTAACATCCTATCTATTTTATAAGGCGGTTCTGAGGTTTCTTCTAAGAATAATATATTATCTGTAGTATTAATTTCATAGGGAGTGCCTAAAGAGCTACATATGAGAGATAAATTCCCTCCCACTAAATTACCTTCTACTATATCATCAGTTTCAGATAATAAAGGAATACAATTAGGGTTTGATATTTCATAAGACGAAATATTATTTGTCAATGGTTCTAGTAAATTTTTTAATGTAGACATATTGTAAAAGTTTGAAGAAAGCATAGGACAGTGAAAAGTAGTAAAGTTGCATTTATAACTTATATAATTTAATAAAATTGTTATATCACTAAAACCACCAAAAATTTTAGGATTATTTTTTATAATATCAAAGTCTAAATAAGGTAATATTCTCATAGATCCATAGCCACCTCTTGAACAAAGAATCATATCTACGGATGGATCTTTAAACATATTCATTAAATCTTTAGCTCGATCTATATCTTTACCAGCTAAATAGCCATATTTATCATATATATGGTCACCTAATTTAATATTAAAACCTAACTTTTGAAATATTTCTATATTTTCTAAAATAATATCTTTTTCAATAGGACTTGCAGGAGATACTATGCCTATAGTATCTCCTTTATTTAAATTGTTTAATAACATTAAATCACTCCTAATAACTAATAATATGTAACTTATTAGAACAAGTCCTTTTTCTTCAATATTATTATGCAAATTATACATAAAATAGCTGTAACCCCATAAGCAAGCCAAAATCCTTGTGCGGATTTATTAAAAGGTATTCCATTTACATTCATTCCGAAAGAACCAAAAATTATATTAGGTATGGACATTACTATAGTTATAGATGCTAAGAATTTCATAACTATATTTAGATTATTAGATATGACAGATGCAAAAGCATCCATGGTTCCACTTAAAATATTACTATATATATTAGCCATTTCTATAGCCTGTTTATTTTCTATAATAACATCTTCTAAAACATCTTGATCTTCAGGATATTTTTGTATTATATCCAATTTTAGCATTTTTTCTAAAGTTATTTCATTGGCCTTTAGAGAAGTAGAGAAATATACTAAAGATTTTTCTAAAGACAATAGTAAAATAAGTTCTTTATTTTTCATAGATTTATGGAGTTTCTTTTCTATCATTAGACTTTTCTTATCTATTTGTCTTAAATATAATAAAAAGTAACTTGCTATTCTATATAATATTTGCAGAATAAATCTAGATCTTTTAAAAGTATAAAAAGATTTTACTTTATTATTAAAAAAATCTGTTAAGATTTTGCTATTTTTTAAACAAACAGTAATAATATTAGCTGGTGTATTTATGATAGCTAAAGGATAAGTATCATAAGTTAATGAGTTATCTTCCATTTCTGTAAAGGGTATATCTAATATTACTATCATATTATCATCTTCAATATCTATTCGTGAAGTTTCTTCTTCATCTAAAGGGGCTTTTAGAAAATCTAAAGAAACTCCAGTTTTTTTAGATACAAAGATAAGTTCTTGCTCTGAAGGAGCTACTATATTAATCCAGGCGCCAGGTTCTATATTATCTAATTTTTTTATTGTTTTGTCTTCTTCAGTATTTTTATAAATTGAAATCATAAAATCACCTCCGCATGTAAATTTTATTGATTTATAAATTGTAATTATGCTAACCAACAATATATATTATACAGCATATAGTTATATATTTATTTATAAAATTAATATATTTTAATAAGTTAAAATTAAATAAGAAGTATTGTTTAAATTTTAACTATTAATAACGTTATTCAGATAAAATTATAGCAAAACAGAGAAATATAAAGGAAAACATATCTTAATAACTAAAAATAACTTTAAATATCTTTAAACTTACAATATTGCAGTGGATTAATGCTCAAAAGCTTAGTATAATCTTGAGCGTAAAGAAATTTTAAATTTATTTCATGTTATTTTGGAGGGTTTATAAAATGGGAAATATGTATAAAGAAACTGTGACTAGAAAAAAGGTTCCGGTTTTATTTTTTATGCTTATTTTGTTAGTAGGAATTTTATTTTTAATAGGATTTTTAAAAAATATTAGATTTTATGGCCACAAGTTAGATGAAATCTTAAACATTTTTTTATTATGTATAGTTATAGTAGTGAGTTTTTTAGAAATATTTAAATGTAAAATAAAATATTCATATTTTATAATAGCAGATCAGTTTATAATTCATAAAATAAAAGGAAATTATAATAGAGTAGTAGAGAATATAAAATTAAAAGATATAATTTATTTTGATAAGTGTTCTGGATTAAAAACAAAAATAAATATAAGTAATTCAAAAAAATATACATGTTCTTTATTAAATAGACAAACCTACTGTTGTGTTTATAAAGATGGTAATAGTACTAAAAAGTTTTATTTTGAACCTAGTAATAATTTGATTAAAAAAATAAAATATTTATCAAGTAAGAGACTAGCTAGCTAGTCTCTTACTGCATTTTATTAAAAAATTCATTTTTTACTTCTTTTAAAAGAGTATTATTTTCGATTAAATCTAATGCAGTTAAGCTTAAGGCTTGAGAAGCTTTAAGAACATTTTGTTGGGCATGCTTTTTTAAAGTTTCATCTGCAAACTCTTTAGTAAAATAATTTACAGGATTATTTTTATCTAATATAGATATATAGGGGTGAATACAAGGAATATAATGACTTACTGTTCCTAAGCTTAGCCCTGATACAGTATTTTTTTCATTGCAAATATCAATTATACCAGCTTCCTTTAAATTATGGCAAAATAGTCTAGACAGTCTTTTATTAGTTATTAATTCTCTATAAGGTAATTCAAAAAAACAAATTTCTGAATCTAAATTTAAGAGGGAGTTAACATTGTCTACAATTTTCCTTATTCTCTTTTCTACATAAATAGCAGTTGATATGGTTTTAGATCTTATATAAAATTTAGCTTCTGTAGTATTAGATGAAATATAAGGATCGTTACCACTATTAACAACTAATTTATCTATATGAAAGTTATTATTAATAGATTGTTTTAAAATATTTATAGAATTAAATGTGTATAAGAGGCCATTTAATGATGAAAATATATTTATATTTTCATAACTTAAAGTTTCTTTACCTTTAAATTTTATTTTTAAAGGAAGAATAGCCATTGAAGATCCACTTTCACATGTAACTTCATCAGGATGAACCATAAGACCTACATCTATATCTTTAAAAGCGCCTTGTTTGGCTAAAGTTACTTTAGAACCGCTTAAAGATTCTCCAGGAGTCCCCATTACAATGATAGTACCAGAAAAGTTATCCATTACTTTTGAAAGGGATAGAGCAGCCCCAATAGATATTGAAGAAACTAAATTATGTCCTGATATATGGCCTAGTTCATTTGGTGCATCATATTCACAAAAAAAACATATTTTGGGATGGCCTGTGCCAAATTTTGCACAAAATGCTGTAGGAATATTATAATAATTTTCTTCAACTTCAAAATTATTTTTTTTAAGAACATCTATTAAGTACTTGCATGATTTGTGTTCATTAAAACTTGTTTCCGGATTATCATAAATAAATTTGGATATATTAAATAAATCTGATTCTATGGATTTTAAGTAGGATACTATTTTTTGTTTCATAAATATAACCTCCAACATAAAACATTTAAGTTATATTATTATACCCAATATAAGTAGAATAAATTATTTCAATTAATAGATTTAAATAATTAGGAGTGAATGTGGTGAAAATTTACAAATACAAAAATGATTTATTTAATTTTTTATGAAACTATTTTTATAATATATAAGTTATAAAAGATTTTAAACTTAATATATTCTGTTTACATAGATTATATAATAGAAATTGAATAATAAAAATTATATAATTTTATGTGGACAAAATAACATTTAGCTGATTATTGAATAAAATGTATATTAGGGGGCAAGAATTTAGCTGTAATAATATATTAAGGGGGATAAATATGAAAAAACAATATTGTATTATATGTGGTAAGCCTCTAAATAGTGGTATAATTATAAATAGAAAAGGAATATGTGATGTTTGTGAAGAAAGAATGGTAAATAGTGATATGGATACAGATTTTTATGAATTCTATAAAAAATGTATAAGGAAAAATTTAGTGCAAACTGTTATAAAGGATGAGGAAATGAGATGGGAGAATTACCGATTTTAAATGGAGTTTTAAAATATATTGAGGAAAAGAACATATTATTTTCTATGCCAGGACATAAAGGTTCATTAGGGTTTTTATTTACCGAAGAAGGAAGAAAATTTTGTGAAAATATACTTCAATGTGATTTAACAGAAGTTGATGGATTAGATAATCTTCATAATAGTGAAGGAATAATAAAAGAATCCGGCAATCTTTTAAGCCGGTTTTATAATTCTAAAAAATCTTATTTTTTAGTGAATGGAAGTACTAGTGGAAACTTAGCTATGATATTTTCTTGTTTTAAAGAAAAAGATAAAATTATTGTAGAAAGAAATTGTCATAGGTCTATATTTAATGGAATAATTATGAGAAAATTAAAACCAATATATATAAAGAATAAGGTGTATAAGAGATTTAATGCTCCACTTTCGATAGATTTGGAGCATTTTTTAAGTCTAATAAAAGAAAATAAAGATGCAAAAGGCATAGTAATAACATACCCTAATTATTATGGTGTTTGTCCTAATCTAGAAATTATAATAAAAGAAGCTAAAAAATATAATATGAAAGTATTGATAGATTCAGCACATGGAGCTCATTTTGGAGTATGCGAAAGATTACCTAAAAGTGCTCTAGAATTAGGGGCTGATATGGTAGTAATGAGTGCTCATAAGACACTTCCTAGTTTAACACAAACAGCATTTTTACATATAGGTAAAAATGCTATGATTGATATTGATAAGGTAGATTTTTACGTAAGTGCTTTTTCAAGTACTAGCCCTTCTTATTTATTTTTATGTTCTATGGATTATAGTAGATTTTATATGAATAAATATGGTGAAAAACATTATAATGAACTGGTTGATAGAGCAAATTATTACAGAGAAAAAATAAATTTATTAGATAGTTTTTATGTACTAAATCATAATGATAAGAAATATTTAAATATTTTACATAAAGATGTTATGGATATAGATTTGACAAGGTATGTGATAAATGTAAAAAAGGATTTAAGTGCTAGTGATTTATCAAAGTATTTAAGAAAATGTGGAATACAATGTGAAATGACTGATGGAAACAATGTAATTTTAATATTATCTCCATTTTATAATGAAGATGTTATGGAAAAATTATATAAACTTTTATACGATTGGCATAAAAGTTATAACAATAAAGATAAAAACAGTTATAACTATTATACAAATTATAATTATATAGAAACTAATGCTAATATGTATCCTTATGAAGTTTTAGAAAAAGAATATTTATGGATAAACTATAAGGATTCCTTACATAAAATAAGTTATAATAATATAGTTCCTTATCCTCCAGGTGTTCCAATAATAATGGCAGGAGAGGTAATAAACAAAGAAATAATAGAGGCTATATGTTATTATAAGAATAATGGAATAGATGTATTAGGATTAAAAAATGATAATATTCAGATAGTAAAATAATAAATAAAATGTGGAGGAAAAAATGAACAGAGGTAAATTAATAGTTATAGAAGGTAGCGATGGAAGTGGTAAAGCCACCCAAACTAAAAAACTTTATGATAAATTAGTAAGAAAAAATAAAAATGTAAAAAAAGTAGAATTTCCTAATTATACAAGTGAATCATCAGCTTTAATAAAAATGTATTTAAATGGAGAGTTTGGAAAAGATCCAGATAGTGTAAACCCCTATGTTTCATCTACATTTTATGCAGTAGATAGATTTGCATCCTTTAAAAAGGATTGGGAAGAATTTTACTTAAAAGGTGGAATTATTATTGCAGATAGATATACTACATCTAATATGATACATCAAGCAGCAAAAATAAGTGATGTACAAGCTAAAGATAATTTTTTAAATTGGTTATGGGATTTTGAATTTAAAAAATTTAATTTACCAGTGCCAGATTGTGTTATATTTTTAGATATGCCTCCTAAATTCAGTAAAAATCTTATGGAAACTAGAAATAATAAATTTACAGGAAAAAAAGAAAAAGATATACACGAAAATAATTATAAATACTTACTAGAATCATATGAAAATTCTAAGTATATATCACAAAAATATAATTGGAATAGAATTCAATGCACTAATAAAGGGAATATTAAAAGCATAGATGAAATAAATAATGAAATAATTAAAATAATAAAACATTATATAGATAGTATTTAATAAAGGTAATTATAATTGTAAACTTATATAAAAAAATATAAAATATAAATAAGAAATTACAATATAAGTTCCTTTAAGGAGGTAATAATATGAAATTAGTTATTGCTATTGTTCAAGATGATGATGCTTCAGATTTAATAGATGAAATAACAGAAGATGGATTTAGAGTAACAAAATTAGCTACTACAGGAGGATTTTTAAAAGCAGGAAATACTACTCTTATGATAGGTGTAGAAGAAAAAGATGTAGATAAATTGATTAAAAAAATAGAGGATATATGTAAAACTAGAAAGCAAATTGTAACATCAGCGTCACCAGTAACTGGATCAGCTGGAATGTATGTATCTTATCCAATAGAAGTACAAGTTGGAGGAGCTACTATATTCGTTGTGGATGTAGATAAATTTGTAAGAGTCTAATTAGGAGGGATATATTTGAATTTATATACAATAATAGGGCATGAGGATATAAAAAATAGAATTAAAAATTCAATAGATAAAAATAAATTTCCTCATGCCAGTATTATTGTTGGAGAGGATGGCATTGGCAAGAGTAAAATAGCTAAGGAAATAGCTATTGGGTTATTAGAAGAATCGCAAAGAAGGAGCTGTGCAGATATAATAGAATTTAGACCTATTAATAAAAAATCTATAGGTATAGATGATATAAGAAGTCTAATAGAGGAGATAAATAAAAAGCCAATAGAAGGAAGTAAAAAGGTTATTATAATGTATAAATCAGAGTTAATAACAGAAGTTGCCCAAAATGCTTTTTTGAAAACTATAGAAGAACCACCTAAAGGTGTTTATATATTATTATTGTGTAAAAATATGGAGCAAATGTTAGATACAATAAAATCTAGATGTGAAATATTTAAATTGAATAGATTAAAGTCCTGTGATGTAGAAAAATTTATAAAATACAAATATAATGATATAAAAAAAGAAAGTATAGATTCAGCAGTAGCATTTAGTGATGGAATTCCAGGTAAAGCTGAAAGATTTATTGAAGATGAATCACTAAAATATATAAGGAATATGAGTTTGGGTATATTAAAAGACTCAAAAAATTTAAGTAATTATGATTATTTGATGAAATATGAACCGTTTTTAACAAATTACAAAGAAAACTGGGAAGAAGTTTTAACTTGTATTTTATCATATCTTAGAGATTCATTGTTATTTAAAGAAAGTGGAGATGAAGAGTTATTATTAAATTTAGATAAAAAAGAGTATATAAAAGATATATCGGAAGAGTATTCATATATAAACTTAAATAGAATGGTAAGTATAATAAATGATACAAGGGATAGATTAAATAAAAATATAAACTCCACTCTAGTATTTGATGCAATGCTTATAAAAATGCAGGAGGTATAATATGATAGAAGTTGTAGGAGTTCGATTTAAAAAGGCAGGTAAAATATATTATTTTAATCCTAGTAACATAGAAATAAATAAGGGAGAATATGTTATAGTAGAAACTATAAGAGGGATAGAATTTGGAGAAGCAGTTATTGATAAAAAGCAAATTAATGAAGATGAAATAGTAGCACCATTAAAAAATGTAATTAGAAAAGCAACAGATGAAGATATAAAAAAACATCATGAAAATAAAGAAAAAGAAAAATATGCGTTAGAAACTTGCCTACAAAAAATACAAGAACATAAATTAAATATGAAGCTAATAGATGTAGAATACACTTTTGACAATAATAAAGTTATATTTTATTTTACAGCAGATGGTAGAGTGGATTTTAGAGAATTAGTTAAAGATTTAGCTTCAATATTTAGAACTAGAATAGAATTAAGACAAATAGGAGTACGTGATGAAGCAAAAATGGTTGGAGGGTTAGGACCTTGTGGAAGACCTATGTGTTGTTCTATGTTTTTAGGGGATTTTGCTCCAGTATCAATAAAAATGGCTAAGGAACAAAATTTATCATTAAATCCTACTAAAATTTCAGGTATATGCGGAAGACTTATGTGTTGTTTAAATTATGAGCAACAAACTTATGAAAATATTAGAAAAGTACTGCCAAAGGTTGGATCAATAGTTAAGACTCCTTATGGACAAGGAGAAGTGGTAGCTAATAATGTGGTTAAGGAAGAAATTAAAGTAAAAATTAAAGGCCAAGATAATGAAGAATTTATACAACCAGTGCCTATAATAGAAACAGAGCTTATATCTGGTGGTTATGAAGGAAATGTAGAAAGTGTAGATGAAGAGGAAATAAATATTGAAATAGATGATGCAGATGAAACAATAATAAAAGAGCTACTTAAAGATGAATAGGAGGAGAGTTATGAAGGCACTATTAAAAGTATGTGATATGAAAACAATACATGATATAAATAAAGTAAAAAGTGCTGTAGCTAATAATGAAGGTGTGGTGGCCTGTGAAATAAATAAGGAAAGAAAAGAAGTAAGTGTTATATATGACGATTATTTTGTAGATGTAGATAATATAATAGAATCCATAGAAAATATAGGTTATACGGTTATATAAAAATTACTTTAAAAATCAACAAAAACATGGTAAAATATAAATCGTATAAAGTTGTGTAATTTTTAAGGAGGTGTGTTACATATGGCATACAAAATTACAGATGCTTGCGTAAGCTGTGGAGCATGTGCTGCAGAATGCCCAGTTAATGCTATAAGTCAAGGAGATTCTATATTTGATATAGATGCAGATACTTGTATTGATTGTGGAAACTGTGCTAATGTTTGTCCAGTAGGAGCACCAGTTCAAGATTAATCTATTAATAAAAAGGCCGTCAATAGACGGTCTTTTTATTCTTTATGTATTATAAAAATATTTTATTATTTTGATTAAAATATATATAAAATAAAAATTATTATATAAAAGGTGAATTGTATGGATAGAATTATAAAAGAGGATGAAACCTTAGATGATCTTCAGATAAAAGGAATTCATGTTATACAAAAAAAGCAAGCATTTAGGTTTGGAATAGATGCAGTATTGTTAGCTAATTTTCCTAAAGTGAAAAATGGTGCAAAAATAGTTGACTTGTGTAGTGGAACAGGTATAATTCCATTTATATTAGCGGGAAAAACTAACGCTATTAGTATTATAGGTATAGAAATTCAAAAAGAAATTAGCGATATGGCCAAAAGAAGTGTAGAGTATAATAGATTGCAAGAAAAAGTTAAGTTTATAGAAGGTGATTTAAAAGATACAAAACTTTTAAAAGATATAGAAAAGGTAGATATAGTTACAGTAAATCCACCTTATAAAACACAAGGAACAGGTATTGTAAATGTTAATGATAAAAATGCTATATCTAGACATGAAATTTGTTGTACTTTAGATGATGTAGTAAAAGCAGCTAAAATTTTATTAAAAGATAAAGGTAAATTGTATATGATACATAGGCCAGATAGAATAGTAGATATAATGAATGTGATGAGAAAGTATTTCATAGAGCCTAAATTAATAAGGACTATACATCCATCTGTGGATAAAGCACCTTCTATGATATTAATTGAAGGACAAAAAAATGGTGGAAAGTTTTTAAAATGGGATAGGCCTTTGTATATTTATAATGAAAATAATAAATATACAGATGAGATTAAAAGAATTTATGGAATGGAATAAATAAAAAGGAGAGTATTATATGCTTAATATAGAGGAAGGGAAACTATATGTAGTTCCTACTCCTATAGGAAATTTAAAAGATATAACTTTAAGAGCATTAGATGTGTTAGAAGATGTTGATATTATAGCAGCAGAGGATACAAGACAAACTTTAAAATTATTAAATCATTTTAATATAAGAAAAACATTAATAAGTTATCATAAATTTAATGAAGAAGATAAAAGTATAAATATAATAAAGTATTTGAAAGAAGGAAAAAATATAGCCTTGGTTTCTGATGCAGGTATGCCAGGAATATCAGATCCAGGTCATATACTTATAAAAAAATGCATAGAAAATCAAATAAAGTTTGAAGTTTTACCTGGAGCTACAGCATTTACTACAGCCCTAGTTTATTCCGGGATGGATACTACAAAGTTCATTTTTAAAGGATTTATACCAAGGGAAAATAAAAATAGACAAAAACTCGTTGAAGAAATAAAGGGTAGAGTAGAAACATTAATTTTTTATGAGTCTCCACATAGATTAAAGGAATGTTTAAAATTTTTAAGAAAGTCTTTAGGGAATAGAAATATAGCTATATGTAGAGAACTCACTAAGATACATGAAGAAATTATAAGAGATAGTTTAGAAGAAGTTATAAAATATTATGAAAATAAGCAACCTAAAGGTGAATATGTTTTGGTTTTAGAAGGAAAATCTATAGAAGAAATAGAAAAAGAAAAGGAAATGGAGTGGTCAAGTATGAATATAGAAGATCACATAAAAAAATATATAGATGAGGGATATAGTAAAAAAGAGTCTATAAAATTAGTAGCTAAAGATAGAAAAGTAACTAAGTCTGAAATATATAAGCATTCTATAGATATATAAATAATGTATTAAAATTTTTAATAAAAATATAATATATAATAAACTAAATTAACATTTTTAAAAAAAATTCTTCTTAAAGTTGAGTTTTTTGTTGAAATGGTGATATAATAGTTTTATGTTATAATCATAAAAGGGAATGGGAGGAAGATAAGTAGTGAATAAGAAAGTTTTGTCTGCAGTAATAGCATTAGCTTTAGCAGCTTCTGTTAATGCTAAAGTCATGGCAGCACCATCAAGTAGACAAGCATATGATAAGACATTAGAACTTGAAGAAAAGATACAAATCATGGACAATAATATACAAAACTTAATGTATAAAATAGAAGATAATAATAAAGACATAGAAAAAAATAAAGAGGAAATAGCTAAATTAGGAAAAGATATAGAAAAAGCTCAAAAACAAATAGAATCCCGTGAAGATTTATTTAATAAAAGAGTAAGAGCTATGTACATAAATGGCTTTGAGAGTTATGCAGATATAATATTAGAATCAAAAGGACTAAGTGATTTAATAACTAGAGTAGACACAGTTAAAAAGGTTATGGGATTTGACCAAGGTGTTATAAAAGAATTAAAAATAAAAAAAGAAGAAATTAAAAATAAAAAAGTTGCTTTAGATAAGAAAAGCTCAGAAATAGTACAACTTAAAGCAGAAAATGAAAAGAAATTGGCTAGTATGCAATCAGAAAAAAGTAAGACTGAATTAGCAGTTAAAAATTTAAAAGATCAACGAAGAAAAGCAGAAGCTGAAGCAGCTCAAAGACAAGCAACACAATCTTCTGTATCTCAATCAAGAGGTGGAAGTAGTGTTTCTGTAGAAGCTCCATCTTCATCAAATAGCAGTTCTTCTAATTCTAGCAGTAATAGTAGTAGCAATAAGCCAGCACCACCAGCAGTACATGGAGATGTAGTAGGATATGCTATGCAATTTAAGGGTGTTCCATATGTATGGGGAGGTACATCACCAAGCGGATTTGACTGTTCAGGTTTTGTACAATATGTGTATAGAAATGCTGCAGGTATAGAATTACCAAGGGATACCTATGGACAAATTGGAGCAGGACATAGAGTTTCACAAGATCAATTACAACCTGGAGACTTAGTATTCCCACATACAGGACATGTAGGTATATATATAGGAGGAGGACAAATGATACATGCTCCTCAAACAGGTGATGTAGTAAAAGTTTCTCCAGTTTGGAAATTTTATGCAGGTGTAAGGATAAAATAATTAGTTTTATATAAAATAAAAGTGAAAACAAATTTGTTTTCACTTTTATTTTATATAAAAAGCCCCTAAATGAGGCTTTTTATACTATTTATTGTCTTTTATTTCATTAAGACAGTTTTTACAAATGTTTTTACCTTTGTAGTTTATAACATCTCTTGCATCTCCGCAGAATATACATGCTGGTTCATATTTTTTTAATATGATTTGTTCTCCATCTACGTATATTTCTAAAGCATCTTTTTCAGCAATATCTAATGTCCTTCTTAATTCTATAGGAATAACAATTCTTCCTAATTCATCTACTCTTCTAACCACACCTGTTGATTTCATATATTTTCCTCCTCGAATAATATCATTTTTCGACAATAGTTTAATTAAATAATAGCAAATATGACATTAAAAGTCAACATATTTTATATTATAATTTACAAATTAATTATCTATTTCCATCTAAAGTTAATATACTATCATTAAAGACAAAAGTCAATATACTAAATAAGTTGATATACTATAGAAAAGCTATATATATCAATGGATGTAAGCTAATATAAAAAAAATAATAAAACAATTATAATATTTAATAAAACAAAATAAAATAGTTATTATATGGATAAATAAAAAATACTGTCGAAAAACAAATCAATTTATTATAAAAAGTAATTTTATGAATTAAAAATGTAATATAATATAATAATACAATAATATTTTTAACAAATTAAATATTAAATGTAAATTTTTGTTTAAAATCATTAATAAATATATTATCTAATTGCAATTATTTTTAATATAATTATGGTATAATAAAACACAAGGGGGTAATTTAAATTATGTTGTTTGTTGGGATGTATGATTTGTAGTATATAAAAAATAAATAAATGGGTATAATTAAACTAGGGAATAATAAATTTATTTATAATAAAAATACATAAAATGTGTTAAAGTAAAAATATAAATTTAAATAAACAAGTTATCAACAGAAATATGTGGACAACTATTAATGAGATGTGGATAACATGTGCATTTATAGTAATATAATTTTAAAAAATAAAAAAATATATAAATAATATTAAATGTATAGTGAAATTTAATATACTTTAGAGTAAACATAAGTATGCTTGGAGGTCTTGAAAGGTGGAAAATAGCAGTTTAGAAAAAATAAAATATATAAACAGGCTTGCAAAAGAAATATCTAACAATACAATAGTAGATTACGATGATTTTCCTAAATATGATTTGTTTTTATCTCAAGTTATTGATTATTTAAATGATAAATTTGAAGAGGAAGATTATACAAATAATATTGTACAAAACTATATTAAAAATGAAGTAATATCAAAGCCCCAAGATGGTAAAAAGAGAGGTTATACTAAACTTCATCTAGTCCAATTAGTATTATTAAGCTATATGAGACCATTACTTACTACTGAGGAAATAAAAAATGTATTCACATTAGCTTTTAACCAAATAAATGATAGAAGTGATGATATAATATCTTGGGAAAGCGCATATAAAATATTTTCTGATATACAAAAGGATAGTTTTAAAGATTTTCTAGAAAAACAACATTTTGATGATGATAAATTAAAAGATATAATAACAAAATTAGAGCTAGATAAGGATGAAGAGAATAGAATAACTATATTTTTAATAGTAATGACTCTAATATGTCAAGCTAGTGCTATAAAAAAATTAGTTAAAAAGATAGTAAATGATTATACTAATAATTTTAATAATAAATAATATAATAAAAAATAAATAATCTTATATATTCTTATAAATCACTTAAAAAGTCATTATTAATTGTTAATAATAGCTTTTTAAGTGATTTATTTTTATAAGCAAACTTGATTATATATTAATTTTAAAAATTAAAAATCTTTTATTTATACATAATATGAGTATATATTTTTTAGAATAATATGGGAAAAATATATAATTAAAAATATGATTAAATTAACAATATATAATTTTTTATTTATATAGTATTATTAAATATTCATAATATTGATAGTTTACCAAATAATTATTAACATATATTTAAAAATTAATAGCAAAATAATAAGGAGTATATATATTAACTTGAAAGGAGGCACAAGGATATGAATACAAAAAGAAATATACATGTGTATTCAGAAATAGGAGATCTTAAGACTGTTTTACTTCATAGACCAGGAGAAGAAATTGAAAACTTAATTCCATCATATATGGAAACATTATTATTTGATGATATACCATATTTAAAAATAGCACAAGAAGAGCATGACATATTTGCTAATACATTAAGAAATAACGGAATTGAAGTTTTATATTTAGAGGATTTAGTAGCAGAGGTTGTAAAAGATAAGGAAATTAGAGAAAAGTTCATAGAAGAAGCAATAAAAGAAAGTGGTACTACAGAAAAAGTATATGTAGAAAATATAAAAGATTATTTAAAAGGAATGAAAGAAAAAGAATTAGTTTGTAAAATAATGGCTGGTTTAAGAAAAAAAGAATTAGGAATGGATGAGTCAAAAGACGAGTATCCTTTTTTAATGTATCCTATGCCTAATTTATATTTTACACGAGATCCATTTGCATCTATGGGTAAAGGTGTAACTATTAATGCTATGAGAACTAAAACAAGAAGAAGAGAAACTATGTTTGCAAAATATATATTTAAATATCATCCAGAATTTAAAGATTCAGATATACCATTATGGTATGATAGAATAGGTAAATATTGTATAGAAGGTGGAGATGAACTAGTTTTATCAGATGAAATTATAGCTATAGGACATAGTGAAAGAACAGATAGTGAAGCAGTTTTAGAGTTAGCTAAAAAGATATTTGAAGCGGGAGAAAGTTTTAAAGTCATTTTATTATTTGATATACCTAAAACAAGAGCATTTATGCATTTAGATACAGTATTTACTATGTTAGATTATGATAAATTCACAGTCCATGGAGAAATAGAAGGTACTCTTAAAGTAAATGCCATAACTTATGATGAAAAGACTAAGGAACTTATAGTTAAAGAAGAAATAGATAGTTTAGAAGGAATCTTATCTAAATATTTAAAAAGAGACATAAAAGTTATACGTTGTGGTGGAGGAGATAAGATTATATCTGCTAGGGAACAATGGAATGATGGTTCAAATACTTTAGCTATTTCACCAGGTAAGGTTATAACTTATGAAAGAAATTATGTAACTAATGAAATATTAGATAAAAATAATGTAGAGGTTTTAACTATACCTTCATCAGAATTGTCTAGAGGAAGAGGAGGCCCAAGATGCATGTCTATGCCCCTAGTTAGAAAAGATCTTTAATAAATCATAAATTTAAGAGTTCATCTTAGTTTTTAAGTGAACTCTTAAATTCAAATATTATTTTTAATTTAAAAGACAAACGGAATTGGCGGAAATTCCTTCTTCTTTACCTGTAAATCCTAGTCCTTCTTCTGTAGTAGCTTTTATATTTAACATATTATTATTTAAATTTAAACACTTACAAATATTTTTTTTCATATCTTCTATATAAGGAAGTATTTTAGGTTTTTGAGCTATTATAGTACAATCTATATTAACAATTTCATATCCTTCTTTATTTATTAAAGATTTAACTTTAGATAAAAGTAATAGACTTGATATATTTTTAAAACTTTTATCTGAATCAGGAAAGTGTTTACCTATATCTCCTAGTGCAGCAGCGCCTAATAAAGAATCCATAATTGAATGTACTAACACGTCTGCATCAGAATGACCTAGCAAACCTTTATTATGAGGAATGGTAACTCCACCTATTATTAGTGGTCTGTTTTCAACTAGTTTATGTGCATCATATCCAAATCCTATTCTCATTAAAAAACCTCCAATAATTTAATAATATATATATAATAATATATACTTAAAAAAAAGTGCAACAATGTTGCACCTTAAGATATATTTTTATTATCATTTTTCTTATAGTATATTAATTTTATTGATTTGTTAAGATGTTTATTGTAAAAAAATAAAAGCTTTTTACGTAAAGAATTATGCAAAAATAACAAGAAAGGCCTTTTATAGCTATTGGATATTACTCTTTTTTTGAAATTTACACAAATAATTTTTTTACCCATATATACACGACCTTTCATAAATATCCTTATTATTATGATAGCATAAAATTTAACAAATGTTAAGAAAATTGAAATAATTTAAATTGTAATATTCTTATTTAATAATATTATATTCAGAAGATTATAAGTTGTCCACAATTTACACACAATGTGTGGATAATATTAATAATTATAAATTAATAAAAATATATTTTTACATAAATATCAATAAAATTTAATTAATGGATAAATTTTTTAGGTTAAAGTATAAAGATTAAGGAAATTAACAATAAAAACACAAGTTATAAACAAGCTATCTGTGGATAATGTTAATAACTATATATATAATATATAAGATTATAATATAATATACACTTTTAAGAAAGTATTCACTTTTAAATTAAGAATATATCCACAAAATTTTAAAGCTTAATAATTGCTAATATATATGATATAATTAAAATTGCCAATTATTTGTGTAAGAAGGTGAGTATTTGAAAAACAAAAAAAGATTAATTTGCTTTGCTTTTATTATAATTATAGTAATGTTATTTAATGGATGTAAAAAAAATGACAAAATAAACAATGTTAATAATAAGCAATCACAGAAGCAAGATAATAATGTTAAAAGTACTGATGTAAGAACTTTTACTAAGGAACCACTTATATATAATAATAAATCTATACCTGTGTTAATGTATCATTCTATTGATTATGAAGAAGGAAATGAACTAAGAGTACCAAAAGAACAATTTAAAGAGCAAATGAAATATTTAAAAGATAATGGATATACTACATTGACATTAGAAGAATTATACAATTTTTTAGAAAAAAACAAACATATTCCAGAGAAATCCATAGTTATAACATTAGACGATGGATATGTGGATAATTATACTAATGCATATCCAATATTAAAAGAACTTGGATTTAAGGCTACTGTCTTTGTTATAACTAGTAATATAGATAAAGATAAACGAACACTAACTTCAAAGCAAATTAAAGAAATGGATAAAGCAGGTATACAGATAGCCAGTCATACATATAATCATGATAAGTTAGATGATTTAACATATGAAAAGCAATTACAAACCATGAAGAAATCTAAAGAGGATTTAGAAAAAATATTAAATCATAAAGTAGAGTTTATAGCATATCCTTATGGTAGATGGAATGATGAATCTATAAAATCAGCTAAAGATGCTGGATATAAAATGGCGGTTACTACTCGAGGAGGTTGGACTAATAAAAACGACGGTATTTATACTTTAAATAGAGTTTATATTAGTTCTTTAAAAGGTATGGATAATTTTAAAGATAGAATAACTAATCCAAATTACAATAAAAATTAATGATTACTATAAAAAATATAGCATCTTATATTGCCTAGGCAATATAAGATGCTATAAATTTTATAAACTAAATAATTAAAAAGTATTTATTTGTGACAACATTATTATTTAAAATATTTAGTTTATTATTTTAGAATAGTTTTCTTTTTTAGATTCATCTATAAATGGAGCATAAAATTTAAAAATTCTTTCGTGCCCACAATTAGAACAAATACAATCACAAACATCATATGGAATAGAATTTAACAAATTGATAGATAAATTTTTAGTTAAATAACTACCTCCACATATATCGCAAGGAGTTTTATTTATAATAGAAAACTCACTCTCTATGTATTGCATAATTTCTCTTAAAGTCATGAAAAGCCTCCTAAACTATTTTTGTTAGTATAATAATTTAATGATATAACAAAATAATTATTATTTAAACAGGTATATCATATATATTAAATATATTTTTAATTTTAAAAGGAGGTATTATGGTAAATATTATATGGGGAATTATATTTTTAGTTGGAGTAATTTTTGGTGTGTTTTCAGGGAATGGGGAACAACTATCAAAATCTATAATAGAATCTGCAAATTCAACTGTAAAATTAGTTATAGGATTGGTGGGGGTTATGAGTTTATGGTGTGGAATTATGAAAATAGCAGAAGAGAGCGGATTGACAGATAAAATATCTAAGTTAATAAAGCCTATCTTAAAGGTTATATTTAAAGATAGTAAAAGTGATAATAAAGCCTTAGGGGCTATAACTATGAATTTAACTGCTAATATGATGGGGCTTTCTAACGCAGCAACTCCTTTTGGAATAAAGGCTATGAAGGAGCTTAAAAGATTAAATGTAAGAGGTGATGAAGCAAGTAATGATATGGCATTATTTTTAGTATTGAATGCTGCTTGTATACAAATAGTGCCTACGACAGTTATATCTATAAGAGCAGCCATGGGATCTAAAAATCCAGGTGAAATAATAATACCAGCCATAATAGTTACATCTACAGCAGCCTTTTGCGGAGTGATTTTTTGTAAAGTATTACAGAAATATTTTTAAAGGAGGAAGCTTGTGAGTTATATAGTTAAAGCTATAATTCCTATTATTATATTATTGATTATAGCCTATGGAATGGCTAAGAAAGTCAAGATATATGAGTGTTTTGTTGAGGGGGCTAAAGATGGTGTAAGTATATGCATTAAAATATTTCCATATCTCCTTGCTATGATGGTAGCTATAGCTGTGTTTAGAGAATCTAAAGCTTTAGACTGTTTAATCAATGTTTTAAGACCAGTATCAAATTTAATAGGATTGCCAGGAGAATTAGTTCCCTTAGTTTTAATAAAACCTTTATCAGGGAGCGGTGCTTTGGGGGTATTTGCAGATATATTAAAACAATTTGGCCCAGATAGTAATATAGGGAAAATGGCATCCATTATAATGGGATCTACAGAAACTATTTTTTACACAATAACAGTTTATTTTGGAGCTGTTGGAATAAAAAAAATAAGACATACATTATGGGCTGCTGTTTTTGCAGATATGGTAGCTATAATTATGGCTATATTAGTAACTAATATAATACTGTAAAAAAGTGGACTGTTTTAAAAAGGTTTTTAAATCATTTTAGAACAGCTCACTTTTTTATAATCTAATAATTTTTATATAAAGTTATTAGATTTATTTAAGGTATAATTTGGGAGCATACAAAATCTATGAAAAAACTTTAATTTATATACAAAATTGGAATTTACATAAGTTAATATAAAAATATTATCTTAAATGTAAAAAAAGTTAATAAGCTGGATTCTATATGGTAAAATATGAGATATATTAAAATAAAAGGAGGTAAATTATGAAATTAAAAACAATTCTTTTTTCAGCACTAATAACTACAATAGTTGCTACTCCAGTATTAGCTTATCTTGGACATGCCGCATATACAAATGAATACAATACTAAACATGGCTCATGTGGAAATTATGGTCCATATCATAGTGTATCACTGGTAATAACACATAATACTAAAGCAAATCAGACTTATGCTTTATCTGCTTGTGGATGTAATGGACATACAGTTCGTACTAGGGTAGAACTTAATGGTAGGCAAAGTCCAGAAATTGAAAAACGTAATTATGCACAGACTAAGAGTTTGAGTTCACCAGGAAATCTAGTAGCTTCTGAAATGCATAAAATTGTAAATTAGATTATTAGAAAATAGTAAAGTTGTTATATACTTTACTATTTTTTAATAAACATAGGGGGTTTTTCATGAGAGGGTTAAAAAAATTTTTTAGAAAAACTTATTTTTTAATTTTAAGTTTAATTTTTGTATTAACTTTTATTTCTTTAAGTATAGGATACGTTAATAAAATATATGAAATGATGCTGGAAGCAAATAATTTCAAAACAGAAAATAATATAATTTTTATGTTTAATAAAGAAAATTTAAAAACAGAGGACTTAATTAAAGCTTTTAATAAAATAAAGCTAGAAAAGAACATAATATTAACTCATGAGGCAGGTAAAGTATTTATTCCAGGAGCAGCGCAAGTAGGTATTTATTTTAATGGAGTATATAAAAATCCATATAACTTATTAGAAGGAAGATTTTTTACTAAAGAGGATTTTAAGGATAATAGTAAAATAGCAGTCATTGGAAAGAATCTTTTAAGCAATGTGGAAGAAAAGGATGGGAAAAAATACATATATAGAGGAAATGAAGAATTTTTAGTTATAGGTGTTATAGGTAAAGAAAATCGTGAGACCCAATACGATTATCGTATTTTTTATAATTTAAATATTGATTTACAAGATAAAGATACTGCATATTTAAAACAAAGATGGATTTTAGATAGTATAACTAAAAATAAAAATAGTTTAAAAGATATTCTCAATTCAATAAATAAAAATAATGGTGAAGATTTTATTAAAACAATTTATGAAAATAACCCTATTAGTCCACTTAAGGCAGCTATATATAATTCACAGTTTTTGTTATTTAATTTTTTTATTATAATAATGTGTATTATTGTAAGTTTAATAAGGGCTACAGTTTATTGGATAGAAAAAATAAGTTTAGAGATTGGTGTAAGAAAATTGTATGGAGCCTCAAATTTAAATATAGTTGCATATATAGTTAAAAGATATTTAATTATTTCTGGTTTTGCACTAATATGTTCATTAGCGCTTCAAAGATTATTACTATTCATTGATATATTTAGAATACAGAATGATACTTTAAATATATTTAATATAATAGGTAGTTTGATTTTTATATTAATTATAGGAATTATATTTATTTGTACAAGTATTGTAAATATAAATAAAGTTGAAATAAGTCAGCTTATTAAAGGAAAGGTATAATTATGAGATTTAAATATGCATTGAGAGGAATATCACGAAAATTTTTTTATTCATTTTTAATTATGTTTCAGTTATTTTTTGGATTCTATTCTATGTATGAAAATATAAATTTGTATAAGAAAATGGACAAAGAAACCAATAATATAGAAGAAATTTTAAAATATAAAAATATGTATGCTTTAGAAGTTCAAGATGTTGAAGATAATAGTAAATATTTTAAAAATATAGATAAAACTATAAAGTCTATGGAAAATAAATCTAAATATAATTTTATAAGAAATATTGACAACCCAATATATATACCTATTTTTGATGGATATAATAAATTTCAACAGTATGATTATAAATGAAAGATTAATGGTAAAATTCATTTCCCACTTAAAAACTTTACTATAAATAAAAAATACTTAGAAGTATATCCTTTAAAGGTTAAAAAAGGAAGAATGTTTAATAAAAATGAATTTAATTTTATAGATAAAGATAATTCAGTAGTGCCTATTTTAGTTGGGGCAAATTTTAGTAAATATTTTAAAGTAGGGGATGAAATTCCTATACAAGGATTAAAGGTTAATTATAAAGGCAAAATAATAGGAATACTAGAAAAGGATCAATATAATCCTGGAAATATAGCTATCCCGGATAGTAAATATATAAATTTAAATGATTATGTTATATCTACAGATTCAATTTTTGAAAGCGAATTAGAGGTATATACTTATTCTTTGCTTAATGGAACTTATATTTCATTTAAGGATGATTTAGATAAGAATGAAATAAATAAAGAATTAAAAAATATTAAGAAAGCCTTTAATTCTATACCAATTATAAAAAATGCAGGGATAAGGGACTTATCAGAATATATAAACCAAGATATAGATAAATTTCAAGAGCAGTTCCAAATAGTATCAATAACTTCTATAAGTGTTATTATATTTGTATGTATAACTTTTATTATATCCTTACTAGAATCCATAGATAAAAGAAAAAAAGAATATGGTATACATATTATGAGTGGTGGTAAGTTATCTGATATTGCTGTTACAACATATATGGAAGTATTGATGATTTTCTTTATAACCTTTTTATTTACAGTATCCGCCGTGTATTATAAATATGGACATCTATTAGATGTAAATACTTTAGCCATATTATTTATAATAATAATATTATTATCTATACTTTCATCAATAGTTCCTATAGTAAAAATATTTAAATTAAATATTAATGAATTGATTAAAGGAGATGAATAGTAATGGAGATAATAAAGCTTAATAATGTAAATAAAGTATACAGTTCTAAAAATAATAAAGTAAATGCATTAAACAATATAGATTTGATAATTAATAAAGGAGAGCTGGTTGCAATAACTGGACCATCTGGATCAGGTAAATCTACTTTACTTAACATAATAGGGACAATAGATAAAATGACAAGTGGTGAATATATATTAGAAAATAAAAGGATAGATAAGCTGAAAAGTAATGAAGTAGCTCAAATAAGAAATAAAATATTTGGTTTTGTAGTACAACATTTTGCATTAATTAGTGATTATACAGTATATGAAAACATAGAAATACCATTAGAATATGCAAAAATTAAGAATAATAATAGAAAACTTATGATAGAAAGTATAGTTTCTAAATTAGGGTTAAAAGATAAAATAAATAAAAATGTTAAAGAACTTTCTGGAGGTCAATGTCAGAGAGTAGCTATATCAAGAGCTATAGTTAATAATCCCAAAATAATACTTGCTGATGAACCCACAGGAGCATTAGATCAGAAAACAGGACAAAAAGTATTAGATATTTTTAAAGACTTAAATAAACAAGGTAAAACTGTTATTATAGTAACACATGATTTCAATATAGCTAATCAATGTGATAGAATTATAAAGCTAGAGGACGGATATTTAAAAGAAGATACTATAAAAGAGAAAACATGTATATAAAAAAAGAGCTTTTGTAAGCTCTTTTTTTAGCATATAGACTATTTAGTTGTTTATGGTAGTATTATAGGTTAATATTTTATTTATTAAATTTTTTTCTGAAAAGTATTATTAAGCATATAGCTTCAAATATCCATTGAATAGAAGTTATCCACCAAACATAGGTTACAGAAGATTTAATTATATATATAAAATAGAACATTAAAGGAAGTCTAAGAAGCCAACTAGAGATAAAAGAAACTAAAAATGGTGTTTTAGTATCTCCAAATCCCTTTAATGATCCTCCTAATACCATGGATATAGCCATAGGAATTTGTTCTAAGGAAGCTATCATAAGACAGCGACTACCTAAATTAATAACTTGTTTTTCAGAATTTGCTATAAATAATTTTATTATAAATGATGGAAATATAAGAAAAACAAGACCTGTTATTCCCATTATGCAAATTCCTAAAAACGCACAAGTATGTGAATACTCTTTAGCTTTTTCAATATTTTTTTCCCCTATTTTGTGACCTGTTAGTGTAGTAGCTGCTACAGCAAAACCCCAACCAGGCATAAAGGATATTGATTCTACAGTAAGAGCTATTTGGTTAGAGGCAAAAGCTACAGTTCCTAAATACATTATCATAAATGTATTAATTAATTTGCTTACACTTAATGAAGCTTCTTGAAGTGATGATGGGGTAGATAATTTTATTAAGTATTTCAAACGGCTTATGTTAATATTTTTAATATATTTTATTTTAGGTTTTATTTTAGATTTATTAAATAAATGATATATAGCAAACACAAAACCGGATAAATTAGCTATAGAAGTTGCTATAGCAGCACCTTTTATTCCTAATTCTGGGAATCCTAACTTGCCAAATATAAGTCCATAATCCAAGGTTAAATTTACTATATTGATTAATATAGATATAAATAAAGGAGTTTTTGTATTTCCATATCCTCTAACTATAGAATTCATTAAACTAGTTAACATACTAAAGAATAATCCTATAGATACTATTTTCATATATACTGTTCCGTTTATTAATACGGCTTCTTTAGCATTAGCAAGGTTAAGTATAGTTTTAGGAAAAATAAATAATATAATAGAAATAAAAAATGCTATTAAAATACCTACAAACAATCCTATGGAAGCATATTCTTCAGCTAAGTTTAAATTATCACTACCATAGGATCTAGCTACTATAGATGTTATACCTATAGACAATCCAACAGCTATAAATATATTTGTAAAAGTATATGTTATTTCAGAGCTTAAGCCTACAGTGCTTACGGCAATCTGTCCACCATATTGGCCAACCATCATAGTATCAAGCACCCAAATCATCATATATAAAATCATTTCTCCAACTGCAGGAAGTGCTAAAGAGAGTACAGTTTTTATATTTTCTTTATTAAGTTTCAATAAAATTCCCCCCTCGCTCCAAAATATTAGCAATTTAATAGTAACTTATAGCATTAAATAAAGCAATATCGTTAATAAAGATATATTTATATGGTAAAATTAAACTAGATAATTAGATATAATACATAGAAATAGAGGTGAAAAAAGTGCTAAAGTGGTCTCAATTATATAATGAATGTATTAATTGTAATAAGTGTACTTTAGTTAAAAGTAGAACTAATATGGTATTTGGGGAAGGTAATATAAATGCTCCTATTATGTTTATAGGGGAAGCTCCGGGAGCGGATGAGGATAGAACAGGAAGACCTTTTGTGGGAAAAGCTGGACAGTTGCTTACTAAAGCATTATTAGCATTGGATTTTAAACGAGATGAACACTATTATATATGTAATGTATGTAAATGTAGGCCAGAAAATAATAGGACACCTAAAGAAGAAGAGGCTATAGCTTGTTTACCTTATTTAAGAAATCAAGTGGCACTAGTAAAACCTAAAATTATAATATGTTTAGGAGCTACTGCTTTAAAATATGTTATGGGGGATCAATTTAGAATAACAAGAGATAGAAGCAAATGGATAGAAAGAAAAGGATATTATATTATGGGAACTTTTCATCCAGCGGCTTTATTTAGAGATGAGTCTAAGAAAAAATTATTTTGGCAGGATTTAAAATCTATTAGAGGAAAATATGATGAATTAACACAAAATAATATAGTTTAAAACTTAATGAAAAATGGAAGAGGTAAAGATGGATAATATAGAATTATCAAAAGCGTTTATAAGGTTTATGGTAAGTATGAAAAAGCAAATTAAAGAATGTTTAAATTTAAATTGTAGTTTAAAATTAACAGAACAACAATTTATAACCTTATTTATATTAAATAAAAATAAAAAAATAACTTTAAAAAAGTTAAGTACATATATATGTGTATCCACATCTAGTTTATGTATAATGTTAACAAGAATGATGAAAGAAGGATTAGTTTATAGAGAAGTAGATGAGAAAGACAGGAGAAATACTTTTTATAGTCTAACAGATAAAGGAATAAATTTAATAGATAAAGAAATAGAAAGCAAAGTACATAATGTAGAAGAAAAAATAATGAATTTATCTCTAAGCCAAAAGGAGAAGTTATGTAATGCTATAAAGGATATAGAAGAAATTATTGATATATTAGAATAATTTTGTGTATTAAAGAAATAATAATATATAAATATAATGAAGATATTGACAGAAACTTATTTATACTCTATCATTATACTAAATGCTATGAAGGAAAGAGTAATAAATGAAAATATCTAAAGAGAGTCGGGGAAGGTGAAAGCCGATGATATGGAAATTTATGAACATGGCTCCAGAGCAGGTTATCTGAAGTATAGTAGGATAGCACGGTAACAACCGTTATATTGTAAAGTGATAACGTATTATTACGAAGTCACTTATTGAGACTTTTACTGTGAAGTGAAAGTGAATTAGAGTGGTACAGCGAATTTTACGCCTCTATATAAAACAAAAGGTTTTATATAGAGGTTTTTATATTATAAAAATAAAGGAGGACTAATGATGTCAAAAGGAACTTATTATGTAACAACACCTATATATTATCCATCAGCTAAACTTCATATAGGAAATACCTATACAACAGTTGCTGCAGATGCTTTAGCTAGATTTAAAAGACTTACAGGTTATGATGTAATGTTTTTAACAGGTACAGATGAGCACGGACAAAAGATACAAAGATTAGCAGAAGCTAAAAAAGTTACACCTAAGGCCTATGTAGATGAAATAGTAGCAGGAATAAAAGAACTATGGAAAATGATGAATATAGACTATGACAAATTTATAAGAACGACAGATGAATACCACGTAGAATTAGTGCAAAAAATATTCAAAACATTGTATGATAAAGGGGATATATACAAAAGTGAGTATTCAGGATGGTATTGTACACCTTGTGAATCATTTTGGACAGAAACTCAATTAGAAGATGGAAAGTGCCCAGATTGTGGAAGACCTGTAGAAAAAGCAAAAGAGGAGGCATATTTCTTTAAAATGTCAAAATATGCTCCTAAACTTATAGAGTATATAGAGTCACATCCAGAATTTATACAACCAGAATCAAGAAAAAATGAAATGCTAAATAACTTTTTAAAACCTGGACTTCAGGATTTATGTGTATCTAGAACATCTTTTGATTGGGGAATACCAGTTACTTTTGATGAAAAACATGTAATTTATGTTTGGATAGACGCACTTGCTAATTATATAACAGCATTAGGATATAATACAGAAAATGATGAATTATATAAAAAATATTGGCCAGCAGATGTACACTTAGTTGGTAAGGATATATTAAGATTTCATACTATATATTGGCCAATTATGCTTATGGCATTAGATTTACCTCTTCCAAAGCAAGTATTTGGTCATGGATGGCTTTTGGTAGATGGAGGCAAAATGTCAAAATCTAAAGGTAATGTAGTAGATCCAGTAGTTTTAGTAAATCATTTTGGCACAGATCCTGTAAGATACTATCTTCTTAGAGAAATACCTTTTGGAGCAGATGGAATGTTTAATAATGAGATTTTTATTAAGAAAATAAATTCAGATTTAGCAAATGATTTAGGAAACTTATTATCTAGAACAATAGCTATGATAGAAAAATATTTTGGTGGAGAAATACCAGAGGGGAATTGTAAAGAGGATATAGATGAAGATTTAATAAAACTAGCTCTTGAAACACCAAAAAAAGTAGAAGAAAATATGGAAAAATTAAGAATACCAGAAGCTTTGGAAGAAATTTGGACATTTATAGGAAGAGCTAATAAATATATAGATGAAACAACACCATGGATTCTTGCAAAAGATGAATCTAAAAAAGAAAGATTAGGAACAGTATTATATAATTTAGTGGAAAGCTTAAGAATAATATCAGTATGTATATCAGCATTCATGCCAGAAACAAGTATAAAAATAAACAAACAAATAAATGCGGATATATTAACTTGGGATAGTTTAAATGAATTTAATGGAACTAAGTCAGGTACAAAGGTTAAAAAAGGAGAAGCAATATTCCCAAGAATAGATGTAGAAAAGAAAATAGAAGAATTAAATAAGCTTAAAGAAGAGCAATTAAAACAAAATAAAGCTAAAAATATAGCACCTATAAAAGAAGAAATAACTATAGATGATTTTGAAAAAATAGATCTAAGAGTAGCTAAAGTTTTAGAATGTGAAACTATAAAAGGGGCTAAAAAATTATTAAAATTAAAAGTTAGTTTAGGTGGAGAAGAAAGACAAATAGTTTCAGGAATAGCCAAATACTATAAACCACAAGATTTAGTAGGTAAAAAAGTGATATTAGTAGCTAATTTAAAACCTGTTAAATTAAGAGGGGAATTGTCACAAGGAATGATTTTATCAGCTGCAACAGAAGATGATAGTGAGTTATTTGTAACAACTATAGATGGAGATATTGAAGAAGGAAATATAGTAAGATAAGAATTAAAGATATTATAAACAAAGCTGTTGACAAATAAAGTTAACAGCTTTGTTTTAGGTACATAATATATTGAAAGTAGTAAATTTACAATTTATAATTTATTTTGTAATATATTATCATAAAAAAGGTTATTGACTTAAGAGTAGTTTTTATTACCTATAAAGCTTGTGAAATAGTTATCTAAAGATATAGTTGCTTTTTTCCTACTTCAGAGAGTATGGAAATATTAAGCAGATGGTATTTATTGAAAAAATATTAAAGTGAGGAGTTTGGGAAAATGAAATTTTTAATATCATCAATAATAGGTGGAATAATAGGTTATCTTACTAATTGGATAGCTATAAAAATGTTATTTAGGCCTTATGAAGAGAAAAGAATATTTGGTATAAAGGTTCCATTTACACCAGGACTTATTCCAAAAGAAAAAACTAGGATAGCCAAAAGTGTAGGCAACGCTATAGGAGAGCATTTATTATCTAGTGAAATTATTGTAAAGTCCTTATGTAGTGAAAGTATGAATAATAGACTTAAAGTTTGGATAAGGCAAAAAGTATATTCCTTAATTACAACAAAAAAAACTTTGGAAGACAAATTTAAGGAATTTTTAGATCTTAAGTATGAGTATTTTATAAATGCTTTAAAATCTAGTTTAGGTAAGTTAACTATTAATAACTTAAGAAATGAAAAAAATAGAGAGAAAATAAAAGATATTGTAAAAATTAAGTTAGAAAAAATATTATCTATTAATGGTAATGATATTACCAACAATTACATATACAAACAAATTAGAACAAGTATAATAAATAATTCTAATCAATATTTAAAGTCAGATGATTTTAAATATAATTTAAAAAATTTAATTTTGAAAAATATAAAAAATGAAAAAATTTCAAATAAAAAAATATCAGATATAATTCCTAATAATTTTACATCAAATTTAAAAGTATATGTCTATAGAAAGAAAGATAATTTGGCAAATTATATAAATGAAACAATTAAAGAAGAAGAAAATATAAATAAGATAAAAAATATATTAAAAGAAGTTATAAACAATAATGTAAATTCTTTGATGGCAATGTTTGTGGATATAAATGCTATATCAAATAAAATAGTTATATTTTTAGAAGATTATTTACAAAGAGAAGAAACTAAGGATAAAATTTCTCTTTTAGTAAATGAGAGTATAGATAAAATTTTAGATACAAATCTAGAAGATATTGCACAAAATATACCTGAAAATAATAAGGATATAATTGTAGATGAAATAGTAACTCTATTATCACAAAAAGTTCAAACTACGGGGATAATTTTAGAAGTAATAGAAAAAATAGAGAATAATATCAAAGAAAAAAATTCTTTAAATGAGATAATAGAAAAAATAAATATAAATCTATATGAATTTATAAATAATACCATAAACAACTTTATAAATAGTGAAAATTTTGAAATTATAATTAATAATTTGATAAATAGTGTAATTGAAAACTTTATGAAAACACCTATATGTGAATTAACTAGAGGAAATGAAGAAGGAATACTAAATACTAGTTACCAAGTGGTAAAAAATGTATATAATAAATTTATAGAAAACCAAGCAGAAGAGGTTATTTCAATCCTTGATATATCTCATATTGTGGAAGAAAGAATAAATGAATTTGATGTATATTTAGCTGAAGAAATAATATTAGAAATATGTAGTAAAGAGTTAAAAGCCATAACTTGGTTGGGAGGATTATTAGGTGCTTTAATAGGAATTTTATCCCCTATATTAAGCAAGATGTGATTAAATTTCCAGTAAATTTTAATTGTTATAAATATTATTTTTGACTAATTTAAAAATTTTAATTATAATATATAGAAAATGAAAATTTATTAAGAATATATTAATAAAGTTTAAAGAAAAAATTAAAATATTGGGATTTGGAGGCAATTCTATGAAAAAATATAGAATATTTGATGCTCATGCCCATTATGATGATGAAGCTTTTGATGAAGATAGAAGTGAAGTTATAAAGGAACTTGAAGAATTTGGTGTATTAGGGGTGCTAAACTGTGGGTCTTCTATAGCTACTTCTAAAACATCAGTGGAATTGAGTAACAAATATGATTTCTTTTATGCAGCAGTAGGAGTGCACCCAGAAAATGCAGAAGAAATTAATAAAAAAACATTAGATGAAATAGAAGTATTATCAAAAAATAAAAAAGTGAAAGCTATAGGAGAAATAGGATTAGATTATTATTATAAAGAAAATCCTGAAAGAGATATTCAAATAAAAGCTTTCAAAAAGCAAATGCAATTAGCAGAAAAATTGAATTTACCTGTAGTAATACATGATAGAGATGCACATAAGGATACATTGGATATTATAAAGCAATTTCCTAATGTAAAAGGTGAAGTTCATTGTTTTTCAGGTAGTGTAGAGTTTGCTAAGCAGTGTATAGATTTAGGATATTATATAGGGGTTACGGGAGTAGTAACTTTTAAAAATGCTAAAAAAATAATTGAAGTTATAAAAAATGTTCCGTTAGATAGAATTTTAGTTGAAACTGATTGTCCATATATGGCGCCCACTCCTTTAAGAGGTAAAAGAAATAGATCTGATTATATAGTATATATGATAGATAAAATAGCAGAAATAAAAGAAATAAGTTCTGAAGAAGTAACTTCACAAATATTAATTAATATAAAAGATTTATTTAGCATAGATGTTATAAAAAATAATGATTGAAAATATGGGAAATATTAATAATAATTCTAAATTTCTCATATATTTTAAATAAATTTGTTTTGAAATATTCCACCGATATCCTTTATTTAAAAAGCAATTTATAACAAATTTATATAGATAATATGCACAAAGGCTGCATTATTAACCAAAAAGCACGAGCAAATTTGACAGATTTAATCATACAGAATATAATAGCAATGTTGCTCTTGCCCGAAGGAGGTTTTAATGGTGGAAAAATTTAAAAAGAAAATTAAAGAATATTTTTCCAATGGTCCTAAGGCAATTTTGATTGTTGTAGTAATCTTAATGACAGCGAGCATAATATTTACTAATATGAGAAAAACAATAATTGTTTCAATAGACGGAAAAGAAACTCAAAAAATTACAACATTTAAAAAAACATATGCAGAAGCCTTAATGTCGAAAAATATACAAGTAGGACCAAAGGACAAAGTTCAGCCCAAATTGGACACTGAAATTAAAGACGGAAGCAAATTAAGCATAAAGAAAGCAGTTAAAGTTAGCGTAGAAGTTGATGGTAAAAAATTAGCTATTCAATCAGCACAAGACAACATAGGTAATATGTTAAAAGAAGAAGGGATAAAAGTTAAAAAACTTGATAGAGTAGTCCCAAGTAAAGAAGAGAAAATAAAAAAAGGATTAAATGTAACAATTACGAGAGTAGAAGAAAAATTAATAAAGAGCAAAAAAGATATAGATTATGAAACAGTAGTTAAAGATGATAATTCTCTTGAAAAAGGTGATAAAAAAGTTGTAAGAGAAGGACAGAATGGAGAAAAAGAGGTAACAATAAAAGTAATTTATGAAGATGGAAAAGAAAAAGCAAGAAAAGTGGTATCAGAAAGCATAAAAAAACAACCAGTATCTAAGGTAGTTGCAATGGGAACTAAGACAACAAGTATTAATGCTCTTTCAAGAGGTGGAAGTATTACTGGTACACCAAGTGGTAGATCATTAAGAATGAGAGCTACAGCATATACATCAAGTTATGAAGATACAGGTAAGAGTCCTGGAAGTCCTGGATTTGGAGTTACAGCTACAGGAACTACAGCAAGAAGAAATCCAGGTGGATATAGTTCAATAGCAGTAGATCCAAGGGTAATACCTTTAGGAACAAAGCTATTTGTTGAAGGATATGGATATGCTATAGCAGAAGATACCGGTGGAGCAATAAAAGGAAATGTTATTGATCTATACTTTGATTCCAATGTTGAAGTAGCAAATTGGGGTTCAAGATGGGTAAATGTTTATATTTTAGACTAATTTAAGTAGGAGCGTTAGCTCCTATTTTTTTCTATTAAAAATATTATATAATAGTTATATTGGAGGGATATTATGATTAAGGAAGTTATAGTAGTAGAAGGTAGAGATGATATTACAGCAGTAAAAAGAGCAGTAGATGCAGAGATTATAGCTGTAGGTGGCTTTGGCATAAATTCTAAAGTTATAAAAAAAATAAGAGAAGCTCAAAAAAGGCAGGGAGTAATAGTATTAACAGATCCTGATTATGCAGGGGAAAAAATAAGAAAATATATATGTAATAGAGTTCAAGGGGTAAAACATGCTTATATATCACAAGAAGAAGGAACTAAAGAAGATGATATAGGAGTAGAAAATGCATCGCCTGAAGCTATAATAAGAGCATTAAACTTAGCTAAATGTGAAATAAAGCAAGAGAGAAAAGAATTTGATATGAATGATATGATATTTTTTAAATTAACAGCAAGCAAGGAGTCAAAAGAAAGAAGAGAAAAGCTGGGGATGGCTTTGGGAATAGGATATTGTAATAGCAATCAGTTTATAAAAAGGCTTAATAATTTTGGTATAACAAAAGAAGAATTCATAAAGGCTATAAAAGATTTAGATAAGGGGAATGAATAATATGAATACAAAAGAAATAGTAAATAAGTATGAATTTAAATTTAACAAAAATTTAGGACAGAATTTTTTAGTAGATTCATCTGTACTAGAGGATATAATAGAAGGAGCTCAAATAAATAAAGAGGATACTATTATAGAAATAGGACCTGGAGTTGGAACATTAACTAAAGAGCTTTTAGAAAGAGCAAAAGAAGTTTATTCCATAGAATTAGATGGGGATTTGATACCTATTTTACAAGAAGAATTAAAAGAATATGATAATTTTACATTAATACATAAAGATGCATTAAAAATTAATTTTAATGCATTGATGGAAAATAAGGAGCCCATAAAATTAGTAGCAAACTTACCTTATTATGTAACAACACCTATTATATCAAGATTGCTTACAGAAAAATTTGACTTTAAATCACTAACAATAATGATACAAAAAGAAGTAGCAGAAAGAATAAATGCTAAACCCAATTGTAAAGAATACGGTTCATTAACTGTTTTAGTTCAATATTATTGTGATACGAAAATAATTAGGAAAGTATCCCCAAATTGTTTTATACCAAGACCTAAGGTAGATTCTATAGTTATAAAATTAGATAAACTATCAGAACCAAGAGTGAGAGTGAAAAGTGAGAAATTATTTTTCAATGTAGTAAGAAGTTCTTTTAATATGAGAAGAAAAACTTTATGGAATGCGTTAAAAAATTTAAAAATAGATAAAGAAAATATGGAAAGTGCTTTTGAAAGAGCGGGTATAGATCCAAAGCGAAGAGGCGAAACTTTATCCATAGAGGAATTTGGAAAACTTTCAGATTGTATATATGATATATTATAATTTAAATAATTAAGTTCACTTTTTGTAAGATAACTCATATATTATATTGAATAATTATATTTGGGGGTACAATAAAAAGTGGCACAAAAAAAGAATTATAGTAGATACTTTATAATATTAGAAGAAGACGAAAAAGGATACTCTTTAGGTGTTGATAAATCTGCATCAGGATATGTAAAATTAGAAAATAAAAATGGTAAGTGTAAAATATCGTATTATGTTCAAAATATAAAAAAGCAATCTTCACCTTATTACATGGTTTTAATATGCAATAAAAAGGGAGCTAAAGACATAATAAAAATAGGAGAAATGAACATAGATGAATACGGAAGGGCAGATATATGCCATGAGTATCCAGTAGATAACATAGGGAATTGTGGAATAAATGTAGATAAGATATCAGGAGCAGCAATAGTGAAATTTATAGATTCTAATATAATATCTGTGATGAGTGGATTTTCAACAACAGATATACCAAAATGGAAATCATTTAATATTTTAGAAAATAAGGAAAGGAAAAAAGAAAGTATAAAAGAAGAAAAAACTAACAAAACAATATTTGATAAGTATGAGGAAACTATAGAAGAAATAAAAGCTAAGGATAATAGTGATAAGAATAAAAATGAAAGCAATAGAGAAGATGACAGTAAAAAGAAATCAGTACAAGAACATAAAGAAAAAGAATTGAATAATGAGATTATAGAAAAAGACAAAAATATAAAAGAAACTGATAAGAAAGACTTAGATAGTAAAAATAGAGGAAAAGATGCAGAGATAAAAAAAGATAATGAAAAAGTTTTAGACAAAAAAGAAAAACTTATAGAAAAAAATAAAGATGAAAATAGAAGTAAAAAGAATACTCCTATTGGATTAGAAGGCAAATATTTTAGATCTTTAGTAGAAGGATTAGATAGTGTAGATAATATTACTGATGAAATAAAAAATTGCATTTGGTATAAAATAGATGTTCAAAATGAAGATGATATGAGGGATACTTGCAATTATGATAAGTTTATGGTTTTATATAATCCTATGTTGAAATATTACCCTTATATAAAAAAACATGGGCACTATATTTTAGGTTACAAATGCGATAATTTAGGTAATATGAAATACTTAGTATATGGAATTCCAGGAGATAAGACCAGAGAAGATCAACCATTTAAAGGCAGGACAGGATTTGTGACTTGGATTGAAAATAAAGACAATAATTTAGGATATTGGCTAATGTTTTATGATTATAAAACTAATAATATATTAATACCTGTTAAATAGAGGCATGTTAATACATGTCTCTATTTTTATTTATATTGGGTTAAAAATTTGTAATTTATATTTTAGAAAGTTAATAATAAAATTAATTTTAAAGCATATATATGATATATAAGTAGCCATGTGGAGGTGAAGAATCACTTATGTATATAATATAAGTGCTATGTATGAAGATGTTAATTATAAATAAAAAGAGATTTGGAGTATTAATAATTATAATTGGATTAATGCTAATACTTTTTGGATTAGAAAAAAATTTTGATAATAGATTAAAAATAGCAGCATTAATTCATAACAATGTATCTTCTTTTAAGGAGTATAATATATTGGATGAGAAAATTTCATATAAACTTCCTTCTAATTGGGAGAACAATGAAGAATTTATTAATAGAGAAGATATAATTTATAATAATTCTTTTATAGATAGAAAAAATAATATGCAAGGATTTATACAACTATGGAATTATAAAGGGGATTTAAAAACATTTATTAAGAATAGTAAAGAAATATCAGAAAAGCAACAAATAGATTATACAAAATATAGTGTTGTGCCTGTAGAGATTAATAATATGAAAGGATATTTAGTTCAATATTCTATATTGAAAGAAAACAAAGAGTATGTAGCTTATGAATATTTTTTAAAACTAGAAGAAAAATTTATTAGAGTTTCATTTTTTATACCAGAAAAATATCATCAGGAGAGTATAGAAACTGTATTTAACACTATATTAAAAAATATCGTCTGTAAGCATTAAAAAAGTCCATTGTATTGATGTTTCAATACAATGGTTTTTTAATTTACAATGATAAAAATTATGTTATAATGTTGTTATATTTCAATAATATTATATGGAGGTATAATTAATTGCTCTATAATAAGAAATTTAAGAAAAAATTTATTTTATTATTTTTAATTTTTACTTTATCTTTTTCTTTTACAGGATGTAATAGTATAGATAAAATGAAATTAAAATTAGGACTTAAGAATAATGATTTTGAATATATAAAAGAAAATAAGGTTCAAAAAATAATAATACAAAATACTAGAGATAAAGGATTTAGATTTGTAATTACAGATAAGAAAGCTATAAAAGAATTATATGATATTTTATCTTCAGCTAAACCAGTAAATACAAAATCTTCACTAGAACCAGATTATATATTTGAGATGGATGATGCAGGAAATAATGTTTATAAATTTAATTATGTAGCTGGTTTAGATAAAAAGGAAGCAGGAAACTTATATAGTAAAGATAAAATTTACATAGTATCTAAAAGAATAGATAATGATATAATAAAAAGTTTTTGGACTATAAGAAAACCTAAAGATTTTAAATATGTATATTATACGTCTATAATAGAAGTATTGAAAAAGGAAAATATAAATAAAAAAAATAAAGAAAAGATTGGTATAAATATTAAAGATGATGTAGATATAGCTAAATTTATATTATCTACGGATTTAGAAGATTTTAAAACTGACTTGAAAAATAACTTTAGTAATGTGGAACTTATTAAAGATAATAATAGCAAACATAATATAGAAGTTAGCGTGGATACAGAAGGATATAAATCTACTATGTACAAAGCGGTAATTAAAATTAGTAATAAAAACAAAAGAACTGAAAAAAAATATTATATTATAGATGAGTATAAAAATAATAGATGGAATTTAAATATATATAATGAAAAACCAGAGAATTTTTAATTGAAAATTCTTCTAAAACCCCATGCATACATTGCATGGGGTTTTATAAAAAATTTAGATTAATTGTAGGATTAATTTTTAAAATTATCTTATTTTTACCTTTTATGTATTTAATAAATAAAGTTTATAAATTATAATTAAATAAACATTAATATTTTTATAGGAGGCAAATATGAAAAAGAAAACTATAATAATTATCGGGGCAATAGCAATAATTGGCTTGTTTTTAGTTTTAGGAATTTTTAAAAGTAAAAAAAGTAATGGTATAACTGTAAAGACAATTAAAGTAACAAAAGGAGACGTAGAGTCATATTTATCTACAACCGGATCTGTAGTATCTAAGAATAAGAAAGAGTATTATGGAGTTCAGGGTAAAGTTAAAAAAGTTAATGTTAAAGTTGGAGATAAAGTTAAAAAAGGACAATCTCTTTTGAGTTTTGATATGCCTGAATTAGAAAATGCTAAAGAAAGAGCGCAATTGCAATATGAAAATGCCATTTTGCAAAAAAAGGAGTTAATTGCTCAAAAAAATTCTGCATCAGATAAAATGAATTCTATAACAAATGAAAAAATTCAACAAGCAGAAAATTCTGTTAGGTTAGCTGAATTAGAAATAGAATCTGCTAACAATAAAATAAATGAAAGTGGAGGAAACATTGAATCTGATATCGATGGCGTAGTAACAGAAGTTAATGTACAAGATGGTGGAATAAGTACAGGAACACAACCTTTAGTGGTAATTCAAAATATAGATGATTTAAAAGTATCAGTAGCTTTAGGAAAATATGACTCTGCAAAAGTAAAAAAGGGTATGAAAGCAGTTGTTAAAGATAATGATAAAAAATATGAAGGAAAAGTAGACTTTATAGCACCTACAGCTAAGAAAGCTGCTAAAGAAACAGGTGCCAATGATGTTACATTAGATTGCGAAATATACCTTCCTAAAAATAGTGCTAAAGATTTAAGAATTGGATTTGACGTTGATGTAGATATATTATTAGGAGAGTCTAAAAATGTATTGAAATTACCATTAGAAAGTATAAAAACAGATAAATATAATAAGTCACATGTATATGTTGTAGAAGAAGGCAAAGTTAAAGAAAAATTAGTACAATTGGGTACACAATCAGATATGGAAGCTGAGATCATAAGTGGCCTGAAATTAGGAGAAAAAGTTATAGTAAATCCTAATTCTTCAATTAGAACAGGTGTTAGTGTACAAGAAAAGTAGGTGATAAAAATTGTTAATAGTTAAAGATGTAGAGAAAACTTATAATACAGGAAAAATAAGTTTTAAAGCTTTAAAAGGGATATCTTTACAAATAGAAAAAGGAGAATTTACATCTATAATGGGGCCGTCTGGGTCTGGTAAATCTACATTTATGAATATATTAGGTTGTCTAGATAAAATGGACAAGGGTGAATATATATTAAATGGGAGAAATGTAACAGATTTAACAGAAAATGATTTAGCTTATGTTAGAAATAAAGAAATAGGATTTGTTTTTCAAGCATTTAATTTGTTACCTAGAATGACAATATTAGATAATGTAGAATTACCAATGGTTTATGCAGGAGTACCATTAAAAGAAAGAAGAGAAAGAGCGCTAAGTGCTTTAGAGAAAGTAGGGCTTATAGAGAGAATAAATCATAGACCTAATGAAATATCTGGTGGACAAAAGCAAAGAGTTGCCATAGCTAGAGCTATAGTTAATAATCCATCAGTTATAATGGCGGATGAACCTACAGGAAATTTAGATACAAAATCATCACTAGAGATAATAAAAATCTTTCAAAATTTAAATAATGAAGGATCTACTATAATAATGGTAACCCATGAACCAGACATTGCTAAATATACTAAAAGAATAGTTAAATTTAAAGATGGCCATATAATATCAGATGAAAAAGTTTTAAATAGGGAGATAGTAGAATGAAATTTTTAGAAAATTTAAAAATGGCTTTAGATAGCATAAAATCAAATAAAATGCGATCTTTTTTAACTATGTTAGGTATTATTATAGGAATAAGTTCTGTTATAACTATAGTATCTTTAGGTAAAGGTGGACAAGACAGCATAACAGGCGAATTTGAAAAAATAGGATCTGCTACAGTAAGTATAAAAGTAGATCAATCAAAGGCGGGTAGAAATGATTATATAAACCAAGAAGATGCTGATTTAATAAAAAATAAAATAGAAAAAATTAAATATGTTGCACCAATAGTTTCAAAAGATGGTTTTGTAACAGAAGGAACTAAAAATAAAAAATTATATATAAATGGTTCAACACCAGATATACAACATATTAATAATGATGAAATAGTATACGGAAGGTTTTTTAATGAAGGAGAGCATGTAGAAGGGAAACCTGTAGTTGTAATAGATGAAATATCAGCAAAAAATATGTTTGGTACAGAAGATGTAGTTGGAAGAAAATTAAAAATAACTGCTAAAACATCTAGTAAACAAGTGACCATAATAGGGGTTAGTAAAGCAGAGTCAGGACCTTTTTCTGGAGCTGGCCAGGATAGACCAGTATTTTTGACATGCCCTATAAACTTTTTAAAAGATTTATATTCTGAAGATTTTATTATAGAAAATTTATATATTATAGCTACAGATAAAAATGATATTGAAGAAGCTGGAAGTATGGCTAAAAATATATTAGAAAATAGGCATCATAATAAGGGTAAGGATATGTATAAAGTTGAAAATATGTTAAAACAATTAGATGAAGTAAATAAAGTTATAGGAATATTTACTACATTTATTGGAGCAGTAGCAGCTATATCTTTATTAGTTGGTGGTATAGGAGTTATGAATATAATGCTAGTATCAGTCACAGAGAGAACTAGAGAAATAGGTATAAGAAAAGCATTAGGTGCTACTACGAAAAATATATTGGTGCAGTTTTTAACAGAATCTGTAATAATATCTTTAATAGGTGGACTTATAGGGATGATACTAGGAATAGCATTTGCAGAAGTTATAGGAGCATTTGTAAAGATATCTCCATCAGTATCTATAAAAGCTATAGTTGTAGCTATATTATTCTCTTCTTCTGTAGGAATATTCTTTGGTATATATCCAGCTAAAAAGGCAGCAAAACTGAATCCAATAGACGCTCTAAGATATGAATAGAGTTTAGGGCATTTGCTTATAACTTTATAAGTGATATAATTACACTATAAATAAAATTTTTGGCTTAAGAGGGATTGTTTACTCCAATTAAAGTCCATTAACAGAATTATTAGGAGTTTTACTTCTTAAAAGTCGTTATCCTTTATGGAAAATTGTTATCCAGTTACATATTCCCTCTTTACTACCATTTTGAAGAAAAGTAAAGAGTTCAAATCTTGTATTTAGTGCGAATTGCTTTACAGAGTGTGGCAGGAGTATTAGAGTGTGTAATTATCGGATAAATTTACTTTCAAATACATAGGAGGTTTTTTAATGAGTAATTGTGATAGCTGTGCTAGCAAAGGAACATGTAATAGTGGAGGAAGCTGTTCCAAAGAAATATTTAAATATGGGAAAGCAAAAAATATTATAGGTGTAATTAGTGGAAAAGGCGGAGTTGGAAAGTCAACAATAACAGGAGTATTAGCTACTAAATTAAGGGAAGAAGGTTATAAAGTAGGTGTATTGGATGGTGATATAACAGGACCATCTATGCCAAGATTTTTTGGCATTAGCGATAAAAGAGCGACTATAATTCCAACAGGAGAAAATGAAGAAGTTAAAATAGTTCCTGTAGAGACTAAAACAGGAATAAAAGTAATGTCTTTAAATTTATTAACAGAGCAAGAAGAAGCGCCTGTTATATGGAGAGGACCCGTTATAACAGGAGTTTTAACTCAAATGTATACTGATACTGAATGGGGAGAATTAGATTACTTACTTATAGATATGCCTCCAGGAACTGGTGATATAGCGTTAACTGTAATGCAAAGTCTGCCTGTTACTAAAATGGTAGTTGTTTCTACTCCTCAAGATATGGTTTCTATGATAGTTAAGAAAGTAGTTATAATGATAGAAAAGATGGGATTAGAAATTTTAGGTGTAGTAGAAAATATGTCTTATATAAAATGTGGAAGTTGTGGAGAAAAGCTAAATGTGTTTAGCAAAAAATCAGCAAAAGAACAATCAGAGTATTTAAATATACCATTAATAGCAGATATGCCTATAAATCTTGATTTGGCTGAAGCCATGGAAAATGGTGAAGTAGAAAAATTTATTATAAATAATGAAGAATATACTCGATTATATAATAACTTTAAAAGTTTATACAAATAAGCAATAAGGCTTCAATGAATATTTATTGAAGCCTTATTGTTTATTTATATAAATATTTTACGAATAAAAAATATTTAAAAGCTCAATATAATTATATGATAATTTATATTGAGAGGAGATATTTATAATGAAGATAGAAATTAATAAAAAAAGATGTATAGGATGTGGTTTATGTGAGGATATAGGAGATGGATTATTTAAAATAGGAGAAGACGATAAAGCAGAGTTAACAATAGAACCTATACCAATTATAAAAGAACAATATGGTAAAGAAGCAGAATATATTTGCCCGGTTAACGCTATAACAACTATAATATAAATGCAATTTATAAAATAATTTTTATGTTAATAAGCTTAAAAAATAAAATAAAAATTAGATAAACAATTGTTTCAAAATAATAATATTAATTTTTAATATAAATTAAAAGGACAAGCTTTTATAATAATGTATTTTGTTGAGCTTATTATATTATTATTTATAAAATGTTAGATTTATATAAATAAAATTGTTAATATATTAGCTTATATATAAATAAGCTAGCAAGAATAGATAGATTTACTATATTTCTAATATTTAGTATAATGATAGGTATTATTATGGAAATTATTTGTTTTAATCAGCATTTAATATGGTAAATTTTTAGCTATTTATTCTAGTGAGTTTATGGTATCAGTTATAAATATCCATGGGATTATTAAATGGAGATGTTGTTATGTAGTCTTCTATGGCTTGACTTATAAGGCACATTTATAGTAGGACATAAAGTGTATATCCTACTTAAATAGTTTTATATAGTAAATTGACACCATTAGATTCTAGTATGAGTTGTGAAGTTAAAGATATATACAATATAAGTTTGGATAATGAATCAAATTATAAATTATTAGAAAAAATTTATAATTTTATTATAAGGAATTTGCTCTTTATAAGGATCTATGTTTATTTTATCGCCTATTTTAGCGTTAGAATGAAGATCTTTAATATCTACAGTTAAATTTAAGCCATTGTTAAATTTAACTATAACATTATTTTCATTTATGTCTATAATTTCACCTAACATAATAACACCTCCTTTATATATTTTTTTATAAAATTTATATATTATTCATGAAATAAATTAATTGGGGGTTAACATGTTATATGTTTTTATAATTATATTATTTTTATTTATGATGATATATCTGAATATTATTATAATTAAGCTAAAAAACAAAATAAAAAAGTTAGAATATTCTAAAAATAAAATTTATCATATGGCAAAAGATGTTAGTAAACAGAGGAATATAAATAAGATATGTGAAATAATATTGGAGACAGCTGTAGATTTGATACCAAAAGCAACTCAAGGCAGTATTTTAATAATGAATGAAAAGCAAGAATCTAATTATGCTGCAATAATAGGTTATGATAATAAGTTAAAAAATATAAAATTGAGTAAGAAAGAACTTTGTTTATATAGAATAAATAGATTTAAAGAAACAGCTATAATTGAGAATCCATTAAAATTAGATGAAAAAATTTTAAAAAAAGAAAAGATAAATGCGTTTAAAGAATTACAAGCATTAAATATAGGTTGCACAATTTCGTCACCAATATATATAGACAATAAATTATTTGGTCAAATTAATATAGATTGTATAAAGGAAAATTATATATTTAAAAGAGAAGATTTAGATTTAATGGATTATATAAAAGATGAATTACAATTAATAATAAAATCTTTTATAGTAAAAGAAGAACTGATACATAAAGCTAATTATGATGAGCTTACAAAAATTTTTAATAGAAGATATTTTAATGAAATAATGAAAAATGAAATAAAAGGAAGTAATAAGACTTTAGTATTGATTGATATTGATAATTTTAAAATTATAAATGATATTTATGGACATAATACTGGAGATTTTATTTTAAAAGCTTTTGCTAATTTGGTAAAAAGATATTTAAGAAATAAAGATTTATTTTTTAGATTTGGTGGGGATGAGTTTATAGTATTATTTAATAATTTAGATGACAAAAGTATTATAAATTTTATGGAAAATATTAGGTCAGAAATTAATAATAATAAAATTAAAGGAATAAATATAGATTTTAGTTATGGTATAAGTAAACTTGAAAATTCTAGATTAGGAAATTATGATGAAATAATAAATTTAGCTGATAAAAATATGTATATTAATAAAAATAGGAAAATTATAGTATAAAAAATAGTAACCTGTTAAATTTAGTAGCATATATTCATAGGTATAGAGGTGAATATATTGGACAGAAAACAGGTGATATTTAGAATATTTTTATCTATAGTAATTGGTGGTACTATAGGGGTTGAAAGAGAGAGAAAGAATAGACCAGCTGGATTTAGAACTCATATATTAGTTTGTATAGGCTCTTGTATGGCTGTAATGATACAATTATATATAATAGAATACATGAAAGAAATGATACGAATAAATGGAGAACTTAAATATTTATTAAGTGCAGATATATCTAGAATGGCTTCTCAAGTTATTACAGGGGTTGGGTTTTTAGGAGCTGGTACTATTATAAGAGATAAAGGCTCTGTAAAAGGATTAACAACAGCTGCAAGTATTTGGGTAGTTGCTTGTATAGGAATTTCTGTAGGATTAGGATTTTATTTTTTAAGTCTAGTTGGTTTTTTAGGCTTGATATTATCTTTGATTGTTTTTGAAAATGTAGAAAGTTCAATGATTGATAAAACTAAAGAATATAATATTAGTATAGAGTATTTACCTAAAAATAATGTTATAGAATATGTTATAGGTGAATTATTAAAAAATCAAATAACAATAAAAAGTATAAAAATCTTTGATAAAGGAATTAATGAAAATCAAATAATAAAAATAAAATTAACCATAAGTACAAATAATAGATTAAATTTTTTATCTGTAATACAAAATCTACAAAGCAACAAGAACATACATGATATAAATATATTAAAAATTAATAGAATGAAAAATAGAATATTATAATAAAGTTTAACAAGAACGTATATTTTTGTTAAAAATATATGTTCTTGTTGTTTTTGGTAATAAGAACTATATTGATGTGAGCAATTATAGCATTTTGAGTTAAAGTATAAATATATATAAATATCAAGTATATATATTGTATAAAATTTAATATAAAAGTTAGATAAATTACATTAATTAGACTTAATCGGTATATTTATTTAAATATAAAATTGCTGAAAAAAATTTAAGATAGTATAATGTTCAAAGTACATACACACAATATGTTGTAGGTGGGAGGAATGTTGTATGCTATATGTTGTGAAAAGAGATGGAAGAAAGGTAGAGTTTGATGCTGTTAAAATATCAAACGCTATTAAAGGTGCAGCAGAAGAAATTGCTTTTGATATGAAAGAAAGCGAAATTATGAGCTTAACTCAAAGAGTTATAAAAAAGATAGAGGATTCTCATAAAAAGGAAATATCAGTAGAAGATATACAAAATTTGGTTGAACGGGTTTTAATAGATAATAACTTTAACGAGATAGGATATGCCTATTCAAATTATAGAAAAGAAAGAACAAAAATAAGAGAAATAAAATCTGAATTGATGACAGCTATAAAAAAAATAGGAGTAGAAACAGATAGAGATAACGCAAATGTAGGTAATAATTTTAGTTCTAAACTTTTGAGAATTGCTAGTGAGTCTAATAAGTGGTATAACTTAGGGGTTATGCCAAAACATTTAGCTAAACTACATGAAAACGGAGATATATATTATCATGATTTAGATAGTTACAATTTAACAGTAAATTGTTTAAACATAGATACAGGTAAAATATTAAAAAGAGGATTTAATACAGGCTATGGGACTATTAATCCTCCAAAGAGAATTGAAAGTGCTGCAGAATTAAGTTGTATATTGTTACAATCAACTCAAAATGATATGTTCGGTGGGCAAGCACACGTCAACTTTGACAATGATATGGCTTTATTTATTCCTAATACTAGAGCTGAAATAAGAGAGGAAATATTAGCAAATTTAAAAGAATTAGGATTGCAAGAAGAAGAGTTAAATGAACAAAAAATAGATGAATTAGTAGAAAAAAAATTAAGGTTAAGAATACACCAAGCTATGCAAGGAATAGTTTATAATTTAAATACTATGCATTCTAGAGCTGGATCTCAAGTACCTTTTAGTTCCATAAATATAGGAATACCTAAAAATAAAGATGCAGCTTTGATATGCGAAATATTTCTAGAAGAATATGAAAAAGGGTTAGGTAAGGGTGAACAACCAATATTCCCTAATATAATATTTAGAGTAAAAAAGGGAGTAAATAGGGAAGAAAATGATCCTTATTACTATTTATTTAAATTAGCGGCTAGAATAGCAGGTAAGAGAATGAATCCTACATTTATGAATATGGATTCAGATTTTAATAAGGAATATTATGATAAAGGAATAATACCAGCAACTATGGGATGCAGAACTTATGTATGTTCTAACATAAATGGTGAAGAGGGACCAGCAGGTAGAGGAAATATAGCTCCAACTACTATAAATCTTCCTAGAATAGGGATATTAGCTAAAAAAGATTTAGATAAGTTCTTTAATTTATTAGATAATAGATTAGAATTAGCAAGAGAATCTTTATTGCATAGATATGAGGTATTGAAAAAGTTAAGAGTAAAAGATTTACCTTTCGTTGTAGGGGAAGGACTTATGAAAGGATCAGAAAATTTATCACCTGATGATTCAATTGAACCTATATTAAAACAGGGCTCTTGGGCTATAGGATTTATAGGATTAGCAGAAACTTTAGTAGCACTTATAGGAAGTCATCATGGGGAAACAGAACAAGCTAGGGAATTAGGAATAAAAATAGTTTCTCATATAAGAGATTTCTGTGATAAATATAAAGAAATAGATAAGTTAAATTGGAGTTGTTATGCTACACCTGCTGAAGGATTAAGTGGTAAGTTTATTGTTCAAGATAAGAAAGTTTTTGGAGAAATTAAAGGTGTTACTGACAAAAATTATTATACTAACAGTTATCACATACCAGTAGGTTTCTCAATATCAATTAAAGACAAAATAAATATAGAAGCTCCATATCATAAAATGTGTAATGGTGGACATATAAGTTATATTGAGCTAGATGATTATCCATCAGAAGAAGTAATTATGGATATAATTCAATATGCTTATAGGAATACTAATATATCTTATATGGGAATAAATTTCCACATAAAATATTGTAGAGAATGCGGAACTTACCTTGGAGTAGAAGAAAAAGTTTGCAACAATTGTGGAAGTACAAATATACAAGGTATATCTAGGGTAACAGGATATTTAAGTTTAGATGAAAGATTTGGTTCAGGTAAAGTAGCTGAAAGAGCAGATAGAACATCAAATGACTCTAATCATAGAAAAATCTATACTGTATAATAATTGAGGTGTTTAACCATGGAAAATAAATATTTACAAGTAGCAGGTTTTTTAGATAATTCATTAGTTAATGGATTAGGACTTAGATCAGTAGTATTTGTATCAGGTTGTAAGCATAATTGTGAAGGTTGTCATAATAAGGAAATGCAATCATTTTGTTATGGAGATAAGATATTATTAAAGGATATATTAAAGAGAATTGAAAGTAATATGCCTTTAATAAAAGGAGTAACATTTAGTGGAGGAGAACCACTAGAATATATAGAAGAACTAAAAATTTTATCTAACGAAGTAAAAAAATTAGGGTTAAATGTATGGTGTTATACAGGATATACTTTTGAATATATTAAAAAAGAAATTAATAAAAATTATGATTTAAAAAAATTAATAGAGTCAATAGATGTTTTAGTAGATGGTAAATATGATAAATCGCAAAAAGATAGTTCTTTAAAATATAGAGGATCTTCTAATCAAAGAATAATTGATGTGAAAAAAAGTTTAAATAAAAATGAAATTGTTATTTTAAACTTATAAAAGATATATAAGGTAAGGTTGAATAGATAGAAATAACTACTTAATAAAAGGGTGTGTAACTTTTAAAAATAGAGTTACATGCCCTTTTATTAAAAATAATATAAATTATTTTTATTTTAAAGAATATTTTTGTAATAAGAATATTATTAAAAAATTAATATATTCGATGGGAGAACTTTTTAATAAAATTTATTGCTTTAGTCTAAATGATTTTATTAAATATTATGAATTAAATCTTAAGTATATAAACTATATTTCTATAATTTTTTATACTATTTTCTAATGTTATAGTATTAGATTCTACTTCTAAATTATTATCCATATGAATTAAGAATTTTTCTAGACCATCTAATTTAATTTTTGTATTATTTAGTCCATAATGCATTGGAATTATTATATTGCTATTTAAACTTTTGCATAATGTGGCAGCCTCTCTACCATTAAGTGTATAATTCCCTCCAATAGGTATTAACAATATATCTATAAGGCCTAATTTATGAATAAAGTCATTAGATAATAAATGACCTAAATCACCTAAATGGCATATATTAAAGCCATCTATATTAAATTTAAATATTGTATTATTACCTCTTTTAAGTCCTTTTAATTTGTCATGATAACTTTTAAATCCTTGTATTTTTAAGTCTTTATACTTATATTCTATAGGTGTATCTATGATAATACAATTTTTATTTAAGTTATCTTTAAAATTGTGATCAAAATGATTATGGCTTATAGTACATATATCTGAAGTATAATTTATTTCATGAATCCCTATACTAGGCTCATAAGGATCTGTTAATATGGTTGTTTTAGCATTACTTTCTAAAATAAAACAGGAATGACCTAACCATTTAATTTTCATTTTTGCCTCCTAAGTAATGTTTTAATATTAGTTTTAGTAGATAAGTATATAGTATTCAAAATTAGTTATAATATTCTTTGTTTTTGTAAACAAAACAATTGACAATAAAAAATTTGTATACTATAATATCTTAAAAGCAGTGAACAGGAAGAGTATTTAAATTGATTTCTTACAGAGAATGGACGGTTGGTGAGAGTCTATAGAATAGATTTTTAGAAAATCCCCTGGGAGCTGGAGGCTGAAAGATTTACAAGTAAGTTCTCTCGTATGTCTGCGTTAAAGAATAGAGTCTAATATAATTTTAAGATTATATTGCACTTGAAATTTGTTTAAAGTTTTATAGGTGGTATAGCGAATGTAACTTCGTCCTATTATGGATGGAGTTTTTTTGTTTAATGATAGAAAATTTTAATTATGGAAAGGAGAAATAGGCATGTATAACAAAATTGATTCTAGTAAAAGTTTTGTTGAAAGAGAAAAAGGTATAGCTGAGTTGTGGAAAAACAAGGGCATTATAGAAAAAAGCTTTAATTTAAATGAGGATGGACAGTATTTTACATTTTATGATGGACCACCAACAGCTAATGGAAAACCACATATAGGACACGTTCTTACAAGAGTAATGAAAGACCTTATACCAAGATACAAGGTTATGAAGGGATATAGGGTTTTAAGGAAAGCTGGATGGGATACACATGGTCTTCCTGTAGAACTTGAAATAGAAAAAAAATTAGGTATATCAGGTAAACCACAAATAGAGGAATATGGTATAGAAAAATTTGTTACAGAGTGTAAAGATAGCGTATTTAAATATACAAGTCTTTGGAAACAAATGTCTGAACAGTTAGGATTTTGGGTAGATATGGATAATCCATATATAACTTATGATAATAACTATATAGAATCTGTATGGTGGGCATTAAAACAAATGTGGAAAAAAGAACTTCTATATAAAGGTCATAGAGTAACACCATACTGTCCAAGATGTGGAACTGCACTATCTTCTCATGAAGTTGCTCAAGGATATAAAGATGTAAAAGAGGCAACAGCTTTTGTAAAATTTAAAATTAAAGGAGAAGAAAATAAATATTTTCTTGCTTGGACTACAACTCCTTGGACATTACCAAGTAACTTAGCTTTAGCAATAAACAAATCTTATGATTATGTAGAAATATTAAATAATGGTGAACACTATATATTAGCTAAAGAACTTTTAGGAAAAGTAATAGAGGGAGAATATGAAATAGTTAAAGAATTTAAAGGTGAAGAAATACTAGGTGTCGAATATGAACAACTATTTAAATTCGAAATTCCTGAAAAGAAAGCTTTTTATGTAGTGCATGCGGATTATGTAACTCTTACAGATGGTACTGGAATAGTTCACACAGCTCCAGCCTATGGAGATGATGATAATAAAACAGGTAAAAAGTATGATTTACCTTTAATAAATCTAGTTGATAGTGAAGGTAAATTTGTAGATTCAGTAGAACCATGGAAAGGAATGTTTGTAAAAAAAGCTGACCCTAAAATATTAGAATATTTAAAAGAAAATGGTATGCTTTATAAATCAGAAAAATTCACACATTCTTATCCACATTGCTGGAGATGTAATACTCCACTTTTATATTATCCAAAGAATAGTTGGTTTGTACGAATGACATCTTTAAGAGATGATTTAGTAAAAAATAATAACACTATAAATTGGTATCCAGATAATATAAGAACAGGTAGATTTGGAAACTTCGTAGAAAATGTAATAGATTGGGGTATTTCTAGAGATAGATATTGGGGTACACCTCTTCCAATATGGGAATGTGAATGTGGTCACAGAGAATGTATAGGAAGTATAGAAGAATTAAAAGAAAAGGGAATAAATGTTCCAGAAAATATAGAACTTCATAAACCGTATATAGATGCAGTTAAATTAAATTGTCCACATTGTGGAAAAGAAATGACTAGAACAAATGAAGTTATAGATTGCTGGTTTGATTCAGGTTCAATGCCTTTTGCACAACATCATTATCCATTTGAAAATAAAGAAGTATTTGAAAATACATTCCCAGCTCAATTTATATCAGAAGCTGTAGACCAAACTAGGGGATGGTTTTATACATTACTTGCTATATCTACAGCATTATTTGGAAAGAGCCCTTATGAAAATTGTATAGTATTAGGTCATGTATTAGATAAACATGGAATTAAAATGTCAAAATCAAAAGGAAATGTAGTTGAGCCATTTGATGTATTAGAAAATGAAGGGGCAGATGCTATAAGATGGCATTTTTATACAGCTAGTGCACCATGGTTACCAACAAGATTTTCAGAAGATGATGTAAAAGAAACTCAAAGAAAATTCTTAAGTACATTATGGAATGTATATTCATTCTATGTTTTATATGCAGATTTAGATAATTTTAATCCATTAGAATATAAAGAATTTAAATCAGAGCACGTAATGGATAAATGGATATTATCTAAGCTTAATTCTTTAATTAAGAATGTGGAAGAACATTTAGATAATTATAGAATAACTCAAGCTGCATTAGAACTTGAAGAATTTGTAGATGAACTTTCAAATTGGTATGTAAGACGTAATAGATCAAGATTCTGGAGTACAGAACTTACAGATGACAAAATTGGGGCATATACAACATTACATACAGTTTTAACTACAGTAATAAAAGTAGCTGCACCATTTGTACCATTTATTACAGAAGAAATGTATCAAAATTTAGTTGTAAATTTAGACAAAGATGCAAAAGAAAGTATTCATTTATGTAATTGGCCATCTTATGATGAGAGTATTATGGATAAAGACTTGGAAGAAAAGATGGGATTAGCTTATAAAATAGTTAAGTTAGGACGTAGTGCTAGAAATTCAGTAAATATAAAAAACAGACAGCCTCTTCAAAAGATGTTGGTTAGTACAAAAGAGTTACCGGAATACTATGAAGATATAATAAGAGAAGAACTTAATATAAAAGAAATTTTATCTGGAGCGGATCTTTCTAACTATGTTAACTTTGAAATAAAACCTAACCTACCTGTATTAGGTAAAAAGTATGGAAGATTTATACCTGCTATTAGAAAAGAAATAAGTTCTATGAATCAAATGGAATTAGCTCAAAGTATAAATAATGGTAAGTCTGTATTTATAAATATTGAAGGATGTGAAGAACAAATAGAACTTACATCAGAAAATTTACTTGTAACAATGAAAGGCCTAGAAGGATTTGCTTTTGCTGGTGAAGGAGAAATAGGGGTAGTATTAGATACACATATTACAGAAGAATTAAAAGAAGAAGGTTTCTTAAGAGAAATACTTAGTAAAGTTCAAAATATGAGAAAAGAAAGTGGATTTGAAGTAGCAGATAAGATTAATTTATATGTATCAGGAAATAGTATGCTAAATGATATAGTTAAAAAATATGAAGATGTAATAAAAGTAGAAACTTTATCAGAAAAAGTTAGTTATGATGAAAATAAAGAATATACTGAATGCAAAATAAACGGAGAAAGTTACAACATAGCAATGGAAGTTGTTAAATAGCACATATAATTTGTGCATAGAATAAAAGTAGTTTATTCTATGCACGTTTTTTATTATAATAATTATAATAAGGGAAAACTAATAAATAAAAGAAAACTTTGTAAAGATAAATATATTAGATTTCAATAAAAAATAGGGAGTGATTTAAATGGCGGTTTCCATTAAAGATGTAGCCAAAGAGGCACAAGTTTCCATAGCTACTGTTTCAAGAGTGTTAAATAATATAGATGTTGTAAACGAAGATACTAAAAAGAAGGTATTGGATGCAATAGATAAATTAGGATACAGACCTAATATAGTAGCCAGGAGCTTAAAAACTCAAAAATCTAAAACTATAGGAATAATAATACCAGATATATCAAATCAGTTTTATCCAGAAATAGTAAGAGGTGCTGAAGACGTAGCTAACATATATGATTATAATATAATGTTATGCAATACAGACTTAGATCCAGAAAAAGAAATGGAATATTTAAGAGTTTTAAGAGAAAAAATGGCAGATGGCGTTTTATACATGAGTAATTCTTTAGAAAAAAATATATTAGAACTGATTCAAAGTTTACAATTACCAGTAGTTTTAGTAGAAACAAAAGATAATGAAGAAAAATTACCTAGTGTAACTATAGATAATTTAAAAGCGGCTTTAGATGCTACAGAATATTTAATTAATAAAGGCAATAAAAAAATAGCTTACATAGGATTACATGAAGATATGGCTAATGCAGCAGCTCTAAGATATGAAGGATATAAATTGGCATTAAGAAAAAATAATATTAAGGAAAATAAAAACTTAGTTTATTTAGGCGGTATGAAAGTTAAAGATGGCTATGAAGGTATAAATAAAATATTAGAAAAAGAAAAAGTTGATGCCGTGTTCTGTGCTGATGATGAAATAGCTATGGGAGCAATAAATGCTTTAAGAGATAAAAACATAAAAGTTCCTGATGATATAGATGTTATGGGCTTTAACAATATATATTCTTCTGATGTATTTTATCCTAAATTAACAACTATAGGGCAACCAATGTATGATATGGGTTCTGTAGGAATGAGAATGCTTATAAAGATAATAAATAAAGAAGAATTAGAAAATGACGATTATGTACTACAGTATAAAATAATAGAAAGAGATTCTTGTAAAAAATAGATAATTATTAATATATTTTATAAAAAAAGGTGTGTAGATAAATAGCGCATCTTTTTTTATTTTATCAAAATGCTTAAAAGCTTAAAGGAAAGACTAAAACTACAGAATTTTATATAGTAATTTGTATTACGATTTTTTTGAATATATGAACACTAAATGGTATAATTTAACATAAAAGTTAATATATTATTCTTTTAAATTGGTGGAGGTGTATATATGAAGTGTTCAGAAAAGATAAAAAATATATTTTATTATCTTTTAAGAATAAAAAAGATGAATAAGTGTTCAAGCAATGTTAAAACATATGAAGCCATATATACTAAAAAAGATATAATTAAAAATAGCTATTGTAATGTGAATAAAGATAAGGATGATAATATAAGTATAAAAATATCTAAAGAAGCAGGAAAAATATATGATAGAATTTATAAACAATATTTAAATGGAGAAAATGAAATAGTATTAGGACAAGCTATCTTAGCATTAAAAGCAAATAAAGACATAATGCATCCTATGATAACTTCAAAGGTAAAAGTTGATTTTATAGATAAGGAGAATATATTAAGTTTAAAAATTTCTAATAAAATAAAATTAGAAGTGGAGATTTGTGATGTTTTAAATAAAAATTTATTTAAAAAAATTATGCAGCAAAAGAATAGTTGGGAAAAAGAAAAAATAAATATAATAAATTACGATGATATAAAAAATAAAATACAATTATTGTTAGATGATGATTCTGAAATAGTATTTAAGGACATAGAAAATTTAAATGATATACAATTGACGGAAAAGCCCACTATATATAATTGTCCAATACTTATAATAAGAAAAAAAGATAATAGTTTGTGGAATAAAGAAGTGGAATCAATTGTGGAGGGAATTGACAATGGGTATTATATACCTAAACATATTGAGGCATTAGTAGAGGAAAAGGAGATAGAGAAAGATAAGTCTTGTAAAAATGAATGGAAAGAATGTAAAGAGGACATATTATTTCCTTTAGAAGCTAATGAGGAACAAATTTCTATAGCAAAGAAAATTTGTGAAAATGAAGCTATATTAGTTCAGGGGCCACCAGGTACAGGGAAAAGCCATACCATAGCAAATCTTATATGCCATTTTTTAGCTCATGGTAAAAAGGTATTGGTTACAAGTGAAACAAGTAGGGCATTAAGAGTATTAATCAATAAAATACCTGAAGATATAAAACCTTTATGTATAAATTTATTAGATGATAATAATGGGGAGTATGAATTAGAACAGTGTATCAAAGATATATGCGATAATTTGTGTGAAAATCCAAGTGAAATAATGGATGATATATATATATTAAATAAGGAGAGAGAGAAATGTAAAAAAAATCAAGAAGTTTTATACAATAAATTGAAAGAAATTGAATTTATGGAAAACAAAAAAATACATTTTAGAGGAAATTATTATAAATTAATTCATATAGGAGCATGGTTAAATGAAAATCAATACAAGTATGATTGGATTAAAGATAATATAAGGTATGAAGATATAAAACCAATTAATCAAGAACAATTTAATAAATTAATAAAAGTATTAAAAAATAATGGAAAAGAATATATAGATAATATTAATGAATTAATTTTTATATGTAATAAGATACCTTCTTATAAAGAAGTAGAAAATAAATTAGATAGAATGATATATTTAGAGAGTAATTTAAGTTTCTATAAAAATAAAATAAAAGGATGGTATATACCTGCAGAATGTAAATGTAATTATGATGTTTTGTTAGAGTTTTTATATAATTGTGTTGAAAAAATGAAGAGCATAACAGAGGAACCTATCTTAGGAAAAATATTTAAGCTATACTATTCAAGTGAAGTTTTTAGAGACTCAATAAACAATTTTTTACTTAATTTAAATAGTTCAAAAGATAAGTTAATAAAAATAAGAAGTAATATAAATCAATATTCAATAGAAATAAAAGAAATAAATGATATGGATGCATTTATAAAAGATTATGAGAAAGTATATTCAAAGGTTAAAGGGAAGAAGAAAATAGGTAAAATATTTAAAGCTATTAATAATAAATATGATTATATTTTTAGAAATTGTTATATAAATGGAGAAAAAATAGAAAATATAGAACATTTAAATATTATAAACGATTATGTAGAGGAAAGAAAAATATATAATTTTTTAAATAGATTATTGGAAAATATAATAAATAGCTATATACAAGAAGATTTTAATTATAATATAGATAATTTAATTTCAATAGAAGATATAATCAATAATTTAGATATAATAATGAATTGGAATAGAGAATTTAGAGATAAAATAATAAAGTTGTTAGGTAAAATAAGAATACCTATTAATATAAATTGGTACGAAATAAACACATACGAATATTTTATACAGTGTATAGAATCTATAAAATCAATAAATGAATATAATGATTTGAAAGCTTTTATGGAAATAATAAAAAAACAAGTTAAAAATTTTGAATCTCTTAACTCTATGATAAAAGGTATAGAGAAAGAAGATATAAACTATATAAAAGAAGCTTATGTTTATATAGAAAAAATTATGTCAATGAAATCTGATATAGATGAAATAAACTATATCTATAAAAAATTAGAGGAAAGTTGTCCTAAAACATTAGAATTTATATTAGAGAATTATAAAAAAGATTATAAATTTAATAATTGGGAAAATGCATGGAAATGGGCACAATATAATAATTTATTTAAAAAGTTAGAAAAAATAGATGAAAAGAAATTACAAGAGCAATTAATAGAAGAAAAGAGTAAAGAAAAGCAAATAATAAATCAAATAATTAGTAAAAAAGCATGGAAAAATATAATATTAAATATTAATGAGGAACAAAAAAGAAGTTTATTCTCATGGGTACAAGCTGTAAAAAGAATTGGAAAGGGCAGAGGAAAGTTTGTATTGCAGTATAGCAATATAGCAAAAGAAGAAATGGAAAAATGTAAATCTATAGTTCCAGTTTGGATTATGCCTTTAGAAAAGGTAATAGAGAACATAAAGCCATCTAAGGAGCAGTTTGATGTAGTAATATTTGATGAAAGTAGTCAAAGTAATATATTTGCAATATCGGCATTAATGAGGGCTAAGAAAGCGATAATAGTTGGAGATGATAAACAGATTAGTCCAGAAGTAGTAGGAATAGATCAAAGTATGGTTAATAATTTTATTGATAAATATCTTGATGATATACCTCATAATCAGTGGTTTGATTTACAAACAAGCTTATATGATACAGCCCTTAGAACTTTTAAAGATAGAATAATGCTTAAAGAACATTTTAGATCTGTACCAGAAATAATACAGTTTAGTAATAAGCTTTGTTATGGAGATTTAATAGTACCTCTTAGATATCCTAAGATGAGAGAGGCATTTAATTTACCTATTAAATGCATAAAAGTAGAAAATGGATATAGAGAGAAAGCGAAGGCAATAAATATTAATGAAGGAGAAGCACTGGTAAATAAGGTGTTAGAATGTTGTAGGGATAGTAAATATAATGGAATGACAATGGGGGTTATATCCTTATTAGGGGATGCCCAAAGTGAGTTTATAGAAACTTTATTAAAGAATAATTTAAGTAAAGAAGAAATAAAGAGAAGAAAATTAGTTTGTGGAGACGCGTATTCTTTTCAAGGAGACGAAAGAGATATAATGTTTTTGTCTATGGTGGTTGCAGATAATATGAAATATACTGCATTAACAAAAGAAACAGATATAAAAAGATTTAATGTAGCAATGAGTAGAGCTAGAAATCAAATATTCCTTTTTTATTCTATAGATTACAAAAATATAAATAAAAATTGTGTAAGATACAAACTTATAGATTATTGCTATAATTATAAAAATTATAAAAGTAAACTGCCAAATATAAATTATGTTATGCAGACTAAGTTTCAAAAAGATATATATAATAATATTAAAAATTTAAAGTGTGATATAAAATCAAACATTAAATTAGGAAAGTACATTATAGATTTTATATTAGAGGGAGAACACAGCAGAATAGCTATAATATGTGATGATGGTAATTTATGTGAAAACAATCTAGAAAAAGTTTTAAATTTGCAAATGGATTTAACTAGATTAGGATGGGTTTTTTATAAAATAAGAGGAAGCAAATTCTATAGAGATCCAGAAAGAGAAATTAAAAAGCTTAATAAATTTTTAATAGAAACTGGATTATATAAAAATGATTCTAAAGAAATATTAAAAAATAATCTCCAAGTAGTTTAAATATATCCAATCTTTTTTCACCAATGCTATATTTTATACATAATATATGAATATAGCATTATTGGGAGAGGATTCTGTGTTATATGCATTAATACTTGCAGGTGGAAAAGGAACAAGACTATACCCATTATCACGATCAGAAAACCCAAAGCAGTTTTTAAAGATAATTAATAATAAAAGTTTTTTAAGAGCAACTGTAGATAGAATAAAACCATTAGTAAGTAATGATAATATATATATAGTAACCAATGAGGAATATATGGAAAAAATATATGGGGAATTACCAGAAATAAAAAAAGAAAATATATTTGCAGAACCTTATAATAGAGAAACTGCTACCTGCATAGGTCTTTCTGCTGTAAAGCTTTTAAAAAAGGATAAGGATGCATCTATGATAGTATTGCCTTCAGATCATTATATAGAGAATGAGAAAGAATTTAATGATGTGATAAAGCAGGGTGTAGATATAGTAGAAAAAAGAAGAGGATTAGTGACTATAGGAATAAAGCCATTAAGACCTGAAACAGGATATGGATATATAAAAATGGGAGATAAGGTTAATAGGCAAAGCTTTACTTATAAAGTAGAAAGATTTTTGGAAAAGCCTAATTTAGAAATAGCAAGAGATTTAATATCAAGTGAAGAATACTTGTGGAATAGTGGAATGTTTATTTGGAGGGCAGATGTTTATTTAAGAGAAATGGAAAAATATTTGCCTAAAATATATAAAAGTATGATGAGAATATATGCCAATATAGATACAGATGAGGAAGAAAAAGTAATTAGAGAAGAATATGAAATAATAGAAGGAATATCAGTAGATTTTGGCATTATGCAAAAGACTAGAAAAGCATATGTTATAAAAAGTAACTTTAAGTGGGACGATATGGGTAATTTTACTGCCCTCAGTAGATTTTTAAAAAATTATAGAAACAATACTATAAGTGGGAATAGTTATTTAAAAGAAAGTGAAAATTGTTCTGTAATTGCAAAGGATAAATTGGTTATAGGATTTGGTATAAAAGATTTGGTTATAGTAGACGGTGGAGATGTATTACTTATAATGGACAAATATAAAGATCAAGAAATTAAGCATTTAGTACAAGAGTTAAAAGAAAATGAAAAGTTAAAAAAATATATATAAAAGATAGATATAAAAAATAGTATGGATATTGATTTTTTTAATATCCATACTATTTTTTGTATTTTCAAAAGATTATATAGTAATGTTATGTGTGCTAATTATATTTAGTTAATTGATAATACTTTTATTGTATTAATTATATATTAAATGTTTAATTTTTATTAATTTAAGCTATTAGAAACAGTATATGTTAAAAAATTAATTAATATATGTTAAAATTAATTATATATTTAGACAATTATTGCGAATAATATAAGCTGATATTATATTTAAAATAAGGAGAATAAGATATGAAAAAAATATTATATTATGACTGTTTTTCAGGAATAAGCGGAGATATGAATTTAGGAGCTTTAATAGATTTAGGTGTAGATAAAGATTATTTATTAAATGAGTTAACTAAACTTAATATTAATGATGAATTTGAAATTAAAATTAAAAAAGATTTAAGAAAAGGTATATCAGGAACAAAAGTTGACGTTATATTAAAAAAAATGTGTGAACATGAACATAATCATGATAATATGCATAACCATGATCATGAGTGCAAGCATGGTCATAGTCATGAATACCGCCATAGAAATGTTATGGACATAAATAAAATAATAGACAATAGCGGATTGAATGATAACGTTAAAAAAATTAGTAAAGAAATATTTTTAGAAGTAGCTAAAGCGGAGGCAAAAGTACATAATAAACCTTTAGAAGAGGTACATTTTCACGAAGTTGGAGCAACAGATTCTATAGTTGATATAGTTGGGGCAGCTATATGCTTAGATTATTTAAAAGTAGATAAGGTATTATGTTCAAAAGTTCAAGTGGGATCTGGATTTGTAAAATGTGCTCACGGAACAATGCCAGTTCCAGCTCCAGCTACAGCAGAAATATTAAAAGATATACCAATGGTATCTTCAGAAGAAATACCTTTTGAAGCTACTACTCCTACAGGGGCAGCAATAGTAGCCTCTACAGTATGCAATTTTACACAAAGCAAGAATTTTGATATTAAAAAAGTTGGTTATGGCATAGGGGGAAAAGATTTATCGGATATACCTAATGTATTAAGAGTTTTTATAGCAGAGTGTAAAGATTATGAGGAAAACGATATTGAAAAAGAAGAAGCTATAATATTAGAATGTAATATAGATGATATGAATTCTGAGATTTATGAATATGTAATTAACAAGTTACTTTATGAAGGAGCATCAGATGCATATATTACACCAATAATAATGAAGAAAACCAGACCAGCTGCTAAATTAACAGTCTTATGTGAAAATAAATTAGAAAACATAATGAAAGAAATCATATTTAAAGAAACTACTACTTTAGGAATAAGAAAATATTCTGTAGAAAAATCTATGTTAAAAAGAAAAGTAGAAAAAGTAAATACTATATATGGAGAGGTTTCTGTAAAAAAATCTTATTTAAAAGGACGGGTATTAAACAGTAAACCTGAATATGAAGATTGTAAAAAAATTGCATTAGAAAACAACATATCTATAAAAGAGGTTTATAAGGCAGTTATTAAACATAAGGAGTAAAATTATGAACATAAATGACAAATATAATAATCTTATTAACTATCTAAAAGATTTAAAGAGTGTGGCAGTAGCTTTTTCAGGTGGAGTGGATAGTACATTATTATTGAAAGCAGCAAAAGAAGCTTTAGGAGATAATGCTATTTCTATTACTATAGTATCACCTTATATACCAAAGTGGGAAATAAAAGAAGCTAAAGAATTAGTAGATAAGATAGGAATAAAATCATATTTTATAGAAGTGCCAATGCTTGAAGAAATAAGATATAATCCAGAAGATAGATGTTATATATGTAAAAAAAGTGTATTTAATAAAATAAAATATTTAGCAAAAGAAAAGGGAATTAAATATATAGTGGATGGAACTAATGCTGATGATACCAAAGATTATCGACCAGGTATGAGAGCTTTAAAAGAATTAGAAGTAAAGAGTCCTCTTTTAGAAAATTCTATTAATAAAGAAGAAATAAGAATTTTGTCTAAAGAGTTAAAACTAGATACTTGGGATAAACCTGCATATGCATGTCTTTTATCTAGAATACCTTATAAGCAAGAGATAAAAAAAGAAGATTTAATTAGAATAGAAAAAGCAGAAGTATATATGATGAAACTAGGTTTTAGAGCAGTAAGGGTAAGAAGCCATGAGGATTTAGCTAGGATAGAAGTTCCTCAACATTTAAGAGTAAAGTTATTTAATGAGTCGATTTTAGATAAAATATCAAAAGAATTTAAAAAATTAGGATTTAAATATGTTACTGTTGATATAGAAGGGTATAGAATGGGAAGTCTAAATGCTCAAATAAATACAAAATAGCTTTAAGAGGGGTAATAAAATGAATACAGAAGACATTAAAAAATTATTATTAGATATTAAAAATGATAAAATTTCATTAGAAGATGGAGTAAATATATTACAAGATCTTCCTTTTAAAGATTTAGGATATGCTAAAATAGATAATCATAGAGAAATAAGAGTAGGATATCCTGAAGTTATATATTGTGCTGGAAAAACTGTAGACCAAATAAAAGGTATAGTAGAATTTATGCTTACTAAGGAAAATAATATATTAGGCACAAGAGCTACAAAAGAAGCTTATGAAGAAGTTAAAAAAATATGTCCAGATGCAGAATATAATGAATTAGCTAGAACTATAGTTATTAAAAAAAGAGAATTAAAATCTAAAGGAGGATACATAGCTGTAGTTACAGCAGGAACTTCTGATATACCTGTTTCTGAAGAAGCAGCAGTTACAGCAGAGATATTTGGGAATAAGGTTGAAAGAATATATGATGTAGGTGTAGCTGGAATCCATAGATTGTTTGATAAATTAGAGTTAATAAGAGGTGCTAGAGTTATTGTTGTTGCAGCAGGAATGGAAGGGGCACTAGCTAGTGTTGTAGGAGGCTTAGTAGATAAACCTGTAATTGCAGTACCAACAAGTATAGGATATGGAGCTAATTTTCATGGTCTTTCTGCATTATTATCTATGTTAAATAGTTGTGCAAGTGGTGTAAGTGTTGTTAATATTGACAACGGTTTTGGAGCAGGATATTTGGCTAGCATGATAAATAATTTGTAAAAGTTTTTATTAAGTAACCTAGTGATTTTAAGCGCTAGGTTATTTTTTTCTAGAATGATGAATACTATAATATTGGATAAAACGACTTTGTGAATACTTTGTAAAACATAAAATTAAATTATTGACAATTAGTCAATTGGTAATATAATGGAGTATAAGTAATCATAGTTCGTTATAGGCTATAATTAATAAAAAATAATTTTATTTTATCGGGAGGGAGCTCAATATGAAAGTCATAAAATTGCTAGAAAAATCTGCTAAGGATAAGATGGTAAAGACGGCAGCAGGTTTACTTACTACAAACCCCGAAAAAAATGTAGACAGATTATTTGCATTAATAGAAAAGACTATAGCTAAAGATGAAGATAATTTAAGAAGGTTAAAAGTTGTAGAAGACGAGTATTATAATAATCCATCAACTCATGAATTTGTACAAAATCTATTCAAAACTACAGATAAGAATTGTATGCAGAAGTTTTTTACGAATTTTTTTGCAAATGCTGTTTGGTATGGTATGCCAAAGAGAGAGAAACTTTTTAAAGAAGAGGATATAAAAACGCCTTTCGTAATATTAATAAGCCCGTCTATGAGATGTAATTTAAGATGCACAGGTTGTTATGCTGCAAATTACAGTAAGAAAGATGATATACCTTATGAGGAAGTAGATAGAATAATTAAAGAAGCCAGAGATATTGGAATATACTATTTTATAATCCTAGGAGGAGAGCCATTCTTTAATGAGTATATGTTAGATATTTATGAAAAATACAATGATTGTATTTTTACTCCTTTTACAAATGGAACTTTATTTGATGAAAAATTAGCAGATAGAGTTCGAGAATTGGGAAATATAATACCAATGTTTTCATTGGAAGGGTTCGAAAAAGAAACAGATGCAAGAAGAGGAAAAGGTGTATTTAAAAAAGTTATGCATGGAATGGATCTATTAAAAGAGAGAGGAGTTTTGTTTGGAGTTTCTACGGCTACAGGTAGAAATAATATAGATACGGTAATATCAGATGAATTTATTGATATGTTAATAGAAAAAGGAGCTAAAATGAGCTGGTATTTTATATTTATGCCAGTAGGTGAAGATCCAGATTTTAATTTAATGTTGACACCAGAACAAAGAATATATCTAGGGAAAAAAGTTAGAGAAATTAGAAATAATAAACCATATTTTGCTATAGATTTCTTTAATGATGCTCCATATGTTGGTGGATGCATAGCTGGAAAGTATTATTGTCATATAAATTCCCATGAAGATGTAGAACCATGTATATTTGCTCATTTTGCTACAGATAATTTGAAGAATAAAAAATTAATAGATGTATTTAAGGGACCTTTCTTTAAGGAATTACGTAATAGACAACCATATAATGATAATTTGCTAAAACCATGTATGATGATAGATAATCCTAATGTAATAAGAGAAATTGCAAGTAAAACTGGAGCAAAACCAACAGATAAGGGAGCAGAAATGATGCTTCATGATGAAGTATTTAAAAGTAAGCTAGATAAATTAGCAAAAGATTTTGATCCTGTAGCAGAAAAAGCTTGGAAGGAAGATTTTCATGAAAAAGGGAATTACGAAATGTCAAAAGGTTAAATAAATGAAAATTAGTATTTATATAAGTTAGGGTATTTCATTTTAATGGGATACCTTTTTATTTATTTTATAGCTATCTATAAAATATTTTATTTTAAGTCTCATTAAGTTGAACATAATTATATTATAATATATTATATTTAGTATACATATTAAAGATATTAATATAAACCTTTAAGGAGGTTAATAATGAAGAAAAAGAAACTTATTTATATAAGTATTATTTTAATATTAATAATAGCTACTATATTAGTTATCTTAAGTAGACAAAATGATACTAAAAATTTTACGAAAGATAAATTAGTCATATGGGGAGATGTTAAGCTTAATCAAGCTATGAACGAAGGTGTTAATACCTTTAAAGAAAAATATCCTAATGTAGAGATAAAATTTTACAATAAAAACATAGAAAATATGATAGATGAATTTTCTAAAATAAAAGATAAAAATTCTTATCCTAATATAATTTGTTTAGAAGATAAAGATATAAAGGAATTTGGAGAGAGATATTATAAAGATATAATTTTATTAAATGATATTATGAAAAATACTATAAAAGATTTTGTGCCTTGCAAAAGAGATACAGTTAAACTATATAACAATTTTATTGCAGCTCCTTATACAGTAGAACCTGTAGCTTTATATTATAGAAAAGACTTATTAGAAAAGTATAATGTAAACAGTAAAGATATAAAAACTTGGGATGATTTTATAAAAGTTGGTGAGGAAATATATAAAAAGAGTAATGGAAAAGTAAAAATGATATCATTTAATAAAAAAGATAATAGTATGCTTGAAATTTTATTAAATGAAAAAGGAACTTACTATTTTGATAAGGATAGCAATTTACAAATAGACAAACCTGAATATATAGATGCTTTTAATATTGTAAAGAGAATAGAAATTGCTGATATTGGTTTTAATGATAAAGGAAACTTTAAATCCTTTATTGATGATACTAATGTAGTATGTATTCCATATAATTCAGAGCTAGCTAATTATTTGATGAAAGAAAGAAAAAAAGAAAGTGGAAAATGGGAAATAATGAAGTTACCTTCTTTTGAAATAGGGGGGAAGAACTCTGCAATTGCAGGAGGAACAGCAATTTTAGCAATAAAATCTTGTAAGGAATCTAAAGATAAATTATCAATGGAATTAGTAAAAAATATAGCATTAAATAGGAAAAGTTTAAATAAGGGATTTTTAAATTATGGACAATTTCCATCTTATAAACCAACTTATGAGTATACTAAATTTTTTCAAAATGAAAACTATTTTAATGATGAAAAGATCTGGAGAATTTTTGTTGATATAGCATCTAAAGCTCCAAATCTAAATTATACTCAGAATTATAATTATGTAAAAAAAGTTATGATAGATTTAAAAAAAGATCTATTAAATAGTGAGGATTTAGAAAAAGATTTGAGAGGTATAAAAGTTTTTATTAATAGTATAACAAAATAAAAATAGTAAATATATAATTTTAATATTTTTATTAAAAAATATTAAGAGTCAGAATTTTACAAAAAAATTTTGACTCTTTTTTATTATTTAAAAATGCTTTTATATACATTTAAAGTATTCTTTGCGGTTTTTTCCCATGAAAAAAGTTTAGATCTTTCCAAAGCTTTTTTACCTAATTTGTCTTGCAACTCTGGATTTTTTAATATATTTTCCATTGATGCTGACATATTATCGACATCAAAAGGATCTATATTAATACAACAATCAGAAGTAACTTCTGGAATAGAGGTAATATTAGAAGCTATAACAGCACAACCACAACTCATTGCTTCAAGTGGTGGAAGCCCAAAGCCTTCATATAATGAAGGATATATAAATACACTACAGCCATTATAAAATATAGGTAAGTCTTGTTCTTCTACGAAATCTGTAAAAATTATATTAGAACTTATTTTAAGTTTGCGACTAAATTCATATAATTTTTCTCCTTCATCTTTTTTAGATCCTACTATAACTAGAGTATGTTTTTCAGGTAATTTGTTGTATATTTTTTCAAAGGCTTCTATTATTGATTTTACATTTTTTCTCGAACTAAAGCCTCCTAAATATAAAATAAAGGGTAACTCTATTCCATATTTCTTTTTAAGTACATTTTTGCAATATAACTTATTTAAAGGTTTATATTTAGAGTCAGCTGCTAAAGGAATCACTTCAATTTTATCTTTTTTCATAGGAAAAAATTTTGATATATCTTTTTTTGACCACTCAGATACAGTTATTATTTTATCAGATAGTTCGATTATTTTAGGCATTTCTTTTAAAAATTTATTTAAGTAACCTCTTCCAACAGTTTCTGGCATTATATAAGGAATTAAGTCATGTATAGTAACTACAATTTTGCAATTTATGTTCTCAGAGATACCTATACCGTTTTGTGGTATATGGTATACGTCGCATTTAGCGTTATTAAGATGATATGGAATATAAGTTTGTTCAAAAAATTTATTATGTTTTCTAGAGGTTAGTATAATATTAGTATTATGTTCTTTAAATTTAAGATAGTTTTCTCCCGACCAATATATATTGAATGAATCTTTATTGTTTTCTTTTATCATATTTGTTAATACTTTTTCAGTGTATGTTCCTATACCAGTGCCTTTGTACCAGTTTATACCTCTGGCATCTATGGAAATATTCATTTTTTTAACCACCTCATTTATATATGTCAAAATAAAGTATAGTTTTACTGTTATATATAATATTAATTCCACCTAAAAAATGTTCCAGTTATCACCAAAACATGATATTTTCATATAATACATATAGATTAATAAAATAATGGAGGCATTATTTTGAATAAATCTGAAATTATAAACATAGTAGAAAATAATTATGACATAAACATTGATTCTATAGAAAAAATAAAAAATTCATATAAGATAATTAGCAATTCTAATAAAGCATATGCTTTAAAAATAATAAAATATGAATTTAATCATTTTTTATTTATAATTAGTTGTATGAAACATTTACAATATAATAATTTTAGTAAAATACCTGAAATTATTCATAATAATAAAGGATTAGATTATATAGAAATAGGAAACTTTTATGGATATTTAACAGAATGGATAGAGGATTCAAGACAATGTAATTATAATAATCCAGTAGAAATTATGATGGCCTCTAACAAATTAGGTCAATTACATGAAAAAAGCAAAAATTTTTATATAACAGAAAAGATGAAACCTAGAGTAGGCTGGTTTAAATGGCCAAGTACATTCGAAACACGAAAAAATGAAATATTAGATTTTAAAAGAAGAATATTAAATAAGAAGAAAAAGAGTGAATTTGATAATTTTTATTTAAGTATATTAGAAGATGAAATTGAAAGAGCGGATAGAGCAATAAAAAACTTATGTAAAACAAATTATTTAAATGTAATGTCAAAACAAATTGAAGATAGATGTTTTTGTCATCATGATTATGCTAATCATAACATACTTATAGATAGTGAAAATCAAATGTATATAATCGATTTTGATTATTGTATTTTAGATACTAAACTACATGACTTAGCAAGTATACTTATTAGAGTTATGAAAAATGGTAAGTGGGATTTAAAATCTGCAGAACTTATTTTAAATTCTTATAGGAAAGAATCACATATAGATAAAGAATGTATACCTATAATGTCAGCTTTTATGGAATTTCCACAGGATTATTGGCAAGTAGGGATACAATATTATTGGGAAAATCAGCCATGGAGCGAAGAATTTTTTTATAGTAAGTTAAATAAGATTTATGAAGATAGAGAAGAAAGACAAGAATTTATAGAAGAATTTAGAACAATTAATATTTAAGGAGAGAAATAATATGTCTCATAATAAAAAATATTATGAAGAGATAAAAGAAGATATCAACGAATTAGATAAATATGAAAAAGAATTAAAGGAACTAAAAGAATCTGTTAAAAAATTAAAAGAAATAAAAAAGAAGAAGAAAAAAATAAATAAACTTAAAGAAGAGGAAAGAAAAGTTTTAAAAAAGATAAGAAAAAAATATAGATAGTAACTAAAGGAGGTGCAATATATGAAATGGATTCATTAAAAAAAATAACTGATATTTCTCATTATTTAGAAAGCAAAGATATAACTATAGTAGAAGAATTTAAAGATGATTGTAGAGATTTAAATAACTTATCAGAAGAAGCGGTAATAGAACAATTAAAAGCAATTAGTATTTTCCATAAAAATACATTAGGAAATAAAAGCTATATAAGAGGCGGAATAAAAAATAAAACAGGAAGTATAGTTGAAAAATATAAATTGGATTTAAAAAAAATAAATAAATATATTAAAATATTAAAGGGAAAAAAAGGCGGTAATACAGATTTTGAAAAGTTAATTTTAGAATATATGCCTAATTATATTAATAGAGCTGAGAAGATTATAGAAAATATATATAAGAATGGATATATAAACTTAGTGTGGAGGAGCATGGAAAGAAAAGAAATATGTTTAGGGAAACCTTATTTTAATAATATTAGATATAATAAAGAAATAGAAGTTATAGACATTAGTAAATGTAGTTATGATATGGTAGAAATTGATTGCATAGAATTCTTATATAAAGTGAACAAAAAAAATACATCTTTAAATATGGAAAAACTTTGCAATAGTTTTTGTGAATTTGAAAATTTAAATAATGAAAGTTATAAATTTATTTTATATATGCTATCTTATCCATACTCCCTAATAAAGTGTTGTATGAAATATATGAAAGAAAAAGATTTAAAAAAAGAAAAACACTATATGGATAGATTTAATAAGGCTATGAAATTTGAGTTTAATAGCTTTGTTTAAAGGAGTGATTAAATGGATAAGCTAAATAAAAATTATCTAAAAAAGTATAATTTATCTTTAGATTTATTTGATCAATATGATATTAAGGTAAAGGACATTTACCCTATTAGAAATGTTTATATTATAGATACAGACAAGGGTAAAAAAATTTTAAAAAAAGTTAACTATACAATAGAAGAATTAAAATTTATACAAGAAATAATAGATTATATAAAAATTAAATTTCAAAGAATAATGGAACTTGAAAAGAATTTACAAGGTGATATATATACTATATATAAGGGTGAAATGTATTGTTTAATGGAATTAATTGATGGACGAGAATGTCAATTTAGCAATCCTTTAGACTTAAAAATTTCTTCTATAGGTTTAGCTGAAATGCATAAGGCATCAAAGGGATTTACAACAAATTTTAATAAAAAAGTTTTAAATGGAAAAGTTATAGAAAAGTTTAAGATAAAAAAAGAAGAAATGAATTTTTTTAAAGAAATAGCAAACATTCATCAAAATAAAAATGAATTTGATAATTTATTTTTATCGCAAGTAGATTATTATATAGATGAGATAAGTAAAAGTATAAATATATTAGAAAATAGTTGTTATTATGATATATGTAAAGAAGATGATAAGATAGCTATTTGTCATCATGATTTAGCTTATCATAATATACTAATTAAAGAGAATAAAGCTTATTTTATAGATTTTGATTATGCTATTTTGGATTTAAAAGTTAATGATTTATGTAATTTTATAACGAAAGTTATAAAAAATTTTGCTTTTGATATCAATAAGGCAAATATTATATTAAGTAACTATTCTAACATATATAATATAACTCATGAGGAATTAGAGGTATTATATGGATTATTAAGTTTTCCATATGATTTTTATAATATATCTAAAAATTATTATACGAAGCGAAAGGACTGGAATGAAGAGGTATTTTTAAACAGATTAATAAAGAAATGTGGTTACAAAGAAGATAGGGAGGAGTTTTTAAATAAATTTAAAAATAATATATTGTAAAGAGGAAAAAAAAGAAATTAAATAGATATAAACACTATCAAAATTTTTTTCAGAATAAAATTTGATAGTGTTTTATTTAATGTCAAAAAGCATATTATTAAAATATTTTTTTGTTTTGTAAAGTATAATATAAATTCCATAGATAAAGATTATTGAAGGCTCCAGTTAAGTTATTCTGGAGCCTAATTAGAATTAAGTATTTTTTCATAAGCTAGTAATGTGTTTTTAGCGCAATTATCCCAAGTAAGTTGAGATGCTCTGTTTAGACCTCGTTTTATTAATATGTTTCTCATATTTTTGTTAGATAATGCAGTATACATAGCCTTACATATACTATCAGTATCATAAGGATTTATTAGCATAGCTGCGTCCTTTGTTATTTCAGGAATAGATGTTACATTTGATGTTATTACTGGAGTACCACAAGCCATGGCTTCTATAGGTGGTAATCCAAAACCTTCATAAAAAGATGGATATACAAATAATTCAGCACAATTATAAAAATAAGGTAAATCTTTGACAGATATAAAGCCAGGGAAAAAGACCTTATTTTCTAAATTTAATTTGCGAACTTCCCCTATATATTTTTCATATATTTTACCTTTCCTACCTACTATAACTAAAGAAATATCTTTTTTATATATGTTTGTAAGATTATAGAATGCATCAATTAATCCCAATATATTTTTTCGAGGACTAAATCCACCTACATATAAAATAAAATTCTTATTTATATTATATTTCATTTTTAATATGTTTTTACAAAACTCTTTGTTTAAAGGCATATATATATCTTCACTAGCTAAAGGTGTTACAAAGATTTTATCTTCAGGATAATTGAAAGATTTTATTATATCTTTTTTTGAGAAATCAGAAACTGTTATTATACCATCAGAAGAAGAAACTATTCTAGGTATTTCATCTGAAAATATTTTTAAATATCTATCACTTACAGTTTTCGGCATTCTATAGGGAATTACATCATGTAGTGTTATTATAAATTTACAATCTTTTTTGTTTTTAGGAAGACCTACTCCATTTTGAGGAACGTGGTAAATATCTATATTACTATTTTCTAATATAGCGGGTATATTTACTTCATTCCAAAAATTTTTTGGGGAATGATCATTTATACTTTTTATATTAAAATTATTATTTAATTTCAAGGGAGAATTTGAAAATTCAGGATTAAAAATTAAATAATCATTTTTTTTATCTACTTTGTTTAGAGAATTGATTAATTGGTAAGTATAAGTTCCTATTCCAGTACCCCTATACCAATAAGCAGGTCTCCCATCGATACCTATGCGCATAAAAATTTTCCTTTCTTAATTCATTATAATTCATTATATTAATTTAGATGGAAAAGTGTTAAATTACTTCTAAAACTATAATAATGCACATATAGTTTTAATAGAGGTGGTTAACTATGATGAGAGAATTTGAAATTGAAAGACAGTTTAATATTAAAATTGAAAAACTTAAACCTCATAGAGGAGTATATCATTTAAAAACTAATGAAGGAGATAGATGTTTAAAAAAAATTAATTATGGGGTACAAAAATTACTATTTGTTTCTGGTGCTAAAGAACATCTTGTAAAGAATGGATTTAAATATGTAGACAATTATTTTTTAAACCTAAATGGAGAGCCTTATGCACTTGTAAACGAAGATATATATACTTTGTCAGAATGGATAGAAGGGAGAGAATGTAATTTTAGAGACAAAGAGGATCTTATATTAGCATCTAGAGCATTAGCTTATCTTCATATAGCATCAAAAGGATATGAACCTCCAGAAAATAGTAAACTTAAAACAGATTTAGGAAGATGGCCAAACTTAATGAAAAAGAGAGTTAGATCTTTAGATAAAATGAGAGAAATGGCAAGAAAAAATAATAATAAAACAGATTTCGATTTAAATTATATAAAAAACATAGAATTTTATAAAGACTTAGGAAAAAGAGCAATGAAAGTATTAGAAGACTCTGCTTATATGGAAATATGTAAAAAAACTGAAGAAGAAAAAAGTTTTTGCCATCATGATTTTACTTATCATAATATAATAATAGATAAAGATAATAATATTAATGTTATAGATTTTGATTATTGTAAAAGAGAAATAAAAACTTATGATATTTCTAATTTTATGATAAAAGTCTTAAAAAGAGTGGATTGGAATATAGAATACGCAGAACTTATATTAAATTCTTATACAGCTATAAATCCATTAAAAGGAGAAGAATATAGAACCTTGTTTGCATTTTTATTATTCCCGCAAAGATTTTGGAGATTAAGTAATAGGTATTATTATAATGAAGTTACTTGGCCATCAAATACCTTTAATAAGAAGATGGAGGAATTGATTGCTGAACAAGATAAATATATTAATTTTATTGAAGAATTTAAAAAAATATATTCACAAAAGGAATAATGAATATATAAAGGCATATAAAGCTTAAATAGTTTTGTATGCCTTTAATTTTATTAACAAATTTATTATAAATATCATAGTATATAGAGTGATTGATTTATTAAGGTGGAGATAAATTATATGGAAATAGGAGATATAGTTGTAAGAAAATCTTATAAAAAGGATATAACATTTAAAATAATAGATATAAGACAAGAAGAAGGTAAAGAAATATATACTTTAAAGGGCGTAAATGTAAGAATAATAGCAGATTCTCCATACGAAGATTTAGAAGAAGTATCAGTAGCTACTATGACTAAAAAAGAAGAAGTTTTTACTAGTAAAGTAAATGAATCTATAAAAAAAATATTGGATGATAGAAAATTTAGAGGAGATGGTAAGGGAAAGCGGATAAACAAAAAAAGTAAAATAGAAAAAATGTATAGAACAAGTAAAAATATAAAAACAAAAGAATTATATTTTGGAAGACCAGGAAATATTCTCCATATAGATGGAGATTCAGAGTATCTAGATACATGTCTTAAAGTATACAAGCAATTACAGTTAGATGTAGTTGGAGAGAAAGTTTTAGAAAGGGAGCAACCTGATAAAGTGTTAAGTTTAGTTAAATTATATAAACCTGATATTGTAGTAATAACAGGACATGATGCTGTATTAAAAGAAATAGAAGATTATACGGATATAAATAATTATAGAAATTCTAAATATTTTGTTAAAACTGTAAATGTTTTAAGAGATTATGAAAGAAGTTATGATGATTTAATTATATTTGCTGGGGCATGTCAATCTTGTTATGAAGCTATATTAGATGCAGGTGCTAATTATGCTAGTTCACCAGGAAGGGTTTTAATACATTGTTTAGATCCAGTATTTTTGTGTGAAAAAATAGCTTACACAAACATAAGTAATATAGTATCCATAGAAGAGGCTTTAGAAAATACAATAACTGGTATAAAAGGAATTGGGGGATTACAGACCAGAGGGAAATATAGAGAGGGTTTTCCTAAATCAGAATATGTATGATTAATTAGTAAATTTTGAATATATATATAATTTAAAGGTAATATTAATAATAAGGAGAATTTTTTTAAAAAAATACAATATTTATATGAAAAATAATATTGACAAACATCATAATAAATTGGTAAAATATAAAGTTAATTTGACATTTTCTATATTTTAATGTATAATGTAAAATGTAGAAAGAGGGTGTTAAATATGGAAAGAAAAAATGTCATTGCTAACATAAAAAGGGACATAGAAAGCCATGTTGGTGAAAGGGTAACTTTAAAAGCAAATGGTGGCAGAAGAAAAACATTTGTTAATGAAGGAGTGTTAGAAGAAGCTTACCCAAGTATTTTTGTTATAAGATTAGAAGACGACACCCAAAGGAAAGTGACATATAGTTATTCAGATGTATTAACAAAGACAGTTCAATTAGATTTTGTATTATAAATGTATTGGTACTTAATAAGTACCAATTTTTTTTATTTATGCATAATTTCCTTAAAACTATTATATAAATTATTAGTAGGTTTTATGGGAGGGATAAATTAAATGGACTTGAATTTACTTAAAGAAAATATAGAATGTGAGCAATTACTTGGAGAAAATTTTGTTAATACCCCTGTAAAAGGGGAATATGTTATTCCAGATACTCATCCAGATGTTTATGAAGTACTTATGTTAGATGCAAAGCCTTATATAACAAGCAAAGACGTTATGCAAGATAAACTATATATAGAAGGATATATAGACTATAACATATTGTATCTTGCAAAAGAAGAGGATAAAGGAGTATTATATAACGCTAAATATAGCACTAAATTTTCGAATGATATGCAGATACCTGGTGCGGAAAAAGATATGTTATGTGAAGCAGAATGTTTTGTTGAAGATATGTATTGTAAAATAGTTAACGAAAGAAAAATCTCCATAGAGGGTATAGTTAAATTAAAAGGAGCAGCTTATAAAAAATATAATTTTGAAATAATAAAAGATTTAGATCAACTACAGGACATACAGATGCTTAGAAATCCAATTTCTATTGACAAAATAGCAGGAACAGCTACAGGAGAATTTTTAGTGAAAACTAATATAAAAATAGGAGCAGAAAAACCAGAAATAGGTAGTATATTAAAAACTAATTTAAATATTCACAAAAAGAAAATAACTGTATTAGATGATAAAGTAAATGTAGAAGCTTTTGCAAAAATAGAATTAGTATATAGGTCTAAAGATAGTAGAGAAGTTTGTTATGTAGTAGATGATATATTTATAGATAATGAAGTAGAATTAGAGGGAGTAAATTCCTTTATGGAAAGTTATACAGACTTTATTGTAGAGGGAATAAACACAGATCCTAAAGAAGATGATTTGGGAGAAGCTAGGATTATAGAAGTAGAGGCACTTGTTAAATCTAATACAAGGGTTATGTATAAAAAAGAGATAGAACTTATAGAGGATATGTATTCACCTAATATGATGCTAAACATGGATAAGAAAGATTACGAATTAAATGTTATGCAAGGTCATGCTAAAAATGAATGCATAGTTAAAGAAAATATAGAAATAACATCAGATATGCCAGGGATAAGAGAAATAATAATGGTAGAAGGAAAGACGTATATAACTGATAAAAAAATAGTAGAAGACAAGGTAGTTGTAGAGGGTATTTTAAATGCAGAAGTTATGTATAAAACTACAGATGATGAAAAATATATTTATACTTTAAAAGAAGATATACCATTTAGTTGTACTGTGGATATACCAGGAGCTAAAATAGATATGCAATGCATGACAAAAGTTGTATTAGAAGACATAGAAGCTAATATAGAAGCTAACACTGTAGCTATAAAAGCTTTAATAGAAGTGTATTCAAGAGTTAACTATACGTCACATAAAGAATTTTTAGTAAATGTAGAGCCAATTGAGGAAGAAATTCCTGAAAAGAAAGCTAGTATAACAATATATGTAGTACAACAAGGAGATACTCTTTGGAAAATAGCAAAAAGATATTATACTACAGTAGATAATTTAGTATTAATTAATGAAATTGATAATCCTGATGTTATAAAACCAGGACAAAAATTAATAATACCAGGTAAAGCTATTATATAATTAAATATAAATTAAATTTTTAATTTATGAAAGAAATAAATATTAAATTTATATATAAATAAAAAAACTCTTTATGACAATAATAAGTATTGTTATATAGGGTTTTTTTGTGTATAAAAATAGTTTATATGGAAAAAATAAAAGATATATATATAAGGAAGGGGTATGTATTTTGCAAAAAAAAATACAAGGTCACCTCATAATTATAGGAGGAGCTGAAGATAAAGAAAACGGTAAAGATATATTAAAAGAAGTATGTAAAAAAATAGATAAAGATAAAGATGAGTTATTAATAGCTACTGTAGCGTCCGAATTCCCAGAAGAATTAGGAGAAGAGTACACAAATATATTTAAAAATCTAGGAGTAAAAAATGTAAAAGTATTAAATATAGATAAAAGAAAAGATACACACTATGAAGGAAATATAAGCTTGATTAAAAATGCATCTCTTATATTCTTTACCGGGGGAGACCAGTTAAGAATAACAAGTTTATTAGGAGGAACACCACTTTACAGAGCCTTAGATAAAGCTTATAAAGAGGGATGTATTTTTGTTGGAACATCAGCAGGAGCGTCTGTTATGAGCGATACTATGATAGTTTCTGGTTTAAATGATGAATCACCAAGAAAATGCACATTAAAAATGGCACCAGGATTATCACTTATAAAAGGAGTAATGATAGATCAACATTTTGCTCAAAGAGGAAGAATAGGTAGGCTTTTAACAGGCATTGCAGAAAATCCTCAATGGCTAGGAATAGGTATAGATGAAGATACGGCTATTATGGTTAATCCAGAGGGAGAGTTTAAGGTGATTGGATCTGGGGCAGTATATATAATAGACGGCACAGGAATAAGTGGATCAAATGTTTCAGAACAATATCCAGACGAAATACTATCTATATTTGATGTTAAATTACATGTACTTAAAAATGGAGATAAGTTTGATTTAAATTATAGAAGGCCTATATAACAAAGCATATATCTTTTTGGAAAAGAGGAGGAAATTTTATAACATGAAAATAGAAAATATAAGAGTATTTGAAGGACGAAATATTTATTCTCATAAAAAATGTATAAGAATGGATGTAGATTTAGAAGGATATAGTAATATATCTAGTAAAGAAATAGATGGATTTAATGAAGCCCTTTTGGATTATGTTCCAGAACTAAAAGAGCATTGCTGTTGTATAGGCAGAAAAGGTGGTTTTGTAGAAAGACTTTATGAAGGAACTTATTTATCGCACATATGTGAACATGTGATAATAGCATTGCAAAATAGAATTGGTATAGATGTGAGTTATGGTAAGGCACGAGAAATAGAAAAAGAAAAGTATTATATAATTTATCAATATAAATATAAAAATACGGCTATTGAATGTGCAAAAATAGCTGTAGATTTAATTAACAATCTGATTAGTGGTAAAAAGTATAATATAAAAACTAAGATAAAAGATTTAAAATATTTACTGAAATCAGAAGAACTTGGACCTAGTACATATTCTATAATAGAGGAGGCTAAAAAGAGGAATATTCCTATTATTAAAATAGGTGAAGAAAGTATGTTTCAATTAGGATATGGTATAAAAGGTAAATTTATAGAAGCTACTATATGCAATAGTACTACTGCGGTATCTGTGGATATAGCTTGTGATAAACTATTATCTAAAAATATATTAATGGATCAGTGCATACCTGTCGCTGAAGGATATAAAGTAAATAATTATATTGATTTATTGTTTAAAGCAGAGAGAATAGGTTATCCAGTTGTTTTAAAACCACGTTTTGGAAATCAAGGGAAGGGTGTAGTAGTAAATATAAAAAATCAGAAAGAGTTAGTAAATGCATATAGAACAATAAATAAGAAATTTCAAAATATAATGATAGAAAAATATATTCATGGTAAAGATTATAGAGTTTGTGTTATAGGTGGAAAGGTAGTAGCTGTAGCACAAAGAATCCCACCATACATAATAGGAAATGGAAAAAACACTATTTATGAATTGATAAAGGAATTAAATAGAGATGAAAGAAGAGGAGATGGACATGAAAAGCCATTAACTAAAGTAAAAATAGATAAAGAACTTAAAAATAATATAAATAAAGAAGGATATACTTTAGGGGATATACTCCCTAAAGGACAAAAATTAGAATTAAGGCATAATGCTAATCTTTCCACAGGGGGTGTAGCTATAGATTGTACTGATTTAATATGCAACGAAACAAAAGAGATTTGTGAGAGGGTTGCTAAAGCTATAGGTATAGATATATGTGGAATAGATATATGTTGCAAAGATATAAGTAAGCCACTTAATGATAATGAAGGTATAATGGAAGTTAATGCAGCACCTGGTATAAGAATGCATCAATATCCTTATAAAGGGAAAAGTAGAAATGTAGCAAAAGCTATAGTTGATATGATGTTTAAAGAGGATAATGGAAATATTCCTATTATATCAATTACAGGAACCAATGGAAAAACTACGACTACCAGATTGATAGCTCATACTTTAAGTTTATCAGGCAAAAAAGTTGGAATGACAACTACTGGTGGTATATATATAAATAATAAATGTATAGATAAAGGGGATACTACAGGATATTACAGTGCTAAGACGGTATTAACTAATAAAGAGGTAGAAGTAGCTGTTTTAGAATTAGCTAGAGGAGGATTAATTAAGGCCGGTTTGCCTTATGATTTAGCAGATGTAGGTATAATAACTAATGTTACAGAAGACCATTTAGGATTAGGCGGTATAAATACCTTAGAAGATATGGCTTATGTTAAGGCATTAGTAGGAGAAGCTGTTAAAAAAGATGGATATGTAGTAATAAACGCTGATGATGAAGCTAGCATAAATATTATAGATAGGATGAGAAGTAGAATTATATTATTTACTAAAAATAAAAATAATCCCATTATATCCCAATATTTAAACCATGAAAATTTAGTATTATATTTAGATAATGATACTATATATTTGCAGAATTTAAATCAAAATAAAGCCATAATAAATGTTAATAAAGTACCTATAACTTTAGGAGGAAAATTAACTTACAATATAGAAAATGCAATGGCATCTATAGCAGCCTTAATAGCATTAGGATTAGATGTAAATACTATTAGACAAGGTTTGGAAAGTTTTAATAATGAAGAACAAAATCCAGGTAGGTTTAATGTATACGATGTTCATGGAACAAATGTAATATTAGATTATGGGCATAATATTGAGGGGTATAAAGCAGTTCTAGAAAGCGTAAAAAAGATGAATTATAAAAGAATAATAGGAGTTATAGGAGTACCAGGAGATAGAACTGACAGTAGTACGTTAAAAATAGGCAATATTTGTGGGAAAAACTTTGATTATATTTATATAAAAGAAGATAGAGATACAAGAGGAAGAAAAAATGGAGAAATAGCAGATTTACTTAAAAAAGGAGTTTTAGAAGCAGGGTTTAAAAATTCGAATATAAGTATAGTATTAGATGAGGAAGAAGCACTGAAAAAAGCCATAGATTTTTCACAACCAGGGGATTTAGTTATAATGTTCTTTGAAGAATTTGAACCTGCTGCAAATATTGTAAAAGAAAAAATAAAAAAAGGGAAATTAACAAATAATACAGCTTTAGCATAACAATAAAGCTACAATTTATGAATATCATGATTGTAGCTTTAATTTTTTTGAGGTATTATATATTTTATAATATAATTTTTGGAGGAATAAAATGTTATCAAAAGCTTATGCTAAAATAAATTTATCTTTAGATGTAATAGGAAAAAGAAAAGATGGATATCATCTTTTAAAGATGTTAATGCAAACTATAGATCTGTATGATTTAATAGAAATAAAAAAAATAAAAAAAAGTATAATATTAGAGTGTGATAGAGAGTACATACCTAAAGATAGGAGAAACCTAGCATATAAGGCAGCAGAACTATTTATAAATAGGTACAATATAGAGTCAGGAGTTAAAATAAACATAACTAAAAATATACCAGTAGCAGCAGGGTTAGCGGGGGGAAGTACAGATGCTGCTACAGTTTTAAAAATAATGAGAGATATGTTTAAACCCAATATAACTAATGAAGAATTAAAAGAGATAGCTTTGAACATAGGTGCAGATGTTCCATTTTGTATAGAAGGAGGAACAGCTCTTTGTGAAGGTATAGGTGAAAAGATAACTCCTATAAAAAATTTTAAAAATCAAATATTAGTATTAGTTAAACCTAATTTTGGAGTTTCTACTAAAGATGTATATAATAACTTGAAAATAGAAAAGATATATATTCATCCTAATACAACAAAATTAATAGGGTCTATAGAACAAAATGATTTGAAATCTGTATCTAAAAACATGAAAAATGTTTTAGAAAATGTTACATTAAGAAAATATAAGACATTAAGTTCCATAAAAAATAGTTTTATAGAATTAGGTGCATTAGGGAGCATGATGAGTGGTAGTGGACCAAGTGTATTTGGATTATTTGATGATATGTTAAAAGCACAAGTTTGCTATGATACTATGAAAGAACGATATAAAGAAGTATTTATAACAAGAACAATATAAAATTTTATTTAAATACCATAGAAATAATTTTAAAATTATATTTCTATGGTATTTTTATGTAAAAATTTAACTATTTATATAAGTAGTTAAATTTTTTATTTAAATGAATAAATTGAGGGTTTTGAGGAAAAAATACTTTAGAACTAATTTTTTATCTACAGGAGGATTTTATGGGAAAGATAATAGGCATATTTGATAATTATTTTTTAATTTTAGTCTTAATTGAAGGGTTTATTAGTATATTTATAGATGCTCCTTCTTTTAAAAAATCAAATATGATAAAAAGTTATAAACAATCTAGAGTAATTGCTATTTTTATTATAAGTATAAGTTTAGTATTATATATTTTACAAAAAATGATGTTTTAAATCTGATTTATTTCCTGAAATGTAGTGTTTTTTTAGATTAGTTCTAAAGGGAGTGTATATAATGAATGAAATAATTAATGATGAAATAGAAAAGAATATAGATAAAAATATAAAATATATAAAAGAACTACTAGAAGGTAGTTCCGATATGGTTTTCAGAGAGTTTTTAATAGGAAATGAAAAAGCTTTTATTATGTACATAGATGGTATGGCTGATAAAATTTTATTAAATGATTATGTATTAGAATCACTTATGTTAGATGCAGATAAATTAAATAGCATAGACAATGTCAAAAATAAAATTTTAACAGTAACTGATGTGTCAGAGCAAGAAGAATTAAGTAAAGCTATAAATTTAGTGTTATCAGGAGATACATTACTGTTAGTAGATGGTATTAATAAAGCTTATGTAATAGCTACAAGACTTTGGCCTGTTAGGGGTGTTAGTGAGCCACAGTCAGAAACAGCTATAAAGGGAAGCAGAGATGGATTTACTGAAACTATAAGATTTAATACTGCATTGATTAGAAGAAGAATAAAGGATACAAGACTCAAGATAAAATCTGAAAATTTAGGAGTAAGATCAAAGACAGATATAGCTATTATGTATATAGAAGATATTGTTAATAAGAATGTTTTAAATAATTTGTATGAAAAATTAGAAAAAATAAATATTGATGCAATATTAGGAAGTGGATATGTAGAACATTTTATAGAGGATAGTAAACTATCTATTTTTCCAACAACTAAAAGTACAGAGAGACCAGATGTTGTAGCTTCAGCATTATATGAAGGTAAGGTGGCTATTTTGGTTGATAATTCTCCTTTTGTAATTATAGTGCCTACTACTTTACCAAGTTTGTTTCAGTCCCCAGATGATTATTATCAAAGATGGATACATTCATCAATAATAAGAATAATAAGATTATTTTCTATAATTATTAGTACTATATTGCCTGCTATGTATGTAGCTGTAACTTCTTATCATAGTGCTATAATACCTACTAAGTTGGCTTATTTTATAGCTGCTTCTAGAGAAGGAGTTCCATTTCCAGCTTATATGGAAGCTATAATAATGGAAGTTAGCTTAGCCTTATTAATGGAATCTATAGTTAGATTGCCAAAGCCCATAGGAGCTACTATAGGTATTGTTGGAGGACTTATAATAGGTCAGGCAGCGGTATCAGCAGGTATAGTAAGTCCAATTATGATAATTATTGTTTCAATAACCACTATAACAAGTTTTACAGCTCCAAGTTATGATGTAAGTTCTTCATTTAGAATAATTCGATTCTTATTAATTATAGTAGCATCATTTTTAGGTTTATATGGTATAGTCTTAGGATTAATAGTAATGTTAATACATTTAGTGAAACTAAAAAGTTTTGGAATACCATATTTATCACCTGTGGTTAATCCAAGTATTAGTGACTTTAAAGATATGTATATAAGAGCACCGTTAAGGTTCTTTAAAAAGAGACCAGATTACATGAAAACTAGAGATAAAATAAGACAAAGATAAAATAGAGTTGGAGGAATTGATGGTGAGGGATGATAACTTTGTAACATCTTATAGTTTATTTGCTACTATTATAACTACTGTCATTGGTATAAGCGTATTTTCTTATGCTAGTGAGCTTTCTAATGCAGTTGGAAATGATGGATGGATAGTAGTATTGTTAAGTGCTTTAATTAGTTTTGCTTTAATATATATTATGTATCTAATAATAAAAATTAATAATTATAATGAATTCTATCAAATAGTAAATTATAATTTTGGAACAGTTCTAGGGAAGCTTATAGCATTAAGCTTTGTTGTATATAATATTGTATATATATCAAATGGGTTAAGATTTTTTGTAGAAGAAATGAAAGTATATCTATTAGAACAAACTCCTACGGAATTTTTAATAATTGTTAGTGTGCTTGTAACTGGTTATCTTATAAGAGGTGAAGTAGATACTTTAGTCAAATTTAATGAAGTAGCCTTTTGGGTTAGCTTTATTCCAGTCATATTTGTGTTAATGTTTGCATTTTATCAAGGGGATTTTACAAATTTGTTACCTGTATTACAAGCTAAGCCTGCAAATTATATAAACGCTATTTGGAGTACTATAAACAGATTTAAGGGAATAGAAATTATATTTTTATTATTACCCTTTATGAAAAAAAAGAATAAAACACCAAAAGTATTGGTTAGTAGTTTATTTTTTGTAGGTGTTTTTTATATTTTTATAGTAATTTTATCAATAACCATGTTTTCTACAGAGCAGGTAAAAATAATGCTTTGGCCAGGAATAACAATGATAAAATCCATAGAGATTCCAGGAACATTTGTTGAAAGATGGGAAGGAATAATTATGGCTATTTGGGTAATATTCTTTTTTACCACATTTGTTAACTCTTATTATTTTTCAGCAGATATATTAAAGGATGTATTAAATATAGAAGATGTAAAAATATCATCTTTAATTATAGTACCATTTATATATATTATTGCTTTATATCCTCAAAATGTAGCTGAAGTAATAGATTTAGAAAAAAACTTAATGCCTATAATGTTTATTATAAATATAGTTATTATTCCTATAGTTTTATATTTCATAAGCAAGTTTAGATTAAAAAGAAGAAGCAAAAAATATTAAAAATAAGTATAAGCATAAATATGTATTTAGGAGTTGTTATATTATGAAATCAAAAAAGTATTTAGTTATAATGCTTATATTATCAACTATATGTATGACAGGGTGTTGGGATAAGGTGGAAATAGATCAAAAAGCATTTGTTTCCATCCTTGGAGTGGATGCAGGAAAAGATATAGGAAAAGAAAAAGAGTTAGATAAGATAAATAGCAAAGCATCTTTTACAGGCAACAAATTTGATAAAATTAAGGTAACTTACGATTTCCCAGATATAAGTGAATTAGGACCTGAAAAGGGTGGTACAGCAAAAGAAAATTCTATGTCAGTAGATGCATATTCGATGCAAGATAGTATAGATAAAATTGTAAATAAAAGTAGTAGAAGTTTAGATTTTGGACATCTAAAACTTATAGTTTTAAATACAAGTATTTTAGATTATAGCAATACTTTTAAAGAAGTAATAGATTACCTACAAAGACAACCAGCTATAAATAGAAGAGTATATATGGTATTTTCAGAGGACAAAAGTGAAGAAATTTTAAAGTTTAAACCTAATATGGAAAAGAGCGTAGAAAACTATATAATAGGTATATTAGAAAGCAATAACAAAAATAATACAGCTTTCCCTCTTACTTTAAATAAATTTTTGGAAGAAACTAGTCAAAATAATACTGCATTAATACCTATTATAGGTATAGATAAGAAGAATAAAGATCTTAAAATATCAAAAGTTGCTGTGATAAAAAATAATAAAATAAAGGGATACATAAGTACAGAACAAGCAAATAATATACAGCTTATTAGTAAAGATTTTAAAGGAGGAACTAGAACTATAATAAGAGATGGTAGTCCTTTAGATTATTCTATAGAAAATAATGAAAGAAAAATTAAGTTGAAAGATAAAGAAAATTTATCATTTGATATAAAATTAAATTTAGAAGGTCAAATTAAAGGGTATAATATTGATAAACAAATATCTTCTAAAAGAGATATAAATAAAATAGAAGAAGATTTAAATAATGCTATAGCACAAGAAATAAATGAAGTTATAAGAATATCTCAAATTGAATATAATACAGATGTTTTTGATTTGGGTGAGTATATTTATAAATATCATCCGAAATTATGGAAAGAAATAAAGGGTAATTGGAATGAGATATATGAGAATATAGATATAAATGTTACAGTAGATACAAAAGTTAGAAGAATAGGAGCAATAAAATAATTTTTTAAAATGAATATAACTATAATATTTGGTAATAATAACTAATAAATGAGGTTAATAGGGGGAATATATATGAAAAAAATATTAGTTTTTATATTAAGTATTATAGTTATATTTTTTATAGGTTTTAGCTCTTTTAAGTTATTCAACAATAGTACAAGCGTTAATCAAAGGGATATTTCAAATAAAATAATAAGATTTCATGTGTTAGCTAATAGTGATAGCATAGAGGATCAAAGTTTAAAACTTAAAGTTAAGGATGAAATAATAAATTATATGATGCCTAAATTAGATAAAAGCAGTAGTATAGATGAATCAAGAAAAATACTAAAAGAAAATGATAAAGAAATAAAGAGAATAGCTGAAAATATTATAAATAAAAATGGATATAAATATTCAGTTAATACTTATTTAGGACAAGATCAATTTCCTATAAAAACTTATGGTAATATAACTTTACCTCAAGGAAAATATGAAGCTTATAAAATAGTTATAGGTAATGGTGAAGGGCAAAATTGGTGGTGTGTAATGTTTCCTCCATTATGTTTTGTTGATGTAACAAAAGGAGAAGTATCTACAAAAGAAACAGAAGAAAAAATGAAAAAAGTATTAAAAGAAGAGGAGTTAAAAAGTATTAAAAATTCAAAAAATTCTTATGAAATAAAGTTTAAAGTTGTAGAGAAAATTAATGAATTAAAAAAATAAATAAAACTCTGTATTTGAAAATAATACAGAGTAATTCTAAAATAAAAATTTTTCAGCTGTTTTTATAAAGTATTTTTCTATAGATTTAAATAAATTTTTATTTTTATTATTAATTATATGCTTAGAAGTGTAAACTTTATTTTTAACAGAATCGTTTTTTCTTATGTTTATTAAAAATTTTAATAAGTTATAAATATCATTGCCTGAATTTGGTTTAGCAAACTTACTACAATTTAAACTCATAGTTTTTAATTTAGATTTAGATTTTAATAAATCACTTATTATATCTTCAGTATTTTCTATATGGTTTATGTTTACAGCTAAATTATGTCTTAACAAAAATTCTGCATTTTTTTCTTCTTGCCCAGGGATAGGAGAAAAAATAGCCATTGGTATGTTTGAAATTAATGCTTCTGTAATAGTAAGACCACCAGGTTTAGTTAAAAGTAAGTCACAACATTGCATATATTTGTTTACTTTATTAGTAAATCCTATAATTCTAGTTGCTTTATTAGAAGTTTCTTTCAACTTATTTAGTTGATTATATAATTTCTTGTTGTTACCTGTTATTATAATAATTTGTATATCTTGTTTTATCTTTATTAATTCACTATAAAGATCAGATATTTTACCTATACCTAAACTTCCCCCCATTATTAGTAAAGTAGGGATATTAATATTCAACCCTAATTCTTTTAATGTCCTTTCTTTATCATATTTCTTTAAGAAACTTGGACTAACAGGTATACCAAAATCGAAAATTTTATTTTTAGGAACATTTCTAGCTACCATTTCATCAATCATGTCTGAATTAGATACTACATAAGCATCTGTGTATTCTTGAATCCAAAAACTATGGGGAGCATAATCAGTAAGTATAGTTAAAGAAGGTATACTTAGTTTCCCTTTGTTTTTCATGATAGATATCATTTCAGCTGGAAAAGGATGAGTGCATATTATAACATCTGGATTAAATTCGTCTATTAAAGGAGAAAGCTTGTAAGTCATGATTTTATTAAAATTAGAACTTATGACTGTAGCTAAACCTTCATCATCCTCTGAGTGATCATATAGCTTTCCAAATAACGAAGGAGTTACCTTTAGCGTTTTTAAATAACTACCTATAATAACTTTGTCTATTAAAGGGTTTATGTATTTTAATGTATCTATTACAGTAATTTCAGCTTCATTATTATTTAATTTTATATAAGATTGTAATGCTTCTGCGGCATGGCTATGGCCTCCTCCAGCAGAAACAGATAATATTAAAATTTTCATTTAGTCACCCTCTAATTTATTATGTAATAAATAAAATATGATTATAGCAATAAAGTGTAAAATATGAATTATACATTAACATTATATAGGATAAATATATAATTATAAATGTATTTAAATAAGTTTTAAGGATTTTTTAATGTGAAAATATAAAATGTTAAGAACTACATTAAATCTAGTATATATTATAAATATAAAATAAATACTTAAATGTTTTATAAAATTTATATTGTATAGTCTATAATAACATATAATTTAAAATATGAAACTTATAAATTATTACATATCTTTAAATAAATTTTACTAATTAATGAATAACCATAATTATAAATACAGATAATAAGGTAAGAAATGTTGGGAGGTTAGGATATATGAAAAAAGGTACTAGAAGAATATTATATACTTTAGTGGTAACATTGATAGTCGTTTTTTCAAGTACATTTGCTATTTTAATGACATTAGAGAGAAATGACTATAGAAATTATCTTCAAGGCGAGTATAGTAAAAATTTACATGAATTAATAACTTCTGTACAGAATATAAGAGTTAATTTATCTAAAGCACCTATTATAGGATCTAGAGAGCAAGAAATAATTACTTTTGAAGAAATATTTAAATACTCATCTGTAGCCACTGATAAGTTACATTCATTACCTATAGATCAAAATACAATAAATAATACTAGCAAATTTTTAACCCAGGTAGGAGATTTTTCTAATAGTTTAGCAAAATCAATAGTTAAGGACAATAATTTATCACAATCTGATTATGATAATATTGAAAAATTAAAAAAAGAATCACTTGAATTGGAAAATCAATTAAATAATGTTGTTACAGATATTAATGAGGGGAGAGTTAGATGGGGAGATATAAGAAAAAAAGTGGGTGGAGTATTAGCTAAAGAAGATCCAAACTCAATTAAAGGTCAATTTAATAATATACAAAAGCAAGTAATGCAGTATCCTTCATTGATTTATGATGGACCTTTTTCAGATAATGTTTTAGAAATAACTCCTAGAATAAATAGTCAAAAAAAGATTACTGAGAAGGAAGCGAAAAAAATAGCACAAAATATAATAGGAAGCGATAGAATAGAATCAATTAAATTAGATAAAAATCAAGGGAAAACAACTATATCAACTTATAGATTTATAGCTAATATAAAAGATAAGGATAATAAGAAAGATAATATTATATGTGAAATTAGTAAGAATGGAGGAAAACTAGTATATCTAATAGATTCTAGAAGTGTGGGTCAACCTAAAATAGATACTAAAAAAGCTATAAATATAGGAAATGAGTATCTTAAAAAACTTCAAGTTTCTAATATGATACCTACATATACTTTAAATTATGATAATGTAGCTGTAATAAATTATGTATATAAGGAAGACGATGTTATAATTTACCCAGACCAAATAAAATTAAAAATAGCTCTAGACAAAGGAGAAGTAATAGGAGCAGAATTAGAAAAATATTTAGTATCTCATCATGATAGAAATATTAATAAGAATGTAAAAATTACTAAAGAAGAAGCGCAAAAAAGAGTAGGTAAAAATTTGAATATTACTAATGTTAGGTTAAGCATTATACCAACAGAGGTTAATACAGAAGTCTTATGCTATGAATTTTCCGGAACTTATAAGAATGATAAATTTAAAATATTTATAAATGCCAATACGGGATATGAAGAAAGGATATTACAAATATTAGATACCCCAAATGGCAAACTAACAATATGATATAATACAAATAAAGAGTGAATAGTTAGTGTATTCACTCTTTATTTGTATTATAATAATTATTATTGAAATTAAGTAATGAAAAAGAAGGGTGATTTTAATGACAAGAGCTTTAGCTATGATATCAGGTGGATTAGATAGTATATTAGCTGCTAAACTTATAAAAGATCAAGGAATAGATGTAATAGGAATATGTTTTAGATCTTATTTTTTTAATGAAAAAAATGCAGAGAAAATGACTAAACAAATAGGAATACCTTTAGAAGTAGTAGATTTTTCAAAAGAACATTTAGATATGGTCAAAAACCCTAAACATGGATATGGTAAAAATATGAATCCATGTATTGATTGCCATTCCATGATGATGAAATACTCAGGTGAGCTTTTAAAAAAATTTAATGCAGATTTTATAATAACAGGTGAGGTATTAAACCAAAGACCTATGTCACAGAATAAATCAGCATTAAATGTAGTAAAAAAAGAATCAGGATATGAAGAAAAGATATTAAGACCATTATGTGCTAAGATTTTACCACCTACGGAAATGGAGTTGAAAAACCTTGTAGATAGAGAAAAACTTTTAAATATCTCTGGAAGAAGTAGAAAGGTACAAATGGAATTAGCCAAAAAATGGGGTATAAAGGAATATCCTTCACCAGCAGGTGGCTGTAAACTTACAGAACCTAATTATGCAAAAAGATTAAAGGATCTGCTAAAATATAGAGAGGACCCTGAGGAAAGAGAACTTGAACTATTAAAATATGGAAGACATTTTAGGATATCAGAAAATTGCAAAATAATATCTACTAGAACTAAAGATGAAGGGGATATTATTAAAAATTACTTAAATTCAAAAGACTATATGTTTTTAGCTTGTGATTATAATGGTTCTGTTGTAGTAATAATAGGAGAACCTAGTGAAATTGATATAAAATTAGCAGCTGAAATAACAGGACGATATAGCAAGGGAAAAGATGAGAAGAATATAAAAGTTAAATATGGCAAAGTAAATACTAATTTAAATGATATAATAGAAGTTAAACCAGCTTCTGATGATTATTTAAAAAATTTCATTATATAAATATAGGGAAAAGGAATGGAAGCTATGAAAAAGAAAGCGCTTATTCATGTGTTAAGCTCTGTACCAGATGCAAAAGAAAAAGATGATTCAATTGAGGTAGTGACACCGGGGAAATTTTATAAAAAGGATAAGAATTATTATGCTGTTTATGAGGAAACTGAAATATCTGGAATGGAGGGTACTACTACTACTCTTAAAATAGGAGAAGAAAAATTTTCATTAATAAGAATGGGAACTACTAGTACAAAAATGGATTTTGCAATAAATAAAAAAAATATATCCATGTATAGTACTCCTTATGGTACTTTAGAGATAAACATAAATACTAAAAAATTGGACATAAATGTAGATGATAATGGAGGATATATATATATTGATTATATTATGAGTGTAGCAGGTCAGAAACCTCAAAACACAATATTAAATATAAATATAGAACCTGAAAAAGAATAAATAATATATATTTACAAAATCAATATTGACCCTCTTAAGAAGGTAGTTTAAATATAAAATCTTTTCTTAAGAGGGTTAATATTGTTTAAAAATAAATTATATGGACAAAATTATAATAAAAACCGTAAGAGGTGTTATTATGAATTATTTTTCAAATTCAAAATATGAAAATATAATAAAGTTATTATGTAAATATAAAGGTTTATCTGAATATGAAATTATAAATATAATGAAAGATAATGAATGTAAATATTTACTATTTTTATTGTTAAGAAAATATAATTGTATACAAATGGAAAATTTGAAAAAAGACTTTAATATTAATGATTATGAAGGAATATGTAATAATATAGAAGAAGCAGAAAAGAAATTATTGTTAAACAAAAAGATAAGGGATATGTTTTTTGAGGCAGGAGAAATTTTAGATAATATAAAATAAATTAATTAACGAAGAAAATATAGCACAACATAGAAATTTGTGTTATTATATATAGGTATATTTTTTGGATGCATAAAAATTTACATAAAATCGCGATTTTAAATGTTAAAGGTAAGGATTATTATATATTAAAAATTTAATAATGTCAATGATTTTATGTGAATTTTAGTGCGCAATAATACAAACTTAAACTTTGGAGGTGAAAACTGCCTTATTATAATTAAGGCAGGAGAGTATGAGCACTAAATATATATTTGTAACAGGTGGTGTTGTTTCTTCATTAGGAAAAGGAATAACAGCAGCATCTTTAGGAAGACTTTTGAAAAATAGAGGACTTAAAGTTTCTATACAAAAATTTGATCCGTATATAAATATAGATCCAGGAACAATGAGCCCATATCAACATGGAGAAGTATTTGTAACAGAAGATGGTGCGGAAACAGATTTAGATTTAGGGCATTATGAGAGGTTTATAGATGAAAATTTAAATCAAAATAGTAATGTAACTACAGGAAAGATTTATTGGTCTGTTATATCTAAAGAAAGAAAAGGTGATTACTTAGGGGCTACAGTTCAGGTTATACCACATATAACCACAGAAATAAAATCTAGAGTGTATAGAGTAGCTAAAGAAAAAGAAGTAGATGTAGTTATAACTGAAATAGGTGGAACTATAGGAGATATAGAATCTCTTCCATTTTTAGAGTCTATAAGACAAATAAAATATGAAGTTGGAAGAGAAAATGTATGTTTTATTCATGTAACTTTACTTCCGTTTTTAGGAAAGGCTGGTGAACTAAAGACAAAGCCTACACAACATTCAGTTAAAGAACTTAGAGGAATAGGCATACAACCAGATATAATAGTTTGTAGATCAGAAAAGAAAATACCAGAAGAGTTAAAAGAAAAAATAGGATTGTTTTGCAATGTAGATAAAGAAGATGTTATACAAAATTTAGACGCAGAAAATCTTTATGAAATACCATTAATGTTACATAAAGAAAATCTAGATACTTTAGTTTGCAAAAAATTAGGTTTGAATTGTAATAAAATAGATAATACAGAGTGGATATCAATGGTTCATAAAGCCAAGAATCTTTCCAAGAGTACTACTATAGCTTTAGTAGGAAAATACGTAGAATTACATGATGCATATATATCAATAGTAGAAGCTTTAAATCATGGAGGCTATGCTAATGATACTAAGATAAATATAAAATGGATAAATTCAGAAGATGTAAATGAAAATAATGTTAAAGATTATTTAAAAGATATAAATGGTATATTAGTACCAGGTGGATTTGGTGATAGAGGTGTAGAAGGAAAGATATTGGCTGCTAAATGGGCAAGAGAAAATAAAATACCTTTTTTAGGTATATGTCTTGGGATGCAATGCGCTGTAATAGAATTTGCAAGAAATGTATTAAATTATGAGGGTGCTCATAGTGCAGAGATAGATCCAAATACAAAATATCCAGTAATAGATTTAATGCCAGAACAAAAGGATGTTGACAATATGGGCGGTACTATGAGATTAGGCGCTTATCCTTGTAAGTTACTTAAGGGTACAAATGCAGAAAAGGCTTATGGGCAAGAAGTTGTATATGAAAGACATAGGCATAGATATGAATTTAATAATGAATATAGAGGCAAATTAACAGAAGCAGGTTTAATATTATCAGGTACAAGTCCAGATGATAGATTAGTAGAAATTGTAGAGATAAATAATCATCCTTGGTATGTAGCTGTTCAATTTCATCCAGAATTAAAGTCAAGACCTAACAAACCACATCCATTATTTAAAGATTTTGTAAAAGCAACTTTGGATAAAAATTAAATTTTAAAAGTAAATAAAAATATATAAATAAAAAGAATAATGAAATGGACTGTCAAGCTAAGAACAAACATTATAATATATTGTGTTAACTTTAAATTTTTAAAACAATATATTGTATATAAGTTTTTATAAGACAGTCCCATTTTTTATTTATATGCAAAATTAAACTTTAAAAATTAATATTATAACAAGAATATTTGAAGGATTTAATACATATTTATAGAAATATAATTAACAAGAGAAATGAAAAAGTTAATGAAAAATATATAAGTTTGTTATGAATTGTAAAATTATGAAGGGAGAGATGGAGTCCTATGATAATACAAACAGAATTAGGTATAGCGGTTAAAAATATTTTTGGCAAATATGAAATAGTAGATTTTTCTTTATTTAATACCTCTAAAATAAATGAATATGGATTAGGACTCATAGTTAATAAAAATAATAAAGGTAATATTACAGTCAATAGCAAATGCCATATATGCAATAATATTCATAAATACAATTATAGTATAGATGACTTTTTAAAAAGAGAAATAATTGTAGGCGGATGTGAAATATTAGGTGTTCCATTATTCTATATAGGTAACAAATGTATAATAGAGGAAAGAGTGTATAAACAAAATAAGATTTTTGATAAAATATATATGATGATTTAGAGTAACTTTAAAAAGTTACTCTTTATTTTTATTTGTATATGGATTAAAATACATAAATAGGGTATAATCTATTTTGAAAGATTTTCTAAAATTTAACTGCTCTTTTAACCTAAGTCTTGATATTTTCCTGTTATTTAATATATATAATTTAATAGAGAGAGGGGATTCTTTTGATAAATAAGGATTATGAAAGTATGACCGTTAAAGAATTACGAGAAATAGCTAAGAAGCTTAATATAAAAAATATTTCTAAGTTCAAAAAAAATGAATTAATAGAAGAGATAAAAACTTGTAAGTCAGCTGCTATAGAGAAGGATGGAAAAATTTTAGTTGAAAAAATATCGCCTAAGATTACAAAAAATGAAAACAATATACATAGCAATACAGTAAATAGTGCAAATGAAGAAAAAAATAGTACTATTACAAAAAATAATGAAGAAAATAAAGCTGAAAGATTAAAAGAGATGATAAATGAATCTCAAAGAGCTAAAGGTGTTTTGGAGATTATAGAAAATAATAATTATGGATTTTTAAGAGGTCAAAATTATTTGTCAGGGCCAGAAGATATATATGTATCTCCATCACAAATAAGAAGGTTTAATTTAAGAACAGGTGATGAAGTTGAAGGAAAGGTTAGAATACCAAAGGATGGAGAGAAATTTAAAGCTCTAATATATGTGGAAAAAATAAATGGAGAAAATCCTGAAAAAGCTGTGGGAAGAAAACCTTTTGAAAGCTTAGTACCTATATATCCTAATGAAAGAATTAAACTTGAAACAAATTCACAAGATTTATCTACACGATTAATGGATATAATATCACCTATAGGTAAAGGACAAAGAGGAATGATAGTAGCCCCTCCTAAAGCAGGTAAAACTACTCTTCTAAAAAAGATAGCGCAAAGCATTTCACAAAATAATCCATTATGTAAACTTATAGTACTTTTAATTGATGAGAGACCAGAAGAAGTAACAGATATGCAAAGATCTATCAAGGGAGAAGTAATATATTCAACTTTTGATGAAGAGCCAGAACATCATACAAAAGTTACTTATATGGTTTTGGAAAGAGCTAAAAGAATGGTAGAGCAAGGACAGGATGTTGTTATATTATTAGATAGTATAACAAGATTGTCTAGAGCATACAATTTAACTATTACTCCAACAGGTAGAACGCTATCAGGTGGATTAGATCCTGGTGCCTTAGTAATGCCAAAGAAATTTTTTGGTGCTGCTAGGAATATTGAAAATGGTGGAAGTTTAACTATATTAGCTACAGCTTTAACCGAAACAGGAAGTAGAATGGACGACATGATATTTGAAGAATTTAAGGGAACTGGTAATATGGAAGTACACCTTAATAGAAAACTTCAAGAAAGAAGAATATTCCCTGCTTTAGATATTTATAAATCAGGTACAAGAAGGGATGATTTATTATTTACAGATCCTTTAGAAAAAGAGACTGCATTTAATATAAGAAAGCTTCTTTATGAAGAAAACAATGTGGAAAATGTAACAGAACAAATTTTAAGTGTATTGTCTAAAACTAAAACTAATGAGGAATTTATAAATATGATAAGCAAAATGGATATGAATAAAAAATATTAATAAATAGAAACATATAAAACCTAATCTTAAAGATTAGGTTTTATATTATTTAACGTCTTCGTTAGATAAATTGAATTTTTTCATGAATTTATCAACTCTTCCACCAGCATCAACAATTTTTTGTTTTCCAGTAAAGAATGGATGACATTTTGAACAAATTTCTACCTTTAATTCTTTATTAGTTGATCCAGTTGTAAAAGTATTACCGCATGCACATTTAACTACAACGTCATGATTATATTCTGGATGTATTCCTTCTCTCATTTATTTTCACCTCTTTCGAATTGGTATCATCACTATTTTAACTACATTATTATAACATAGGCATTTAAATGAAGTCAACAAATTACGGATATTGCATAAATTACTTAAAAATACTAATAAAATAAAAAATAAAGTCATAAAATAAAAGCTACTACAACCTTTAAATAATCAAATAAACGTTTAATTTTATAATTATATGTAAATTTTACTTGTAATAAATTCTTTATTATAATAATTACTTTTGATAAAATATATTTGTTTATTAAAATGGAGGTGTTTATATGTATGGTCCCAAGGATCATGGGTGGATCGAAGTAGTAGCAGGCCCTATGTATAGTGGAAAAACAGAAGAGTTAATAAGACGTATAAGAAGAGCGGAAATTGCAAAACAAAAAGTTCAAGTTTTTAAACCAGAGATAGATAACAGATATAGCAAATATGATGTTGTGTCTCATGCAGGAGATAAAATTCAGTCAATACCGGTTAAAAGTAGCAAAGAAATATTAGAAAAACTCTCAGATGATACGGATGTAATAGGCATAGATGAAGCACAATTTTTTGACGATTCTTTAGTTGAAATAGTAAGTAAAATAGCTAATAATAATAGAAGAGTTATTTGTGCAGGACTAGATATGGATTTCAAAGGAGAACCTTTTGGTCCAATGCCTAAACTTATGGCTATAGCAGAATTTGTAGATAAAATACAAGCTGTATGTATGGTTTGTAATAATCCAGCTACGAGAACTCAAAGGCTTATAGATGGAAGGCCAGCAAAGAAGTCTGATCCAGTAGTATTGATAGGCGCACAGGAGTCTTATGAAGCTAGATGCAGGAAGTGTCATTGCGTTCCGAGATAAATAATGAGGTGATTAAATGGGGAAAAGTACTAATGTTGGAGGACAAGCTGTTTTAGAAGGGGTAATGATGAGAGGAAAAAATGGTATAGCTACAGCTGTGAGAAAAACAAATGGGGAAATAGTTGTAAATAAAGAAGATTATAATCCTTATAACAAAAAAAATTTTTTCTTTTCTATGCCCATAATAAGAGGATTTGTATCTCTTATTGAGTCTTTATTTATAGGCATAAAAACTTTAAATTATTCTGCATCTTTTTTTGAAGATGAAGTTGAGGAATCTAAATTTGATAAATGGTTTAACAGAGTTTTTAAAGATAAAGCAGATAGTATTTTAATTGGAATAACATTACTTATTTCTTTTATTATATCTGCAGTAGTATTTTTTATTTTTCCTACCTTCGTAGCTAATTTTTTTAAAAAAATATATATACAAAGTGCCCTATTATTAAATATAATAGAAGGAATAATAAGAATAACTATATTTTTATTATATATTTTATTAATTAGCAATATGGAAGATATAAAAAGAGTATTTCAGTATCATGGAGCAGAGCATAAGGCTATATTTTGCTATGAAAATGATATAGATTTAATACCTGAAAATGCTATGAAATTTGCAAGATTTCACCCAAGATGTGGAACTAATTTTTTGTTTTTAGTAATGATTGTAAGTATCCTTTTATTTTCACTTACAGGATGGAATAATATATGGCAAAGAATTTTATATAGAATAACATTACTGCCTGTAGTTTCAGGAATAACCTATGAAATTATAAAATGGTTAGGTAAAAGTAATCATAAATTTGCAAAAATTATAGCATATCCAGGAATTATGTTACAAAAACTAACAACTAAAGAGCCTGATTTACAGCAATTAGAAGTGGCTATAATGGCTTTAAAAGCTGCAGAGGGAATTAAAAATTCAATGGAGTGATGTTAATTTGTTATTAAAAGATTTGCTGGTAGAAGGATATAGTATTTTAAAAAAAGCATCTATAGATAGTTATCAAATAGATACTCAACTTTTATTAGGTAAAATATTAAATAAGGATAGATTATTTATTTTAACTAATCCTGATTATCACATAGAAGAAGAAGAGATAAAAAAATATTTTGAATTAATAGATCTTAGAAAAAATAAAATGCCTATAAAATATATATTAGGTACAGTTGAATTTATGGGATTAGATTTTAATATAAAAGAAGGTGTATTAATACCGAGAGCAGATACAGAAATATTAGTAGAAACTGTTTTAGAAGAAATAAAAAATAACAACTATAAAAAAGTTTGTGATGTTTGTTGTGGTAGTGGTATTATAGGGATTACTATAGGGCATGCTTTAAATAATACAGAAGTAATTTGTTATGATGTAGAAGATATTCCATATAGTGTTACTAGGAAAAATATACTTAAATATAATCTTCAAGATAGGGTGGAAGTTATAAAAAGTGATTTGCTTACAGAAGCAATAAAAGAAAAAAGAAAGTTTGATATTATAGTATCTAATCCTCCATATATAAGAGAGGATGTTATTGAAACTCTTATGGATGATGTTAAAAAATATGAGCCATTTGAAGCTTTGTGTGGTGGAAGTGATGGTTTGTTTTTTTATAAGGGGATAATAAAACAAAGTTTACAAGTGTTAAATAATGGGGGAACCATAGCTTTAGAAATAGGTCATGATCAAAAAATAGAGGTTTCTCACATTTTGTATGAATATGGATTTAAGGATATATTGTGTATAAAAGATTTAGCTGGAAATGACAGAGTTATAAGAGCTAGAAGGTGTTAAAAATTAGAGGTTGGTTGTAAATACTTTATAAAGTATGATATAATATAAAATTGTGAAAATATATATACGGAGTGAGAAATAATGTTAGAAAGACTTAATTTTATAGAAAATAAATATGAAGAACTATCAAACAAAATCAGTGACCCTTCAATTATGGCAAATCAAAAAGAATGGCAAAAACTTTGTAAAGAACATGCAGATTTGGAAATTATAGTGAGTACATATAGACAGTATAAAAAGGCACAAGAGGATTTAGAGGCAGATAAAGAAATGCTAAAAGAAGAATCAGACAAAGAATTAAGAGAAATGGCACAGGAAGAAATAAAAGAGTTAACTTTAAAATTAGAAGATTTGGAAAGAGAATTAACCATATTATTATTACCAAAGGATCCTAATGATGATAAAGATGTATTCATAGAAATAAGAGCAGGTGCAGGTGGAGATGAAGCGGCTTTATTTGCTGCTAATTTATTAAGAATGTATACAAGATATGCAGAAAGAAAGAACTGGAAAGTAGAAACTATAAGTTTAAATGCTACAGATATAGGGGGATTTAAAGAAGTTACTGTAGCTATTAAAGGAAAGGGTGCTTATAGTAGGTTAAAATATGAAAGTGGAGTTCACAGAGTTCAAAGAGTTCCAGATACAGAATCAAGTGGTAGAATTCACACTTCAACAGCTACTGTAGCAGTACTTCCAGAAGTAGATGATGTAGATATAAATATAAATGCTAATGATTTAAGAATTGACGTTTATAGAGCATCAGGTCACGGTGGACAATGCGTAAACACTACTGACTCAGCTGTAAGAATTACACATTTACCAACAGGACTTGTAGTTACATGCCAAGATGAAAAGTCACAATTAAAAAATAAAGAAAAAGCAATGAAGGTTTTAAAAGCTAGATTGTTTGAAGCTGCAGAAGCTGAAAGAGCAGCATCTATAGCAGAAGATAGAAAAAATCAAGTTGGTACTGGTGATAGAAGTGAAAGAATAAGAACTTACAATTATCCTCAAGGAAGAATTACAGACCATAGAATAGGATTGACTTTATATAAATTAGAAACTTTCTTAGATGGAGATATAGATGAAGTTATAGAAGCTTTGGTTACAGAAGATCAAGCAGAAAAAATGAAAGATTTAGGTAAAGTAAACTAATATTAATTAAGGAAAGAAGAGGTAAGTATGGATTTAAACAAAGGCCTTAGAAATCAAAAGAGATCTTATAAAAGATTTGTTATGATTATGAGCTTTATTTTTATCCTATTGCCTCTAATTTTGTATTTATATAATAAAATTAATAATATTTTTTACATTAGTTACTTAATTGTAATTGAAGTTTTGATTATAATTGCTATCATAATTAGAACTGATAGAGAAAAATTGGAATTTAAATATTCAAACAATAGATTGAGAATTGTATTGGGGATATTAAATAAAAAGTTAAATATAGTTTGTGATAAAGTAGCTTTAGTACATATAGAAAAATTTAATAATATATATGATGTAGAAGATTTTAGTATAATAATATTAACTACATCGAAATTTAGAAATAAAAGAATAATAAAAGTTAATGAGAAGTTTCTTAAGTTGCATAATTATGCTGCAAAATTCTATTATAAACTAAAAAAAATTAGTCCTGAAAAAGATTTTTATTATACAATAATAAAAAGAGGCGGATTTAAGAAATATTATTTATTAGATGCACTTTATAGAACTTGTGTATATGCACATTTTACAGAAGAATGTATAGAAAAAATAAAAGAGCTTAGAAAAGAAATAGAGATAGATTAGAATATTTAATAAATTGCAATAATAAATATCATATGTAAACAATAAATAAGGTGATTTTTTGAGTGAGTTTTTATTTATTATTGTAATTGGAACCATTGTATCTTTAACAGGAACAATGATAGGAGCTGCAATAGGGGTATCTTTAAAGAATCCCTCTGAAAGACTTCTTTCAAAATTAATGAGCTTTTCAGCAGGGCTTATGATATCTATAGTAATTTTTGATTTAATACCAGAAGCTTTGAATACATGGGATTACTTTGGAGTTGTAATTTTTTTATTACTAGGAATACTAATTGTATATTTTATTGATAAGAATACAAATAGTATAGATATAAATATGCATAAAAAGATAGCTTTTATGACTGCTTTAGGTCTTATATTGCATAATTTACCTGAAGGTATTTTGATGGGGGTTGGATTTCAAGCTGGAAGTAGATTAGGACTTAAGATGGCAATTGTTATATCTATACATGATATACCAGAAGGTATAGCAGTGGCTACTCCTTTGATAGCATCTAAAGAAAAAAAGAGCAAAACCTTATTTTATGTTTTTCTTACTGCACTTCCAACATTGTTTGGTGTATTTTTAGGGTTTTATATTGCAAATATATCTAATAATTTTTTAAGTATGCTTTTATCACTTGCTTCAGGAATAATGATTTATGTTGTATGTGCTGAAATGGTACCAGAATCAAGAAATCTTGGTAATAAGATTACCTCATACTTTTATATGATAGTAGGTATTATAGCTGGGTTAGTTATAATAAAACTGCTATAAAACTTAGGATGGTGTTTATTATGGAAACAAAAGTTGTGAGATTAGATGAAAACAATATAGATGAGTATATTATAAGTGAAGCGGGAAATATATTAAGACAAGGTGGGCTTGTAGTATTTCCTACAGAAACCGTATATGGATTAGGGGCGAATGCTTTAGATAAGAATGCAGTAAAAAAAATATTTGAAGCAAAAGGTAGACCACAAGACAATCCTTTAATAGTTCATATTTCAAAAGTAAATGATATATATAATTTAGTTGAAGAAATATCACCTATAGCTAAAAAAATAATGGATAAATTTTGGCCAGGACCTATAACTATAATATTAAAGAAAAAAGATATAATACCACATGAAACCAGCGCAGGATTAGATTCTATAGGAATTAGAATGCCTTCTAATAAAATAGCAATGGAAATTATTTCAATGGCGGGTGTGCCTATAGCTGCACCTTCTGCAAATTTATCAGGTAAGCCTAGTCCAACAGATGTAGAAACTTGTATAAATGATTTATATGGTAAAGTAGATGTAATATTAGGTGGAGATAGTTCTGAAGTAGGAGTTGAATCTACTGTAATAGATTGTACAATTAATCCACCTTGTATTTTAAGACCGGGTGGTATAACGTTAGAAATGTTACAAGATATAGATCCTAATATATATATAGACCCTGCTATAATGAAAAAACCAGAAAAAAATTTAAGACCAAAAGCTCCAGGTATGAAATATAGACATTATGCACCAAAAGCTCCATTGAAAATAATTAAGGGAGATTTAAATAAAACTATTGAAAAAATTAATCAAATGGTGCAAAATTATATAGATGAAAAAAAGAAAGTAGGAATTATAGCTACAGATGAAACTATAGACAATTATAAAAACGGAGAAGTAATTTCTATAGGAAGTAGAAATGATTTAAGTAGTGTTGCTCATAACTTGTTTCATGTATTAAGAAAGTTTGATGAAAAAAATGTAGATTTAATTTTATCAGAGGCATTTGAAGAAAAAGGTATGGGAGTGGCAATAATGAATAGATTAAAGAAATCATCGGGATATGATATTTTAAATTTAGATTAGGAGGCACTAATGAATATATTATTTGTTTGTACAGGAAATACTTGTAGAAGTTTTATGGCAGAAGCTATATTTAATAATTTAAATGATATGGAAGATATAACTGCTAAGTCAGCAGGTATAGCTGTAGTACCAGGAAGTATTTCATCAAGTAATGCTTGTAAAATAATTAATGAAGATATTAATATAGACCTATCTAATAGAGAAGCAGTACAATTAAGTGAAGAGATATTAGATGAATCAGATTTAATATTGACTATGACATATTCGGCTAAAGATTTATTGTCTAATTTATCTTTAGAAGATAGTGATAGAATTTTTTGTATAACTGAATACGTAGGCGTAGAAGGAGAAATCTTGGATCCTTTTGGAGGAGATATAGAAGTATATAGAAATACTTATAATCAATTGAAAAATATTATTTTATTATTATTGAAAAAATTAAAAGAAGATAGACAAAACTAATAGGTGGTTTATCTTCTTTTTTTGCAAAAATTAATATAAATAATGTGGAGGTGTTTTAAATGAAAATAGCTTTAGGAAGTGATCACGCAGGATTACCTTTAAAAAATGAAATAATAAAACATTTAAAGGACAAAGGAATAGAGATAGAAGATTTTGGTACATATACAGAAGAATCTTGTGATTATCCAGACTATGCAAAAAAAGTTGCAGAAAAGGTTGCAGAAAATGAATTTGATTTTGGGATATTAGTATGTGGAACAGGTATAGGCATAAGTATAGCTGCTAATAAAGTTAAAGGAATTAGAGCAGCTTTATGTAGTGACACATTTAGTGCTCATGCATGCAGAGAGCATAATAATGCTAATATATTAGCCCTAGGACAAAGAGTTGTAGGTGTAGGTTTAGCATTAGACATAGTAGATACTTTCTTAAATGCTAAATTTCAAGGTGGAAGACATGAAAAGAGAATCAATAAAATGATGGAAATAGAAAAATAATATAAAAGATAATTAGGAGGAAAATATAAATGAGTAAAGTAACACAAATAGGACATCCATTAATTCTTCATAAATTGGCCTTAATTAGAGATAAAAATACTGGTTCTAAGGATTTTAGAGAATTAGTAGAAGAAGTTGCTATGCTTATGGCTTATGAAGTTACAAGAGATTTACAAGTAGAGGAAGTTGAAATAGAAACTCCTATATGTAAAACAAAATGCAAAATGCTATCAGGTAAAAAAGTAGCAATAGTTCCAATATTAAGAGCAGGCTTAGGTATGGTTGGTGGCATGACTAGTCTAATACCAGCAGCAAAAGTGGGACATATAGGACTTTATCGTGATGAGGAAACTTTAAAACCTGTAGAATATTTCTGTAAATTACCTCAAGATATTGGTGATAGAGATGTAATTGTTACAGATCCAATGCTTGCTACAGGAGGATCTGCAAAAGATGCAATAACATTATTAAAACAAAAAGGAGCAAAACATATAAGATTAATGTGTCTTGTAGCAGCTCCAGAAGGAATTAAAGAAGTTATGGACGAACATCCAGATGTAGACATATATGTAGCTTCTGTAGATGAGAAACTTAATGAAAAAGGCTATGTAGTTCCAGGTTTAGGAGATGCAGGAGACAGACTATACGGAACAAAATAAAGAAATTACAACTTAGAAGCTTTTAAAAATTTATTATTAAAACAATAAATATTTTTAGTAAATAGATAACTATAAAAATAATAATTATTTTTATAGTTATTTACTTTTTATAAAAGTGTTTCTCATTTTCATATTTTTATAAGTTGTTATAGTAATTTTAAACTCAACCAAAGCTTGAAATTAAAATTATTGAAATTTATATTTGTTATGTTTATATATTAAATTATAGCTTTTATAGTTTAAGCTTTTTTATTATTAAAGTTAAAATTTTAAATTTTTTTATAAGATAAATTTTAGCACTTTGAATTCTAGATTTATTTTTAATAGTTTTTGTATTAGTCTAATTTGTTATAACAATGTTATAACAAATTATGATAAACTGAAAAGAAAAAATAAAAATTTTACTTGCTATATTTTCATGAAATTCAGTTATCCCAATGGATAGAACCTATTTTATGAGTTTGTCAAAAACTATATTAAGTAAAATTAATTTATGAATAAAAGAAGTTAGTATAAATAATAATTATTCAAATATAGAATCTTTTGAACTATATATAGAAATATGTAAAATACTTAATAATATATTAAATGTTTTATTTTAGCAAAAGTATTTAATATATTATTAAGTAGGTCTGTAAATATAAATCTGCAGAATTAAAATAGAAAAAGTAAGATATTATAAAAAAATAAGATGATTCTTGTTTATATTAAGAATCATCTTATTTAACTATCATCTATTATACTTTTTCTTTTTGCTTTTTTGCTAAAAACAATACTAATATACTAAATATCATTAAATTTAATTGAAATAGCGAGAAATCTCTATCTATTTCTAAGAATGTACTATTAGTTAATATCCATATTGAACCAACAAATAATGAATATAATCCAATTAATAATAAGAATCTTTTTTGATAAATAATATATTTTTCTTTGGGTATTTTATTTTTATATAATAAATGTAATTTTAATATATATTTTTTAGGTGGCTTAAAATATAATAGAAAACATAAAATTCCTAGAATAATATAAATAATTGATAAGTTTAAATTAATAAATAACGTATTAAGAATATACATTAAAGATAATATACTTATAAAATAACCAGAAATTCCATTAAATATACCCAATATAAAATATACAAAAATAAAAAGTATCTTTATTAAATACATATTTATTATTTATTAACCGGCAATATCTACAAGACCATCAAGAATAGCTATTGCACCAGGAACTACTCCAATACCACCACTTGTTGCTATAGTGGCAGCACCACCCGCTACTTTCAATACGCCTGTTGCTATATCTGTTTTACGACCGCCACCATTAATATTATTTAAATCAGAATAAGTTAATTGTTCCATATATATTCAACTCCTTATTTTTAGTATTATTTTGATAAGCATTGACTCATTCTTGAAACAGCAACTCCTCCTACAGCTGCTCCTGATGCTATTGCGCCTACTCCACCAGCAAGGGCTCCAGTTGCAATAGCTAAAGGAGTAAAAGCAGTAGCTACTCCACCAACGAAGCATTGTCCAAATTTTCCTCCACCATTAATTTCTTCTAATTCATTTAAATTAATATTTACCATAATAATTCCTCCTTTTACATTATTTTAAAATATGTTACAATTATAACAACAAATTTAGTATAATTCAACAATATTTTTAAAATAGTGTAAAAAAAACCATTCAAGCATTTATATGTATAATAGTTAGTGTAATACACATAAATTAGGATTTGAATACACAAAAGAGGTGGAGCATGAGATATTTTTTTAATAAGTACATATGTATAAAACAACATGATTACAAAGATTGTGGTGCTGCTTGTCTTGCAACTATATGCAAGCAATATGGTTTAAAATATCCAATTTCAAAAATAAGAGAGGTTGCAGGAACGGATAAAGAGGGCACAAGCGCCCTTGGAATAATTAAGGCTGCAGAGGAACTTGGATTTACTGCTAAAGGGGTTAAGGCAAGTAAACCAGAGGATTTATTTACTGATATTCCACTTCCATGTATAGCTCATGTAGTTATAGATAAAACAATGCTACATTATGTAGTTATTCATAAGATAACAGAGAAGGAAATTATAATTGCAGATCCTGGTAGAGGAATTATCAAGTATAATCCTCAGGAGTTTTTTGAAATTTGGACAGGAATACTTCTTATTATGACTCCTACTGTAAAGTTTGAAAAGGGAAATAAGGAGAAGGGATTGTTTCAAAGGTTTTTTAAACTTATAAAACCTCAAAAAAAGCTTTTAATTAATATATTTTTATCCTCTATTATATTGACTATTTTAGGAATTATAGGAGCTTTTTATTTTAAGGTTATTTTAGATGATATTATACCAAACAATTTAAACAAAAGTCTTCATATGATATCTATTGGAATAATAGTTTTAACTCTTTTTAAAGTATTACTAGGAGCTTTTAGAACTCAGCTTTTAATATATTTAGGGCAGAATATGGACATACCTTTAATGCTTGGATATTATGAGCATGTTATAAATCTTCCTATGAACTTTTTTGGAACCCGTGAGGTAGGAGAGATTATATCAAGATTTAATGATGCATCTAAAATAAGAGATGCTATATCAGGGGCTACTCTAACTATGATGATAGATAGTCTTATGGTTATTATAGGCGGAATATTTTTATATACTTCGAATAGTTTATTATTTGGTATAACTGTGATTCCAATTGTATTATATATAATTATTGTGTGGGCTTTTAATAAACCTTTAGAGAGAGTAAATAGAAGTGTTATGGAGGACAATGCAAAGCTTACTTCATATCTTGTAGAATCCTTAAATGGAGTGGAGACTATAAAATCCTTTAACGCTGAAGGAGAAGTTAATTTAGAAACAGAAAAGAGATTTATATCTCTTATAAAAAGTGTGTTTAAAAATGGGTTTATAAATAACCTTCATGGTTCTATAAAAGATGGTGTTAAAGCTATATTTGGTATAGTTATTCTTTGGGTTGGAACACATCAAGTTTTAAAGGGGAATATGTCTATAGGACAACTTATAAGTTTTAATGCATTACTTGCATACTTTTTAGATCCTATAGAAAATATAATAAATCTTCAACCACAACTTCAAACTGCAGTTGTAGCCGGAGAAAGACTTGGAGAAATATTAGATTTAGAGCTAGAGAAAAGTATAGACGAAGAGAAAAAGATTAAACCTCAATCTTTATTAGGAAATATAGAGTTTAAAGATGTAGATTTTAGATATGGAACTAGAAAGCTAATACTTAAGGATATAAATATGAATATAAAACCAGGAGAAAAAATAGCGTTAGTTGGGGAAAGTGGTTCAGGCAAAACTACATTAGCAAAGTTACTTATGAATTTCTATCAATGTGAAAAGGGTGAAATATCAATAAATACATATAATATAAAGGATATAAATATAGAAACTTTAAGGGATAAAATTGCTTATATATCTCAAGAAACTTTTTTATTTAATGGAACTATAAAGGAAAATTTATCCTTAGGAAATCCTTATATTAAATATGAGGAAATTATAGAAGCATGTAAAAGAGCACAGATACATGACTTTATAAATTCTCTACCATTAAGATACAACACATTGGTAGAGGAAAACGGATCTAATTTTTCTGGTGGTCAAAAACAAAGATTATCTATAGCTAGAGCCATACTTAAAAAACCAGAAATATTAATAATGGATGAGGCTACAAGTAGCTTAGATTCCATAACAGAGAGAGCTATAGAAAATACTATGAACAAATTTAGTGAAGGTATAACAACTATTATAATAGCCCATAGATTAAGTACTATTAGAAGATGCAATACCATATATGTTTTAGACAAAGGTGAGATTATAGAAAGAGGATCTCATGATGAACTTTTAAATATTAAGGGTAGCTATTATAACCTTTGGAAGGATCAACTTCCCTTTGATGATGTTAAACTTGAAGTTGCTGCATCAAAGGATAAGGGAGGGATTAAATAATGAAGCCAGTAATACAAAATATTGATGAAATGAAAGATAGTAGAGAAATATTAGAATCTAAACCTCATCCTTTTACAAGTATCTTGATCTATATATTACTTTTAATATTTTTAAGTGCTTTTACATGGTGTTGGTTTGCTGAAAAAGAAATAGTTGTAGATGTACAAGGTGTAGTTAGACCTAATGAAAATATTCATAAGGTATCTAATCTCTTAGGAAGTAAAGTTTTATCTGTAAATTTTAAAAATGGTGATAAAGTAGAAAAGGGAAAGGTTTTATATACATTAGAACATAAAGAATTAGATGTTCAAAGGAGTTCATTAGATAAAAGTAAAAAGGACTTAGAAAAAGAAATAAGTAATTTAGAAAAATTAAAGAAGAGTATATCAGATAATAAAAATTATTTTTCAGATAGCAAAGATGAAAAAGAATACTATAACAAATATTTAAATTATGAAAAGAGTAAAAAAAATCCTGATAACAATAAAAAAGTAGTGGATTCACAAATAGATAATTTAAATTCTAAAATAAACAATTTAAATTTATTAAAAAAGTCAGCTCAAAATAATACTAATTATTTAAGTTCTGGTACTTCTTATTATAGTCAATTTAGGGATTATAAAATAAATGTAGAAGGCTATGAAAAAAATATAAAAGCTATAACAGATTCCTATAATTCATTAAAAAATAAAAAAGTAGAAGAAGCTTTAATAAATGATGTAAAGGCTAAACTTGAAGCCTCTAAATTAGAACTTACAAAATATAAAAATCAGTTTACATTAAATATAGAGAATGCTATAGAAGAATGTAATGATAAAATAAAGGATTTAAATAATCAAATATCAAGTAGTGATGATGCAAAAGAAATAAATGAAGAGAAGATAAAAAGTTCTTCATTAGTTGAAATTGATAATTCTATAAAAGCAAATAAACAAAAGCTTGAAGAAATAAAAACTAATTTAAAAGTTGTAGATATGAATATTGATAAATGTACTATAAAAGCTCCTATAGATGGTATTGTTGATATAAGTACTCCTATTAAAACAGGTGATTTAGTAGGTGAAGGGCAAGAAGTTTTAAATATACTTCCATCAGATTCAAAATATAAAATAGATCTTATGATACTTAATAAAGATATAGCCAATATAAAGAAAGGTACTGCAATAAAATATGATTTTCAGTCTCTACCTTATAAAGAATATGGATATTTAGATGGTAAATTAGAAAATATAAGTGTTGATTCAAAGGTAGATCCTAAAAGCGGAGTAAGCTTTTATACCGGTGAAGCTTCTATAGATAGTAAGCCTTTATATAGTCATAAAGGAGAAAAAGCTCAAATAAAATCTGGTATGGTATGCACTGCAAAAATAATAACCAGAAAAGAAAAAATGCTTTATTATTTATTAGAAAAGATAAATTTAAAAGAGTAATTTTATAGTATTCTTTATTTTAAAGAGTTATATTATCTTCCCTTGGTTTAAAAAATGGGGATATGTGGTGTGAAAGGCATTTGAACAAGATTAGAGATTCTTAGTTATTTTTGCAAAATATATGTATGTTCCAAATTATTGTTCGAGCGTTCAGTGAGTTATGATTTGGAACTATATATTTTAAGCAAAAATAATTTAGAATCTCTTATTGAAGTGAGTTGCCTTTGTAACCACATATCCCCTTTTTAAACCAAGGTAGTATAACTTTCTTCTAAGTGACAATTTTCTTAAAATGTTCTTAAATACTTTTAATTATTTGGGTTTTATTATAGAATAAAGTAGAGTTATAATTAAAATTTTATTTATACTATATAATGGAGGTTCTAATGGATAGAATAGATAAGAATAATTATTATTTAGATATATGTGAAACTGTTTTGGAAAGAGGAACATGCCTTAGACGAAATTTTGCTGCTATAATAGTTAAGAATGATGAAATAATGGCAACAGGATATACAGGAGCACCTAGAGGAAGGAAAAATTGTTGTGATTTAAGGTATTGCAAAAGAGAAGAATTAAAAGTTCCTCGTGGAACCAGATATGAACTCTGTAGATCTGTTCATGCAGAACAGAATGCTATCATATCTGCTAGACGACAAGAAATGATAGCAGCCACTATGTATTTAGTAGGAAAAGAATATAATACTGGTGATTATGTTCCGAATGCTGCACCTTGTTCTCTTTGCAAAAGATTTATAATAAATTCCGGAATTGAGAAAGTAGTTATAAGAGATTCTAAGGAAAAGTTTAGAATTATAATGGTTGAAGAATGGATAAAAAATGATGATTCATTAGATGGTGATGGAGCCTATTAATAAAAAATAAATTGATTTATAGCTCTTTTATTTATCATAGTTAATATTGATTAAATAATAAGTCCTGTAATTAGATTAAGGAGAGTTTTATAATGGATACGAAATTGTATATAATTGGAGCTATCACAGCTATAGTATTATCAATTATTTTAACACCTATAGTAAAAAAAGTTGCATTTGTATTAGGGGTAGTTGATGTACCTAAAGATGAAAGAAAAATTCATAAAAAACCCATACCGCTTTTAGGAGGTATAGCAATATACATATCTTTTGTAGTGGCTTTAGTATTAAAAAAAGGTCCTTTAACTTTAGAAGAAGTAGGTATAATATTAGGAGCTACTGTTATAGTTATAGGCGGATTTATTGATGATAAATATGATATGTCACCTATAAAAAAGATTATATTTCAATTAGTTGCAGCTATTTGTTTAATAATGTTTGGATTAAAAATACAATTTATAACTAATCCTTTTGATCAATCTACATTATATGTAGCATTACATGCTTTTTCTATACCTATAACTATATTATGGGTTATAGGTATAACCAATGCTTTAAATTTAATAGATGGACTCGATGGGTTAGCAGCAGGTGTTGCATTGATTTCGTGCGTTACAATGTTCGTAATAGCTGTTTTAAATCAAAGATGGGAGGCAGCCATATTAACTAGTATATTAAGCGGGTCTATATTAGGATTTTTACCTTATAATTTTAATCCTGCATCTATATTTATGGGGGATATTGGATCTCAACTTTTAGGATATTTGTTAGCAGCCATATCTATAGAAGGGGCTATTAAGTCTGCTACGGCTTTTGCTATAGTTGTACCAATATTAGCATTAGGACTACCTATCTACGATACATTATTTGCTATGATTAGAAGAAAGATAAACGGAAAACCAATAATGCAAGCAGATAGAGGACATCTGCATCATAGACTTTTAGATATGGGATTAACTCAGCGTCAAGCAGTTATAATAATGTATTTAATAAGTGCTGTATTAGGAAGTTTTGCTATAATAGCTATGCAAATAAGTAATCAGAAATCATATTTTTTACTTGCAACGATAATGTTAGCTCTTATATTAATAGCATGGAAGTGTGGTTTTTTTAAACATAAAGAATAAGGAGGCAAGAACAGTGGATAAAATAAAGACTATTACTATATTTGGAACTAGACCAGAAGCTATAAAAATGGCTCCACTAGTTAAGGAATTAGAAAAAAGAGAAGATATAGAAAATAAGGTTTGTGTAACAGCACAACATAGAGAAATGTTAGATCAGGTTTTACAATTGTTTAACATAAAGCCAGATTTTGATCTTAATATAATGAAATCAAAACAAAGCCTTACAGGTATAACTACTAGAGTATTAGAAGGATTAGAAGAGATTTTTGATAAAGAACAACCAAATTTAATATTGGTTCATGGTGATACAACTACAACTTTTGCAGGAGCTTTAGCAGGTTTTTATAAGCAGATAAAAGTAGGGCATGTAGAAGCGGGATTAAGAACTTTTGATAAATATTTTCCTTTTCCAGAGGAAATGAACAGAAAACTTACAGGAAGCATAGCAGATTTAAATTTTGCTCCTACTGCAGGTTCTAAGAATAATTTATTAAGAGAAGCTATAGATGAAGAATGTATATTTGTAACAGGAAATACGGTTATAGATGCTATGGAATTTACTGTAGAAGAGGATTATATTTTTGAAAATAACGATTTAAATAAAATAGATTATAAAAATAAAAAAGTTATAATGGTTACAGCTCATAGAAGAGAAAATTGGGGAGAAGGTATAGAAAATATTTGTAATGCCTTAAAAAGTATAGTAGAAAAATATAATGATGTTGAAATCGTATATTTAGTTCATTTAAACCCAGTGGTAAGGGATACAGTTTATAAAATATTAGGGAATATAGAAAGAGTACATTTACTAGAGCCGTTGGATACAAAAGAAACACACAATTTAATGAATAAATGCTATATGTTAATGACAGATTCAGGGGGACTTCAAGAAGAAGCACCTCATTTGGGTAAGCCTGTTTTAGTATTAAGAGATGTAACAGAAAGGCCGGAAGCTGTAAAAGTTGGTACAGTTAGATTGGTGGGAACGGATAAAAAAGTTATAGTAAAGGAAGCTTGTGACTTAATAGAAAATAAACAAAAATATGATACTATGAGCAAAGCTATAAATCCATATGGAGATGGAAAGGCATCATCTAGAATAGTAGATAGTATATTATATTATTTTGGTAAGATAGAAAAAAGACCAGAGGAATTTTACATTAATAAATAAAAAAATAAAATATGGTTAAAATAAAGAAAAGTAACATAAATATTTATTTTTTATGTTACTTTTTTTATAAGATTATTGAAGGAATAATAAGTTATTAATTCATTATTATTTCTCTAAATTGTAACAAATACTACATAAAATAGTGCTATTTACAGTGAATTTTATGCAAAAGTATAGAATAATTATAATTTTTTTCAAATAATCAATGGAATTTAAAAAAATAATACAAAAAAATTACATTAAATCAAATTTTGCTAATTTTGAATTAAATGATAAAATTGCATGAAATATTTTAAATTATTCTTACAGTGAGGAATAAATATATATTTAAAGATAACTGGTAATTATCCAAAAGTAAAACGTTTTAATCGTTAGAAATAGTGATAAAAAGCTATAAATCGTTATAATTTAAATTTTAACTATTATATTATAAGTTATATAATTAGTTATCACAAAGATGACTCCGGAGGAATTATAATTGATAAAAGAAATTAAAGAAATGATTTCTAAAATAACAACATTTAATTGTATAATAGGAATAACTTTTTTTATTATTATTTATATAGCATTTAATATTAGTTATGGTTTTTGTTTTTTAACAGGTTTAATAATAGCTAATATTAATTTATTTATAAGTATTAATACTACTAATATGGTAATAATAAAAAATAAAAATTCTATATTCTCTATATTAGGTTTTTTTATTAGAATTAGTATTGTGTGTATTTTAGGGCTTTTATTGTCTAAAAATGACACAAAAAATATTATTCCTTTTTTACTTGGATATAGTTCAAATTTTATATCTATAATATTTTATGGAACCAATTTAGGTAAAAATAAAGTATAAAAGGAAGTGATGAATTGGAGAAGATTTTACCATTATTTTATATTAACTTATTTGGATATAAGTTTGGCATTACTTCGAGTTTAATAATTCAATGGGTAATCATTGCAATAGTAGCATTATTAAGTATTATATTAACGAGAGATTTGAATAAAATTCCAGATAAAAAACAAACAGTTATGGAAATGATGTTAGATTTAGTTAGAAATTTAGTTAATCAAAATATGGGAGAAGAATTTAAAAGTTTTATTCCATTTATAGGAACACTTATGATATATCTATTGCTTATGAATTTAGTTGGATTATTAGGTTTAAAACCACCAACTTTAGATTATAGTGTAGTGTTAGGAATAGCTCTAATATCTTTTGTAGTAATACAAGGATACGCTATAAAAAAGCATGGAGTAAAAGACTATTTTGTAGGCTATGGTAAACCATATTTATTTCTATTACCTATAAATTTAATAGAAAGAGTTATGCTTCCAGTATCTTTAAGTTTAAGATTATTTGGTAATATTATGGCAGCAGTACTTATTATGGATTTGGTTTACTCAGCTTTAGCTAGTATAAGTTGGTTTGCTCAATTAGTAATTCCTATTCCACTTCACATGTATTTTGATGTGTTTGATGGAACTATTCAAATGGTAATATTCGTCATGTTAACTATGATTAACATAAAGGTAACAGCAGAACATTAATAAAAATATTAATTTTGTAATTTAAAGGAGGAATTTGGCATGGATCCAAACGCATTTATATCAGGAATGGCAGCTTTAGGAGCAGGAATAGCAGCATTAGCTTGTATAGGAGCAGGAATAGGTACAGGAACTGCTACAGGAAAAGCTGTAGAAGGAGTTTCAAGACAACCAGAAGCAAGTGGTAAAATAATGAGTACTCTTGTTGTAGGTAGTGCCTTTTCAGAAGCAACAGCAATTTATGGATTAATAGTAGCATTATTTTTAATATTTAAGATTTAAGGCAATTTAATTTTATAAGTACCTATTTATTTTATAGGTGCTTATAAAATTTAAAGCCGAAGGGAGGCTTCTTATATATGGATATAAGCATTCCGCAAGTTATAGCTGCAATATTAAATTTTATTATACTGCTTTTAATAGTAAAACATTTTTGGTTTGATAAGATAGCTGCTATAGTTGATTCAAGGCAAAATGAAATTATAAATAAAATAAACGATACAGATAAAAATCAAAAATTAGCATTAGAGTTAAAAGAAAAAAATGAAATGGAACTAAGCAATGCAAAAAAACAAGGGAAAACTATAGTAGAGGAATATAAATCAAAAGCTGAAAAAGTATATGAGGATATTCTTAAAGAAGCTCATGAAGAAGCAGAACAAATAATAAAAAAATCAAAACTAGAAGCGGAAAGACAAAAGAAAAACGCAGAAGAAGAAATAAAAAGAGAAGCTATAGAACTTGCAGTATTAGTTTCTTCTAAAACATTAGAAAAAAGTATTGATGATCTTGAACATAGAAGACTTATAAAGGATTTTATAAGTAAGGTAGGTATATAACTATGTATGAATATTTGGACAGAAGGTATGCTTTAGCTCTTTATGAAGTAGCAGAAGAGAAAAATAAAGTAAATGAATATTTAAAAGATCTAAAAGAAGTAGTAAATATAATAAAAAATAGTGAAGATATTTGCAAAATACTAAAACATCCGGAAATAAGTACTTCTAGAAAAAAAGAAATATTTACTGAAATATTTAAAGATAAAATAGACGATGGGCTTTTATCGTTTTTGCTAGTATTAATAGAAAAAGATAGAATTTTATATTTAGAAGAAAAGCTAAAACAGATGGAAAAAATCTATCTAGAGAAAAACAACATGATTTTAGCTAATGTTAAAACTGTAATTCCTTTATTAGAGGATGAAAGAGATGAATTAATAAAAAAATTAGAAATTAGATATAATAAAAAAATAATATTAGAAGAAGAAATAGATAAAAGCATACTCGGAGGAGTATATGTAAGAGTTGGAGACGATGTTTTAGATGGTACTTTAAGTACAAGATTAAAAGATATAAAAAAGATGATGCTCAAAAGAGAATAGAGGTGAGATTATGCATATAAAGCCAGAAGAAATAACATCAATAATAAAGCAGCAAATAGAAAATTTTGATACTAATATAGAAACTGTAGACTCTGGAACAATAATTCAAGTAGGAGATGGAATTGCTAGAGTTTATGGACTAGAAGATTGTATGGAAGGGGAACTTATAGAATTCCCAAATGATGTTTATGGAATGGCATTAAACTTAGAACAAGATAATGTAGGCTGCGTTTTATTAGGATCTGAAGAAGGTATAAAAGAAGGAAATGTAGTAAAAAGAACTGGCAAAGTAGTTGAAGTTCCTGTAGGAGAAGCATTAATAGGAAGAGTAGTAAATTCTTTAGGTATGCCTATAGATGGTAAAGGACCAGTTTTAACTACTGAAAATAGAGATGTTGAAGTACCAGCTCCAGGAGTTATAGATAGACAGTCTGTAAAAGAACCATTGCAAACAGGAATAAAAGCTATAGATTCTATGATACCTATAGGAAAAGGACAAAGAGAGTTAATTATAGGTGATAGACAAACAGGAAAAACAGCTATAGCAATAGATACTATACTTAATCAAAAAGGTAAAGATATAATATGTATATATGTTGCTATAGGACAAAAACAATCTACAGTAGCACATATAGTTAATGACTTAACTAAAATGGGAGCTATGGATTATACCATAGTAGTTTCATCAACAGCATCAGATTCAGCCCCATTACAATATCTAGCACCTTATGCTGGATGTAGTATGGGCGAATATTTTATGCATAAAGGAAAAGATGTTTTAATAGTATATGATGACTTATCTAAGCATGCGGTAGCTTATAGAACAATGTCTCTATTACTTAGAAGACCACCAGGAAGAGAAGCTTATCCAGGAGATGTATTCTATTTACATTCAAGATTGTTAGAAAGATCTGCTAGATTGTCAGATAAGTTAGGTGGAGGGTCGTTAACAGCGCTACCTATAGTAGAAACCTTAGCAGGAGATGTTACTGCATATATACCCACTAATGTTATATCAATAACAGATGGTCAGATATTCTTAGAATCTGAATTATTTAATGCAGGACAAAGACCAGCAGTTAATGCAGGAATATCAGTATCAAGAGTAGGTGGAAATGCCCAAATTAAAGCTATGAAGCAAGTAGCTGGTACATTAAGATTAGAGTTAGCTCAATACAGAGAATTAGCGGCTTTTTCACAGTTTGGATCAGATTTAGATAAAGAATCTGTAAAAAGATTAGAAAAAGGTAAAAGATTAGTTGAAATATTAAAACAACCTCAATATGATCCTATGCCTGTAGAAAAAGAAATAATAATTCTTTATGCAGCAGTTAATAACTATCTTATAGATATACCTGTAAATAAGATAAGAGAATTTGAAAAAGAACTGTTTAATTATATGGATACTCATTATAGAGATATAGAAAAAGATATATTAGAAAAGAAAGAATTAACTGATGAGCTTAAGAGCAAGCTAGATAAGGCTATAAATGATTTTAAAAATGTATTTTTATCAGAGATTTAATATCTCTGAAGGAGGTAAAGTATGGCAGGCGCAGGGCTTATCGGAATAAGAAGAAGAATAAAATCTGTAACCAATATAAGAAAAATAACAAAGGCTATGGGACTTGTAGCTACTGCTAAACTTAGAAGAGCTAGAGTTAATTTAGAAATAAACAAAAGATACTATAATGAATACAAATTAGTATTAAAAGATATAGTTAACTCTATAGAAGATAAAAATATTTATGTAGATGGTAATAATAGTAATAAAAAATTATATGTTATATTTACATCTGATTCAGGTTTATGTGGTAGTTTTAATATAAACATAATAAATAATGTTGTAAATGAAATAAAAAAAGATAGAGAAAATTCTTTAGTTATAGTAATAGGACAAAAAGGAAGAATGTATTTAAAAAAATTAGGTATAGAAACTTTATCAGAATACATAGAAATACCGGATATTCCTACTACAAAGGAAGCTAGAACTATAACAAAAAATATAATTAAGCTTTATTGCGATAAAAAGGTAGGAGAAGTTTTTCTAGTTTATTCAAAGTTCTATTCCCCTGTTAAACAACAGGTTTTAATTGATAAAGTTTTACCTTTTGGTAAAGAAAATAAAAGTGATAATAAATATATAGGATTTAATCCATCAGCAATCCAACTTATAGATGAAATTTTGGAAAACTATCTAAAAGCAACTATATTAAATTGTTTTTATAACTCAAAAGCTAGTGAGAATGGATCTAGAATGACAGCAATGAATGGTGCAACTGATAATGCTAATGATTTGCTAGATAATTTAAATTTACAATTTAATAGATTAAGACAAAGTGCTATTACACAAGAAATATCAGAAATAGTTGGTGGTGCAGAAGCTCAAAGGTAGGAGGTGTAGTATAATGGAAAATATAGGGAAAGTAATACAAATAATAGGTCCAGTTATAGATATAAAATTTGATTCGGAAAATCTTCCAGATTTGTTTAATGCATTAGAAATAAATGCTGGAGACAAAAAGGTTATAGCTGAAGTTGAACAACATATAGGAGATGATACTGTTAGAGCTATATCTATGGAAAGTACTGAAGGACTAAAGAGAGGTATGGAAGCTTTAGATACAGGAAAGCCAGTTTCAGTACCAGTAGGTAAAGAAGTTTTAGGAAGATTGTTTAATGTTTTAGGAAATCCTATCGATGGAGCAGGAGAATTTAAAGCAGAACAATCATATCCTATTCATAGACCAGCTCCAAGTTTTGAAGAACAATCTGTAGAGCCAGAAATATTTGAAACAGGTATAAAAGTAATAGATCTTTTAGCACCTTACGAAAAAGGCGGTAAAATAGGATTGTTTGGAGGAGCAGGAGTAGGAAAAACTGTATTAATCCAAGAATTAATAAATAATATAGCAAAAGAGCATGGAGCGTTATCCGTATTTACAGGTGTTGGAGAAAGAACAAGAGAAGGAAATGATCTTTACTATGAAATGAAAGAATCAGGGGTTTTAGAAAAGACAGCATTAGTATTTGGGCAGATGAATGAACCACCAGGCGCTAGAATGAGAGTAGCACTTACAGGTTTAACAATGTCAGAATATTTTAGAGATCAAGGTCAAGATGTATTATTATTTATAGATAATATATTTAGATTTACTCAAGCTGGTTCAGAAGTTTCAGCGCTTTTAGGCAGAATTCCAAGTGCAGTTGGATATCAACCAACTTTAGCAACTGAAATGGGAGCTCTTCAAGAAAGAATAACATCTACCAAAAATGGTTCTATAACATCTGTTCAAGCAGTATATGTTCCAGCAGATGATTTAACAGATCCAGCTCCAGCAACGACATTTACTCACTTAGATGCAACAACAGTTTTATCAAGATCTATAGCAGAACTTGGTATTTATCCAGCAGTAGATCCATTAGAATCTTCATCTAGAATGTTAGATCCTAGAGTAATAGGAGAAGAACATTATGAGGTAGCTATAAAAGTTAAAAATATACTTGAAAGATATAGAGAACTTCAAGATATAATAGCTATATTAGGTATAGATGAACTTTCAGAAGAAGATAAACTAGTGGTTGGCAGAGCAAGAAGAATACAAAGATTTTTATCTCAACCATTTACAGTAGCAGAACAATTTACAGGAATGAAGGGTAAATATGTACCTATAAAAGAAACCGTTAGAGGTTTTAAGGAAATATTAGAAGGTAAACATGATAATATTCCTGAAGCAGCTTTCTTGTTCCAAGGAACTATAGATGAAGTTATAAAGAAAGCTCAAGAGATGGAAGAATAATTTAAATAGGTTAATAAGAGGAGATTAATATGAAAGATAATCTAAACCTTACTATATTTACTCCTGAAAAAAATATTAAAATTGGAGAGGTAAAAGAAGTAATAACAGAAGGATTGGATGGTGAGTTAGCCATACTTTCTAATCATGTGAATATGATTACTTATTTAAAGCCAACTATTACAAAATATATGGACTTAAATGGTAATAAAAAAAATATATTTACATCTAGTGGAGTACTAAAGGTACAGGACAATAATGTATATATTATCTGTGATGCTAGTGAAAAACCAGAAGATATAGATATAAAAAGAGCAAATGAAGCTAAAAAAAGAGCAGAAGAAAGATTATTAAATAAAAAAGAAATAGATGTAAAAAGAGCAGAATTAGCATTATTTAGAGCTATTGCTAGAATTAAAACTAAAGAACTTTAAATAAATTTTATAGCTTACAAGGTATACATAACTTTTATGATATTAAAGTTATGTATACCTTGTAAGCTTTTTTGTTAGCACTTCAAAAATAATTCACATTTTTTATTAACAATTATATATTAATAATATATTGGACTTGAATACAATTAGTAATTAATGTAAATAATCTAAAGAGGAAGGGGGAGATGTAGATGAACAAAAAAATTAAATTTGGAATATTAATTATTTTAATATTTTCTATAATAACAGTTTTATTTATACCTAAAAATTATTCTAAAGCAAAGGATAAAGATGAATTATTTTTTGATATAGTAGATAAGACAAATAGTAGTATAGTTGAAGTAGGAGCGAAAGTAACCTTCTCAACAAAATTACAAAATGAAGAATTTTCTAAAGAAATATGTTCTTATTTAAACTTAAATAAGGATTTTAATAAAAGCTTATCTGATGAAAATGGAAATTATAATATATATTTTTATAATAAAGAAATATCAGGAAATATAAATATAAAAAAATATAATAATGAAAATATAGTTATGATAGATTTTAAAAGTGCTACATTAAATAAAAGATTTACGGATTTAAAAAATAACGTAAAGGCATATTTGAACTTAAATAATAAAAAAGATTATGTTTTTGAATATTTAAAGGCAGAAAATAATAATAAAAATTTAAAAAAAATAAATAATGATATAAAATCAATTTTAGATCAAAATAGTGCTAAAAATATAGAAACCATAGAATTAGATAATGGCTATAGCACTACAGCTTATACAAAACGATATACTCCAATAAATGTCTGTGGTAAAAAAATAGATTTTAATTATGCTATATGTAAATATAATTCACAAAAAACATACTTAATATTAGGGACACCACAGATAGATCTAACATATTAGTAATATCGAAATGGAGGATAATGATGGATAAGATAGTGATTAATGGTGGAAGTAAGTTAAAAGGTGATGTGAACATAAGTACAGCTAAAAATTCAGTATTACCAATCATTGCAGGCAGTATATTGAGTGGAGATAAATGTGTTATAGATAATGCACCAATGCTAGAAGATGTATTTGTTATTGGAGAAATTTTAAAAAGCATTTCAGCTAATGTTAATATAGATGAGGTTAATAACAGAATTATAATAGATTCTAAACCAGTGAATAATATAGAACCTAATAGTGATTTAGTAAAAAAAATGAGAGCATCATTTTTATTAATGGGGCCTATGATCTCTAGGTTTGGTAAATTCAAGATATCATTGCCAGGAGGATGTAATATAGGCACAAGGCCCATAGATTTGCACTTAAAAGGGTTTACTGCTCTTGGAGCTAAAGTTAATATAGGACATGGATATGTAGAAGCTGTAGCAGATAATTTGATAGGAAATAAAATTTATTTAGATTTTCCTTCTGTAGGAGCTACTGAAAATATAATGATGGCAGCAGTTATGGCGGAGGGAGAAACTATTATAGAAAATGCAGCAGAAGAACCAGAAATAGAGGATTTAGGAAGGTTTTTAAATAGTATAGGAGCAAATATCATAGGAGCAGGAACAGATACAGTAAGAATAATAGGTGTAAATGAATTAAAGGGTACAACACACAGACCTATATATGATAGGATAGAAGCAGGAACTTTTATGATAGCTGCAGCTATAACTAAGAGTAGAATAAAAATAAATGGGGTTATAGAAGAACACTTAAAACCTATAATTGCAAAACTTACAGAAATGGGTGTTTATATAAAGATAGATGGAGAAACTGCTATAGTAGATGGAAGAAAAATATTAAATCCAGTGGATATAAAAACTATGCCGTACCCAGGGTTCCCGACAGATATGCAAGCTCAGATGATGGCTTTACTATCTACTGTAAAGGGAACCAGTATTATTACAGAAACTATATTTGAAAATAGATTTATGCATGTATCTGAGATGAAAAGAATGGGAGCAGATGTGAAGATAGATGGAAGAAGTGCTGTAATAGAAGGTGTAAAGAAGTTAACAGGAACAGAAGTTAAAGCTACAGATTTAAGAGCAGGGGCAGCTCTTATATTATGTGGTTTAGTAGCTGAAGGAAAAACAGAAATAACTGATATATATCATATAGATAGGGGATATGTAAAAATAGAAGAAAAGCTAAGTAAATTAGGAGCAGATATTAAACGTGTATATTAAATCTTAATAATTATATATAATTAAAAAGCTCATGGTGATTATTTACCATGAGTTTTTTGATATGTTTATATATAAAATTTTTAAATTCATATGTTTGTAAATAAAGTTTATTTTTTATTTATAGTTGAAATTATAATCAGGTTTTGATATTAATAATAAATCCTACAATATATTATATATAAGTTTTTTTTAATACTAAAGATCCATATATTATTAAATTTTATAAAGGATTATAATTAAGTTTTAACTTATCATTTAGCATAATACGCTTATATCAAAAATATACTTGTATAGAAAACTTTAGTATGAAAAGAGGGAAAACATGAGAAGATTAAATAGGTATACCAATATTGGCAAGCTAGTTATAACAATTTTGAGTACTATATGTATTATGCTAATTTTAAGCTTTGTTTTATCTTTCAGTTGGGATAAAGAGCAAAAGGGTAATAAACCTATAAGTAAAATTGGTTTTGAGAAGAAAAAACAAGAAGAAAAGGTGGATATAAATAGAAAATATAAAGTAAAATCAGAGCCAAAAGTTAGAGTTTATTTTGTTAATGAGAAAGTTGTAAGATCAATACCTTTAGAAGAGTATGTAAAAGGTGTTGTTTCAGCAGAAATGCCAGCAGAGTTTCATATAGAAGCACTAAAAGCTCAAGCAGTAGCTGCTAGAACTTATGCTTTAGCTCATATGAAAGTTTTTGGTGAAAACCAATATAATAAAAGAATAAATGCAGATGTATGTGATAGTGTTCAGTCGCAAGTTTTTATGCCTAAGGATAAAAGAATAAAATCCTGGCCAAAAGAAAAAAGAACTGAATATTGGAACAAAATAGAGGAAAGTGTTAATAGTACTAGAGGAAAAGTACTAGTATATAATAATGAAATAGTTATGGCTCCATATTATTTTGCTACTAGTAATGGAAAGACAGAAGATAGTGAAAATGTATTTAATAGTGAAGTGCCTTATTTAAAAAGTGTAACAAGTCCAGGGGAAGAGAAAGCTCCTAAGTTTAAAAGTAGTAAAAAAGTTTCTTATGATGAATTTATAAGAAGTATAAAAAAACAATATCCAAAGTGTAATATAAACAAAAAGGATATAAATAAGAAAGTAGTAATAAAAGAAAAAACACAAAGTGGAAGTGTAAAAAAAATTAAAATAGATAATATAGAAATTAAGGGCACAGAATTTAGAAAAATCTTAGGATTAAATTCATCAAAATTTTCTTTAGAATTTAAAGATAACCATCTTATAGTAAATTGTAGTGGGTATGGGCATAATGTAGGAATGAGCCAATGGGGAGCAAATAGTATGGGCAAATCAGGAAAAAAATATGATTATATACTTAAACATTATTATAAAGGAGTAAATATAGAAATTCTTAAATACAAAAATTAAAATAGAAATTTTTAAAGATAAAAGTTGGTATCAATAAGTTTTTTATATAACACATAAAAAATAATATAGTTAAGAATAGATTTAATTTTAATATATCTAAAATTAAAAAATATAGGTGATGAATCTTTTAATAAGGTTTATAGGAATCGTATTTTTTATTTTTAGAGTATTAAGGTTAAATCTGTTTTTATTTTGGAGAATATTTTTAAATTATGAAATTGTCTTGTAAAAATTTACAATCATCAACAATTAAACAATAAATGAAACAAGAATAATGTTGAACTTTAGGATAAAAAAGGGAAAGTTTCTTTATAAGTTTCTTTATAAAATATGTATTTTTTGCTATGTACTGGACAAACTAAAAAAAGGAGGTGTTGATATGGAAAAAAAACCATCTAATAACAAATCAAACTTTTTTAAGAAGGAGGGCTTTTATGTAGTTTTATTCCTTTGTCTTTGCATAGTAGCTGCTATAGCAGCAATTACAGTAAAGAGTAATTCACATGTAAAGAAGGAACCTATTGAAAATAAAGTAGTTCAAAATAAAAAGCAAAAAGATTCGGCAAAGGCTGTAGAGGGAAATTCTAAAACTTATAATAATGCCCTTGAAGTTAAAAAAGAAGATAACAAAGAAAATGAAAAAGAAAAAAATAAAGAAACTGAAAAAAATAAACAAGATGAAAAAGAAACAGCTAAAGTTTCAAAAAATCAAAATAGTAGTTTTATAAAACCAGTAGAAGGAACTTTAGCAAGGGTATATTCAGAAGATCCAGTATTTTGGGATTCAACTTCAAGCTATAGAGCTAATTTAGGCTTAGATATAAAAGCTAAATTAGATTCACCTGTTTACTCTATTGCAGATGGAAAAGTTGAAGATATAATTACCTCAAGTCAGGATGGTGTAAAGGTAATTATTAATCATCAAAATGGAACAAAGAGTGAATATGCTAATTTGAATCCTAAAGTTAAAGTTAATAAGGGTCAGCAAGTAAAACAAGGTGCTGTAATAGGTAATGTAGGAAAAACTACATTAAGAGCAGCATACGAAAAATATGGAGATCATTTACATTTTGCTATGATGAAGGGAAATAAATACATAAATCCTTCAAAATATATTAAATATTAATAAGGATGCCATTTTCCGCTTTTATGCGGGAAGTGGCTAAATATAAATGAATTTAATCCTTTATATAAGCATATTTATAATTATAAAGGGATTAAGGAGGTAGCACTTTGAAAGATTACATTGAAGAAAGAGTTCTTGAAGTAGCACATTATATTATAGATTCTAAAGCTACTATAAGAAAAACAGCCAAAGTTTTTGGAGTGAGTAAAAGTACAATACACAAAGATATGACAGAAAGGTTACCTAAAATAAACCCTCAAATTGCTCAAGAAGCAAAAGAAATACTAGATTACAATAAAGCAGAGAGACACATAAGAGGTGGAAAAGCTACAAAGATGAAATATAAAGCTATTGAAGGTTAATTACATTCCTATTATAATTAGAATAGGTAGTTATGAGAAAAATAGTAAATGTTCTCATAATTTATATATAACTACAATAGAGTAGGAGTGGATACGGGAATGTTTTTTAGCGTAGGAACAGATATGGGAATCGATTTAGGGACAGCTACAGTACTTGTATATATGAAGGGAAAAGGTGTAATTTTAAATGAGCCTTCAGTAGTGGCTATAGACAGAAATAAAAATAGAGTTTTAGCTGTTGGACAAGAAGCTAGGGAAATGATTGGTAGAACACCAGGTAATATAGTAGCTATAAGACCTATGAGGGATGGAGTAATATCTGATTATGATATTACTGAGAAGATGTTAAAATATTTTATTGGAAAAGCTTGTGGTAAGAAAAAAATATCTGCACCAAGAGTAGTAATATGTATTCCATCAGAAGCTACAGAAGTTGAAAAAAGAGCTGTCATGGATGCAGCTAGAAATGCTGGGGCTAAGAAGGTATTTTTAATAGAGGAACCTTTAGCAGCTGCTATTGGTGCAGATTTAGATATAACTAAGGCTAGTGGAAGTATGATTATAGATATTGGAGGAGGTACTACAGATATAGCTGTTATTTCTCTTGGAGGTATAGTAGTAAGATCATCTATAAAAATAGCAGGGGACAAGTTTGATGATGCTATAATAAAATATATAAGAAAAAAACATAAGCTTATGATAGGAGAAAGAACGGCTGAAGATTTAAAAATAAAAATAGGTTCAGCTTTCCCTAAGGGTGATAATATATCAATGGATATAAGAGGAAGAGACTTAATTACAGGATTGCCAAAAAATTTAACTATAACTTCAGATGAAATGAGAGAAGCATTACAGGATACTGTAAATGCAATAGCAGAACTTACCCATTCAGTATTAGAAAAAACCCCACCTGAATTGTCAGCTGATATAGCGGATAAAGGTATAATAATGACAGGTGGAGGTGCATTACTTACAGGTCTTAGTGATTTAATAGAAAATGTTAATAAAGTACCAGTACATATAGCGGAAAATCCAGTATCTTGCGTGGCAGAAGGAACTGGCAAGATGTTAGATTATTTAGATAAGATGGGAATATCAGAATCTGGTGATGGATTAAATTTAGTATAAAAAATATAAGTAATTACATATAAAAATAAAGCTCGTGTGATGTTCATGAGCTTTATTTTTTATAATAAAAAATATAAAATTATAATAACATTTTTAAACATCTAACATATAACAACAATGTAAAATTGAATGAGCAATAACTTTGGCTATATTTAATATTAAACTTAGCCTGGTATTAGCAGAAGTAAATATATCACAGTTATCATTTGAATCTACAATGCCAACGATTGAACAATCTCCTACTTTTGGAAGTGTTTTGCCAACTCCCTTACCAGGTTGTATGGGAAAATTTCTCACTTGAATTTGACCTATATTATTTTTATTACCAAGACAGGCATCTATAGCTATTATGGAAGTGTTGGGATATAAGTTTTTAATTTTTTTTATAGTTTCCTCTATATTTAAAGCATGTATAGGTTCATCTAAAGTTCCATATAATTTTAAAGGTATATTTTTATATTTTAATATGGTTCCGACCATAGGTCCAAGACAATCCCCTATACATCTGTCAGTGCCGATGCATATTATTATTGTATCTTTATTTAAATACTTTTTAAGAGAATTTGCTATTTTATAATAAGATAATGCTTCTGTGTAATGGGTTTTCTCTATATTCAAAACACACCCCTCCTTATATTAATATATATGAATATAAGGAGGGGAATATTATTGGATTTTATCTTTATCCCATAGGTTTACTTGACTAGTATTTGTTAAGCACCCAAGAAGCCTATCTTTAATATTAGGAATATCCTTTTCCAAAGTGTAGGTAAGTTCTTTCATATATTGTCTCTTAGTATTGCCATTTGCTGGGCAAGGATTGTTAATTATTGGCAAATTATATCTTTTAATCATACTTTTAATTGCTAATTCATCTATATATATCATAGGTCTAATTAGGGTTATCTTGGCATTATTTAAATAAGTTTTTGGAGAAAAGCAGTTTACTCTTCCTTCATATAGCATAGACATTAATAAAGTTTCTATAGCATCATTTTTATGATGTCCTAAGGCTATTTTATTACAGCCTAATTCTTTAGAATAATTATTTAAAGCACCTCTTCTTAATTTAGCACATAAAGAACATGGATTTTTTTCTTTCCTTAAATCAAAAACGATTTCTTTTATAGGAGTTTTATATATGTATAGTGGAACATTTATATTAGAGCATATGGTTTCAAGAGGAGAAAAATCTGCTCCTGCCATTGTATCTAATGTTATGGCTATTAAATCAAATTTTTCAGGAGAAAAATTTTGATATTTTTTTAGTAGATGAAGTAAAGCCATGCTATCCTTTCCACCAGATAGTCCAATAGCTATTTTATCTCCATTTTGTATTAAATTAAAATCTCCTATTGCTCTTCTAAGTTTTCCTAATAGTTTTTGCATTATATTCCTCCCTAAGCATATGTATATATTTATATTATAAATATATTATAGATTAATAAATTTATATTACAAATGAATGTATAGAAATAAAATAGTAAGAAAAATGAAGAATTTAAGAGTAAAATATATATATATAGCATTAGAATTGGTATAAACCCTATAAACTTTATTTGAATTTATATTAATAAATAGATATACTATTTCTTGTCGATACGACGCAGAAAAAAATATGCTGGCATGGCTCAATTGGCAGAGCAGCTGACTTGTAATCAGCAGGTTGTAGGTTCAAGTCCTATTGCCAGC
>OKWK01000095.1_pt1 | contig 119986 bp, 91 predicted proteins | sample 1607181 | NCBI WGS metagenome assembly OKWK01 (sample SAMN07501053, study PRJEB24779) | human gut metagenome | isolation source: stool | host: human infant | place: USA: Pittsburgh, PA
CACTACATCGCTCGGTCGCTGCTCGAAGCCGGAGGGTTTAGACCCGCGCTACACCCTCGTTCGTGAAGAGCCGGTTTCGTGGTACCCGCGCCCTCGCGCCGGCCCAGCTACCTCGACCACGGATACGACGAGTCCGTGGGGATGCGTCAGTGGGACGCTTCGCTCTACCGGCAGGCGGCGGCCTTCCACGGAGGAGAGCTGCTGAGCGCGGACGTGGTGGCCGGGCAGGCCAGGCGGCTGCTGACCTGGCGCTGCTGCCAGGGGCATGAGTTCACGGCGAGTCCTGTGCTGGTGCTGCATGCAGGCCACTGGTGCCCGCGCTGCACTGCGGACACGCAGGGGTACGAGCGCCAAGCCGAGGAGAACGCCTTCCTGGCCCAGGTGGTCGTGCCGCGTTGACCGGTTGATGCCGTGCAGCGTCAGACGGGGTCGGTGGCCTGAGACAGGCAGGCCAGGGCCTCAGTGTGCACAAGTCCGTTGGAGGCCACGGCGTTGCCGCCCCATGGGCCGTCCTGACCGTCCAGGGAGGTGAAGCGACCCCCTGCCTCGGTGACGATGGGGACCAGGGCCGCCATGTCATACAGCTCCAGCTCCGGCTCTGCCGCCAGGTCGACGGCGCCCTCGGCCACCAGCATGTAGGACCAGAAGTCGCCGTAGGCGCGCGTGCGCCAGCAGGACTGCATGAGACCAAGCATCCCGCGCAGCCTGCCTTGCGCGGCCCAGCCGGACAGCGAGGAGTAGGACAGTGAGGCGTCGGCCATCTCCGAGACCGCTGACACGTGTAGACGCCGGGCTGAGGACAACGAGCGGCCGCTCCAGGCTCCGCCGTCCTTGACCGCCCACCAGCGCCTGCCCAGTGCCGGGGCTGAGACCAGTCCGAGGACCACCTCGCCGTCCTCAACCAGGCTCAGCAGCGTGGCCCACACCGGCACACCACGGACGAAGTTCTTCGTGCCGTCAATCGGGTCAATGACCCACTGCCGTGGAGAGTGCCCGGTGGTGCCGAACTCCTCCCCGTAGACGGAGTCACGAGTGCGAGCCCGGGCCAGGTAGTCGCGGATGCGCTGCTCGGCCTCGCGGTCCGCCTCGGTGACCGGGGTGAGATCCGGCTTGGTCTCAACCTCGAAGTCCTGGCGCTCGAAATGCGCCTGGGTGAGGGGGTCCACCTGGTCAGCGATGGTGTGGGCCAGGTAGAGGTCGTCGCGCCAGCGGCGCGAGGTGGGGGAGGGGGAGACGGACGGGCTCATGATCCGAGGGTAGCTGTGCCGTGGCGTCGTAGCTCCCGCACCCGGCCGTGGCGGGTGGACGGGGCTGCCTGGAGGATGGTGTCGATCATGGCCTCCATGAAGGGACCCGGGCCCAGCTCTGAGGGGAAGACCTCCGGGCGCAGGCGGACCTCGCCGCCGGGAAGCGGCTCGTAGCAGATGAGGGTGGTGGTCGTGTAGCCGTTGCCGTCCCCGCGGTCACGCAGCTTGAGCATCATGTCCACGGCCTTGTCCACCTGGGTGGGCTCAGCCAGGATCGCCGCGCTGACCACGAAGGCGAAGCCCACCGCCGCCAGAGGGTAGCGCGCCCGCAGGTTGCCGGCATCGCCGTAGGCCTCCTCGAAACGGTTGGCGAGGTTGTTGCCAAAGGAACCGCTCTGGGACTTGGTGGACAGAAGGAGCTCGGGGCCGGTCTGCCAGGAGGACATGACGACGTCGACCTGCTTGGTGTAAGCACGGCCGAGGATCCGAGCGTCCTGGGGAGCGACGCTGCGCATGCGGCCCAGGCGTCGCTCTAGCTCGCGGCGCAGCGGTGCGGGCAGCCCCTCCAGCAACACAGTGAGGTCGGTGGGAAGCACACGCGGGTCCTGGGCGCGGGGCCAGACCGCGTCCGGGTCAAAGCCGGCGCGGCGGAACTCGTGCGCGAACCACGCGTCCAGCCCTTTGCCGAGCAATCCGCTCTGGGTCGTGGCCTGGGCGCGGACAGGGACGGACAGGATCCGGGCCAGCAGGTCCAGGTCAGGCAGGTAGCGTGCCCGGGGCCGTGCGTCCTGCATGGCCGGGCCCGCCAACGGCGTGGAGGACGCCTGATGATCAGGGACGGCCGCTGCCTGGCCACTGAGCTGCCACGGGGACTGCGCGCGTGCCTGGGCCACAAGCGCGTCATACTGAGCGATGCCACGTGGCGGGACCGTGATGCCTGCGGCGGTGCTGGGTGCTTGAGTCACTGGGGTCCCTTCGCTCGTGAACGACGGCGGGTGGCGAGCTGGTGGTGGGCGGAGCGCAGCTCCTCCAGGCCCTGGGCGCCGACGACGTCCGCCAGGCCCAGGATGGCGTCCACCTGCTCGCGTACCTGGCCGTGCTGTGCCTGCGCCAGGAGGCGACGCGCCTGGGGCAGGAAGGCCGCCAGCTCCTCGCGATGGCGACGCACCAACGCCAGGGCGGGCACGGCCAACCGGGCGGCCTCTCGCGGCTCCAGCTTGAGCAGGCCTCCTCCGTAGGAACGGCCCACCAGCTCCGCGCTCAGGGCCGTCACGGAGCTGGAGGCGGCGAGGGCCAGCACCGGCGCCCCGATGCCCTTGGCCTCCTCAGTGAGGTACAGGCCGTGGACGGAGTTGAGGTGGTGGACCCTGGCCTCATTGGCGCACAGCGCCACGGCCTCATTGTTCATGTAGGTGACGAACAGGTCCGCCACCTCAGGCAGCGGGACCCTCCACCACGGTGAGCGCACGCGGCACTTGTAGGCTTGGTGGACGCCGGTGGCCTCGCCCGCGACGATGTAGCGCCGTCCCGCCGCTGAGGGCCTGCCTGCGGGAGAGAACAGGAGCGTGCGCGCGCCTGAGCGTCCCAGCGCGGCCAGGGCGTGATCATCGAGAACGAGGGAGCGCAGGTGGGTTGATCCCGGAGGGCTCAGCGGCAGAAGGTCCTGCTTGCGCAGCCCCTCCTGCTTGGCACGCTGCGGGCTGAGAGCAAAGAAGTGGTTGGCGCCGCTGACCCCGCCCAGCGCGATCCTGCCCCAGGTGGACAGCTCGCCAAAGAGCGGGGTGGCATCTGGGCCCTCAGGCGTCATCACCGGCACCTGGCGCGCCTGGGCCGGTTGCGCGGCAGGCAGCGTGCTGGCCTGACCGCCGGTGAGCAGGGCGTAGGCCGGTGAGGAGGCCAGGGCCGGGGTCCAGCGGTCTCCGCGGCGCTGAGGGCGCCAGGTGCTGGGCTCGCTGCTGCGCTCCAGGGCCGCCAGATTCGCCAGCTGGACCAGCTCAAAGTGATCGACCCCGGGGCCGTGGTGGGAGAAGCCCTCAGCCAGGAGGAGGACCACCTCCTCCTGGACGTCGGGGAAGACGCGCTGCGTGAACAGCACCAGGCGCACCGCCGTGAAGGAGCGCAGCAGGTACTCGCGGACCTCGGCGGCATAGTTGACGCTGAGCAGCTCGGCCGGAAGCACGAGTCCCAGCCGGCCACCCTCGGCCAGGAAGCTGGTGGCGTGCACGGTGAAGGCGGCCCAGGACGAGGCCAGGTTGGTCAGGCGGACTCCTTGGGCGAGCGCCGCCCGCTGCGCCTTGAGACGGCTAGGTCCGCGAAAGTCCTGGTAGCGGATATAAGGCGGGTTACCGATGACCGCCTGGACCGGCGCGGGGGCGAGGAAGTCAAAGAAGTCCCCGACGCTCAGACGTGCCTGGGTGCCATCGGCCTCCAGGAGCCGCCGTGCGCGGTCAACCGAGGCCGCGTCCAGGTCCACCCCGACCAGCTGGGACTCCTGGCCGCCGCCTCCCAGCTCGCTCAGGCGTGCGGCTGCGGTGCGCAGGAAGACAGCCTCCCCGCACGAGGGCTCCAGCACGCGATCGCTGCCCTCGCGCAGCGCCCACCGTGCGATGAAGGAGGCGATCGGCTCGGGCGTGAAGAAGGCACCGCGTTCCTTGCGCACTGCGCGGGGGTCGACGTAACTCATGGCCCGATCCTCCCGCCTGCCACCGACACGAATTCCTGCGCCACCTGTGTCCTGGCGCCCGGCTCATCGTAGAGGACGCTGCCGTAGCATCGCCCGCCGCCAGTCAGCCAGGCATGCAGGTGGCCAGGGCGCGCAGGTGGGCCGACGCCGCCGCTTGCGCTGCGCCGTCGGCCCACCCGTTGGGGGGATAACCGCTAGGTGTACCGGGAGGGGGCACACCTCAAGCATCACCTTGATCTCGCGGCGCTCGTCCATGGCCTTGTAGCCCTCGGCCGCCTGCTCCAGCGGAATGCGGGAGGTGAAGACCTTGCCGGGGTGGATCTGGCCAGCCTGGATCCGCTGGATGAGATCAGGCAGGAAGCGGCGCACCGGAGCCGGCCCGCCCAGCAGGTGGACCTGACGGAAGAACAGGTCCTGTCCGTCGATCTTCTGGTCGTGGGAGACGCCCACGAAGCCGACGTAACCGCCTGGGCGGCAGGAGGCCAGGGCCTGGTCCATGGACTCCTGGGTTCCCACGGCCTCGCACACGCCGTGCGCGCCCAGGCCGCCGGTCAGCTCCTTGACCTTGGCCGCGCCCTCCTCGCCTCGCTCGGCGATGACGACGTCGGCCCCGAACTCGCGAGCGAGCTGGGCGCGGTCCTCGTGACGGGAGAAGGCAATGACCTTCTCCGCGCCCAGGGTCTTGGCAGCCAGGACCGCGGACAGCCCCACGGCGCCGTCGCCTACGACCGCGATGGTCTTGCCCGGGCCAGCCTGCGCGGCGACGGCGGAGAACCAGCCGGTGCCCAGCACGTCGGAGGCGGCCAGGTAGTCGGCCAGGCGCTCGGGGTCCTGCGGCGCCCCACCGGGCACGACGACGAGCGTGCCGTCCGCCTGCTCGATACGCATGTACTCGGCCTGGCTGCCGGTGTAGGAACCGGCGTTGGCGCAGTGCGAGGGGAAGCCTGCCTGGCAGATCTCACAGGTGGAGTCAGAGACCATGAAGGAGCCGATGACGAAGTCGCCGACCTTGAGGGTGGAGACCTCCTCACCGACCTCGACGACGGTGCCCACGTACTCATGCCCCATGCGCTGGTTCTCCACCGGCTGCAGACCACGGAAGGGCCACAGGTCCGAGCCACAGATGCAGGCGGCAGCCAGCTTGATGACGGCGTCGCCGGGCGCTGCGACGTGGGGGACCGGGACCTCCTCGACGACGATGTCGCCGGGGGCGCGCATGATGACGGCCTTCATGGTGTCGGGAATGGTGGGTGCAGACTGCGCAGTCACCGTGTTCTCCTCAGATTGGGGCGTGTTCTGACTCGCCTCCAGGCTATGGCGGGCTTATCGCGCGAACCAGGTACTGCGGGGGCCACCATTGCCGCGCGCTGGCGCAGGCGCCTACGGGGAGGGGACAGGCGCGGGGAGGATTCGGACCTGGACGGCCTTGACCACGGCGCTCAGGCAGGCACCGACCTCGATGCCAAGATCGGCCACGGCCCCCGCGGTCACGACGGCGGACAGATGCTGGTCCGTGCCTTGCGGGCCGGCCACGGCCAGGCGCACGGTGACCATCGCCCCCGCCTTCTCCAGCCCAGTGACCCGCACCGGCAGGTGGTTGCGTGGTGACCCACCCGGATCGTTCTGGCTGAGCGGGTAGAGGCCGACGGCGTCGGGCGGGACGAGCGCGACGCCCTCGCCTCCGGCTGCGCCCTCCCAGTCCTCCTGCGGGCGGCCGACCAGGCGCAACCCGGCTCCGAGCACGAGGGCCGGGGCGTCGGCGTCGCCGTCAAGAGTGCCGGCGAGTACCGCGGTGCCGGTCAGCTGGGCGGCAAAGTCGGACGCGGGGGCTGCCAGCACGCGTGCCACCGGCCCCTGCTGGGCGACGTGCCCCTCCTCCAGGACGACGACGTCGCTGGCCAGCGAGGTCAGGTCCACGACGTCATGGGTCACCAGGAGCAGGGTCAGCCCTTCCTCAGCCACACGTTGGCTCACCAGGGCGCGCATCTGGGCGCGAGCGTCCACGTCCAGGGCGGCCATGGGCTCGTCGAGGACCAGGACGGCGGGCCGTGTGGCCAGCGCCCGGGCCAGAGCCACTCGCGCCGCCTGGCCTCCCGACAGCTCGCTGCCCCCGCGGCCAGCCAGGTGTGCGGCGCCCACGGCCTCCAGCTCAGCCATGGCCAGGGCGCGGGCTCGGGCACGAGGCATGCCCTGGCAGCGTGGCCCGAAGGCCACGTTCTCCAGTACGGACATGTGGCCAAAGACGCCGGGCGCCTGGGCCAGCAGCGCGACGTCGCGGCGCCCGGCCGGGACAAAGACCCCCGGTGCGTCCGCCAGCCGGTCGCCCACGGTGACCTCGCCGCCCTCAGCCTCAAGCAGGCCGGCCAGCACCGCGCAGGCGGTGGACTTGCCGGACCCGTTGGGGCCGATGAGCGCCGTCGCCCCACCGGCTGGCACCGTGAGGTCGACGGCGACGCCGCGCTCGCGCGAGGAGAAGGCCAGGCGGACCTGGCGGCCCCGTGGCACGGCCTCGCTCACCTCTCGCCGCCCTGCACCCGCCTGGCTGGTGACCGTGGTGGGCTCCGGCCGAGGCGGCCTCAGGCGCAGGACCAGCTGCGGCCAGGGGACGTTGGTGGCGCCCACGACGACGAAGGACAGAGCGATGAGCACCACCGCCAGGGCCAGGGAGGTGGCGGTGTCGTTCTCGCGCTCCAGGTAGATCGCCAGCGGCATCGTGCGGGTCACCCCCTCCTTGGAACCAGCGAAGGCGATCGTCGCCCCGAACTCCCCGAGGCTGCGCCCCAGGGCGAGGGCCGTGCCGCGTGCCAGTGCCGGGGCCACCAGCGGCAGCGTGATCCGGCCCAGGAGCGTCCAGGGACCAGCCCCCAGGGTGCGGGCGATGGTCTCGGCGTGGGTGTCGCGTGAGCGCAGCGCCGCCTCCAGGGTCACCACGAGGTAGGGCATGGAGACGAAGACCTGCGCGATGACCACCGCGGCGGTGGTGAAGGAGACCTGGAGGCCGAGCTCGTCCAGGACGGGGCCGAGCACGCCACGCTTGCCCAGCGTCGCCAGCAGCGCGATACCAGCCACGACCGGCGGCATGGTCATGGGCAGCACCGCGAGCACCCGAGCCAGGCGCACCCCGGGCCAGGACCGTGAGAGCACCAGGGCGCTGGGAACCCCGAGCGCCACGCTGATGAGCGTGGAGACCAGGCAGGTGCGCAAGGACAGCCCCAGAGCCGCCTGGGCCGAGTCAGAGCCCAGCAGCACGGGCAGCTCGGTCCAGGCCACGCGTGTGCCCAGTCCGGCCAGCGGCAGCACGATCACGGCCCCGCCCAGCAGGGCGAGGACCAGGACGAGGCGGGGCAGCTGCCTCACTTGGACGCCGGCGCGCCGAAGCCGTAGGTGTCCTGGAGGACCTTCTGGCCCGCCTCGGACAGGATGAAGTCGACGAAGGCCTGGGCGGCCTCGGCCTGGGCCGCGTTCTTGGTCACGGCGATGGGGTAGTGGTTGACCACGGAGTTATCGGGCAGGGCGATGGACTCCACCTTGTCCCCGGCGTCCGCGGCGTCGGTGGTGTAGACGATGCCGGCGTCCGCCTCGCCGGACTCGACCTTGCCTCGCACGTCCGTGACCTTCTGCTCCTCGGAGACCGGGCTGAGGGTGACGCCGAGCTCGTCGGCGAGCTTTGCCGTCGCCTCACCACAGGGCACGGCCGGGGCGCAGATGACCAGGTCAGCCCCCTCCAGGGAGGAGTCCAGGCCGGTGACGCCAGCCGGGTTGCCCGCGGGCACGATCAGGGTGAGCACGTTGGTGGCGAACTCGGTGGACTGGCCCACCAGGTCCTGCTCGGTGGCGTCCTTCATCGTCGAGGTGTTGGCAGTGGCCAGGACGTCCGCGGTGCTGCCCTCGGCCAGGGCGGAGACCAGGTCCTGGGAGCCCTGGAAGTCGAAGGTGACGGAGAGGTCCGGGTGCTGTGCCGTGAAGTCGTCGGCCAGCTCCTCGAAGGCGTCCTGCAGGGAGGCGGCGGCGAAGACCGTCAGCTCACCGGACAGCGAGGTGGCGGAGGCCTGGTCGTCGGCGGTGGCGGAGGCCTGGGAGGAGGTGGCGCCGGACCCGCATCCGGCCAGCGCAGCGGCGGCCAGGGTCAGGGCGGACAAGGTGGTCACTACGGTGCGGCGTGAGCTGCGCATGGCGTTCCTTTCGGGGATGAGGAGGATTGCGAGGAACGGCCCGCCAGGCTCCCGCCCCGGTCCCGCTCCCCCCGGGCGCCGTCATGGGCCTGCCTGGCTGGCAGGGACGATGGCGCCGCCGCCAGTATAGAAGTCAGCCTGCGCCGCCAGCTGCGCTCACGCCCCCTGGGACGGGGCGAGGTCGTCGTCCCCCTGGTTGCCGGTGCCCTGGGTACGCACCGGCCTCCAGCCCGGCCGGTAGACCGAGGAGGTCGGTCCCGCAGGACGGGAGCGGTAGACCACGTAGGGCCGCGTCACGTAGCCCACCGGTGCCGAGACCACATGGACCAGCCGAGTGAAGGGCCAGATCGCGAACAGGAGCAGCCCCGCCACGATATGAGCCTTGAAGACCAGCGGGACCTCGGCCATGAGCGAGGCGTCAGGCTGGAGGGTGAGGATCGAGCGCAGCCAGGGGCTGATGGACTCACGGTAGTCGTAGCCCCCGTCCAGGCCGCCCGGGAGCTGGGTGGAGGCCGTTGCCCAGGCTCCCAGGAGGATCGGGACCGCCAGCAGGACGTACATGATCGTGTCATTGGTGGTCGTGGCCAGGCGCACCGACTTCACGACCACGCGACGATAGAGCAGCCCCACCAGGCCCACCACCGTCATGATCCCGGCGATCGTGCCCGGGATCACGGCGGCCAGGTGGTACACGTGCTCCGGTATCCCTGCCGCCTCGGTCCAGCTCTTGGGCAGAAGCAGGCCCATGACGTGGCCCGCCCCCACCAGCAGGATGCCGACGTGGAACAGCGGTGAGGCCCAACGCAGGATCGCCGACTCGTTCCACTGCGAGGAGCGGCTGGTCCAGCCGAACTGGTCGGTGCGGTAGCGCCACACCAGCCCCACCACGAGCAGGACGAGGCAGACATAAGGCAGTGCCGTCCAGACGACGGCGGACTCGAAGGTGCTCATGCGCGTTCCTCCTGCCGACGAGCAGCGGGTTGGCCAGCCCCTCGGGCTGGCGCGGTGGGGTAACGGACGGGAGTGGTGGGGAAGGGCAGGAGGTCGGTGACCCCGACGGTCTCGGTAGGCGGCCCGGCAGACACCAGCGCGCGCACGCGCTGGGCGGTGGCCTGGTCGATCTCGGGCAGGGTCAGGCACACCGCCTCCACGAGGCCGGCATAGGGGCTGGTCGCCTGGGTCAGGGCCGTGCGCAGCACCTCCAGGCCCTCGCGGTGGGAGGAGAGCAGCACCTGGGCTACCTCGTCACCACCGCAGCGGGCTGACAGCTCCAGCACCACCGGCAGGTAGTCCGGCAGCTCGTCACGGTCCATCTCGTAGCCGGTTGCCGCCAGGGCCTCCTTGAAGGCCAGGATCGCGGCACCACGGTGCCGGGTGTCGCCCACCGCGTAGTAGCTCAGGTACAGGCAGCAGCGCCGGCGCTGGTCAAAGGTCGCCACGTAGTGCTCGGCCATGGCGCGCTGGCCGCGCTCGCGGGCACCGCGGACAAAGGTTTCCAGGGGCTCACGCACCGTGGCGGGGAGGCTGCCGGGCGCGCCCAGAGCCTGCTCGACGGCGTCCAGGCGAGCGGTGAAGGACTCCTCACCCGGGTAGTCCAGCAGCAGTGAGGCGGCCATGTGCACGGTGGCGCGCTGGTGCTCGGTCAGGGGCAGCACGGCTCTCACTGCTCCTGCCGGTAGCCGGTACCGGCTGCGGGGCCGGAAGGAGCAGGCACCGGCTCACGGCGCACCACCGGGACGGGCAGCATGACCGGCGTCGTCAGCGGTGAGTCCGCCTCAGGGCCGGCCTGGCCGTGGAAGGAGGCCACCGTGTGGCAGCCGGCCGGGGCTCCCTGGCCCAGCAGCGTGCGCACGTCCGGTCCCATCGCCGCCATACCGCGGGGCACCTCGGGGGAGGTGGTGGGGATGACGTAGCGGTCGTCGTACTTGGCGATGGCCAGCAGCCGGTACATCGCCTCCAGGTGCTCGCCCGTGACTCCTACCGCTGCGGCGATCGCCGGGTCAGGGGTACGTCCCAGCGTCACCTCGCGCATATGACAGCGCATGGCGGCGAGCCTGCGCAGCGAGAGCTCGACGGGGTTGGTGTCCCCGGCGGTCAGCAACCCGGCCAGGTACTCCAACGGGATGCGCATATCCGCTACCGCCGCCAGCAGCACGCGGTGGTCCTCGGCGTCCATGCCGGTGGAGGCGACCTCGTCCACCACGGGGGACAGCGGCGGGATGTACCAGACCATCGGCATGGTGCGGTACTCCGGGTGCAGAGGCAGGGCGACCTCGTAGGTCTGGATGAGGTCCCACAACGGGGAGGCCTGGGCGGCCTCGATCCAGCTGGCCGGCACGCCCTCGGCCCGCGCAGCCTCGACGACGGCGGGATCATGAGGGTCGAGCAGGATCTCCCGCTGGGCCATGTACAGGTCCTGCGGGTCGGCCACGGCCGCGGCCTGGGAGACCCGATCGGCGTCGTAGAGCAGCACGCCGAGGTAGCGCAGGCGCCCCACGCAGGTCTCCGAGCACACGGTGGGCTCGCCCACCTCCAGCCGGGGGTAGCACAGCGTGCACTTCTCCGCCTTGCCGGTGGCGTGGTTGAAGTAGACCTTCTTGTAAGGGCAGGCGGACACGCACATGCGCCAGCCACGGCAGGCGTCCTGGTCCACCAGCACGATCCCGTCCTCGCTGCGCTTGTACATCGCACCGCTCGGGCAGGCCGCCACGCAGGTGGGGTTGAGGCAGTGCTCGCAGATGCGCGGCAGGTAGAACATGAAGGCCTGGTCGATCTCGGTGCGGACCTTCTCGTTCATCCCGGCCAGGACCGGGTCCTCGGCCAGGGTCTCCATCGAGCCGCCCAGGTCGTCGTCCCAGTTCGGGCCCCAGGAGATCGTGGGCATGTACTGGCCCGTCAGCTGGCTCTTGGCCCGTGCGACCGGCAGCGTGGCGCTGTTCTGAGGGGCTGAGAGCAGCTTGTCGTACTCATACGTCCACGGCTCGTAGTAGTCCTCGACCCCAGGCATCTGCGGGTTGGCGAAGATCGTGGCCAGCTTGCGCAGCCGCCCGCCTCCACGTGGGACCAGCCGCCCGTTGGCCGTGCGGACCCAGCCACCCTTCCACCGCTCCTGGTCCTCCCAGGAGCGCGGGTAGCCCACGCCCGGACGGGTCTCGACGTTGTTGAACCACATGTACTCCGTGCCCTCGCGGTTGGTCCACGCCTGCTTGCAGGTGACCGAGCAGGTGTGGCACCCGATGCACTTGTCGAGGTTCATGATCATGCCGATCTGAGCCATCACCTTCATCAGAAGGTCACCTCCTGGTTGGAGCGGCGGCGGATGACCGTGACCTCGTCACGGTTGTTGCCGGTGGGGCCGATGTAGTTGAAGGCGTAGGACAGCTGGGCGTAGCCGCCGGCGAAGTGCGAGGGCTTGAGGACGATGCGCGTGAGCGAGTTGTGCGTGCCTCCGCGTTTACCGGTGGACTCGGTCAGCGGCGTGTTCATCGTGCGTTCCTGGGCGTGGTACATGAAGACCGTGCCTTGCGGGATGCGATGGGAGACGATGGCACGCGCGGCGACGACGCCGTTGCGGTTGTAGGCCTCGACCCACTCGTTGTCCCTGACGCCGATGGTCTCGGCGTCCTGCGGGCTCATCCAGATCGTCTGGCCCCCACGCCCCAGGGTGAGCATGTGGAGGTTGTCGTAGTACTGGGAGTGGATGGCCCACTTGTTGTGTGCAGTGATGTACCGCACGGCCACCTGCGCCTGGCCCGACTGTGCGGAGCTGACCGTGCCCGGCGACTGCTCTCCGTAGAGGGTGGTGAAGTCCAACGGTGGGCGGAAGGTGGGCAGGGCCTCGCCCATGTCCCGCATCCAGTCGTGATCGAGGTAGTAGTGCATCCGCCCGGTCAGCGTGTGCCAGGGCTTGGCGTGCTCGACGTTGACCACGAAGGCGCTGTAACGCCGTCCGCCGTGCTCCGAGCCTGACCACTCGGGTGTGGTGATGACGGGCTGGGGGCGGCTCTGCGTCTGGGCGAAGGTGACCTGCTTGCCGGCCTCCTCCTGGCTCAGGCTCGCCAGCTGCGTGCCCGTGCGGCGGGAGAGGGTCTGCCATCCCTGTGTGGCCAGGCGCCCGTTGGTGGCTCCGGACATGTGCATGACGGCGTCGCCGGCCTTGATCGGGGTGTCAATGAGCGGACGTGCCTTCCCAGCGCCCTCGCCCGTGCCGTGGGCGCGGCGCAGCGCCTCGATCTCCTTGTCCGGCACCAGCATGATCCCCTTGGTGGGGATGCCGGGGGACTCCACCAGCGGCCCGATCGTGTTGAACTTGTTGAGCAGCTGGGTGTAGTCACGCTCGACCGCGATGAGCTTGGGCATGGTCACCCCGGGCACCCACTGGTGGGGCAGGTGGGACACGTCCCCGTGGGCCATGGTCATCGCGTCCGGGGTGTCGTGGGTCAGCGGGGCGGCGACGACGTCGGTCTGCGTGCCCAGGTACTTCGGTGCCCACTGGGCGATCATGCCTGCCAGCTGCTGGTAGATCGCGAAGTCGGTACGCGCCTGCCACGGCGGGGTGATCGCCTCGTTGAAGGAGTGGATGAAGGGGTGCATGTCCGTGGTGGACAGGTCGTACTTCTCGTACCAGGTCGCCGCCGGCAGGACGACGTCGGAGTGCAGGGTGGTGGAGGTTGTGCGGAAGTCCGCGGTCCACATGAGGTCGAGCTTGCCCTGCGGGGCCTGGTCCCGCCAGGTCATGGAGACCGGACGCCTGCCCTGCGGGGTCTCGGTGGCCTGGACGTCATTGTCAGCGCCCACCATGTGACGCAGGAAGAACTCCGTGCCCTTGGCCGAGGACCCCAGCAGGTTGGTGCGCCACGAGGCCAGGATCCGCGGGAAGTTCTCCTCGGCGTCCGGGTCCTCGCAGGCAAAGCGCAGCTCGCCGCGCTCAAGCTGGTCGACGACGTAGTCCGCCGGGTCCATCCCGGCCTGCCTGGCCTGCTGGCCCAGGAGCAGAGGACTGCGGTTGAAGGTGGGGTAGGAGGGGGTCCACCCGCGCTTCATGGACTCCACCATCGTGTCCGCGGTGGTCTTGCCGGCCAGGCTCCCGGCCCCCAGTGGTGAGGCCAGGCGCTCGGCCGGGGTGGCGTCATAGCGCCACTGGTCGGTGGTCAGGTACCAGAAGCCCGTGGAGATCATCTGCCGGGCCGGGCGCACCCAGTCCAGGGCGAAGGCGAACTGGGACCAGCCGGCGATGGGACGGACCTTCTCCTGACCCACGTAGTGGGCCCAGCCGCCGCCGTTGACCCCCTGGGTGGCGCACATCGAGGTCAGCGCCAGGATCGTGCGGTAGATCTCATCGGCGTGGTAGTAGTGGTTGATCCCCGCGCCCATGACGATCTGGGAGCGGCCGCCGGACTCGATGGAGTTGCGCGCGAACTCCCGGGCCACTCGGATCATGGCCGGTCCGGACACGCCCGTCAGCTCGCTCGCCCAGGCCGGGGTGCCTGGCACCGTGGCGTCCTGGTAGTCCGCAGGCCACTGGCCCGGCAGGCCCTCCCGCTTGACGGCGTAGTTGGCCAGCAGGAGGTCGTAGACGGTGGTCACCATTCGCCCGTCAGCCAGGCGTGTGGCCGGTACGCCGCGGCGCAGGATGCCGCCGCCCACGCTCCCGGTGGGGGTGGCTGAGCTGGGCAGGTCAAAGCGCGGCAGCAGCACCTCGACGGCCTCGACGACGCCGTCGGCCGCGCCGGGCTCGGACAGCTCCATCATGCTCATGACCGGATCCACGCCCTCCATGAGGAGGTTCCACCGGCCCTCGCCCTGCGGGGTGAAGCGGTCGGCCAGGGTTCCACCGGGATCAGCCGGTCCGCGCTCGCGGTCCCACACCAGCGGGCGGAACTCGTTGCGGGTGGCGTCCTCGGCGGCTGAGCCGGGCACGCAGTCGGCGGTGAGGAATCGGCCAGGGACGTAAGCGCCGTCGTCGCGGGCCTCCAGGTCGATGAGGAAGGGGGAGTCGGTGTGACGGCGCATGTAGTCCAGGAAGAAGGGCTCGCCCTGGCCGACGTGGAACTCGGAGAGGATGACGTGGCCCATGGCCATGCCCAGTGCCCCGTCGGTGCCCGGCGCCACTCGCAGCCACTGGTCGGCGAACTTAGTGTTGTCGGCGTAGTCGGGGGAGACCGCGACGACCTTCTGGCCGTGGTAGCGCGCCTCGGTCATGAAGTGGGCGTCGGGGGTACGGGTGAGCGGCAGGTTGGAGCCCCACATGATGAGGTACTGGGAGTTGTACCAGTCCCCGGCCTCGGGCACGTCGGTCTGGTCCCCGAAGACCTGCGGGGAGGCAGGGGGCAGGTCGGCGTACCAGTCGTAGAAGGAGAGCATGGTGGCGCCGATGAGCTCGTGGAAGCGCGCGCCGGCACCGTAGGAGAGCATGGACATGGCTGGGATGACGGAGAAGCCGGCGCAGCGGTCCGGGCCCCAGGTGCGAATGGTGTGGACGTAGGCCGCGGCGATGATGTCCATGGCCTCGTCCCAACCCACGCGCACCATCCCTCCCTTGCCGCGGGCGGACTTGTAGGAGCGGGAGGTGACCGGGTCACTGGTGACCTCGGCCCAGGCGGCCACGGCGTCGCCGCCCAGACGCTGGCGCGCGGCGCGGAAGGCGTCCAGCAGCACCGAGCGGACGTAGGGGTAGCGGATGCGCGTGGGGGAGTAGGTGTACCAGGAGAAGGACGCCCCGCGCGGGCAGCCACGGGGCTCGTACTCGGGCATGTCCGGTCCGGTGGTGGGGTAGTCGGTGACCTGCTTCTCCCAGGTGATGACGCCGTCGGTCACGTAGACCTCCCAGGCGCATGAGCCGGTGCAGTTGACCCCGTGGGTGGAGTGGACCATCTTGTCGTGGCTCCAGCGCCGGCGGTAGAAGGTGTCCGCCTCGCGGCCGCCCTCCAGGAACAGGCGGCGTGCGTCCTTTGAGGGCTTGCCTCGGCGCAGATAGGAACCGAGCGCGAACAGCCCGGGCACGGACTGCACGGGGGTCTCAGGTCCGGGGACCACGGGCTGGGAGGAGGGGGAGTCGGTCATCGCTGCTCCTTGAGGCGGGGACGGTGAGGTCGGTGGGCGGCTGAGGCTCGGCGCTGGGCCTCAGCCGCGGAAGGGGGCGCCGGGGCGGGCGTAGCGGATCCAGCACACGACGGCGCACACGGCGGAGTAGGCGGCGCAGAGGGCCAGCCAGGTTCCGGCGTCCAGGGCGGACAGCGCCACGCCGACGAAGAAGGGGCCGAAGCAGGCGATTGCTGCGGTGAAGCCGATTGCGCCGCCGGCCTGGAGGCGGGGCATGATCATGGGCATCTGCTTGAAGGTGCCGGCGTTGCCGATGCCGGCGAAGAAGAACATGGCCAGCATGGCCCACAGGAAGGGTGTGAACTCCGCGGGGGAGTCAGGGTGCATGTAGAGCGAGGCCCAGGCCAGCGTGACCGCCATGCCGAGCGCGGAGATGAAGGTCCACAGCCCTCCGGAGAAGCGGTCGCACAGCGGGCCCCAGGCCATGCGTACCACTGAGCCGATCAGTGGGCCGAGGAAGGCGTAGGTGGCGCCTAGCGGCAGGTTGTCAAAGCCCTGCTCGGCCAAGGGCGAGGAGGCTCCGAAGGTGTTGTTGACCAGCAGGCCGAACTGCGCGGCGAAGCCGGAGAAGAGCCCGAAGGTCAGGACGTAGAGCATCGTCATGTACCACGTGTTCGGGTTGGAGAAAAAGGACAGCTGGGCGCGGATGTTGGCCGTGACGGGGACGTCCTTGAGCAGGGTGAAGGCGAGCGCCGCGGCGGCCAGCGCCCAGGGGACAAAGAAGATCGCGGCGTTGTGGACGAAGATCGCGGTGTCGTCGGCCTGACGCTGTGGGGCGATGAAGGTGATGCCCAGCAGCCCGAAGCCCATGAGCCAGGGGCCGGCGAGCTGGATGAGGGACATGCCGAGGTTGCCGATGCCGGCTTGGAGGTTGAGGGCGGTGCCGGACAGGCGCTTGGGGAAGAAGTAGCCGGTGGAGGGCATGTAGCCGGAGAAGGTGCCGCCGCCGATGCCGCACATGAAGGACAGCACCAGCAGGACAGCGTAGGGGGTGGAGGTGTCCTGGACGGCGAAGAACCAGCCGAGCATGGGGATGACGTAGAGCAGTGAGGAGATGCCCACCAGCTTGCGTGTGCCCAAGATCGGAGGCAGGAACATGTAGACCAGACGGATGAGCCCGCCAGACAGGCCTGGCATGGCGGTGAGCCAGTAGAGCTGGCCCGGGGTCAGGTCGAAGCCGATGAGGCGCAGCTTGGGTGCGATGGCTGAGACAAGGAAGAAGACGCAGAAGGCGATGACCATGGAGAAGGTGGAGATCGCCAGGGTGCGCCAGGCAATGGCCTTGTCCCAGTGAGCCGGGTCCTCAGGGTCCCAGCCCGCCAGGACACGTCCACTGGTGCCCAGGGCGGTCGGGTGGGAGGCGGCATCTGGGGCCGGTGAGGGCCGGGAGGCGGCGTTGCTCATGGTGGTCCTATCTCGGGATCCGGCGGGGCGGCAGCGGTCACCTACCATGATCGGTGGAGACGGCGCACCCCGCGACAGATGCGGAAGAGCCTTGGGATTGCAAGGATGGAGGCGCCCGTATTTTTTACGGTCATCCCCAAAAGAGTAATGATCGAATGCTCTAAATAAATCGTCTGGGCAAACCCGGTCAGGGTCGCTACGGTGGGGCCATGACGCACGCTGCCCCACCGACTGCTCACGAGCCTCGTCTGCCACGGCAGGCTGCTGCCGCGGGGGAGGAGCAGCCCGAGGCGGCGGAGGTTGTCCAGAAGGCGCTCAAGACGCTGGACACCCCGGTGCGTGGAGCCGTCATCACGGTGTCGGACCGCTGCGCTGCGGGTCGCCGTGAGGACCTGTCCGGACCGCTGGCGCAGCGGCTGCTGGCTGGCTACGGGGTCCAGGTTGAGCGGGTGCGCGTGGTGCCCGACGACGTCGCCGCCATCCGCCGAGCCGTGAGCGAGGCCGTGGCTGAGGGGGCGCGGGTGGTGCTCACCACCGGTGGCACGGGCGTGACCCCCATGGACCTGACTCCCGAGGCGACGGCGCCTCTGCTTCAGACCCGCCTGGAGGGCCTGGAGGCGCAGGTGCGTGACTACGGGCTGAGCAAGACCCCTCTGGCGGGGCTGTCGCGTGGGCTCATCGGGGTCACAGGACGGGGCGCGGACGGCGCGCTCGTGGTCAACGCCCCGGGCTCGCGAGGCGGCGTCAAGGACGCGGTCACCGTGATCGGTCCTCTGGTGCCCCACGTGCTGGAGCAGCTAGGCGGCGGGGACCACTAAGAAGCCTCGGCGCCGTGGGCGCCGGGCCCTACCGCCCCTCGCGCTCCCACTGGCGCACCTGCTCCCAGGTGTCCAGGTCCTGCGCCGCCTGGTCCAGGCCCGCTTCCTGGGCCAGGTCCACGTAGCCCAGGTTCAGGCGTCCCAAGGTCCGGTGCACCGAGACGTCCCTCAGGCCCACTCCGCCCGGCGCCACGAGCGCGCGCAAGGCCTCTGTGCGGTAGATGCCAACCAGGTGCTGGACGTGACGGCCTGAGTCGTCCTGCGGCTGCACGCCGACCACGCCGTCACAGGCCCGGCCCTCCGCCAGGGCCGCCTTCAACCGTGCTGCCAGGACGGGCAGCGCACGCCAGGCCTGCGGAGCGTCGCAGGCCAGCAGCGCCGTGGCCTCGGCCGGCTGGTCCTCACCAGCCTCGGCATCGGTCGCCAGGGTCAGCACGCCGGCAGCGATGCCGGCCACCGGTCCGCCCAGTGGCGGGTCCTCCAGCGCGCGCAGCACGCCGGCCGGCAGGCTCACCTGCTCCGGCGCGACGACGACCACCCGCCCAGGCCCGCCAGGACCCTGGGCGCGAAGCTGGCCTAGCCCGTCCAGGACGTGGTCGAGCAGGCGGCGGCCGCGGGCGAGGACGTCGGGCTTGGAGACCCCGCCCAGCCGGCGACCGGTGCCGCCTGCCAGGACGACGACGTCGAAGACGGGACAGGGTGTGGGCGGAGGGGCCTGGTGGCTCATGGTGCTCCTCGGGATGCGGCTCGCTAGAGGCCTGCGGGATCCTCGCCGTCGGCCGGGCGCACCCAGTCGCCCGAGCGCCCGCCGGACTTCGCCGTCACCTTGGCCTCGCGCAGCGCCACGGCCCGGTCCACGCCCTTGACCATGTCCACGATGGCCAGCCCCGCCACGGTCGCAGCGGTCAGGGCCTCCATCTCCACACCTGTGCGGTCAGCAGTGCGCACGGTGGTCTCGATACGCACGCCCTCGTCCTCAATCTCCAGGTCCACCTGACAGCCGTGGACGCCGATGACGTGCGCCAGGGGGAGCAGGTCAGGGACCTTCTTCGCCGCGGCGATGCCGGAGACCCTGGCGACGGCAAGTACGTCCCCCTTGGGCACGGTTCCGTCCCGCAGCGCGGCCACGATCGCGGGCGAGCAGCTGACGAAGGCGCTCGCGCTGGCGGTGCGCACGGTGGGCTGCTTGGCGGTGACGTCCACCATGTAGGCGGCTCCGGCGTGGTCCAGGTGGGTCAGGCGGATCGGAGAGGGGGACAAGGGTACTCCTTGGATCGAGTGAGGGCTGACAGATGGAGACGGCGGCTGCTACTGGCCGCAGGACGGCAGACGGCCTGCGCCGGGCACGGGCGGGGCTGACAGGGCGAGGAGACGGACCTGATCACCCTGGCTCACGCCCTCGGCCTCGGCCGGGACCACGGCCAGGGCCTCGGCGCGGGCCAGGGAGGCCACGAGGTGTGAGCCTGAGCCGAGGTGGTGGGCCGGAGCGACCCACAGCGGCTGGCTCGTGGGGTCGCAGGAAACCGGGCTGGCCTCCTGGCCCGCAGCGGCCTGCGGGGCGCTCACGGCACGCACAGCCAGGTGCTGGCGGCGTCCGGCAGGGCTGCGCCAGGCGGTGGCTGCCCGGGCGAGCGCAGGCGTGACCGGGCGGGTGGCGGGGTCGGCGTCGCAGCTGGTGGCGACGCCGTCGAAGCCGCCCAGGCGAGCCAGCGCCGGGACGACGATGAGGGTGAAGGAGACCAGGACGCTGACCGGGTTGCCCGGGAGCATGAGGATCGGCACCTCGCGGCCCGGGCCTGCCTGCGCGTCCTGCCGGGTGTGCAGGGTGCCGTGACCCTGCGGCTTGCCCGGCTGCATGGCGACCTTGGCGAAGGACAGCTCCGCGCCGGCCAGGGCGCGCAGCCGGCCCGGGTCTGCCTGGCCGAGCATCTTGAGGGGGTCGAAGGCGCCGGCGGACACGCCCCCGGAGGTCAGCACGAGGTCCGCCTGGCCGGCCGCCTCAGCCAGCACCGTCTCCAAGGACTCCACCGTGTCTGCGGCGCGAGCGGTGAAGGTGACCCGGCCTCCGGCCTCCTCCACCAGCCCGGCCAGCAGCAGGCTGTTGGAGTCCGGGATGGTGCTGGGGCGCAGCGTGTCCTCGGGCTCGACGAGCTCGGAGCCGGTGGAGACGACGGCGACCCTCACCCGGGGCAGGACCCGCACCCGGGAGCGCCCCACCGAGGCCAGGGCCGAGATCGCCGTGGCTGACAGGAGAGTGCCGGCGCCAAGGACCGGGTCGCCGACGGCGACGTCCTCACCGGCCGTGCGGACGGACAGCCCTACGCAGGCCTCGGCCCTGATCGCGACCTGGGAGGGAAGCGGGTGGTGACCGGCCTGCTGATCGGTGTCCTCCACCTTGACCACGGCATCGGCGCCCTCGGGCAGCATGGCGCCGGTCATGATGCGCATGGCGGTGCCTGCCTGGAGGGCGGGTGGGACCGCGCCGGCCGGGACGTCTCCGGTCACCGCCAGCATGACGGGCGTGCTCGTGGTGGCACCGGCTGTGTCCGCGGCCCGCAGCGCGTAGCCGTCCATGGCCGAATTCGTCCAGGGAGGGACGGGCAGGGCCGCGGTGACGTCCTCAGCCAGGACCAGGCCGTGGGCCTGCGCCAGGGGTAGCTCCACGCTGGCCAGGGGGCGTAGAGGAGCCAGGACCTTGGCGACGTAGTCCTCGACGGGAATCATCTGTGGCACGGCTCCTCCTGTGGTGGTGTGGGACTGAGGTCCATCATGCCGCGCGGGCGGGCGGATCGCCGAGCCGAGGCGGGCGTGCGGTGGGGGGGGGTGAGCGGGGAGGACGGATCCCGTGTACCGTCGTCGCCGCGACGGGCACCCAGCCTGCGCCCAGGACCGAGGACCTACGGAGGATCGATGGAGAGCATGCCAGCTGCGCAGGCGGGCGGAGCCGGGGCTGCGGGCCAGGCGGCGCGCGTGGTGCGCGCTGAGGTGACCGAGGCCCCGGTGAGCGTGGCGCAGCTCGCCGCCAGCGTCGAGGACCGCGGTGCGGGAGCCGTCGTCACCTTTGACGGGATGGTGCGAGACCACGACGGCGGACGTGGGGTGCGTGGGATCGCCTACTCCGCCCACCCCACCGCTGGCAACGTGGTCGCCCAGATCGCTGCCGAGGTCGCCTGCCGCCCGGGCCTGCGGGCGATCGCCGTCGTCCACCGGGTCGGGGACCTGGAGATCGGCCAGACGGCGCTGGGGGTGGCGGTGAGCGCGGACCACCGCGCGCCGGCCTTCGACGCCGTGCGTGACCTGGTGGAGGAGGTCAAGAAGCGTATGCCGGTGTGGAAGCACCAGCTCTTCGATGACGGCACACGGGAATGGTCCAATATCGCCTGAGCGCGGTGGCCGGCCAGGCACCTCAGCCGCCGGCAAAGGGCGGCAGGACGTCAATGCGGTCGCCGTCGGCGAGCGCCGTGAGCGAGTCCGCGGGCGTGGACAGGGAGTTGACGAGGTAGCTGGAGACGGCGATGACCTTGGCCATGGCCAGGCCTCGTCCGGCCAGCTGCTCGCGTAGCGCGGCGAGAGTGGTGCCGCTGGGCACCTCGATCCGCTCCTGGGCGCGGCCGGCTGCCTCGGTCGCGGCGGCGAAGTAGTGGACCTCCAGGCTGATGGTGTCGTGGACGGGATCGCTCATAGGCGGGTGACCTCCTCGGGATGGCGTGGTGTCGACGGGACTGGCGGTGCGGGAGTGGCGCAGGCGCCCTCAGCCGCCGATGGCGGACATGGTGCGGGCGGGCCTGGTGAAGCCGTCCGGAACCGCCCAGGGCTCGTCACTGCCGTGAGCCAGCGGCTTGGCCCAGGTCGCCCCGGCCCAGAGACGAATGAGGTCCTCGTCCGTGGCGCCCTGGCGCATCGGCGTGCGCAGGTCCGTCTCGGTGGAGGAGAACAGGCAGGTCATGAGCCGGCCGTCGGCCGTGACCCTGGTGCGGTCGCAGTCGTGGCAGAAGGGGGCGGTGACTGAGGAGATGATCCCGACGCTTCCTGCCGGGTAGGCGCCCGCCCCCTCGTGGGAGGACAGCGCCCGAGGGTCCAGGCGGCCGGCCTTGACGTGCCACAGGGCGGCGGGGCGGCGGTCGGCGCGCCCGGCCTGGCGCAGGGTGAAGCCTGCCTGGGTGAGGACCTGGAGGATCTCCTCCTGCCCCACGACCTGCTCGGGGCGCCAGGACTCACGCGGCCCCAGTGGCATGTGCTCGATGAAGCGCAGCTGCCAGCCCCGGCGCAGGCACTCGGCCAGCAGGCGGGCGGCCCTGCGGTCCAGCGTGCCCGGCATGGCCACGGCGTTGACCTTGATGGGTGCCAGGCCGGCGGCCTCGGCACCGGCCACTCCGCGCAGGACGTCCTCCAGGCGGTCGCGGCGCGTGGCCAGGCTGTACTCCCGGGGGTCCAGGGTGTCGATGGAGACGTTGACCCGGTCCAGGCCGGCCGCACGCAGGCGGGCGGCCCGCTTGTCCAGGCCGAGACCGTTGGTGGTGATCCCGATGTCCGGCTTGGTCCCGGTGCGAGCCGAGCGCAGCGTGGAGACTGAGGCGACGATCTCCTCCAGGTCCTTGCGCATCAGCGGCTCGCCCCCGGTCAGCCGGATGCGCTCGATCCCCAGGCGCTCCACCCCGATCCGGGCCAGGCGCGCAATCTCCTGGGTAGTGAGTAGGGACGGCGTGGGCAGCCATTCCAGGCCCTCGGCGGGCATGCAGTAGGTGCAGCGCAGGTTGCAGCGGTCGGTTACCGACAGTCGCAGATCGCGCACGGTGCGCCCGTGGCGGTCCACGAGCACGTCGGGGACCGCCACGGGCGCACCGGACACAGACGTCAGGTCGGCCAAGCAGGTCATAGATCGATGGTAGCGGGCCTTAAGGCTCAGGCGGTGCGCAGGATCTCGACCCGCGCGAAGCCCTCTGAGGTCTCGATCACGCTGTGACGGAAGGTGAAGGGGAGCTGGTCGATCTGGTTGAGCAGTGGGGTTGGTACATGCGGGGCGACGAGGTCGAAGCCTTCGCCCACCGTGAGGCTGGAGGCGGCTCCGATGACGGCGGCGTGCCGCAGCCGGTGAGGAATCGCACGTGCGTCCAGCGTGAGCCGCTCGGACTCGTGGCCGCATCCGCAGCCGCACCCGCCGTGGGCCTGCGAGGGGGAGACGTCCTGGACCGGGATGGTTGTGGGAGCGTCGCTCATGCTGCTTCCCTCTTCCTGTCTGGGTAGGTTGCGGCTCACAGCGGCATACGGCAGCTGTGAGCCGTGCGTCGTTGCCGCACGGAACTGATTTTATTACGGTTTGCCTTGTGAAAAACAAGGTGCTGCCGCGACTCGCGCTGCTCGTCCTGGCTGCGGCGTGCGTGCTCAGCGGCCTGGACGCTGCGCTGCTGCGCCTGGGGACAGGGGCACCTGTGGCTGGGACGTTGACCGCACGCCTGGCTGCGCTGCACGGCCCGCTCATGGAAGTGGGCTTCCTCGGCACGCTCATCAGCCTGGAACGCGCGGTGGCCGCACGTGCGCGCTGGGCCCTGGCCGCACCGGCGCTGAGCGCCGGCGGCTGTCTGGCGCTGGTCGCCGGGGCGCCACAGGTCCTGGGACAGGGCATGGTCCTTGTCTCCGGCCTCGTCCTGCTCACGGTCTACGCCTGCGTCTACCGCCGAGCCGTCTCAGTCGCCCTGGACGTGGAGTCCCTGGGCGCGGTGGCGCTGGTCCTGGGCAACCTCACCTGGCTCGCAGGCCACGACGTCGTGGCCGCAGTCCCGCTGTGGCTGCTCTTCCCGGTCCTGACCGTGGTCGGTGAGCGTCTGGAGCTGGCGCGGGTCGCCTTTCTCGATCCTGTGGTTGAGGCCGTCGTGCGCGCTCTGGCCGTGATCGCGCTGCTAGGGGCGTGCGCGCTGCCTGTCACCGGGACGGGCAGGCTCGCCAGCGGCCCCGCGCTGCTGGGGCTCGGCGTCGTCATGGCCTGGTACGACGTCGCCCGACGCACCGTCCGCGCAACCGGGGGAGTGCGTCTGGCGGCCGCCTGCATGATGGCCGGATACCTCTGGCTCGCCGTGGGCGGTCTCGCCTGGACGCTGACCGCCTGGACCCAGGGAAGCGGGGCTGCCTACGAGATCATCATCCACGCCCTCTCGCTCGGCTTCGCCTTCTCGATGGTCCTCGCCCACGCTCCCACGATCCTGCCGGCTCTCCTGCACCGGCAGCTGCCCTACCGCAGGATCATGTGGCTCCCCCTTGTCCTGCTGCACCTGAGCCTGGTGGTCCGTGTAGCCGGACTGGTCAGCGAGCAGGTCCGCGCCTGGCAGGCCGGGGGGATCATGGGGGTCCTGGCTGTCCTCGTCTTCCTGGTCACCTCGGCCCTGATCGCGCTGAGGGCCGGACCGCTCGGCGTCGGATCCTCGTCCCAGGGCGGGGGCGCCACGGCGGGCAGGGTGACGCTCTCACCGCTCCAGGCGGCACGTGGCCGCCGTGGGCACCGGCGCCGCGAACAGGTGCGGCGCAACGGAGTTGTCCTGGCCTGGGTGATCGTGGCCGGAGTGCTCGCCGTCCTCATCCTGGCCGGCCCGCTGGCAGCCTGGGGACAGTGGATAGCGCTGCACACCCTGCTGCTGGGCGGGATCGGCTCAGCCATCACCGTGTGGTCGGCCCACTTCGCTGACACCCTCCTGCACCGCCCGGCGCTGGGAGGCGCGGCGCTGGTGGACCTGCGTCTGGCGGTACACGGCCTGGGAACGCTCGCGGTCCTGGTCGGCATCACCTCCCACCACCAGGTGCTCGCGATGGCCGGGATGAGCCTCGTGACAGCCGCGGCCCTAGCCGGAGCGGTCGCGATCGCGGTCCAGTACCACCGCGCCGTCGCCCCGCGCCTGGCAGGGCTGGCGGTCCACTACGCCCTGGCCCTGATCCTGCTTGCCATCGGGGCGGTGCTCGGCTACCTCACCAGCTGGGCCGCGGAGCGTGGCTGGGCACGCTTGTCTGACGTCTTCTACCTGGCCCACACCACCACCATGCTGCTCGGCTTTGTGGGAACCACGGTGCTGGGCACCCTCACCGTGCTGTGGCCCACCATGCTGCGCACCAAGATGGAGCCCTGTGCCCCCACCTGGACGAGCCGAGGCCTGCCGGCGCTGGTCGGCGGGACCGTGATGGTCGCCTGCTCGGGCCTGTGGCAGCCGGCTGCTGGGCTCGGGACCCTGGTCTACCTGGCCGGGGCCGGCGGCGTCCTCGTGCCAGCCTGGCGCACGGCCCGTCGCGTGCCACCCACCTCCTTCTCCACTGCCTCATCCGCGGCCGCAGTCGCCTGGTTCCTGGGCTGCGTGGTGTGGATGGGCCTGGGCGTGACCACGGCGCCGAACCTGGACCAGGCCCGCGAGGTCATCCACCTCCTGCGCGTGCCGCTGGCAGCAGGATTCGCCCTCCAGGTCCTGGGAGCGGCGTTGAGCTATCTCACCCCCGTCATGCTGGGTGGAGGACCGGCGACGACCCGGTTGACCAACCGTGTCATGGACCGCGCCGCCGCCTACCGGGTCACGGCGACCAACGCGGGTCTCGCGCTCGCGGTGGCCACGCCCTTGCCCTGGACCGTCCGTATGGCGGGCGCCCTGCTCGCCGGCGCGGTGGCGGCCTACGTCGTGGTGGGGATGGGGCTGAGCGCGCGGGAGCTGGTCCGCCGCACCCGCCGCGGGGACGACGACGTCGTAGCCACCAGCCTCACCGTCGGCCCGCCGGCGCTCGCCCCAGGCGCCGCCCATCTACCCGTTGGTGCCCTGTCCCCACGTGAAAAGGAGCCTCGCCGTGCCTGAGACCACCAGTCCGTCTGATTCGCAGGACGCCACCGGCCCTGTTGCTGCTACCTCTCGCCGCGAGGTCACCGCGGGAACCGCCCCGGCCGTGGCCAGAGGCAAGGGGAGCGCACGTGATGAGCGTGCGGCAGGAGGGCAGACTGGCGTTGGAGCGGGCCGGCGCGGGGTGCTGCTCGGTCTGGTCAGCACCGGGGCTGCCGTCGTGGCAGGCGCCGCCGCGTCCACCTGGCGTCAGTGGTCAGGGGACCGCGGGACCCGCGACGTCGTCGCCGCTACTGGCCGGACCGTTGAGACCACGCTGCGGGTGGAGGGCATGCGATTCGTCCCGGACACCGTCCAGGTCCAGGCCGGAGACCGGCTCGTGATCACCCTGGACAACACCTCCGACCAGGTCCACGACCTGGTCCTGGACACCGGCGCCACCACCGGTCGGGTCTCAGCCGGGGGCAGCGCCCGGCTGGAGGTCGGCCTCGTCACCGGCCCCCTCCAGGGCTGGTGCTCGATCGCCGGGCACCGCGCCCAGGGCATGGTGATGCAGGTGGTTGTCGGGGCCGCTGCCTCCGGGACGGACGCGCCCGCGGACCACGAGGACCACGGCGCGCAGGTGAGCCCCACCGTCGACCTCCAGGCACCGCTTCCCGAGGGCTTTGCTCCCTACGAGGCTGCCCTGGTCCCGTCTTCTCACGACAGCGTGCACCGCGTGACCTTCACCGTCACTGAGGTCGAGCAGGCCTACGTGGGAGCAGGGGTCTACCAGACGCGCTGGACCTACAACGGCACCGCGCCGGGCCCCATCCTGCGCGGCAAGGTGGGCGACACCTTCGAGGTCACGCTCGTCAACGGGGGCACCATGAGCCACTCCATCGACTTCCACGCCGGGATCGTCTCCCCGGACAAGCCCATGCGCTCGATCGGACCAGGAGAGTCGCTGGTCTACACCTTCACGGCACAGCACTCAGGGATCTGGCTCTACCACTGCTCAACCGCCCCCATGAGCCTGCACCTGGCCTCGGGAATGTACGGTGCCGTCATCATCGACCCCGATGGCTTGGCCGAGGTAGACCGCGAGTACCTGCTCATCCAGGCCGAGACCTATCTCGGTCTGGACAGCGGCCAGCAGGAGGAACAGACCGCGACCTCGACGGCGATGACGGACAAGATCGCTGCCAAGACGCCGGACCTCGTGTGCTTCAACGGGGTGGCCTTCCAGTACGCCCTGGCGCCCTTGCAGGCTCGTGCGGGAGAGCGCATACGGCTGTGGGTGCTCGACGCCGGTCCCAGCCTGCCCACCTCCTTCCACGTCGTCGGTCTGCAGTTCGACACGGTCTTTGCGGAGGGCACCTACCTCCTGGGCGGGCCGCAGGAGATCGGACGCGCTTGGCACGGCGGGTCGCAGGCCCTGGCCCTGCAGCCCGCCCAGGGAGGCTTCGTCGAGGCCGTGGTGCCTGCGGCTGGGCACTATGCGATGGTGACCCACGTCTTCGCTGACATGGACAAGGGCGCCAAGGGGATCCTGGAGGCCGTCTAGGGCAGGCCCTACCCCCGCTGCCAGCGCAGGTGGCAGCCGTCAGGCAGCAGGGGAGTGAGCTCCAGGTGAGGGCGCTCGCCAGGCTCCTGCGGCTCATCGCGCGACGCGACGCCGGCCAGGGCCTCGTTGAGGAAGCCCTCGTGCATGTGGCAGACCATCTCGTGGGGGACCCTCGTGCCCGTCACCAGGGGGCAGGCGCGCAGGACGAGCGTGTCCTTGCTGGGGTCGGGGGCAAAGCCCATGCGGCTGAGCGCCGGCAGCAGGCGGCGCAGGAGCTGAGTGGGATCCGCCTGGGCGGAGTCGGAGTCGGTCGTGGTGCTCGCGGCGTCGTCGAGTGCGGCCTCGTGGGCCCAGCGGCGCCCGATCTCGTGGGCCAGGCGCCTGGCATCCTCGACGCTTCCCAGGGTCTGGGCGATGGCGTCAAGGAGGGCGAGGTAGGAGTCCAGGACCTCGCCTGGATCCGGGGCGACGGCGGTGTAGGCCAGCGCGGGGCGGCCCCGCCGGCCGGTGGGCTGGGCGGCAGCCGAGACGAATCCGGCGCTGACCAGGGCCTCGAGGTGCTCTCGCACGGTGTTGTGGTGCAGACCCAGCATCTGTGCGACCTCGGCGGCGCGCAGGGGCCGGTGAGCGGTCTCGACCGTCTCCAGCACACGCAGATGAGCGGTGGACAGTTCAGCCCTCGTTGACAGGTCGTCCCAGGACGGGCGAGGCAGGCGAGAATGCTGACGGGCAGGCACGCGAAAACTTTATGCCCGCGGACGGGAAAAAGAGTGGTCATGCAGCCCGGCGCCGTGGGCGGGACGGGTCATCGCCCAGTAGGTCGGCAGCGGCGGGCTGGAGAGCTCGGCGACCTCGCGGTAGCCCAGGCGCTGGTACAGGCGCTTGGAGGCTGGCGTGGTGGACTCCAGGTGGGCGGGCAGGCCGTCAGCGTCTACTCGCTCCAGACCGTGACGGAACAGGGCGGTACCCGTTCCGGTGCCGCGAGCCTCGGGCGCGACGGCGATCATGTAGGCGTACCAGTGCGGCTCGGTGGGGCGCTGGGCATCGCACTGGGCGCCGTCGAGCAGGACCAGGTCCCAGGCCCCACCCAGCAGGTCCAGGTCCAGACCCTCAGGAAGGGCGTCGCCAGGTCCCAGCGGTCCGGCAGGATCGCCGTCGGCTGGCGGGTCCCACAGCATGGCGCCCAGGACGCGTTCGCTGCCGGCCTCGCCCTGGACAGCGAGGTCGACCCGGGCGCCCAGGCACCGATCCGGATCGGGGGACAGGTAGTGATCGGCCAGCTCCACGCGGTGGAGATGGTCCAGGGCCGCGCGTGGATCGGGGGCAGGAGCCACGATCGCGCTCATGAGCGGGTCCTGGATGAACACCGAGGTCAGCAGGCCAGCCACCGCGTCTAGGTCGGTCGGGGTAGCGGGGCGAAGATGCATGTCTCTCCTTCAGTGGCGATGGGTGGTGGGGACCGGGTCCTCGGCCTCCAGGGAAGGGGCAAGGAGGCGGCGGAAGGAGTCCAGGCGGGCGCGTCTGATCCCCTCGGGTCCCACTGCGGCCCACGCGTCCAGGGCGCAGTCGATCACTCCCTCGGCGTGGGTGCAGCCGCGAGGGCAGTCCGCGGCCACCTCGGCCAGGTCCGGGAAGCCACGCAGAACGTCGGCGCTGGAGACGTGTGAGACGCCGAAGGAGCGTACACCGGGCGTGTCAATGACCCAGCCGCCGCCCGGAAGCTCCAGGGCCTGCAGGCTGGTGGAGGTGTGGCGGCCCCGCCCAGTGACCTCGTTGACGTGGCCGGTGACACGGTCGGCGCCGGGGACCAGGGCGTTGATGAGCGTGGACTTGCCGACCCCCGAGTGCCCCACGAACACCGCCGTGCGCCCGGCGATCGCCTCGCGCACCGCGGCCACGCCGTCACCGGCAGCGCGTGTGGCCTCAGCGCGGCTGGAGGGATCCAGGTACGTCGGGAAGGTACGCACGCCCAGTGGCTCGTACAGGGCCAGGAGCGGGCCGGCGTCGGCCAGGTCGGACTTGGTGAGCACGAGCAGCGGCTCCATGCCGGCGTCGTAGGCGGCCACGAGGTAGCGGTCGATCATGCGCGGTCGCGGCTCGGGATCGGCCACGGCCGTGACGATGACGAGCACCTCGGCATTGGCCACGACTGGCTTCTCCGTCCCGGCTGCGTCGCCGTCCTCGGCGCTGCGGCGCAGCAGGCTGGCGCGCTCCTCGACCCGCACCATACGGGCCAGGGTGTCCTTGCGGCCGCTGACGTCGCCGACCACGGAGACCTCGTCGCCGACCACCACCTTGCCGCGGCCCAGCTCACGGGCCTTCATCGCCGTGATGTCTCCCGACCCATCCTGGGTGAGTGAGGGGTCGGTGAGGCGAATGCGGTAGTGGCCGCGGTCGATACGCGTGACCATGCCAGGCACGGCGTCGTCATAGCTGGGACGCTGCTTGGTGCGCGGACGCGATCCCTTGCCAGGGCGTACGCGCACGCGGGGGTCGTCGGTGCCGATGTCGCGGCGAGCCATCAGGCCTCTCCTCTCGGGGACGTGGGAGATCCGGTGCCTAAGCGTGAGGTTCCTGCTCCCACGGTCAGCAGGCGGGACCACATCGCGGGGAAGTCAGGCAGGGTCTTGGAGGTGCAGGCCACGTCATCCAGCGTGGTGCCCGGCACCCCCAGGCCTACGAGCGCGGCGAAGGTCGCCATGCGGTGGTCGGCGTAGGCATGCAGCTCGGCGGGGTGCAGACTGGCTCCGGCAGGCAGCGCCTCAATTTCGATACCGTCCTCGGTCTGGCGAGCACGGCCCCCCACCCGTCTCATCTCGGTCACGAGTGCCTCCAAACGGTTGGTCTCGTGGCCCCGCAGGTGCGCGATCCCTCGCAGGCGGCTGGCGTGGCCCTGGGCACTGGCCAGCAGCGCGAGGGCCGCCACACTCGGAGCGAGCTCTCCCACGGCTGACAGGTCCGCGTCGATCCCGCACAGCTGTCCCGTGCCGCTGGCGGTGAGCACCAGGGAGCCGTTGGGCTGAGGCTCGGCACTGACCTGGCCGCCCAGGCGCGGCAGCAGGGACCGCCAGGCGTCGCCGGCCTGTGTGGTCTCAGCAGGCCAGTCGGGCACGCGCACGCGCCCCCCGGCCACCAGGGCGGCAGCAAGGAAAGGCCCGGCGTTGGACAGGTCCGGTTCGATAGCGACCCGGCCGCCTGCGGGCCGGCCTGCCGGCACCAGCCAGGTTCGCTCGCCCTCGGCGGCTGCTGGCTCTGGCTCGACGACGGCGAGGCCGCGCTCCCGCAGGCTGGCCACCGTCATGGCCACGTGCGGCAGGGAGGGGACCGCCCCGGTGGGGGTCACGCTCAGGCCGCCGGGCAGCAGCGAGCCGACCAGGAGGAGGGCCGAGAGGAACTGGGAGGAGCCTGAGGCGTCCACGCTCACGCATGTGGTGGGGACTCCTGGACTCGACTCCGCCGGTCCCTGCCCCAAGGGTGCGGTTGCCGCCGGATGCGGGCGGACGGGGGCCGGGGAGACGACCACGGGCAGGTGTCCTTCCCGGCCGAGGTAGGTCAGGCTGGCACCGAGCTGGGTCAGTGAGTCCAGCAGCGGACTGAGCGGGCGCAGCCGGGCGCCGTCGTCGCCGTCGAAGAGGACGGGAGCATCCGCCAGGGCTGCCAGCGGCGGGACAAAACGCATGACGGTGCCGGCCAGGCCACAGTCGATGCGCGCGACGGGGGCCGGAAGGTCGCCGGAGGGCGAGGTGGCCGCAGACCCGGCGGCCTGGCCGGGCGCGGTGGCGGGTCTGCGCACGCGCAGGGGCGCGGGTGCGGGGATGACGTGCAGGGTCGTGGCGTCGGCGTCCACGGGCTCGAAGCGGGCGCCGAAAGCTTCCAGGGCGGTGCGCATGAGGTCGGTGTCCCGTGAACGCAGGACACCGGTCAGGATGGTCGGCTCGCTGGCCAGGGCGGCGAGCAGGAGGGCGCGGGCCGTGAGCGACTTGGAACCGGGCAGGGGCACGACGGCGTCCAGCGGCCCTGGGGCGCCTGGCGCGGGCCAGGGGGCGCCTGGCGCGCTGGCGGTCCTGGGTGGAGCGTCGACGGAGGTGCGGGCAGGGTCGTTCACAAGGGGCATTGTCGCAGGCGATGGACGGCAGGCTTGCGGATCGCGGTTCCTCAAACACTGAGGCACAAGAAAAGGGTATCAACGACATGCATTGACCCCCGTGGATCATCGCCGACGTGATGTAAGGACAAAGGTCCTGATTTGCGGGAGCTGCTGCGGGGCGGACCAGGCTGTGGCCGGTGAGGTGGCGAGGCAGGACGCGGGAGGGGAGGGCTGTTAGTGGGCCGTGTGGGATCTGTGGGCAGCGAAATGGGGGCGTTCTTGTGGTTCTTCAGTGCTGGTTGAGCTGATGTGGTGTTGTTTGTCGTGATGAGGTGTGTCATCGGAAGTGTGCTCGCCACCCTTGCCACGCCCTGGCTGCCCCTGACGCAGATCCGCTACCCCTCCGGCTCGCCCGCACCCGGTAGCGCGTGCTGACGGGGTAGCGGTCAGCGTGGAAGGGTAGCGGCAGAGGAGGAGGGGTAGCGGGCGGATGCCCTTGCGCCGCCTAGATCGCGTCGATGATGGCGTTGAGCGTGGCACTCGGGCGCATGGCGGCGTCTGTGAGGGCCTGGTCCGGTCGGTAGTAGCCGCCGATCTCCACCGGCCGCCCCTGCACCGTCACCAGCTCGGCCTGAACCGCCTCGTTGGCGGCCGCCAGGCGCTCGGACACCGGGGCCCATCGCTCAGCCAAGCCTGCGTCCGCGGTCTGGGCGGCCAGCTCGGCAGCCCAGTACAGCGCCAGCCAGGCGTGCGAGCCGCGGTTGTCCACGCTGCCCAGGCGGCGGGCCGGCGAGCGGTCCTCCTCCAGCAGCCGCGTCGTCGCAGCGTCCAGGGCGTCAGCAAGCACCGTGGCCCGCGCGTTGCCGCGCACCTCGGCCACGTGCCGCAGCGCCTCGGCCAGCGCCAGGAACTCCCCCAGGGAGTCCCACCGCAGGTAGTCCTCCTCCAGCAGCTGACGCACGTGCTTGGGGGCTGAGCCGCCCGCGCCCGTCTCATACAGGCCACCGCCGTTCATCAGCGGCACCACAGAGAGCATCTTGGCGCTCGTACCCACCTCCAGGATCGGAAAGAGATCGGTGTTGTAGTCACGTAGCACGTTTCCCGTCACCGAGATCGTGTCCAGACCGCGGCGGGCCCGCTCCAAGGACAGCCTCGTGGCCGCCACCGGATCCATGATCCGGATGTCCAGGCCCTCGGTGTTCTCCTTCGCCAGGTAGCGCTCCACGAGCTCCTGGATCACGCGGTCGTGACCGCGCTGCGGATCCAGCCAGAACACGGCTGGGGCGCCTGTGGCCCGTGCCCGGCGCACCGCCAGGGAGACCCAGTCGCGCACCGGCGCGTCCTGCGTCTGGCACGCCCGCCAGATGTCTCCGGCCTCGACGTCGTGGGACAGCAGCACGGTGCCAGCCGGTGCGCCGGCGCCGTCGGTGACCACGACCTCGACCCGGCCCGCAGCCGGAATGAGGAAGGTCTTGTCATGCGAGCCGTACTCCTCGGCCTTGCGCGCCATGAGCCCGACGTTGGGCACCGAGCCCATGGTCGTGGGGTCCAGCGCCCCGTTGGCCTTGCAGTCCTCGATGACGGCCTGGTAGACGCCGGCGTAGGAGGAGTCGGGGATGACGGCCAGGGTGTCCTGCGTGCGGCCCTGGGCGTTCCACATCTTGCCGCCGGCCCGGATCATCGCCGGCATCGAGGCGTCAATGATGACGTCGCTGGGCACGTGCAGGTTCGTCACCCCGCGGTCTGAGTCCACCATCGCCAGCGCCGGGCCGGATGCGAGCTCGTCCTGGATGGCCGCGCGAATCTGCTCGCCCTGGGGCAGGTTCTCCAGTCCTGCCAGGATCGAGGCGAGCCCGTCCTCCGCCCGAAGCCCTGCCTCGGCCAGGACCTCGCCGTAGGTTGCGAAGACCCCGGGCAGGCAGGCGCGCACCGCATGAGCGAAGATGAGCGGGTCGGAGACCTTCATCATCGTGGCCTTGAGGTGCACCGAGAGCAGCACGTCCTCGGACTTGGCCTGCTGGACCTGCTCGGCCAGGAAGGTGTCCAGGGCCCGGGCGGACATCGAGGTGGCGTCCACAACCTCCCCGGCCGTGACCGGAAGTGACTCGCGCAGCGTGAGGGGGGCTGCGCCGTCGGCAGGCACCAGCCGGATCTGGAGGGTCCCGGCCTCAGGAATGACCACGGAGCGCTCGTTGTGCCGGAAGTCGCCCGAGCTCATGGTGGCCACGCGGGTGCGCGAGCCGGGGTTCCACTCGCCCATCGAGTGCGGGTGGGAACGGGCGTAGGCCTTGACCGCGGCCGGAGCCCGACGGTCGGAGTTGCCCTCGCGCAGCACCGGGTTGACGGCGGACCCCTTGACCGCGTCGTAGCGCTCGCGGGCCTCGTGCTCGGCGGGTGTCGAGGGGGAGTCCGGGTAGTCGGGCAGGTCAACGCCCTGAGCCTGGAGCTCGGCGATGGCGGCCTTGAGCTGGGGCAGGGAGGCCGAGATGTTGGGCAGCTTGACGATCGTGGCTGACGGGGAGGCGGTCAGCGCTCCGAGGGTGGCCAGGTCGTCGTCGGCCAGGTTGAAGGCGGCCAGGATCCGGCCGGCCAGGGAGATATCGGCGGTGGCCACGCTGACGCCAGCCGAGCCCGCGAAGGCCCGCACGATGGGAAGGAAGGAGTGGGTCGCCAGCATCGGCGCCTCGTCGGTCCAGGTGTAGATGACGTCGGCCTCGGTGCCGGACAGCTCACTCATGGCATCTCCTGACGGCTGGTTGTCGTGTCGCTCGCCGTCAGCCTAGCGTGTGACCTGGGTCCTAGTTGTTCATCTGCTTGTGACACGGCCCAGACACGGCGAGGGCTGCCGGTTGAGGCAACCGGCAGCCCTCGCCGTCAGGTGCTGGGGACCGGGCGGGTGGCCCGGGGCGCTCAGGCTTGGGCGGCGGAGAGGTAGGCGGCCTCCATGGCCTCGCGCTGGGCGCGGGCGTTGGCTCGGCGCCAGGCCAGGGAGGGCTTGCCCTCACGGTCGACGGCGGCCAGCAGCAGTCCGGCCCCCACCGCGCCGCCGCGCATGAGCCCGGACAGGGTCTCCTTGCGCTGGGCCTTGTTCCGCACGGTCCACACCGGGTTGTTGACCAGGGTGAGGGGAAGGTTCAAGGCGGCGAGCACCGCGGCGCAGGAGCGTGGCGCGGTGCCGGTGGCCAGGCCGAGGCCGGCGACGACGCTGACGGCGCCGCTCACGCGCGTGAGCATGGTGGCGTCCGAGGTCAGCAACGGCGGCAGGCCGGCCTTCTCGAAGGTTGGCATGACCTTCTCCAGCTTCTCGACGTGACGCTGCGGGCGCGCGATGGCGTCGACGCCGTCGATGACGAAGGAGGCGGCGAGCATGGGGCGGGCGAAGGCACGCAGAAGATCCATGTGCTCATCCTCGCGCACCTGGCCGGCCTGTGCCAGCCTTCGCAGGCTCGTGCCGACCCAGGAGGGGATGGGAACAAGGTGGGCCCCGCCGTCGTTATGAGCAGCGATGAGCAGTACCACCGCGATCGCACCCGCCGGGCAGCCGCGTGCCAGCCTCCTGGCAGGCGGCGGGCTAGGCTCGTGGGCGATGAGGGAGATCGAGACGACCCAGGCCGCCGGCGCGGATGACGTGCCCGCGTCCCTGGACAAGCGCGACCTGGACGAGCTGATTGATCCCGACGGCGAGCCGGGTGAGCAGATCGACCGTGCCCCGAGCACGGAGACCGAGGCCGAGCGCGCCGCCCGCTTTGAGGCGGACGCGCTGCCCTATCTGGACCAGCTCTACGGCGCGGCCCTGCGGATGACCCGCAACGGCGCCGATGCTGAGGATCTGGTCCAGGACGTCTACGCCAAGGCCTTCGCGGCCTTCCACCAGTACCGCCCGGGCACCAACCTCAAGGCCTGGCTCTACCGAATCCTGACCAACACCTTCATCAACTCCTACCGCAAGAAGCAGCGTGAGCCGCTGCAGTCGGACGCCGACGCCGTGGAGGACTGGCAACTGCACCGCGCCGCCTCCCACGACTCAGTCGGTCTGCCCAGCGCCGAGAACCTCGCGCTGGACGACCTGCCTGACGACGACATCAAGGCCGCGCTCCAGGAGCTGAGCGAGGACCGGCGCCTGGCCGTCTACCTCGCGGACGTGGAGGGCTTCTCGTACAAGGAGATCGCCGAGATCATGGACACCCCAATCGGAACCGTCATGTCCCGCCTGCACCGCGGGCGCCGGCAGCTGCGTGACCTGCTGGCGGACCACGCCCGCGAGCTGGGGTACCTGCGGGATGAGGCTGCGGACGCGGAGGGGGCGCGCTGATGTCGAACGCGATGAAGCCGGGGACGCCTGAGGGAACGGGGGAGCCAGGGTGCTCCTGCTCCGAGGCTCGTGCCCACCTGGAGGCCTTCCTTGACCACGAGTGCGACGGGGACCTGAGCAGCCGGCTGGCTGAGCACGTGGCGACCTGCGAGCACTGCTCGCGGGTGGCTGACGCCGAGGTCCACCTGCGTGAGATTCTGCGGTCGCGCTGCGCCGAGCAGGCGCCTGCTGAGCTGCGGGCCCGGGTGCTGGGACGCCTGTCCGTCATGCGGGCGATGAGCTACGAGCAGGTCACGCACGAGGGGCGGACGGTGACGACCTATCGGAGCACGGTGCGCTACAGCCAGGACTGAGGCGGCTGCGGCGGGCCTGGCTCCCTCCGGTGGCCGGCGCGCGCGGCGCCGCCCGGTGGGCGTGGGCGTGACCGGGCTCATGAGGTCTGCGGTGGTGGCGGTATCGCGCTGTGTGCGAGGATGGTCCGCGGTTAGTGCCCGGTTGGGCAGTCCAGACTTGAGGAGGCCACTATGAGCAAGCGCGGTCGTAAGCGTCGTTCCCGTGCGAAGTCCAGCGCGAACCACGGCAAGCGTCCCAACGCCTGAGCCGGGTAGCTGCGGCACCCAGAACAACGATGGCGGCCGGTCACCGAGAAGGTGACCGGCCGCCATCGTTGTGCCGGGCGCGCCCCCAGCAGGGCAAGGGTGACTGGGCGGGGGCTGGTGGGTTTCCTGGCAGTGTCGCTTGAGGCCTTGGACCGGTGGGCCGGGGCCGGTGAGACGCCTAGAGATGTCGGTTTAGGCGCTGGACAGTCGGTTCGGGTGTGGCGGGGATGGGGACCGACTGTTCCGGGCCTGAAGCGATGGAAATGCGGTGGGGGGGGGTGGTGCGTGCTTTGGCGAATGGAACGGTCTCTAGGGGAGCGCTAGGGCACTCACCAATCGCGTGTGCACGCACTCATCGGGGGATGCGCGTTTCAACGGGGCTGGGGCCCGGGCAGGGAAGTATGGGCTTGTTCGCACGTTGTTGACGGTTTCCTAGGCGGCTTCGGCCCAGGTTGATTGTTGTTTCAGCTCGTACTCGACAGGGCTGTAGCCGCCGAGTGCGGTGTGGATGCGCTGGCGGTTGTAGAACCGCTCGATCCACTCTCCCACGCCTTGGTAGACCTGGCTGCGGGTCGCGAAGGAACGCCGGCAGAAGTACCCAACCTTGAGGGTCGCCCAGAACGACTCAGCCATGGCATTGTCCCAGCACACCCCGGTCCGTCCCATCGACACGTGGCACCAGCGGCCCTCATATAGGCCGCGAGCTCTCGGGAAGTGAGCTGGGCTCCACGATCAGCATGCAGCACCAGACCCCAGGCACGCGCCCTCGACGCGTCCTTGCCATCTCAAGGGCCGCGACGAGCGTGCCGGTGTCCCGCGACTGCTCATCGCCCACCCCAGCACACGCCGCGAGTGAGCGTCCCGCACGGCACACAGGTACACCCACCCCTGACCGCAACGCAGATAGGTGAAGCCCGTGACCCACACCTTGTCAACCTCGCCCGTGTCCCACTGACGCCGACAGCGGTCCTCATGATCATCAATCTCCCGCTCCGTACCCTCAGGCCGGCAGAGCTGACGGGTCGACACCGCCGACAAGCCCTGACGCCTCATCGAGGCCGCCACAGCCTTGACCCCCACCCGCGCCCCTGAGCGACGCAGCGCGACAGTGATCCTGCCAGCACCGTAAGCCTGGTTGGAACGAGTAAGCTCCCACGCCACCAGCCGATCCAGCTCCCGACGACCTGCCGCCCGCGCCCGCCTACGAGCACCACGAGCCCCCCACGCATAGAAACCAGCACGAGTGACCCCAAGAACCCTGGTCATCAAGGCAATCGGATAACCGGCCTTCTCCGCCTCCATCAGATCGAACCGCCAAGCTGCTGGCGCCTGGAAGCATCGAGGGCGCTGGCTTTCCCCAGGAACTCGTTCTCCATCTCCAGCTCACGCACCCGCCTGCGTAACCTGACGTTCTCAGCAGCAAGCTCCCTCGGACCAGGCACACCAGCAGCCCCAGCCTCACGACGCTCACGCTCCGCCTTGACCCACCGGCCCACCATCTGCTCACCCAGCCCCAGGTCACGAGCCACCGAAGCAATCGTGCAACCAGTACCAATCACCTGACCCGCAACATCACGACGATACTCAGAGATAAACCCTCTCCTCTGCCCCACCAGGCACTTCCCTCCTACAGACCCACAGGCCCGCTAGACAAAGTGCCAACAAACAGAGAATAGGCCCAGGTGCCGGGCCCGGGCGACGGCTTCGTGCGAATTGCGCGAGGTGCCTTCATGGAGCGTATCGACGCCGAGGCGCCGGTATGGCGCAAGAAGCAGCTGGTGACCTTGGCCCGTTGCGTGGTCGCCCTGCGCCGCTCGCCCGAGCAGGCGGTGCTCACCCACGAGGCGGCGGCCGCGGTGCTGGGACTGTCGATGATGTTCCAGGAACCAGATATCCGGGTCAGCGTCCCAGCCGGTGCGTCGCGCCGGCCGCTCGTGCTGGCGCCGATGCGGTACACGACCGGCCAGGAGATCATTGAGGGCCGTGACGTGGCAGTGTGTCGCTCGGCTGTCCGCCCTGACGAGGCGGAGGTGGTGACGGTCCATGGCCTGCGAGTGACGAGCCCTCTGCGCACGGCCTTGGACTGCGCGTGTGATCTTCCGGTGCGGTGGGCGCTTCCGATCATTGACTCTGCGCTGCGGGTGGTGTGCCGCCCCGACCGGCGCAGTCGCTACGCCTTCGGCGAGATGTCGATCGAGGAGGCTCGCCAGGAGCTGGAGCGCATGGTGGCGCGTCAGGGACGACGGCGAGGTACCCGGCGGGCCAGGGCCGCGGTCGCGCTGGCTGATCCTCTCGCCGAGTCACCGGGTGAGAGCGTGCTGAGATGGGCGGCTGGCGCCGCCGGGCTTCCGGCGCCGGTCAGCCAACGCCGGGTGGAGGTCGACGGACACGAGTACTTCCTCGATCTTGGTTATGAACAGGCACGGCGAGGCTGGGAGTTTGACGGGCTGGGCAAGATCACCGCGCCGCAGGACCTCCGAGAGGAGAAACGGCGTGAGCTGCGGTTGGCACGTGAGGGCTGGGCCATCGATCGTTTCGGGTGGGAGGAGCTGTGGGATGCCACGCGGCTGGTCAGGCGAGCGCAGAGGCTGTGGACGACGTCGGGCTTCGAGCTAGGGACCAGCGCGGCGGAGCTCTGGCTCTAGCCGAGCGCGAGTGTGCAGGTGGGGAGAACCTCTCTCACGCGAGTGTGCAGGTAGGGGCGTGAGTGTGCAGGCCAGAGGTGCACACTCACGCCCCTACCTGCACACTCGCCGGGGGGGGGGAGGGGGAGGGCCTAGGCGGTCGGCTCGGCCACGCCCATCCACTCGTACCAGCCACGGTGCAGCACGAGCCAGGCCATGAGCCCGTAGCCGGCCTGCCCGGGGTGCGTGCCGCCGGCGCTGGCCGTGTCCGTCTCCCACTGGTCGTGGTTGCGCAGGGCGTTGAAGGTCTCGACGAAGGGGATACCGCGACGGCTGCAGACCTCGCTGACCGCGTGGGAGAGCTTGGCCGTGGCGTCCGGGTCCACGGCGGGCAGCGGCGGCGGACCCACCACGAGGCACGGCCGGTGCTCGCTGGAGGCGGCGTCCAGGATATTGGCCAGTGCCAGGCGGCTACGAGCCGGAGAGACCCCAGCGACGACGTCGGCCACACCCACGCCGATGACCAGGCGGTTGACCCCGCCGTGGATCGTGCGGCGGGCGACCTCCTCGTGCCAGCGGTGGGCAAGCTGCGCCGTCGTCTCCGAGGGGACGGCGAGTGTGAAGGCTGTGGCGTCAACTCCGCGCGTGCGAGCCATGACGCGGCCGGTCCAGCCCAGCGCACGGGCGTCGCCGTAGCCGGCTACGAGCTCGTCGCCGATGAAGTGGATCCGCGTCTGCTCCACGGGAGTCCTTCCTGGTCGCCTGCCTGTGCGCCTGACGCTACCGCCTGGCGCGTGTGCGGTGCGGTAACGACAGGGCACAGTCCGCCCGATCACACGGCGGACAGGCGCCAGTTGGTGCGCGAGTGTGCAGGTGCGGGGGTGGGTGTGCAGCCCAGAGCTACACACCCACCCCCGCACCTGCACACTCGTGGTGGCAGGAGGCTCAGTCCCGAGCGAAGGCCCGGGCCACGAGCTCGGCCTGGGTGCGCTTGTAGGCTCCGGCCGTGCCGACGGCGGGAGCAGCCGCCTCGGGACGCGAGACAAGCCGGACCGCGCCGGCGGAGGTCATCGCCTCCGGCAGGTGCAGACCGAGGTAGGGCCACACGCCCTGGTTGGCGGCCTCGTCCTGGACCCAGCACACCTGGGCGCCGGCGAAGGGCGCCAGTGCCTGGGCCAGCTCGGCCTCGGGCAGCGGGTAGGGCTGCTCCAGGCGCACGATCGCCACCGAGGAGTCGCCGCGCTTGGAACGCTCGGCCAGGAGGTCGTAGTAGACACGGCCCGAGCACACGAGCACGCGGGTCACGCCGGATCCTGAGGCGATCGCCGGGTCCACCTCGCCGATTACCGGCTTGAAGGAGCCCGTGGTGAACTCCTCCACCGAGCTGGAGGCGGCCTTCAGACGCAGCAGCTGCTTGGGGGTGAAGACCACCAGCGGGCGGCGCGGACGGCGGTAGGCCTGCTCGCGCAGCATGTGGAAGTGGTTGGCCGGAGTCGAGGGCATGACCAGCCACATATTGTCCTGGGCGCACATCTGCAGGTAGCGCTCGATGCGTGCCGAGGAGTGGTCCGGCCCCTGGCCCTCCTGGCCGTGGGGGAGCAGGAGGACGAGCCCGGAGCGCTGACCCCACTTCTGGGTGGCGGAGGTGACGTACTCATCGATCACGGACTGCGCGCCGTTGGCGAAGTCGCCGAACTGGGCCTCCCATATGGTCAGCGCCTCCGGACGCTCCACCGAGTAGCCGTACTCGAAGGCCATCGCCGCGTACTCGCTGAGCAGGGAGTCGTAGATCTCCAGCGGAGCCTGGTCCGGAGTCAGGAAGTCCAGCGGCGTCCACTCCTGGCCGTTGGCGTTGTCGTGCAGGACCGCGTGGCGCTGGGCGAAGGTGGCACGGCGTGCGTCCTCACCTGCCAGGCGCACGGGCACGCCCTCCATGAGGAGGGAGCCCAGGGCGATGAGCTCGCCCAGCCCCCAGTCGATGCCGCCCTCACGCGTGGCCTGCTGGCGCTTGGCCAGCATTGTGGCGAGCTTGGGGTGGATCTTGAAACCTTCGGGGTAGGCGACCTGGGAGTCGCCGATGCGCTCGACGACGTCGCGGCCGACCGCGCTGGTCCACCCGATCATCATGCCGGCGCCCGCCTCCTGGGAGGCCGGGACCTCCAGGCTCGTGCGGGCCAGCCCAACCTGGGTGGGATCGGCCTGTGACTGACCCTCGGCCTCGTCCTGCGCGCGCTCGCCGGCGCCGGTGGCCTCGCCCTGGTGAGCGGCGCGGGTCTCGGCGAAGATTCGCTCCAGCTCGTCGTGGAAGGCGTCCTCGATCGCCTTGGCGTCCTCGGCCGTGATGTCACCGCGGCCCACCAGGTCGCGGGTGTAGACCTCGCGGGTCGAGGGCAGGGAGTCGATGAGGTGGTACATGACCGGCTGGGTCATTGACGGGTCGTCGCCCTCGTTGTGCCCGCGGCGGCGGTAGCAGATGAGGTCGATGATGACGTCCTTGTGGAAGGTCGCGCGGTACTCGTAGGCGTGGCGCGCCGCGCGGGCCACGGTCTCCGGGTCGTCAGCGTTGACGTGGAAGATCGGCACCTGCAGGCCCTTGGCCAGGTCCGTGGCGTAGGTGGTCGAGCGTCCCGAGGCCGAGCCGGTGGTGAAGCCGATCTGGTTGTTGACGACGACGTGCACGGTCCCGCCCGTGCGGTAGGCGCGCAGCTGGCTCATGTTGAGGGTCTCGTAGACCACGCCCTGGCCGGCGAAGGCGGCATCGCCGTGCACGAGTACCGGCATGACGGTGTAGCCCTTGTCTCCCAGGCCGATACGGTCCTGCTTGGCGCGTACGATGCCCTCGACCACGCCGTCGACCGTCTCCAGGTGGGAGGGGTTGGCGGCCAGGGACACTCGGGTGGTCACGCCCTCGGTGCCGGTGTAGACGCCCTCGGTGCCCAGGTGGTACTTCACGTCTCCGGTGCCCGCGCCGACGATGACGCCGTTGCCGTCGAACTCGTCGAAGACCTGGCCGTAGGACTTGCCGGCGATATTGGTCAGCACGTTGAGACGGCCACGGTGGGCCATACCGATGACCACCTCGTCCAGGCCGTCGTGGGCCGCCTCGTCCAGCAGCCGGTCCAGCAGCACGATGAGGGACTCCCCGCCCTCCAGGCTGAAGCGCTTCTGGCCGACGTACTTGGTCTGCAGGAAGGTCTCGAAGGCCTCTGCCTGGGCGAGCTTGGTGAGGATCCGGCGCCGCTCGGCGCTGGTGGTGGCCTCCCACCCCGCCTCCAGGCGCTCCTGCCACCAGCGGCGCTGGGCGGGGTCCTGGATGTGCATGTACTCCACGCCCACCGTGCGGCAGTAGGCCTCACGCAGGCGCTCCAGGATCTGGCGCAGCGTGGCGCGCTCGGTACCGCCGAGCCCGCCGGTGGGGAAGGTGCGGTCCAGGTCCCACAGGCTCAGGCCGTAGCTGGACAGGGACAGGTCGGGGTGACGGCGCAGCCGGAAGGTCAGCGGGTCCGTGTCCGCGGCCAGGTGGCCGCGCTGGCGGAAGGCGTGGATGAGCTCGGCCACGCGCGCGGGCTTGCCGGTCTCCAGCTCCGGGTCGTAAGTGGTGTCACGCTCCCAGCAGATGGGCTCGTGAGGCACACGCATCGAGGAGAAGCAGCGGTCCCAGAACCCGTCCAGGCCCAGGAGCTTGCGTTCGACCAGCCGCAGGAACTCTCCGGAGAGCGCTCCCTGGATGACGCGGTGGTCATAGGTGGAGGTCAGTGTCACCGTCTTGCCCACGCCCTGGCGTGCCAGCGTCTCCTCGCTGGCCCCGGCGAAGGCGGCAGGGTAGGTCATCGAGCCCACGCCGATGATCGCGCCCTGCCCGGGCATGAGCCGGGGCACCGAGTGCAGGGTCCCGATCATGCCGGGGTTGGTCAGGGTCACGGTCGTGCCCCGGAAGTCCTCGACCTCCAGCTTGCCGTCGCGCGCCTTGCGGACCAGGGCCTCGTAGGCGGCGACGAATCCGGCCAGGTCCAGCTCGTCGGCGCGCTTGATGGAGGGAACCAGCAGGCGGCGCTCCCCGTTGGCGGCGGGGACGTCAACGGCCAGGCCGAATCCCACGTGGGCAGGCTCGCGCAGGACCGGCTTGCCGGCGCCATCCACGGAGTACGAGACATTCATCCCCGGCATCTCGGCCATGGCCTCGACCACGGCCCAGCCGATGAGGTGGGTGAAGGAGACCTTGCCGCCACGGGTGCGGGACAGGTGCTGGTTGATGATGGCCCGGTTCTCGATGAGGACCTTGGCTGGCACCGCGCGAGCGGAGGTCGCCGTCGGGATCGACAGGGACTCCTCCATGTTCTTGGCGGTACGTGCCGCGGCGCCCTTCATCCGGACCTCGGCGTCCTCCTCGCGGACCTGGCCGGCTAGGTCAAGCGCGCGCAGCAGGGCACGCTGGTGGGCGTAGGGGGAGGTGGGCGGAGCGGCGTCAGAGGTGGGGGCTGGGGGAAGGTCGGAGCGCGTGACGTCCTGGGCAGGGGAGGCCTGGCGGTGTGGTGCGGCGCCGGCTCCGGTCTCGGGCAGGGCGTCCTCGGACTGCGGGGACTGGCTGGGCTGGGGGACGGGCGACGACGGCGTCGCTGCGGGGGCGGGGGAGGGGGCGTCAGGCTGTGGGACCTTGGTCGCAGGCTGGGCGGGGGCGGGCTGGCTGCTCGGGCCAGGAAGGCGGCCAGACTCAAACAGGGAGCGCCACTGAGGTGAGACTGAGGTGGGGTCCTTCAGCCAGGCGTCCCGCATCTCCTCCACCATCCACTCATTGGCTCCGAAGTCCGGGGTGGTGCTGTTGTGGCTCGACACTGTGGTCTCTCCTCGTTGGTGCCTCGTTGCAGCGCTGCGCAGGCGTGCCCGGGTGGGTGGGGCGGGTCTCGGCGCTGTGTCCTAGACCATCCTAGGGGGGAGGGGGTGATGGTGTGAGCAAAACGCGGGACTAAAGACACTGGACTGGTTGACTCCTTGGCGGCACGCGGTGGTGTCGGTGATACCGTGCTCATCACTATGCGACGACATGCCCGCCGACCGCGCTCTCGCGCCACCGGCCAGCTGACCGAACCTGACCATCCGCACCCTGAGACCGCCAGTGTGAGCGGCTCGTGCTCGGCTCCTGACGGGTGGGCCGCATGATCCACTGGCTCATGATCGCCCTGGGCGTGGTCCTGACCGCAGGCACGGCCGTCTTTGTGGCCGGAGAGTTCTCGCTGGTGGCCCTGGACCCCTCGACCGTGGAGACACGGGCGGTTCAGGGGGACCGCCGTGCGGTGACCGTGCGCAAGGCCCTGGGACGCCTGTCCACGCTCCTGTCAGGGGCGCAGGTAGGCATCACGCTGACCACGATCCTGCTGGGCTACACGATGCAGGACGCGCTGGCCACGCTGCTGGAGGAGGTCATGACGGGCTGGGTGGCGCAGTCCGTGGCCGCCGGCGTCGCGGCCGTGACGGCACTGGTCTTCGTCAACGCCTTTTCCATGGTGCTCGGCGAGCTCATCCCGAAGAACGCGACCCTGTCGGACCCGCTGCGCGCCGCCGGCATGGTGGCACCGGCGCTCATGGCCTTCACGACGCTCCTCAAGCCCGTCATCATCGTCCTCAACGACACCGCGAACCTGGTCCTGCACCGGCTGGGCATCGAGCCGGCGGAGGAGATCAGTGGGACACGGTCGGCTGGTGAGCTGGCGGCGCTGGTGCGTCACAGCGCCGAGGAGGGCACGCTCGACCTCTCCACTGCCACCCTTCTCACCCGCTCGATCGGCGTGGGGCGCCTGACCGCCGTCGACGTCATGACGGACCGAGGACGTCTGCACACCCTGGAGGCGGACGCGACGGCGGACGCCGTGGTGGAGCTGGCCCGGGCCACCGGGCACTCGCGCTTCCCGGTCATCGGCGAGGACGTCGACGACGTGCTCGGGGTGGTCCACCTGCGTCGGGCCATCGCCGTGCCCTTCGAGCGCCGTTCCTCGGTGTCCGTGGTCTCTTCCTCGCTCATGACCCCGGCGCCGCGCGTGCCCGAGACGATGCCGCTGGCCTCGCTCCTGGTCGAGCTGCGGGCGACGGGCAGCCAGATGGCCCTCGTCGTGGATGAGTACGGGGGGACGGCTGGGGTCGTGACGCTAGAGGACGCCGTCGAGGAGATCGTGGGCGACGTTGCCGACGAGCATGACAGGCGCCGCGGCGGGGTCCACATGGACGCTGACGGCAACTGGATCGTGCCGGGCTGGATGCGTCCGGACGAGCTGGCGGCGCGTGCTGACATCCACGTGCCCGACGACGGCCCCTACGAGACCCTCGGCGGTCTGGTCATGGCGGAGCTGGGACGCATCCCGCAGATCGGCGACGTCGTCACCACCGCGCGCGCCCAGCTGACCGTGGAGGCGATGGAGGGGCGGCGCGTCACGCGCCTGCGTGCCCGTGGCCTCGACCTGGGCGAGGACGCCGTGAAGGAGGAGCGATGAGCACCCCCGCCGCCCTGACCGTCACGGTTCTCCTCCTGCTAGGCAACGCTTTCTTCGTCGGCGCGGAGTTCGCGGTCACCTCCTCGCGCCGCTCCCAGCTTGAGCCCCTGGCTGAGGCGGGTGACTCCAAGGCGGCGACGGCGTTGTGGGCGCTGGAGCACGTCTCGCGCATGCTGGCCACGGCCCAGCTGGGCGTGACCCTGTGCTCGACGGGGCTGGGGGTGGTGGCCGAGCCGGCGATCGCCCACATGCTGACCCCGCTGCTGGAGAAGATCGGTGTGGGGGCGACCGGCGCCCATGCGGTGGCCGTCGTCATCGCGCTGGTGATCGTGGTCTACCTCCACGTCGTCGCCGGTGAGATGGTGCCCAAGAACATCTCCATCTCCGCGCCCGAGACCGCGGTGCGATGGCTGGCTCCGCCGCTGGTGTGGATCTCGCGGGTCTTCGGCCCGGTGATCACGGCCCTCAACGGCTTCGCCAACTGGGTGCTGCACCGGATGGGGATCGAGACCCGGGACGAGGTCTCAGCCACCTTCAACGCCGCCGAGGTCGCCTCGATCGTCGAGCGCTCGACCGCCGAGGGGGTGCTGGAGGATGACTCAGGCCTGCTGACCGGGGCCCTGGAGTTCTCCGAGGAGACCGCGGGATCGGCCATGGTGGCTCTGGAGGACCTGGTGACCCTGCCGCAGGGGTGCACGCCCGAGGAGGTCGAGCGCGCCGTCACCGAGACCGGCTACTCGCGCTTCCCGCTGGTGCGTCCGGGCACGCAGGAGCGTCCGCAGGTCACCGGCTACCTCCACCTCAAGGACGTCCTGTACGCCGACGCCGCCGAACGCAGCCAGCCTGTGCCGGCCTGGCGGGCCCGGGCGCTGGTGCCGGTGCGTGCCGAGGCTGAGATCGAGGACGCGCTGGCCTCGATGCAGCGCACCGGTGCGCACCTGGGGCGGGTGGAGGACTCCGACGGGCGGATGCTCGGCGTGCTCTTCCTGGAGGACATCCTGGAGGAGCTGGTCGGTGAGGTGAATGACGCGATGCAGCGCGAGGAGTACCAGCGTCGCGATCGCTCATAAGGACCGTGGCGCTGTCCACAGTTGTGGGCCTAGCCCTGGCGTGTTCGTCATGTGATCGTTATCGTCCCCTGTGGCGGTTCCTCTTGACGAGCCGCCGCCCGACCGTGCGACCGGCTCCGGCAGCACGGTGACCAGCAGCTTGTGGAGGCCCGTGGCGTGAGTTCCCAGCCGATGACGCGCCGTCAGCGACGCGACGCCGAGCGCGCGGCGCAGGCTGCGGCGCAGGCCCCGCTCGCGGTCAACGGGCAGGAGCCCGAGGACTTCTCCTCGGCGGATACCGAGGGCATCCCGCCGGTTCCGCAGGCTGAGCCCGGACAGGGCCCGCCGACGGCGGTGGCTGAGCACCTGGAGCAGGAGCTCGCCCAGGACCCATGGCCGACGACCCTGTCCCGCACGCAGCGGCGTGCGATCGAGCGGTCCCGCCGTCGTCCCTCTGGCCGCGACCGCCAGGAGACTGGCGTACGCGGCTCGACCCGCCCCGTACCCGCCTCAGGTTCGTGGGCCGGCAGCGGCACCTCACTCGGCACGGCCGGGCGCATCGGCGTCCTGGTGGTCCTGGCCTCGGTCACCGTGCTGGCTCCGCTCAGCTCGCGCATCAGCCTGTCCAGCCAGGCCAGCGCCTCGGTGGTCCAGGCCCAGGCGGCGGCGACCAGCGCCGCGACGGCGGCTGCCTCCTCCGTGGCAGCCGCGGTCCTGGGATCGGACGCCGACCTGGACGAGTCGACCGATGCTGCCCTGTCCAACGTCCCGGACGCCGCAACCCTGGCACGTATTCGCGAGGCCTACGTCAACGCCCAGACCTGTACGGTCCAGCTGGCAGGCGCCTCGGGTGACACCGCCGCCTTCACCCAGGCCCCCGAGGTCGTCAACCCGATGGTGGCCGGCACCTACACGATCTCCTCGCCCTACGGCTACCGCATCCACCCCACGCTCGGCTACCTCAAGCTGCACGCTGGGCAGGACTATGCGGCCGCCGTCGGCACCCCGATCTACGCAGCGGCCGCCGGCAAGGTGGTCACGGCCGGAATGTCCTCCGACGGCACGGGCACCGTGGTCATCGAGCACGAGCTCGACGGCGAGACCTGGTACACGAGCTACCTGCACATGTACGAGGACGGCATCTACGTCCACGTAGGCGACGAGGTCAGTGCCGGCCAGCTCATTGCCGGGGTCGGCTCGACCGGGCGCTCGACCGGTGCGCACCTGCACTTCGAGGTCCGCACCGCCAACGACGGCGCCGATGAGACCACCGTTGACCCCACCTCCTGGCTCGCCGAGCACGGCGCTGCCGAGCTGACCTCCAGCTGCCTGTGACCGAAGGGCAGGTGGGAGCGCGCGACGGGCTTGCGCGCCAGCACGGTGAGCGTATGAGCGCACCGCGACGTTGCCTGGTGATCCCTCATCGTGGTGGCGCTGGTGAGGTCCCCGAGAACACCTGGGCCGGGGCGGAGCACACCGCGGGGCTTGGCCTGCCCTGGATGGAGACGGACCTGCGCCGCAGCGCCGACGGCGTGGTGGTCCTGTCCCACGATCCTGACCTGGGGCGCAGCGCCGGCAGGACGGAGCCGATCTCGGCCTTGACCTGGAAGGAGCTCTCATGTCTGGACGTCGGTGACGGGCGTCCTCCGGTGCGGCTGGACGATCTGCTGTACGCCTTCCCGGACCTGCGGATCAACGTCGACCTCAAGGAGCCTGGGGTGGTCCAGGACGCGCTGCAGGTGGTGAGGATGGCTGGAGCCCTGGAACGGGTGCGCTTCGCCTCCTTCTCCGCACGTCGTCTGGCGGTGCTGCGGCGGCAGGAGCCACGGGCTCGGACCTCCTTGGGAACCGTTGACGTGGCCGGTATCGTGCTGCGCGCCGAGGCAGCGGTCTCGCTTCCTCATAGCCGCTGGGGATGGCCGAACGGGAGGGCCGACGCCGTCCAGGTCCCCACGACCTTCCGTGGCGTGAACGTGGTGACCCCACGATTCGTGGCGCAGGCGCACTCCTACGGCCTTGAGGTCCACGTGTGGACCGTCAACGAGCCGGCCGAGATGCGTCGCCTGGCGGCTCTCAACGTCGACGCGCTCATCACTGACGTCCCGCAGCGTGCTCTGGAGGTCCTGGGCGGCTAGGTCGGGGTCTTGGGCCGGGCCTGGGCGCAACCGACGCATATTGACCGGTAGGGCAGTAAGGTGATCCCGACGATCGCGTCCAGATCAGAGAGGATCACTATGAGCGAGCTCACCCGTCAGCACGTCGCCTCCACGCCGATCGCAGTGCCCACCACGGAGGAAGGGCCTCGCGTCGAGACCACCGCCGGGCCGGTGCGAGGCCTGTGGCGCAGGATCGTCTCCGCCCCTGACCGCCAGGGGCCGGCCCCGCTGTTCACTCGCTCGGCGGCCTTCTACGGCATCCCCTACGCCGAGGTACCTTTCGGCGAGCGGCGCTTCATGGCCCCGGTACGCCGGGCGGGCTGGACGCAGGAGCGTACGGCGCTCACGCCGTCGGCCACCCCGCAGCGTGGCTCGATCTTTGACGATCCCGCCATCCCCGAGCCCTCGGTGCCGGGGGAGGACTTCCTGACCGTCAACGTCTTCACCCCGACCCCAGGGGACGAGGGCGCCAGGCTGCCGGTGCTCGTGTGGATCCACGGCGGTGGCTGGTCCTCCGGCTCCCACAACTCTCCGTGGTACGACGGCGCCGCCTTCAACCGCGACGGTGTTGTCACCGTGTCGGTCGCCTACCGGCTGGGCTACGACGGCTACGGCTGGGTGCCGGGCTCGGACGCGCTCTACAACCGCGCGGTCCTGGACCAGGTGATGGCGCTGGAGTGGGTGCGTGACAATATCGCGCGCTTCGGTGGGGACCCGGAGCAGGTGACGGTGGCCGGCCAGAGCGCCGGAGGGGGCAACTCGATGGTGCTCCTGGCGGTTCCTCGGGCCAAGGGCCTGTTCCACCGGATCATCAGCCAGTCCGGTGCCCTGCCTGAGCGCAGCGCGAGCACCACCCAGGAGATGAGCCGCACGCTGGCCCAGGTGCTGGGCGTGGAGCTGAGCCTGGAGGGGATACGCTCGGCCACCTATGACGAGGTCTTCGAGGCCTCCCGCAAGGTCACTGCTCCCGACGGCGCAGGGCTGGCGGGCCTGGCGGACCCGGTGGAGGCGCTGCGCGGTGTGCTCAGCCAGTCCGGATCGGATATCCCCTTCCTGCCTACCGTTGACGGCGAGGTGATCGCCCTGGATGAGGTCGAGGCGCTGCGCAGCGGCTGGGGCGCGAAGGTCCCGGTCCTGGCCGGCTCGACCATGCACGACTTCGCCTTTGCCGGCCTGGGCATGGCAGAGGCGATGAGGGGCAAAGACCTGCGTGAGGTGCTGGTGGCCGGTGGGCTGAGCGAGGAGATCGCCGAGCGTGTCATCGCGGCGCACCCTGAGCACGCCGATGCCCCGCACATGGTGGTCGGTGACCTGATCTCTGACGCCACCTTCCACACGGTGATCGCCGAGTGGTTCCTGGCGCGAGGCCAGGCGGCCGATGGCGCAGCTGCAGTGGCCGGCTCCTATGCCTATGAGCTCGCCTACTGCGCCGGGCCCTTCCACATGGCAGCCCACTGCATGGACGTGCCTTTCACCTTTGACTGCCTGGCTGATCCCTACTGCGAGCACACGCTGGGCGGTGGAGCACCGCAGGAGCTGGCGGACGCGATGCACGGCGTCTGGGTACGTTTTATCCGCACCGGTGAGCCGGGGTGGGAGTCGTGGACCGAGCGCAACGTGGGACGTCTCTTCGGAGACAACCGGTCGGGCGAGATGACGCTGCATGAGGACCGGGTGCTCTTTGACACCGACCGGGACATCGTGCTGGCACGCCGGTAGCCCGGCAGGTACGGCGGAGTCGGGTCTGCGTGCAGGCGCCCATGCGAGCGTGCTGAAGCGATTGGGGCGTGCTTCCCAGGTTCTGGGTGGCACGCCCCATTCGTGGGTGAGCGCATCAATGGGTGTTGGTGCGTAGGAACGACGAATGCCCGCCACCGCTTTTCGTTGCGGTGGCGGGCATTCGTGGGACTTTCACGAAACTTCCCGACCAGCTATATCAGGTCCACGGCTACACCCCGGTTACACCGGGTTTCGCCCCCCGGTTACACGACAGAAGTCAATTGTATGACGTGAACAGGAGCGCTCCTTGGAACGGGAAGTCAGGAAATTCCGCTTCCGCCTCTTCCTGCCTCTCGGCAAGCTCCACGCTCCACCGTGAACGCTCGACAAGCTCGTCAAAGGTGAGCACCTCCGGTGACTTACGGTTCGAGCGGAAACTTTCAAACCTACGGAACTTCTAGTCGATTCGGTTGCCTTCGGCGCGGCACAAATCGCACATGGGCCGATCACCAGAAACGAGCGTGGTTCAACCAAGTATGCACCGTCGCCAGTGTTGTCTCTCGTTATCCCTCTCGGCAATCCATTCGGCAAGGCTCTCCTTGGCGGCGCGAACCGTCGTCGAACCCCGAGGTGTCCCCGTTGCAAACGGGAATCGAGTCTAGGCTGCGGATGAGGTAGATAAGTTTGTTCGAGCCTTCCCGGTTCAAGATGATGAGGCCATCGAGAGTTGTCCCGTTCGGGTCATTGCTTGGGGCCTGAAAACGGATCTCGCGAACTACGCCAGGCTCGTGCGCAACTTGAATCTCGAGCTGGCGACGCTGTTTTCGCAACTTTGCCGGAATCTCTGCCATCTCTGATACTTCCACTGTCTCTTGAGCAGCACACACAGCTGCACCGCTACCCGGAACTTGACTAGTTCAGTGCTCGCTGTATAGTTCAGTGTATGCTGACTATTGCTTCGCGTCTCGACGTGATGAACCGCCTGGGTCGTGCACTGGCCGACCCCACTCGATCCCGGATCATCTTGACCCTGCTCGACCATCCCGCTTACCCGGCGGAACTGTCCCGAGATCTGGACCTGACACGCTCGAACGTGTCCAATCACCTGGCATGCTTGCGCGATTGTGGGATTGTCGTCTCCGAGCCCGAGGGGCGTCGGACGCGATATGAGATCGCCGATCCGCACCTGGCGCAGGCGCTGACTACATTGGTCGATGCCACCTTGGCAGTAGACGAAGACGCCCCGTGCATCGATTCCGCCTGCTCGGTTCCCGGGTGCTACCTAGCTGGGGAGGACGCATGATCCTCACCTCGGTCTTGCAGGCGATAGGCCTGTTCGCAGCTACCAACATCGACGACATCATCGTGCTCTCTCTCTTCTTCGCGCGAGGGGCAGGCCAGCGCGGCACAACCGCGCGCATTCTGGCCGGCCAGTACCTCGGATTCGCAGGCATCCTCGGTGCCGCGGTTCTGGTGACCACCGGCGCCGGAGCATTCTTGCCCTCGACGGCCATCCCGTACTTCGGTCTCATCCCTCTGGGCCTCGGCCTCTGGGCCGCATGGCAGGCCTGGTGCGGAGACGATGACGACGATGACGACGAGGCCAAGGTTGCCGGCAAGAAGGTCGGCATAGGGACAGTCGCTGGCGTCACCTTTGCCAACGGTGGCGACAACATTGGCGTCTACACCCCTGTATTCCTCAGCGTGGAACCTCTCGCAGTAGTCGCCTACTGCGTTATCTTCCTCGCGCTCGTTGCGATCCTGGTGGCCCTGGCAAAGTTCGTCGCCACCCGCCCCCCGATCGCGGAAGTGCTCGAACGCTGGGAGCACATCCTCTTTCCCATCGTTCTCATCGGCCTCGGCATCGTGATCCTCGTCAGTGGCGGAGCCTTCGGGCTCTGACGGAGCAGCAGTGTTCCAAACGGCCCCGACCGGGCGCACCCCTCTCGGTTCAGGCCCCAACAACTACCCGCAGCCAGTCCTGCGTGATCACAGCAACAAGACCGCTATGAAGCGCTGCAAAAACCGCGCCACCAGATGAGTACGGAAACTCTTCCGCGGCTCGGTCCGCGCTCATAAACAATCCGCGCTATAACCCGAGCAGGAACGGCGTTCGGGCAAAGAAAAATGACCCCTCCGAACGAACGGAGCGGGTCATTTTTGTGTTCGCGGCCGTTTTCCTTCGGCCGGCAGGAGGTTTCGTGAAAAGATTGGAACAGTTTCGTGAAACCCCCTTCGTGGTTGGTGCCCCGGACAGGATTCGAACCTGCGACCTTCTGCTCCGGAGGCAGACGCTCTATCCACTGAGCTACCGGGGCCCGCTGGCAGACTGTACCAGCGCCGCTGCCAGGAGTGAAAACGAGGAGGCCGAGCCGAAGGCGTGCCTCAGCCCTGGCCGCTCAGCGTCAGCCACAGCAGGGCGATGTTGAGCACGATGATGACGGCGGCCACCACCCGACTCACCCAGCGCAGCAGGACGCCGTCACGCCAGCGGCCCATGACCTGCTCCGAGCCGGTCAGGCGCATGAGCGGCACGATGGCGAAGGGGATGCCGAAGGAGAGCACCACCTGGCTCACCACCAACGCCCAGGTCGGCTCCGACCCGAGGGCGATGATGACCAGCGCCGGGATGAGGGTGATGACTCTCTGGACGATGATCGGCACGCGCACGTCCAGCAGTCCCTGCATGATCTCCGAGCCCGCGTAGGCCCCCACCGAGGTCGAGGCGAGCCCCGAGGCCAGCAGGCCGACCGCGAAGACGATCCCGACGCCGCTGCCCAGCGACTCCGTGATGGCCGCGTGCGCCCCCTCGATCGTGTCCGTCCCCTCCACTCCGGCCAGCGCGGAGGCGGCGAGGAGAAGGAGCGCGATGTTGACGCAGCCGGCCACGGCCAGCGCCCATACGACGTCCACCCGTGTGGCGTGGATGAGCCGGCCGGTGCGTGAGCCCTTCGCTCCTGCGGCGTCGCGGTGCGCCCGGCCCTCGCCGATCTCGTCGTGGTGGTCGCGCACCAGCGAGGAGTGCAGGTAGATGGCGTGGGGCATGACGGTCGCGCCCAGCATCGAGGCGGCCACAAGGAGGGAGTCCGCGCCGCGCAGCCGCGGGATGAGGCCGGCGGCGGTCTGCCCCCAGTCGGGCGGGGAGACGAAGAGACCGCCCACGAAGCCGATGGTGATGATGACCAGCAAGCCGACGACGATGCCCTCGAAGGTGCGCTGGGAGCGTCGCTCCTGGATAAGCAGCAGGCCGATCGAGACGACGCCGACGATGCAGCCCCCGGCCAGCAGCGGCAGGCCGAAGAGCAGGTGGAGGGCGATCGCCCCTCCGATCACCTCGGCCAGGTCGGTCGCGATGGCGACGAGCTCGGCCTGGAGGAAGAAGGCGATCCTGCTCGCCGGCCTCATCCGGGGCCGCAGGGCCTGGGGCAGAGAGCGTCCGGTGACGATGCCGAGCTTGGCGCTCTGGTACTGGATGAGCACGGCCATGGCGTTGGCCAGGACGAGCACCCACACCAGCAGGTAACCGTAGCGGGCGCCGGCGGTGACGTTGGCGGCCACGTTCCCAGGGTCTACGTAGGCCACGGCGGCCACGAAGGCCGGTCCGAGCAGCGCCAGGAGACGGTGGCGCGGTGGGGCGGGGGAGGGGTGGGGACGGTGACGCTGTGCGATGGTCTCGACGTCGTCGGGCACGGCAAGCTCCTTGGGAGGTTTCGGCTAGCCGAAATGTTAGCGTGCACCGGCGGCGCTGGCTGGGCGGCTTGCCGTGACGTGAGGCGCAGTTGTGCGTCATGGCAGCCCTGAGCTCCTCCGCTACCCTGGAGCCGTGACCCCAGAAGAGCTTGCTGAAGCGATCCGCACCGTCCTCCTCGCAGCCGTCGCCGACGGCGACCTCAACCTGCCTCAGGAGGAGGTCCCGCTGCCCAAGGTCGAGCGTCCGCGAAGCCGCGAGCACGGAGACTGGGCCACCAACGTCGCCATGCAGCTGGCCAAGAAGGCGGGCACCAACCCGCGCGCGCTCGGCGAGCTGCTCGCTGCCCGCCTGGGCGAGGTCGACGGTGTCGCCTCGGTCGAGGTCGCTGGCCCGGGCTTCCTCAACATCCGCCTGGACGCCGCCAGCGCCGGAGAGCTGGCCCGCACGATCCTGAGGGCCGGCGCCTCCTACGGGCGCAACGACTCCCTGGCTGGCACCCACGTCAACCTGGAGTACGTCTCCGCCAACCCCACCGGCCCGGTGCACCTGGGCGGTGCCCGCTGGGCCGCCGTCGGCGACTCGCTGGCCCGTATCCTGGCCGCCTGCGGCGCGCAGGTGACCCGTGAGTACTACTTCAACGACCACGGCACCCAGATCGACCGCTTCGCCCGCTCCCTGCTCGCCGCCGCCCGCGGCCAGGAGACCCCGGAGGACGGTTACGGCGGCGCCTACATCGGCGAGATCGCCCAGACCGTCACCTCCGGCGAGCTGGAGGCCGGCCGCCCTGACCCGGCCGCGCTGCCCGACGCCGAGGCGACCGAGGTCTTCCGCGCTCGCGGTGTGGACCTCATGTTCGACTCCATCAAGGCCGAGCTCCACGAGTTCCACTCTGACTTCGACGTCTTCTTCCACGAGGACTCCCTTCACGAGTCCGGTGCCGTGGCGGCCGCCATCGAGCGGCTGCGCGAGCGCGGGGTCATCGAGGAGCACGACGGCGCCACCTGGCTGCGCACCACCGACTTCGGTGATGACAAGGACCGCGTGCTCATCAAGTCCGACGGCGACGCGGCCTACTTTGCCGGCGACGTCGCCTACTACCTGGACAAGCGCCAGCGCGGCGCCGACTGTGCCATCTACCTGCTGGGTGCCGACCACCACGGCTACATCGGCCGCATGATGGCCATGTGCGCCGCCTTCGGTGACACCCCGGGCGTCAACATGCAGATCCTCATCGGCCAGCTGGTCAACCTGGTTAAGAACGGCCAGCCCGTGCGCATGTCCAAGCGCGCCGGCACGATCGTGACCCTGGAGGACCTGGTCTCGGCTGTGGGCGTGGACGCCGCGCGCTACGCGCTCACGCGCTCCTCCATGGACTCGATGATCGACATCGACCTGGACCTGCTGGCCTCCTCCTCCAACGAGAACCCGGTCTACTACGTCCAGTACGCCCACGCCCGTACCCGCAACGTGGCCCGCAACGCCGCCGAGCACGGTGTGGAGCGCGAGGGCGCTATCGCCTTCGACCCTGCCGCCCTGGACGACGCCGCTGACTCCGCCCTGCTCGGCGTGCTCGCCCAGTACCCGGCCGTGGTGGCACAGGCAGCTTCCCTGCGCGAGCAGCACCGCGTGGCCCGCTACCTGGAGGAGCTGGCGGGCGCCTACCACGCCTGGTACGCCGCCACCCGCGTCACCCCGCGCGGCCAGGACCCGGTCGACGCCGGGCACGTGGCCCGCCTGTGGCTCAACGACGCCGTCTCCCAGGTCCTGGCCAACGGCCTGGGCCTGCTGGGCGTCAGTGCCCCGGAGTGCATGTGACCGCCGCCGTCGTCCCGGCCGGCGAGGCCCCGCTGGGCAGCCTGCGGGCCCCGGAGCCGCATGAGCGTCCGGACCTGTGGCCGACGACGGTGCGGCGCGGCCCGGACGGCGGCCTCACCATCGGCGGGCGGTCTCTGGCCCAGGTGCTCGCCGAGGCGCCCACGCCGGTCTTCGTCCTGGACGAGGAGGACCTGCGCGGGCGCGCCGCCAGCTGGTCGGCCGCCATGGCTGAGGAGTTCTGGCCCCCCTACGGCATGAACGGCGGCACGGCTTTCTACGCCGGCAAGGCCTTCCTCACCACGGCTGTGGGCCAGATGGTGCTCCAGGAAGGCATGGGGATTGACACGGCCAGCCGGATCGAGCTCGCCGTCGGGCTGTCAGCGCTGCAGGAGGTCGACGGCGTCGAGGCTGTTGACCGCGCCGGTCGGCTCGGGCTGCACGGCAACGCCAAGACCCAGGCTGAGATCGCCGTCGCCCTCGCCCACCGGGTAGGCCACCTCGTGCTCGACTCGCGCGAGGAGGTGGACCTGGCTGCGGCGGCCGTACGCGGGCTGCGCGAGGCCGGCACCTACGGCCCCGAGGAGACCGGAGCGGTTATGGTGCGCCTGACCACCGGCGTGCACGCCGGAGGGCATGAGTACATCGCCACCGCCCACGAGGACCAGAAGTTCGGCCTCTCCGTGACCACTGGAGCGGCTCGTGAGGCGATCGACGCCATCATCGCCGCCCCTGAGCTCAGCCTGCACGGCCTGCACTCCCACATCGGTTCCCAGATCATGGACCTGGCGGGCTTCCGCGAGGCGGCTCGCGTGGTGCTCACCCTGCGCCATGAGGTCGCCCGTGACACCGGGATCCTGGCCGAGGAGGTGGACCTCGGCGGCGGCTACGGCATCGCCTACACCGTTGCGGACCCCGTCCCGCCCTCGCCGGCTCAGGTGGCGCGGGTCCTGGCAGATACAGTCCGCTCACTGTGCACCGAGCTGGGCGACTCCGTCCCGCACGTGTCAGTCGAGCCCGGACGCAGCGTCGTCGGGCCTTCCACCCTCACGCTCTACGCCGTCACTGGCCTCAAGCGTGTGGAGCTGGGGGAGGGGGCCAGCCGCCTGTACGTCAGCGTGGACGGTGGGATGAGTGACAACATCCGCCCCGCCCTCTACGACGCCGCCTACACGGCTCTCGTGGCCAACCGCCTTCCGGACCCCGCGGCCGGCCTGGTGCGCTCGCGTGTGGTGGGCAAGCACTGCGAGTCCGGGGACGTCGTCGTGCGGGACGTGGACCTGCCGGCGGACCTGGCGGTCGGTGACGTGCTGGCGGTTCCGGCCACTGGTGCCTACGGACGCTCCATGGCCTCGAACTACAACCTCTTCACCCGCCCCGGCGTGGCCTGGGTGCATGAGGGGGAACAGGGCTGGCTGCTGCGGCCTGAGACGGTCGAGGACCTCCTGCGCCTGGAGGGATAGCGGGAGCCGAGGCGCGGTGAGAGTCGTTAACTCTTTTTTACTTACGTGCCTCTAACGGCGCGATTGCAAGACTCCGGCTGTCGTGCGGCTTTGTGTGCCGCATCCCAGAGAAGGAGTCTTCATGACGCGGCTGATGCCGCGCCGTCTACGGCACTCGTCCCCACCACGCAGGTCCGCGCTCGTGGCGCTACTAGCGGTCCTTGTCCTCGTCCTGCCCACCCTCGCCGCCCCTGCGGCGGCGGAGGTCAACCAGGACATCAAGGTCACCAACCTGGCGCTGAAGCACATTGACGCCTCGGAGGATGAGCAGCCTGGCAAGCCTCGCGTCGGTTCCTGCCTCACCCTGCTCACCTTCGACTGGGACGGGCGCAACGCCACCATCAAGGACGGTGACTCCTTCTCCGTCGGCCTGCCCCAGCAGCTGGAGTACAAGGTCCAGTCCACCAAGCCCTTCACCTATGACTTCGGTGACGGTCAGCAGGTCGAGGTCGGCAGCTGCACAATGGAGGCGCGGACCATGACCTGCACCTTCAACGCTGAGATGGAGCGACGGGTCCAGGCCGGCTACCACTCGGCCTTCGGGTCCGGCAAGGTCCACCTGTCCGTCGTCGAGGCCACGGACGAGAGCGAGCTGCCCTTCGTCATCAACGGCACTCAGACCCTCAAGGTCCAGGTTCCCGGTGGCGGCATCACCAAGGGCACGGACACCTACACCCCGGTCTCGATCATCAAGTACGCCACCGGGCTTGACGAGAACTCCTCCCGGGTCTCCTGGGGACTGAGCTTCGGCACCGAGCAGGCGCAGGAGGCCTTCGCCGCCCAGGGCAAGCAGGTCAGGTTCGACGGTGCCACCTCCCAGACCCTGGTCTTTGAGGACAAGCTCGGCCCGGGGCAGACGTGCCCGGCAGGAGAGCATCTGGCCCGCACCAACCTCGTGCGCACGCGCTCGGCCACGGCCCCGGACGGCAAGCCCTTGCCGTTGACCAACGGCGGAAGCACCATGACCACCGAGGCCGGCACCTTCTCGATGAATATCGAGTGCGGCACGCCGACCTCACAGGGCACGCCGATGACGATTACCGTCTCGGGTCCCTTCGCGCCGCGGACCAACTACGACATCAACTACCCCACCCCCGTGGACAGCGCCACGGGCAAGGTGATGGCCGGCTTCGTCTACCACAACTCGGTCGCCCTCAAGGGCACGGTCCTTTCCGCGCAGACCTCCAAGTCCTTCGTGGGGTCCTTCGGGATCTCGGTCCAGATGAAGCTTGGCTACGGCACCTTCAAGGTCTCCAAGTACATTGCCGGTGGCGGCGCCTCACAGGTGGCGCCGGGGACCAGCTTCCCGCTCACGGTGCGCTACGAGCTGCCAAAGGGCGCCACTCGCGCCGACTATCCCGAATGGGACCCGCCGGGCACGCTCAACGCTGACCAGCGCACAGGAACCGCTACCTTCGACGCGGTCCTGGGGCAGATGAACACCTTCACCGGCCCGACCCCTCCGGTGACCTTCCCCAAGGGCACCACGATCACCCTGTCCGAGGACACCTCGGGAATCGAGCTTCCCCCCGGGCTATGCTTGGAGCGAGCCAGAGCTCGTCGTGGACGGCAAGACCACCAACACCTTCGCCATCGCGGACCAGAAGACCGTGGGCGTGGATCTGACCAACACGGTTGAGGTGGTCGCCAGCTACTTCCAGGTGCGCAAGGAGGTCACCGGCGCCAAGGTGCAGGACAAGACCTTCACCTTACTCCTATGACTGCTCTGACGGCACCACGGGCACGGTCACTGCCAAGGGCGACGGCAAGCCGGTACGCAACAGCCAGCCGATCGTGGTCGGGTCAACCTGCACGGTCACGGAGGACGCGGACTCCGCCGAGGTCGAGGGGCACACCCTGGACGCCTCGGCTGCGCAGCCCCAGACCGTGACCATCACGCCCGAGGGCCAGGGGCTTGCGACGGCTTCCTTCACCAACGCCTACACCCGCGACGTCGGCCGCTTCGTGATCCGCAAGATCATCGAGGGTGACTACCCGCACCTGCCGCAGGACACCGCCATGCCGACGGCGCTCACCCAGGAGGGTGAGGAGGCTCAGGAGGGCCAGGCGCAGGAGAGTCAGGACTCTGATGACGACTACCTCTACGAGACCTTCCTCATGCACTACTCCTGCAACGACCCGGCGCGCTCGGTCGGGACGCTGGACGTGAGGCCGTATGGCGGCGGTACCTACAGCCCCGCAATCCCGGCAGGAACCACCTGCGTGATCCGCGAGGACCCGAGCTCGGCCGAGCGTGACGGCTACTCGGTCTCGACGGAGGTCTCGGCCTCCTCGGTCACGATCGTCAAGGACCAGGACGTGGAGACCACGGTGACCAACACCTACCGTGCGCTCAAGGGCGGCTTCTCCGTGGCCAAGAAGGTTGAGGGTGACGACGCCAAGACGCTCAAGGACCGCACCTTCGACTTCCACTACACCTGCACCTCCGTGGAGGGCACGGTCTCTGGTGACATCACTGGCGTCAAGGGTGACGGCACCGCCGTGCCCGCTCCTGCCCAGCTGCCGCTGGGGGCCCGGTGCACCGTGGAGGAGAAGGCTGCCAGCGCGCAGGTTGAGGGCTACGACGTCAAGACGCCTGAGCCCCAGACCCTGACCATCAAGGACAAGGACACCACCGCAGCGCTGTCCTTTGTCAACACCTACACCCGCCACCTGGGCACCTTCTCCGTCCTCAAGACGGTCACCGGCGCCGAGGTCGGGGACAAGGAGTTCACCTTCTCTTACGACTGCACCAACGGCACGCAGGGCAGCCTGCGCGCCAAGGCTGACGGCAAGGCAGTCACCGGTCCGTCCGTGCCCACGGGCACGAGCTGTACGATCCAGGAGAAGACTGACTCCGCCGAGGTCGAGGGCTACAACCTGGCTCTGCCGGCGGCACGTAGCGTGACGGTGAGTGAGAAGAACCAGGTCGTGGAGACCTCCTTCACCAACACCTACACGCCGGTTCCTTCCTCCACTCCCACGCCCAAGGAGACCAAGCCGCGCCCTGGCAAGGGGCTGGCTCGCACTGGCGGTGTCATCGCCGTGCCGGTTCTCCTGGCCGCGGGTGCCGTGGTGGCAGGAACGCTCCTGGTGCGCCGTCGTCACCAGTGACGGGGGCTAGCCGCCGGTAGAGGGCCTGCCGGGGCTGAGCCAGGATGAACGGGCTGGGGCGCAGACCATCACGGTCTGCGCCCCAGCCTCGTCAAGGCGGCGGTGAGACCGTTCCGAGGGCGCTCCCGGCGCCGCCTATGCTGGTCCCGTTGTGCACGACGGCGGGGCCCACCTGAGGTGAGGGGGTGCGCCGCCGTGGTCCTGACTGACACGATTGGTAGCTCCCATGACTGACTCCTCGCTCCCACCCACCTCGCCCTCGCCGGCAGGAACCGCCACCTTGCGCGTGGGAGTGCTCGGTTGCGGCACGGTGGGCACCCAGGTGGTCCGCCTCCTGCTGGAGCAGTCCGAGGAGTTCGCCGCCCGCGCGGGAGCCCGGCTGGAGGTGACGGGCGTAGCCGTGCGGGACGCGAGCGCGCCACGCGACCAGGCGGTCCCGCGTGAGCTGCTGACCGATGACGCGACGCGCGTGGCCACCTCCAACGACCTGGTCATCGAGCTGATCGGTGGCATCGAGCCGGCCCGCACGCTCATCCTGGCGGCCTTCCGGGCCGGGGCCTCCGTCATCACGGGGAACAAGGCCCTGATCGCCGCCCACGGTCCCGAGCTCTACGCGGCGGCCGCGGCGGCGGAGGTCGACTTCTACTACGAGGCGGCCGTAGCCGGAGCCATCCCCGTGGTCTACGCACTGCGTGAGTCCATGGCCGGCGACCTGGTCACCAGCGTCCTCGGCATCGTCAACGGCACTACCAACTACATCCTGGACGAGATGAGCACCAAGGGGCTCAGCTTCGACCAGGCCCTGGCCACGGCCCAGGAGCTGGGCTACGCCGAGGCGGACCCGACCGCCGACGTCGACGGTCTGGACGCCGCGGCCAAGGCTGCCATCATCGCCTCGCTCGCCTTCCATACACGAGTCGGGCTCGATGACGTCACGGTCGAGGGCATCCGGTCCGTCACCGCGGCGGACATCCGCGAGGCCCACGCCTCAGGCTGCGAGATCAAGCTGCTGGCCATCGCCCAGCGGCGCGACGACGACCACGCCCGCGGCATCTCCGTGCGTGTCCACCCGGCCCTCGTGCCGGCCGACCACCCGCTGGCCAGCGTCCACGGCGCCTTCAACGCCGTCCTCATCGAGGCGCAGTCGGCCGGGCGCCTCATGTTCTACGGACAGGGCGCCGGTGGCGCCCCGACGGCCTCGGCGGTCCTGTCCGACGTCGTCGCCGCGGCGGCGCACCGGGTCCACGGCGGCCAGGCGCCGCGTGAGTCCAGTTACGCCGACCTGCCGATCCTGGGGCCCGAGGCCGCCCTGACGCGCTACCAGGTCCAGCTGCGTGTTGATGACCAGCCCGGCTCGCTGGCGATCGTGGCCGGGGTCTTTGCCGAGCACGAGGTCTCCATCGACTCGGTGCGTCAGAGCGCCTACGTTGGCGGGAGCCGGGCCGTGGTCACGATCGTGACGCACCGCGCCGCCGTGGCCCACCTGGAGGCCGCCGTGGCTGGACTACGCAGCGAGGCCCGGGTGCTCGACGTCGTCTCGGTCCAGCGAGTGGAGGGTGAGTGAGATGCGTCTGACCCACGAGTCCGCCTCGGTGCGGGTGCCGGCGACGACGGCGAATATGGGCCCCGGCTTCGACTCCTTCGGCATGGCCTTCCGTTATTACGACGAGGTCAGTGTGCGTCCGGTCGCCGGCCCGACCCAGGTCACGGTCGAGGGTGTGGGCGCCGGCCGCGTGCCCACTGATGACGGCAACCTGGTGGTCCAGGCGCTGCGGGCCGGGCTGGAGGCCGTGGGCGCTCCCCAGGCCGGTTTCGAGATGCGCTGCGTCAACCGCATCCCGCACGGCGGTGGTATGGGCTCGTCTGCCTCGGCTGCCGTGGCTGGCCTCATGCTGGCCCGCGGACTCATCTCGGAGCCACAGGCGCTGGGTGATGACCTGGTCTTCGACATCGCCACCCAGTTCGAGGGGCATCCGGATAACGTCGCTCCGGCGGTCTTCGGCGGGGCCACCGTGGCCTGGACCGATGCTGACGGCACTCCTCATGCCGCCCCGATGCCGGTGGACGCCCACCTGCCCGTCAGTCTGCTCGTGCCGCCAGAGACCACGCGGCTGTCCACCTCTCAGGCGCGCAAGGTCCTACCGGACTCGGTGCCGCGCGCTGACGCCCTGTTCAACACCTCGCGCGCCGCGGTTCTCATGCTGGCGCTGGCCGGTCGCCCGGACCTGCTCATGGCGGGCACCGAGGACCGGCTCCACCAGGAGTACCGGCGCAGCGTCCTGCCTGACTCGATGGCGGTCATGGACTCCCTGCGCGAGCAGGGCTACCCCGCGGTGATCTCCGGCGCGGGACCGACGGTGCTGGTCCTGGCGGAGCTGCCGCAGCAGACGCGCTTCACGCTGGAGCGCCACGGCTGGACGGTCCTGCGCCCGGGGATCGACATGGACGGTGCCCGCCTGACCTCACAGGCCTGAGCGGGACGCGAGCTCCTCGTAGTCAGTGAGGTCCTGGCCGACCTCGACCACGCGCTGGCACAGGGTCTCGGTCGACTCGACGACGGCGAGCGCCTGGCACCGCGCCGCAAGCTCGCTGAGCTCGGCCAGGGCCTGGGCAGAGCTGTGGGTGGCCTGCGTGATGCCCTGGGACAGCTGCTGGGTCAGCAGCGGCAGGCGCGGGTCCTGGGCCGCAGGGCTGGAGCTCCACATGAGCAACAGCTGACGAGGAATGGTCAGGACCCGCTGGGCCTGGGCAATCGCCTGGGTGGTCTGCGCCGCCAGACGCTGCGTGCTGCGTGCTGTGGCGGGCGAGCTCGGCGATGCCGTCCTCCAGGGCCTGGGTGAGTTGGCCGATAGCGCCGTGGGACAGCTCGGCTGCGCTGTGGACGCCAGGAGCGTCCTGGGAGTCGATGCGCTCGACGATGAAGGAGTCGGTGACGGCGGCGTGGAGGCGGGCCAGCGCGATGCGCAGGCGCATGCGTCCGACGCTGCGCTCCATGAGGGCGAGGTCGCGGACGAGCCGGTCAACCTGCTGACTGACGATGCCCTGCATCTGGAGCCACAGCCGCAGCAGCTCAGTGAGCCGGCTGACCTGTGGCCCTTCGTGGGCGAGCAGGGACACCGACTCGTTGGTGAGCCGGGCGGGGGCCAGGGCGTGGGAGAGACGGTGGCTGGCCGCCCGCAGGCTCCCGGCCAGATCGGCCAGCTCGTCCTGCCTCTTGGTCCAGGCCCCGAGGTCCTCGTTGAGGTCGGTGACCGTGCGCAACATGGTTCCTAGTGGTCCGGAGGCGAAGGGGCGCTCAGGCCAGGTGGCGCCGAGCTCCTCGCGGCGGGCGACCTCGGCCGGCAGGGCGGTGTTCTGGAAGGCCTCGTAGTCCTCCAGCCCCAGGCCCTTGACGGTGCGCACGATGTGGGCGGCTCCCAGCTGTGCTGCCTCGCGCCGGGTCGAGCCTTGGGTCAGGGCGCGGTCCTCGACCTTGCGTGCGCCGCCATAGACGGACAGGGCGGTGGACAAGAGCTCCTCGCACACCGGGCGGGTCCGCACCGACAGGTAGCTGCCGTCCCTGAGCGGGGTGATGGTGGCGAAGACGTTGTACTCCGAGCCGTCGGCGGCGAGGTTGCGCACGTAGCAGGCGAAGACCTGCCCTGAGGTGATGGTGTCCCACATGGCGCGGAAGGCGCCGCCTGGCATGGCCGGGTGGCGAATGATGTTGTGAGGCGCGTGGAGCAGCACCTCCTGCGAGAAGCGTGACAGGCGGACAAAGACCTCGTTGGCGCTCGTGATGACGCCCTTGGCGTCAGTGGTGGAGAAGAACAGGTCGTCGAGACCGACCTCGTGGACGGCACCAGTAGGACAGACGGGCATGGGAAGGTTCCTGTGCAGTGGGAGAGAGCAACGCCGCGGCGGGCTAGGGATAGTGGCGGCGTAGAGGACTTAAGGCCTGTGCGTGGTTGCATGGGCTGATGAGATCAAGTGATGCGACAGCAATGGCCTGGCTGAGGTGGCGAGTGACTCACCTCTCGGAATGATTGAGCATTGAACTAGTGCTGCTGGGTACAGCATCTCAGCCCCGTCACCCGAGGAAGGATCCGCTCATGGACCACTCCGCCCCAACGCCGTCGGCCGCCCCGGCTCACGACGCCGGCCTCCCAGGCCGCCACCGCATGCACTTTGGCGTCTTCACTGTCGGCGACATCACCACCGACCCGGCAACCGGCCGCCCACCCAGCGAGCACGAGCGCATCAAGAACACCGTCGAGATGGCGGTGGCCGCTGAGCAGGCCGGCCTGGACTTCTTTGCTACCGGCGAGCACCACAACCCTCCCTTTGCTCCTTCCAGCCCGACGACGCTCCTCGGCAATATCGCCGCTCGCACCTCGCGTCTCCTGCTGTCCACCGCCACCACGCTCATCACCACCAATGACCCGGTCCGCCTGGCAGAGGACTACGTCTACCTCCAGCACCTGGCTGATGGCAGGCTCGACCTCATGATGGGGCGCGGCAACACCGGGCCCGTCTATCCCTGGTTCGGCAAGGACATCCGCAAGGGCATCCAGCTGGCCGTGGAGAACGATGACCTGTAGCGCACGCTGTGGTCCCAGACCAACGTGGACTGGGAGGGAGAGTTCCGCACGCCCCTGACTGACTTCACCTCGACGCCCCGTCCGCTGGACGGCGTGGCACCCTTCGTCTGGCACGGCTCCATCCGTAGCCCTCAGATCGCCGAGCAGGCCGCCTGCTATGGCGATGGCTTCTTTCATAACAACATCTTCTGGCCCTCTGACCACGTGAAGAAGATGACGGACCTGTACCGCCAGCGCTTTGAGCACTACGGCCACGGCCGCGCCGAGGAAGCCTATGTGGGCCTGGGCGGCCAGGTCTTCATGGCGGGCAGCCCGGCTGAGGCGTTCCGCCGCTACGAGCCCTACTTCCGCAACACCTACGTCTACCAGGGTGCCTCGCTGGAGGAGATGACCACCCACACCCCGCTGGCGGTGGGCACGCCCGAGCAGGTCGTGGAGAAGTACCTGCGCTACCGCGACGTCGTCGGGGACTATCAGCGCCAGGCCTTCGTCCTGGACATGGGAGGCGTCCCGCACGCCGAGGTGATGCGGCAGATCGAGATGCTCGGCACCCTCGTGGTCCCTGCCCTGCGCGCCGGGCTGGAGACCGCACGTCCCCAGAGCGTGCCGGACGCGCCGCTCCACCCTCGCCATCTGGCTGCCCTCACTGGTGCCGAGCCCCCGGCTGAGGAGCCCTTCGCCCTGGCCGAGGGCTACGACCCGCTGACCGGACGACGCGCCCGCTGAGGGTGCTGCGGACCAAGGACCTGAAGGAGAGGCAGAACGCCATGACTGTCGAGATGAACCAGTCCGACCAGGCGGTGCCCGCCGGGGAGCACGGCGAGGTGACAGACGCCTACGACCACACCCAGATGGGGCGCTTCGCCAAGATCGTCGCCTTCCACGCCGGGGTGTCCACGCCTTCGTCCTCGGCGATGCTCGCCGAGCGCCTGGGTGAGTCCACGCGCTTGGCGCTGGAGGCGGACTCGCGGATGGCCAGCGTCAAGGTCATCAGCCTGCGTCCGCTGGTCAGTGACATCGCCCTGGCGAGCGTCGGTGGTCCGCTGAGTGAGGGTCTCAAGGCCGCCGTCGACGCCCTCGCGCAGGCCGACGGCGTCATCGCCGTGACGCCCGTCTTCCAGTCCTCCTACTCCGGGCTGTTCAAGTCCTTTATCGACGTCCTGCCCGAGGGCACGCTGCGCGGGGTGCCGGTCCTCATGGGCGCCACCGCGGGCACGGCGCGCCACTCGCTAGTCACCGAGATGGCGATGCGTCCCCTGTTCGCCTACCTCAAGGCCGTCACGGCAACGCTGGTCGTCTTCGCTGCCAGCGAGGACTTCGGGGCCTCGTGGGAGGAGGGCGGCGCGGGAGGCGGGACGGCTCTGCTGCCGGAGCGCATCGAACGCGCTGGTGGCGAGCTCGCCCAGCTCATCGCCCGCTTCCCGCGCCAGGCTCCGGTCGACGCCATGAGTGACTTCACGCCGATGGACGCCTTGTTGCGCCGTCGTCACTGAGCCCGGGGCGGGCGCGCCACCGGGTGGCGGGGGCTGCTATATTGGCTGGTGACAGCCCTGCGGATTGCACCGCACCGCCGTCACGTACCAGTTGGGACGCCCCGCCCCCGGGCCTGAGGTCCGGCCGCTGAGGTCCCGTGGTACACGACTTCGTCCCGTGATTGATCCGGGTCAGTCCCGTACCTGCCGCACCCCCGCCATCAGGCGATCGGCGGCGCCTCCACCGTAAGGACACTCGTGACCGAGACTTCCAGCGCTCAGCCATCGCTGACGACCATGCGTCTGGCCGAGCTTCAGCAGCTTGCATCCTCCATGGGCCTCAAGGGCACCTCACGCCTGCGCAAGAGCGAGCTTGTGGCCGCCATCCGTGAGGCTGGGCCTGCCTCCGCCGCGCCGACCCGCGCGGCCCGGAAGGCTGCCTCTGCGACCAAGGCTCCTGCGCAGCCCACCGCTTCCGCCCAGCCTGCCGAGGGCGAGGAGCAGCCCCGTCCGCGTCGTCGGCGCGCGACCGCCCCGGCTGCGGCCCCCAAGCATGAGGACCTGGCTTCCCTGGAGCTTGACCTGCCCGCGCGCAGCCAGGAGCAGGCTCCTGCCCGAGGGCGCGCCGAGCGCGTTGCGCACGACGAGGTCGTCTCTGGCTTTGAGGCTCGTGAAGCGGGCCGTGAGGGCTCGCGTCGTTCGCGTCGTCGTGCCCAGGCTGCTGCCGGGGCTCCTGAGCGCCAGCAGCGCGGCCCCGTCAACGACTCCGCCGAGGACCACCTGGACGCCAAGGCCGCGCTCATGCGTGACCTGGCTGACGCCACCGGCACGGCCGCCGTCGAGCCGGCCGAGCGCCGTCGGACGAACGGGAACGAGGCCCGGGGCAACCAGGGCTGGGACGAGGAGGAGGGACGCGGTGGCCGCCGCCGTCGCGGACGCAAGCGTCGCGAGCGCGAGGGTGGCCAGAACGAGCAGCGTCAGGGCGGCCAGAACGAGCGCGCCCCGCGCGAGGACGAGGTCCTCCTGCCCGTGGCCGGCATCCTGGACGTGGCCGACGCCAACCACGCCTACCTGCGCACTTCCGGCTACCTGCCGGGCGCCAAGGACGTCTACGTCTCAGGCCAGCAGATCAAGGACAACGGTCTGCGTGCGGGCGACGCCGTGACCGGCTGGGTTCGCGAGGGCGGCGAGACCGCCAACCCCGGTGGTGGGCGGGGCAATCGTCGCAACAACCGTGCCAACCGGCAGAAGTACAACCCGCTGGTCAGCGTCGAGACCGTCAACGGCATGGACCCTGAGCGGGCCAAGCGCCGCCCGGAGTTCACCAAGCTCGTCCCGCTCTACCCCCAGGAGCAGCTGCGCCTGGAGACCACCCCCAAGGCGCTGACCCCGCGTGTGATCGACCTGGTCTCGCCGATCGGCAAGGGCCAACGCGGACTCATCGTCTCTCCGCCCAAGGCCGGTAAGACGATCGTGCTCCAGCAGATCGCCAACGCGATCGCCGTTAACAACCCCGAGGCCCACCTCATGGTCGTGCTCGTTGACGAGCGCCCCGAGGAGGTCACGGATATGCAGCGCACGGTCAAGGGTGAGGTCATCGCCTCCACCTTCGACCGCCCGGCCTCGGACCACACCACCGTCGCCGAGCTCGCTATCGAGCGTGCCAAGCGCCTGGTGGAGCTGGGCCAGGACGTGGTGGTGCTGCTGGACTCCATCACCAGGCTCGGCCGCGCCTACAACCTGGCCGCCCCGGCCTCCGGACGGATCCTGTCTGGTGGTGTGGACGCCTCCGCCCTCTACCCGCCCAAGCGCTTCTTCGGCGCCGCCCGCAACATCGAGAACGGCGGGTCGCTGACCATCCTGGCCACGGCCCTGGTGGAGACCGGCTCGAAGATGGACGAGGTCATCTTCGAGGAGTTCAAGGGCACCGGAAACATGGAGCTGCGACTGTCCCGCCAGCTGGCGGAGAAGCGCATCTTCCCGGCCGTGGACGTGGCTGCCTCCTCCACGCGCCGTGAGGAGCTGCTCATCGACCCGGCCCAGCTGAAGATCATGTGGCGCCTGCGCCGCCTGTTCTCCGGCCTGGAGCAGCAGCAGGCCCTGGAGCTCGTGCTCGGCAAGCTCAAGGAGACCCAGTCCAACGCGGAGTTCCTCATGGTCATCTCCAAGACGACCCCGCAGGGCACCTCGCTGGCCGACGCCGACGACGAGGCCACGCTCGCCTGAGGGCTGCCTCGCCCGGTGTCCACGATCACGCTGGGCACCCTTTTCCAGGCGTTGTGCCGGCATTGCCGGGCCCGATATCATCACCCACTGGTTTCCGGTTCACCTGCGTGGTCCGCGCGCGGGACCCGGGGCCCTCTGAATGCTAGGAGACACCATGAAGCAGGGGATCCACCCCGACTACGTGGCCACCACGGTCACGTGCACTTGCGGCAACACCTTCGAGACCCGCTCGACCGTCACCTCCGGTGAGATCCGCGTCGACGTGTGCTCGGCCTGCCACCCGTTCTACACGGGCAAGCAGAAGATCCTCGACACCGGTGGCCGCGTGGCCCGCTTCGAGGCTCGCTACGGCAAGCGCACCAAGTAAGCAGCCTGCTCGACGCCGACGGATGGCCCCAGGGCCGCCGTCGGCGTCGTCGCGTCTAGAGACGCTGCCGCCCACTAACCCCAGGAGAAGAGCATGAGCCAGGACCAGCGCGAGGACTTCTCAGCCGCGTTGCCCCTGCTGGAGGAGTACTTCGGCATCGAGCGCGAGATGGCTGACCCTGCCATCAGCTCCGACCCGGGCGCGATGCGCCGGCTGGGACGGCGCTACGCCGAGCTCGGGCGGGTCGTGAGCGCCTACCGTGCTTGGCAGGCGGCGCAGGCTGACTATGACGACGCCGTCGAGCTGGCTGAGGGTGACCCCGACTTCGCCGCTGAGGTCCCCGGACTCCAGGCGGCTGCCGAGACGGCGACCGAGCACCTGCGCGAGGTGCTCGTGCCCCGTGACCCCGATGATGCCCGCGACGTCATCATCGAGGTCAAGGCCGGCGAGGGTGGTGAGGAGTCCGCCCTCTTCGCCTCCGACCTGGCACGTATGTACACCCGCTACGCCGAGCGCATGGGCTGGGCGGTGGAGGTCCTGGACGCCACCGACTCTGACCTGGGCGGCTACAAGGACGTCCGCCTGGCGGTTAAGGCCCGCTCGGCCGTGGAGCCGCAGGACGGGGTCTGGGCTCACCTGAAGTACGAGGGCGGGGTCCACCGCGTCCAGCGCGTGCCCGTCACCGAGAGCCAGGGACGCATCCACACCTCTGCCGCCGGTGTGCTGGTGATGCCGGAGGTCGACGACCCCGGTGAGCTGGAGATCGACCCGAACGACCTGCGCATTGACGTCTTCCGCTCCTCCGGACCCGGAGGTCAGTCCGTCAACACCACGGACTCGGCCGTACGCATCACCCACCTGCCTACCGGGATCGTGGTCTCGATGCAGAACGAGAAGTCCCAGCTGCAGAACAAGGAGGCGGCGCTGCGCGTCCTGCGTGCCCGGCTGCTGGCCGAGCGTGCGGCACAGGCGGCCGCCGAGGAGGCTGAGGCTCGCCGCTCCCAGGTGCGCACCGTGGACCGTTCCGAGCGCATCCGGACCTACAACTTCCCCGAAAACCGCATCACGGACCACCGCACCGGCTACAAGGCCTACAACCTGTCCACCGTGCTGGACGGCGACCTCGGCCCCGTCATCGACTCGGCGATCGCCATGGACGAGGCTGAGCGCCTGGCGGCGATCGGGGAGCAGTGAGCTTTCTGGACCGCTACGCCCTACGGCGTGAGGTCCGGGCGGCGGGGGAGGAGCTCGCGCGCGCGGGCGTCGCCTCGCCGCACGCGGACGCCCGGGCGCTGGCTGAGCACCTGCTTGGGTGTCAGATCCTGCTTTCCGACGGCGCAGACGAGGGATTCCTGGCGGCCTACCGCGCCCTGGTGGCACGGCGGACGGCGCGTGAGCCGCTGCAGCACCTGACCGGCCGGATGTGGTTTCGAGGTCTGGAGTTGGTGGCCAGGCCCGGAGTGTTCATCGTGCGTCCGGAGACCGAGGTGGTGGCTGGGGCCGCGATCGAGGCGGCTGGCCGGGTGGCCGAGCGGTACGGGCGGGCGCCCGTCGTCGTCGACCTGTGCACCGGGTCGGGCGCTATCGCCGCTGCGGTGGCCGCGGAGGTGCCAACGGCGCGGGTGACGGGCGTTGAGCTCGCTGACGCTGCAGTGGCCGCGGCACGTGAGAACTGCGAGCGTGTGGTACCGGGGCGGGTCCGCGTGGTCCAGGCCGACGCCACGGCAGCCGCCACGCTGGCCGAGATGGACGGCAGTGTCGACGTCGTCGTCTCCAACCCTCCCTATGTCCCAGCCGGTGGGGTGGAGGACCCGGAGACGGCGCTGCACGATCCGGGGCTGGCGCTGTACGGCGGCGGCGTGGACGGGCTCGCGGTGCCGCGGGCCGTGATCGGCCGGGCGGCGGGGCTGCTGGGCGTCGGTGGGCTGCTGGTGATGGAGCACGACGCCGGGCAGGGCGAGTCGCTGCGGCGTGCGGCGGTGGAGGCCGGCCTGACTGAGGTGTCCACCGGGGTGGATCTGACTGGGCGCGACCGGTATCTCAGCGCACGAGCCTGAGTGATTCTCGGCACATAAGTATCTATCACTTGATTAATAGGAGTTGATAGGTATCTGAGGTGCGGTTCTCTGCTCAAACTCGACGATCCTTCGCTCGGAGAGCCCGGTCGAGGAGCGGGTGGGCACTCGTGGTCGACGCGCGTCGCCCTGGCCTGCTGCGAGGGCGCAGCCCGATGGGGCCCAGAGGGGACGTGTCGCGGGTCTCCTATGCTGTGCGGAATGTAGTTGACGACGATGCCTGGCAGCCAGCGCCGGCAGCTGTTCGTGCCGCCTGGCCTGGTGAGCCGGAGGCTTTGGGACGGTGCTGCGGTGAGTGTGGCATGAGGGCCCAGGCAGCGCCAGAGCCCCTGCTCCAGGCGCGCGCGGTGACCAATAACCGCCCCTCGCTTGACAGGCGAGGGGCGGTCCCTGCTCCAGGCGCGCGCGGTGACCAAGCGCTTTCCCGGGGTCCTGGCCTTGGACGAGGTGGGGCTCACGGTGCATCCCGGTCAGGTGCACGCGCTGGTCGGGGAGAACGGCGCCGGCAAGTCGACGCTCATGAAGATCCTCAGCGGCATCTACCGGCCGGACGCCGGCCAGATCTGGCTGCGTGGCGAGCCGGTGAGGATCGCGAGCCCGCAGCAGGCCCAGCGCTTAGGCATCTCCACCATCCACCAGGAGCTGGGCCTTATGCCCGACCTCACGGTGGAGCAGAACGTCTTCTTCGGGCGCGAGCCCTACGCCGGCACCCGGTTCAACCTCGCCCCGCGGGCGATGCGACGGCGCACCGAGGAGCTGCTGGACCGCGTGGGCCTGGCGCTACGGCCCGGTGACCGTGTGGGGGACCTGACGATCGCCACCCAGCAGATGGTGGAGATCGCCAAGGCGCTCGCCTTTGACGCTCGGGTCCTCATCATGGACGAGCCCACCGCCGCGCTGACCGAGCGCGAGACCGAGGCCCTGTTCCGGGTGATGGCGGACTTCATCAGCCCGCACACGGCCATCATCTACATCTCCCACCGCATGGACGAGATCAAGCGGGTGGCGGACGCGGTCACCGTCCTGCGCGACGGTCGGTGGATCGCGACCACGCCTGCCGATCAGATCAGCGTTGCTGAGGTCATCGAGCAGATGGTCGGACGCAGCCTGGAGACCGACGCCCGGCCCGAGCCCCACGACGCTAGCGCCCCGGTGCGCCTGAAGGTCGAGGGCCTGGCCACCGAGGACCTGCTGCGCGAGGTCAGCCTCGAGGTGCGCTGCGGCGAGATCCTGGGGCTGGCCGGCCTGGTAGGAGCGGGGCGCACGGAGACCGCCCGGGCCATCATCGGGGCCGACCCACGCAGTGCGGGACGCATTGAGGTGGGCGGCCAGCCGGTGGAGATCTCCTCGCCTGCCGACGCCGTGCGTCACTCCATCGCCTACCTGTCCGAGGACCGCAAGCGCTACGGGCTGCTGCTGGACAAGAGCCTGGTGGAGAACATCGCCCTGCCCTCCTATGGACGGTGGTCGCGCGGCATCGTCGTCAATGACGATGCCGCGGTGCAGACCGCGGAACGCTTCATTGAGCAGCTACGTATCAAGACCCCCTCGCCCTGGCAGGAGGTCCAGTACCTGTCAGGAGGCAATCAGCAGAAGGTGGTCCTGGCCAAGTGGCTGGCTCGGGACTGCGACGTCCTCATCATCGACGAGCCCACACGGGGAATCGACGTGGGGGCCAAGGAGGAGATCTACCGGCTCCTGGAGGACCTGGCGGCCCAGGGCAAGGCGATCATCGTCATCTCCTCCGAGATCCCGGAGGTCCTGCGGCTGGCCCACCGGGTGGCCGTCATGTGGGAGGGGCGGATCGCGGGCGTGCTGCCCGCTGCGGAGGCGAGCCAGACCGCGATTATGGCGCTGGCCACCGGTCAGCTTCCCGAACCGGGCCCTGCCTCCATCTCCCAGCAACCCGACGGCGCAGCCGTCCCCACCACGACGAAGGAGGGCGCGTGAGCACCGCGCAGACGTCCGAGCAGGTACGAACCCCACGCCTCCTGCGGCGCCGCGCAGCCGGTGAGAGCAGCTTCCTGTCTCGCCACGGCTCCCAGGTTCTCGTGGTGGTCTCCGAGCTTGTCCTGATCCTTGCCTTCTCCCTGGCCAGTCCCTACTTCCTCCAGCTCGCGAACTTCTCCGCGCTGCTGCTGGACGCCTCGGTCTACGTCCTGCTGGCCCTGGGGCTCACCTTCGTCATCGCCACCGGCGGCATTGACCTGACTCCTGGCTTTGGGATCGCCTTTACCGGCGTGTGCCTGGCGGTAGCCATGAGATGGGCGGCCGGCATGGGGCTCGGGCCGGGGCCGTCATCGCGATCGGGGTCCTGGTGGGGCTCGTGGCGGGCGCCGTCATGGGAACCGCCAACGGGATCCTCGTGGCCTACCTGCGGATGCAGCCGATGATCGCCACCCTGGCGATGATGCTGGTGGTCTGGGGCCTGGCCATGGTCATCTCCGGGACCTCGGCGGTCCCGTTGTCAGAGTTCTCCACCTTCCTCGCCCTGGGGCAGGGGCGGACCCTGGGGGTGACCAACGCGCTCTACCTCATCGTGATCGTCTCAGTGATCGCGGCCTACCTGCTCAATCGCACCCTCATTGGGCGCTATGCCCTGGCCATGGGTTCCAACGAGGAGGCCACGCGTCTGTCCGGCGTCAACGTGCGGCGCTGGAAGATGCTCGTCTACACCCTGGCGGGGACCTTCACTGGCCTGGCCGGCATCCTCATGGCCTCGCGGCTGGCTTCCGGCAAGCCTGACGTGGGTCAGTCCTACGAGATGTACGCGATCGCGGCCGCGGTCCTGGGCGGGGCCTCGCTCCAGGGTGGGCGGGCCTCGGTCTTTGGGTCGGTGGTGGGTGCGATCGTCATCGCGACCATCCGCAACGGCGCCGTCCTCATGGGGATCCCCGACCAGTGGCAGAAGGTGCTGCTGGGCGTCGTGGTGCTCGCAGCGGTCTACCTGGACGCGCGCCGTCGCAAGAGCTGACCACGTCCTGGCACGTCCCGGCCGTGGCCGGGCGTGCTCATGAGCTGTCCCTGACCGGCGCGGTCCCTGCCGTGCCCCGACGGGTCCGGACTCAGCCGGGCCCCTGACAAGGAGAAAGAACAATGAGGCGCAGGAACGCACTCGGTCTCGCCGCCGTGACGGCGCTGTCAGCCGTGGGGCTGGCGGCCTGCTCGGGCTCACGAGCCGGCGAGGGCGGTGCGGGCGCAGGCCAGTCCATCGCCGTCGTCGCCAAGGGCTACGCCAGCCCCTTCTGGGCGACCGTCAAGGCCGGGGCCGAGGCTGCCGGCAAGGACCTGGGCTACCAGGTCTCCTTTAACGGGCCCGACTCTGAGACCGACGTCCCTCGGCAAAACGACCAGCTCCAGCAGGCGCTGGTCAAGCACCCGCGGCGCTCGTCTTCGCCTCGCTGGACTCCCAGGCCCAGGCCACCGTCCTGCAGCAGTTCGCTGAGGCCTCCATCCCGGTGATCGCCTTCGACTCCGGCGTTCCGGGCTCTGACATCCCGGTGACCACGGTGGCCACGGACAATAAGGCCGCGGCTGCGCAGGCGGCCGAGCACCTGTCCGAGCTGCTGGGCGGCAAGGGCAAGGTCGCCATCGTGTGCAACTCCCAGACCTCGGTGACGGGGCAGGACCGCGAGCAGGGCTTCCGCAGCTGGCTGGGGGACAACGCCCCGGACATCCAGGTCGTGGACGTGCAGTACAACAACTCTGACCAGGCGGTTGCCCAGCAGCAGGCTGCGGCGATCCTGCAGGCGCACCCGGACCTGGCCGGCATCTTCGCCACGGATGACGACGGCGCCGTCGCCGCAGCGCAGGCCGCGCAGACGGCGGCGATGACGGACACCGTGACCATCGTCGGCTTCGACTCGGGCAAGCCGCAGATGGACCTGGTCACGGCCGGCACCATTGCCGGCTCGATCACGCAGAACCCCTACGAGATGGGCTACCAGGCCGTGGTCGCGGCGGTTAAGGTCCTCAAGGGCCAGAGCGTGGAGAGCTTCATCGACTCTGGCTTCTCCTGGTACGACGCCGAGAACCTGGGTGACGAGGACATCCAGAAGGCGGTCTACGAGTGATCGTGAGGGTGCCCGTGCGCAGTGGGGGTGACCAAGCGCACGGGCACCCTACTTGTTAGGTGTGCCTAAGTAGCATTACGGTCGAGGTCCTTGTTCATTCGCACTGCCGATCCCTGGAGTATTCGTGACCGTCTCTCGCAAGACCTTCCTCGTGACCACAGCCGCCCTGCCACTGGCCGCCCTGCTCGCTGCCTGCGGCACCAAGACGGAGGCAGGCTCCTCGGCCTCGGCTGGCGCCACCGGCTCCTCCGAGGCCCTGAGCGTGACTCACGCCTTCGGCACGACGACGGTCCCCGCCTCGCCCCAGCGCGTGGCCACCATTGCCTGGGGCAACCAGGACGTGCCGCTGGCCCTGGGCGTCATGCCGGTGGGGATCGCCAAGCAGACCTGGGGCGTGAGCGACGACTCCGGGATGCTGGAGTGGACCAAGGCCAAGGTGGATGAGCTCGTGGCTGACGGCGCGAGCGTCCCGGCCCTGTTTGACGAGACTGACGCCATCGACTTCGAGGCCGTGGCCGCCACGAGCCCGGAGGTGATCCTGGCTGCCTACTCCGGGCTGACTCAGGAGGACTACGAGACCCTGAGCAAGATCGCCCCCACCATCGCCTACCCGGACATCGCCTGGGGTACCGCCTGGCGCGACATGATCCGCATGGACTCGGCCGGTATGGGCAGGAAGGACGAGGGCGAGGCGCTCGTGACCGAGCTGGAGGAGCTCATCTCCACCCAGCTGGCCGACTACCCGCAGATCGCCGGCAAGTCTGCCGCCTTCTTCTCCGCCACCCCCTCGGACATGTCCTCCATCGGCTTCTACATCCCGGCCGATCCGCGCACCGGTTTCCTGGCCGACCTCGGCCTGAGCGTGCCCGAGTCCGTGGCCAAGGCCGCCAAGGCCGACCCGGACACCTTCTACGTCTCGATCTCGGCTGAGAACGCCGACACTCTGTCCGACGTCGACCTCATGGTCATGTACGGCGAGGACTCTGAGCTGGCTGCTCTGCAGGGTGACGCGCTCTTCGGCGCGATCCCGGCCATCAAGAACGGCGCGGTCGCTTTCGTCGGCAACGGCACTGCGCTGTCTGCCGCTACCAACCCCACGCCCCTGTCCCTGCCCTGGGGACTGAAGGACTACCTCGCCCTCATCGCTGCGGCGGCTGACAAGGTCCAGTGACCACCTGGCTGCGCCACCACCGGATGGCGGCGCTGGGAGTCCTCCTGCTCGCCGTCGTCCTGGCCGCCTGCGCCTCGATCGCCTTCGGGGCGCGGGTAGTGAGCCTGGCTGAGATCGTCCAGGGGCTGCGCGACGGCGGGGACGGGGCGGGCCTGGGGGCTGTCGCCGTCGCCGAGCGCCTGCCGCGCACGGCCACCGCCCTCGTGGCCGGGGCCGCGCTGGGGGTCTCCGGCACCCTCATGCAGGCCCTGACCCGTAACCCCATCGCTGACCCCGGGATCCTGGGGATCAACACCGGGGCCTCGCTCGCGATGGTCACCGTGATCGCCTTCGCCGGCATCACGACCCTGCCTCAGTATCTGTGGACCGCCCTGATCGGGGCGGGGCTGACGGCTGTGTTCGTCTACCTGGTGGGCTCGCTGGGACCGGGCGGGGCGACGCCGGTCAAGCTGGCGCTGGCGGGGGTTGCTGCCACGGCGGCCCTGTCCAGCCTCATCAGCGCCGTCATGCTGCCGCGCGCGGCAGCGCTGACGGACTTCCGCTTCTGGCAGGTGGGGAGCCTGGGGCGCGGGACCTGGCAGTCGCTGGCGACCGTGGCGCCCTTCCTCCTGGTCGGTGCCCTTCTCGCCCTCGTGGTTGCCTCACCGCTGAACTCGCTAGCCCTGGGGGATGAGATGGCCGTGGGCCTGGGGGTCCACGTGGCTCGCACCCGCGTGCTGGCGACCGCCGGAGGCGTTGTCCTGGCGGCGGCGACGACGGCGCTGGCCGGTCCGATCGGCTTCGTCGGGCTCATGGTGCCTCACGCCGTACGCATGGTCATCGGTGCCGACAACCGCTGGGTCCTGCCGGCCTCGGCGCTGGGCGGGGCGGCGCTGCTGACCGCGGCCGACGTGGTCGGACGAGTCATCGCCAGACCCGCAGAGGTGAGCGTGGGCGTGGTCACCGCCTTCATCGGAGCCCCCGTGCTCATCCTCATCGCCCGCGGGACCAAGGTGGGACAGCTGTGAGCGCGCCGTCCTCCTCCTCGTCCCAGGCCCTGGCTGCCGGCTTCACGGTGGCCGGGCGACGCCGTCGCTCACGGCGATACCTGGTGGTCACCCTCCTTCTTGCCCTGGCAGCCCTGGCCTTGTGGTGGGCCGAGGTCCTCGCCGGCGACACCTGGTACCCACCCTCGCAGGTCCTGGCGGTGATGAGGGGTCAGGAGGTGCCAGGGGCGTCTTTCGTCATCGGTGAGCTACGGCTGCCGCGGGCCGTGACTGGGCTGCTGGCGGGCCTGGCCTTCGGGATGGCTGGGCGCACGAGCCAGACGATGCTGCGCAACGAGCTGGCCAGCCCGGACATCATCGGCATCACCTCCGGCGCCTCAACGGCCGCCGTCTTCGGCATCCTCGTGCTGGGGTGGTCCGGGACTCGGCTCAGCCTCATGGCGGTGGCTGCCGGCGTGGCCACGGCCGCCGTCATCTTCGCCCTGTCCGGGCGCGGCAGGTCCCAGGGCGGGCGGCTCATCCTCATCGGCATCGGCGTGGCGGCGATGTTCTCCTCGCTGACTGCCTACCTGCAGCTGCGTGCCAACGCCTACGACGTCGCCGACGCCATGCGCTGGCTCTCCGGCTCGCTGGGCGGGGCCCGCTGGGAGCAGGTGCCCCTGCTGGCCGGCGCGGTGGTCCTGGGCGGGGCGGCGCTGGCTGCCATCGCGCGTAGCCTGCGGGTCCTGCCGCTGGGGGAGGAGGCAGCCACAGGCCTGGGGGAGAAGGTGGAGCGTTCGCGTGCCGCCCTCGTGCTCGCGCTGGTGGTCCTGTCCGCCTGCGCGACGGCGGCCAGCGGACCGATCGCCTTCGTCTCCTTCCTGGCCGGGCCTGTGACGGCCCGGCTCGCCGGACCCAGCGACCGGGTCCTGCTGGCGCCCTCGGCCCTGATGGGGGCTGTGATCGTGCTCGGTGGTGACCTGGCAGGTCAGTACCTCTTCCCCACGGCACTGCCCGTGGGCGTGGTCACCGGCATCGTGGGCGCGCCCTACCTGCTCGCCCAGCTTGTCCGACTCAACCGTCAAGGAGCCAGCGCATGAGCGCCACCGCACTCCAGTCCGTTGCAGGCACGCGCGGGGACCGGCCAGCTGGAGCCGGGCCCCAGGGCGAGGTGGCGGTGGCACGTGAGCTTGCCGTGCGAGGGCTGCGCTCGGGCTATGAGGGACGCGTGGTCGTCGACGGCGTGGACCTGGCCGTGCCCACCGGCAGGATCACGGTGATCGTGGGAGCCAACGCGTGCGGCAAGTCCACGCTGCTCAAGACCATGGCTCGCATCCTGACCGCAGTGGAGGGGGCGGTGCTGCTTGACGGCGAGGCGATCACCTCCGTGCCGACCCGCACCCTGGCTCGCAGGCTCGGTCTGCTGCCTCAGCAGCCGATCGCGCCTGAGGGCATCACCGTGGCCGACCTCGTGGGGCGTGGACGCCACCCGCACCAGGGGCTCTTTGCCTCCTGGACCAGCCAGGACCGCCAGGTGGTGGAGGACTCGCTCCTGGCTACGGGGACGGCTGAGCTGGCGGACCGGGCGGTTGACGAGCTGTCAGGAGGCCAGCGTCAGCGCGTGTGGATCGCCATGGCCCTGGCCCAGCGCACCGACGTCCTCCTCCTGGACGAGCCGACTACCTTCCTCGACCTGGCGCACCAGGTGGAGGTGCTCGACCTGCTCACCGACCTCAACCGAGACCGAGGAACCACGGTGGTCATGGTCCTGCACGACATCAACCTGGCCGCCCGCTACGCCGACCACCTCGTGGCCATGCGCCAGGGCAGGGTCGTGGCATCCGGGCCTGCGGGGCAGGTCCTGAGCGCCGGCCTCATGCGTGAGGTCTTCGGCCTGGAGGCCGTGGTCATGCAGGACCCGGTCTCGCTCACCCCGCTCATCGTGCCGCGAGGACGCCACCACGCCGCCCCGGCGGGCCAGGAGGCGAGGACCGGCCAGGTACGCACTGAGACGGCTGCTGCCACGACGACGGAGGCGCGGTGATGGTGGCTCCCTTCCCCTTCTTCGCGGTCACGGTGGCCGGAGTCCGCGACCTGACTCCTTCCATGCGCCGAGTCACCTTCACCGGTGTGAGCCTGAGCGACTTCGCCGACCCGGGCTGGGACCAGCGCATCAAGCTCGTCCTGCCCGCTGCCCAGGGAGGCTACGAGCACCTGCCACAGGCAGGAGACCAGTGGTACCAGGAGTGGCTGGCGCTGCCTGATGAGCACAAGCCGCCTATCCGTACCTACACCACCAGGGCTGTGCGCGCCGGGCGCGACGGCGGCTGGCCGGAGGTCGACATCGACATGGTGCTCCACGACCCGGCCGAGGGCGGACCAGCCGCCCGCTGGCTGGCGGGCTGCGGCGTCGGCGATCCTGCCGTGCTGCTGGGGCCCTCACGGGCCTGGCTGGCGACCCAGCCGCCCAAGGCCGCCCGGTCCAACGGCGTGGACTTTGTCCCGCCGCGGGTGACCAAGCAGTACCTGCTGGGTGGGGACGAGACCGCGGCGCCGGCGATCGCCAGGATCCTGCAGGACCTGCCGCGCCAGGCCCGAGGCATCGCCGTGGTTGAGATGCCCAGGCAGGAGGACGAGGCGTACCTGCCCAGCCACCCGGGGTTCGAGGTACGCGTGCTGGGCAGGCAGGGGGCGGCGCACGGCAGCCTGCTGGTGGACGCGGTCACGCAGGCGGCTGCTGAGCTGGCGCCGGTGGGGTGCCCGTGCGAGGTTGAGGAGATCGACGTCGACGCCGAGCTGCTGTGGGAGGTACCGCGTCACGCCAAGGGAGGGGCGGCGCTGGTGAGCACGAGCCTGTACGCCTGGCTGGCCGGGGAGGCCGGGGCCGTGCGGGCGATGCGCCGTCACCTGGTCTCCGAACGCGGAATCGACCGACGCTCAGTGGCCTTCATGGGCTACTGGAGAACAGGTCGGGCCGAGAGCTGATCCTGGCCCTGGCAGACCCCCTCTGACGGGACCTGGCAGGTGGCGGGCTGGGGCGCGAGGCTTTGAGGGCAGCACCTTCCAGCACCTCCTGAAGGAGACTCCGATGCCTATGCTCACCGCACCTGCCCGAGGCGCCGGGGTGGACCGGGGCGGGGAAGCGGGGCCAGCGGCGAAGAGTGTCGGTGGGCTGGCCTAGTCTTGGCCTCAGTATGAACGCGATGAACTCACTCTTCGACGCCCTCCCCATGCCTGGCAGCAGCAAGCCGCCGGCTGAGACCGTCCTGCCCTCGCTCGCTCCCGCCTCTGGCTGGGACGACGGCTGGGCGGACTCCCTGGCCCAGGCGGAGGCGCCTGCTGAGGAGTGGGCGCCCGAGCCGGAGGACGAGGGCCAGGCGCCCGAACCGGAGGACCTGGCCGCCGTCGCCTCGTCCTGGGAGGAGAGGCAGGCTGAGACCGCGGCCCTCGTGGCCCGGGCTCAGGCCAACGCCGCCGCGGCACGTGCCAGGGCCGCCGGCCAGGGCGAGAGCGCAGACCTGGGGGCCGGGCGAGGCAGCGGGACACCGGGCTACGCCTGGGGCGTGACGGTCGCGGACCCGACCGAGCTGGTCAAGGGCCTCAACCCGGCGCAGGAACAGGCCGTGACCCACGTCGGCGCGCCCCTGCTCATCATCGCCGGCGCCGGCTCGGGCAAGACCCGGGTGCTCACCCACCGCATCGCCTACCTGCTGGCCACGGGCCGGGCCCGTCCCGGCGAGATCCTGGCGATCACCTTCACCAACAAGGCGGCCGCGGAGATGCGCGAGCGCGTGGCCGGCCTGGTGGGTCCGGCCGGCGAGCGGATGTGGGTGTCCACCTTCCACTCCGCCTGCGTGCGCATCCTGCGCCGCGAGCACGAAGCTGCCGGGCTGCGCTCGACCTTCTCCATCTATGACTCTGCTGACTCCCAGCGCCTCATCACGCTGATCGTCAAGGAGCTGGGGATCGACTCCAAGCGCTTTACGCCCAAGACCTTCGCGAACCGGATCTCAGACCTGAAGAACGAGCTCATCACGCCGGCTCAGTACGCCGAGCGAGCCCTGACCTCCAACCCCCTGGAGCGGCACCTGGTGGAGGTCTACCGCGCTTACGCCGCGCGGCTGGTGGCGGCCAACGCACTGGACTTTGACGACCTCATCATGCGCACCGTCCAGCTCCTGCAGACCAAGCCCGCGGTCGCCGAGATGTACCGACGGCGCTTCCGCCACATCCTGGTGGACGAGTACCAGGACACCAACCACGCCCAGTACGTGCTCGTGCGTGAGCTCACCGGCGGTCCCGGGACCTCAGGGGAGGGCAGCGCCGTGCCTGCGGCCGAGCTGACGGTGGTGGGCGACTCCGACCAGTCCATCTACGCCTTCCGCGGCGCCACGATCCGCAACATCGAGGAGTTCGAGCAGGACTACCCGGCCGCGCGCACGATCCTGCTGGAGCAGAACTACCGCTCCACCCAGAACATCCTCGACGCCGCCAACGCCGTCATCTCCCGCAACTCCGGGCGACGCAAGAAGAACCTGTTCACCGAGTCTGGAGCCGGCACCCCGGTGATCGGCTACGTCGCGGACTCCGAGCATGACGAGGCGCGCTGGATCAGCTCCGAGATCGATCGCCTGGCTGACGAGGAGGGCGTGCGCCCGCGCGACGTCGCCGTCTTCTACCGCACCAACGCCCAGTCTCGCGCCCTGGAGGAGGCCTTCCTGCGCTCGGGCCAGCCCTACAAGGTGGTGGGTGGTACCCGCTTCTACGAGCGTCGCGAGATCAAGGACGCCATCGCCTACCTGCGGGCCGTCGACAACCCGGACGACGACGTCAACATCCGCCGCATCCTCAACGTGCCCAAGCGAGGACTGGGGGACAAGGCTGAGGCGGTGCTCGCCGAGCACGCCGCACGCTATGGCGTCTCCTTCGGTACCGCGGTGGCGGACGCGGCCGGCGCGCTGCGTCCCCTGGAGCAGGGGGAGGGCGCCGGGGACCTGGACGCCGGCGGGACCGAGGCCCCGGCGGTTGAGGGCCTGGCGACCCGCGCCCGCACGCAGGTCACCAAGTTCCACGAGCTGCTCACCGGCCTGCGCCACCAGCTGGCCGCGGGCGACGGCGTGGCTGACCTGTTGGACTCCGTGCTCGACGCCTCGGGCTACCTGGCCGAGCTACGAGCCAGCGATGACCCCCAGGACGCCACCCGCGTGGAGAACCTGGCCGAGCTGCACTCGGTGGCGGCTGACTTCCAGGCAGCCAACCCCGACGCGGTGCTCGCCGACTTCCTGGAGCGCGTCAGCCTGGTGGCGGACGCGGACCAGCTGCCGGACTCGGCCGATCTTGGGGATGAGGCCGCGCGCAAGGCCGCCGAGGACGGCCAGGTCACGCTCATGACCGTCCACACGGCCAAGGGCCTGGAGTTCCCGGTCGTCTTCGTCACCGGTATGGAGGACGGTACCTTCCCGCACTCGCGCTCCCTGGCTGACGACGCCGAGCTGGCCGAGGAGCGCCGGCTCGCCTACGTGGCTCTCACCCGTGCCCGCGAGCGCCTGTACGTCACCCGGGCGGCGGTGCGCTCGGCCTGGGGCAGTGCCCAGGCCATGCCCGCCTCGCGCTTCCTGGATGACATCCCCACCGAGACGATGGAGTGGAAGCGTCTGGCCTCCTCCATGGACGCCCTGCGCGGAGGCGGGACCGGCTGGGGAAGCAGCTGGGGTGAGGGCGGCTTCGGCTCCGGGGCTGGCTCCTACTCGGACGACGACGACTTCGCCCCCGCCTTCGGCTCAGGCAAGCGCTCGGGCAAGCTGGGGCGGGTGGAGACGCCCAAGGACCGTTTCGAGGCGCGTCGGGCGCAGCGGCTGGCCAAGCGTGGCAAGCCCACCCGTCTGGACGGCTCCTGCGCAGACGGCGGGGCCGCTGATGCCTCCGAGCTTCCCGCAGCGGTCCAGGGGCTCAAGGTGGGCGACCAGGTCCGTCACGACTCCTACGGCCTGGGCGAGGTGACGGCGATCGAGGGCTCGGGACGCTCAACCGTGGCGCACGTGGCCTTCACCATCGACGGCGCCCGGGCGACCAAGCGCCTCATGCTGCGCCTGGCGCCCCTGGCCAAGGCCTGAGGCGGCCTGCGCACGGACCTGGCTACCCGGCCAGGTCGAGGAACCCCAGGCTGTACCCCTCGGGCACCTGGTAGGCCTCGACCATCCGACGCAGGTCAGCAGGGCGGGGAGCACTGAGCGATCCACCAGGGCGGGTCAGGGTGAAGGCGGCCGTGACCTGCCCGGCGCTCAGTGCCGTGCGCAGGTCCGCGCCCTCCAGCAGCGCCCAGGTCAGTCCTGCGGCGAAGGCGTCTCCGGCGCCGGTGGTGTCCACCACCGGGACGTCGAGGGCGGGCAGGGCGAGGAGCTGCTCGCCGTCGGCAGCGATGACGCCGCGCGGGCCGCGGGTGATGACGGCCAGGGGCACGCGCGTGGCCAGCGCGGCGGCCGCCTGCCTCACGGAGTCGGTGCGCAGGTAACGCAGTGCCTCGCCCTCGTTGGGGGTGAAGACGTCCACCACCTCCAGCGGCTCCAGGTCGCTGTGGTCCCACTGCTCGCTGGGGTCCCAGCGAGCGTCAGCGAAGACGGTACAGGGCGCCTCGGCCTCCTGCCAGGTACGCACCTGGGCCAGGTTGGCCTGGATGGTCGGCAGGTCGGCCACAAGCCCTCGAGGTGCGTGCGGCAGGGGAGCCAGGGGCGGGACGGCGTCAGTGCCGACCGTCGTCATGGCGCGGTCGCCGTCCAGCGCCAAGGAGACTGTCACGTTCTGCCGTTCGACGGCGCAGGCCGAGTCGATCCCGACCGCCTCCTCGCGCAGGACCTCGCGCACCATCTGGCCGGCCCGGTCGGTGCCGAGGTAGCAGTGCAGCGCGGTGTCCACCCCGAGCCGGGCCAAGGCGATCGCCTGGTTGGCGCTGCCTCCCGGCACGATCGAGCAGTCAGAGACCCACTGCTCCTCGCCTGGGCGCGGGGCGTGAGCGAGCCCGGCCATGACGACGTCGAGGAACACCGAGCCGGCGACAAGGACCTGGCCGCGCTCGGCGCAGTTGCTCAAGGGAAGAACCACACGAGCATCCTAGTGAGCCCGCGCGGCCGGCTCGCAGGCAGGACGGGCGGGCGCCAGGAACGGGAAGTCGTTACAGTGGCGGCGGCCTGGGACACGTTCCCCGGTCCGCCGTCGGCGCCGGCTGTCGGGCACCGTGCTCGTTGCCAGCGTCGCCTCGTCACGTCACGCCGAAGGGGCTGAAGGTCATATGAAGCTGCTGATCGTCGGAGGCGGAGGATTCCGGGTTCCTCAGGTCATCGAGGTACTGGCTGCCGCTCGCGCCGGCTCGGGCCCCTATCCCGGGCTCGTGGTGGACGAGGTCTGCCTCTACGACGTCGACCGCCCGCGTCTGGAGGCCATGACCGCGGTCCTGTCCTGCCTGGCCTACCCCAGCTCGCCCAGGATCGTGGCCACCACCGATCTGCGTGAGGCCGTGACCGGTGCGGACTTCGTCTTCTCCGCCATGCGCCAGGGAGGCACCTGCGGCCGGGTGACTGACGAGCTGGTCGCGCTGGAGGAGGGCGTGCTGGGCCAGGAGACTGTGGGGGTGGGCGGATACGCCTACGCCTTGCGCACCGTGCCGGTGGCCATGGAGCTGGCCCGCACCCTGCGCGACCTGGCACCCGAGGCCTGGGTCATCAGCTTCACCAACCCTGCGGGCATCATCACCCAGGTGATGCGCCAGGTGCTGGGCGGGTGCGTCGTCGGCATCTGCGACACTCCGATCGGCCTGGTACGCCGGGCGACGGCGGCCGTGGGCGGGGACGCTACCCGCGTGTCCCAGGTGGGGGAGAAGACCGGGGTCAGCTTTGACTACGTGGGGCTCAACCACCTGGGCTGGCTGCGCAGCCTGGAGGTTGGTGGCACGGACCGTCTGCCCGGTCTGCTGGCTGACGACGCCGCGCTGGACCACATGGAGGAGGCTCGCACCATCGGTGCGGACTGGGTGCGGGCGCTCGGGATGCTGCCCAACGAGTACCTTTTCTACTACTACCTGGGCCGGGAGTCGCTGGCCCGGATCCGCTCCGAGGCCGAGACCCGTGGCCAGTTTCTCCACCGCCAGCAGAGCGCCTTCTACGAGGCGGTGGCTGCCCACCCCGAGCAGGCGGGCCGGTTGTGGACGGCGGCGCACGACGAGCGCGAGGCGACCTACATGGCCGAGGCGCGTGATGTCTCTGAGCGGGCCGGACGGCGCGAGGAGGACATCGCCGGTGGCGGCTACCAGCAGGTGGCGCTCGACCTCATGACGGCGGTGGCGACCGGGGCGCCGGCACGCATGATCCTGGACGTGGGCAACGCTGACGCCCATACACGCGACGGCGCGGGCCTGCTCGTGCCCCAGCTGCGTGAGGACGCCGTCGTCGAGGTCCCCTGCGTCGTCGACTCTGAGGGCGTGCACCCCCAGCGCGTCGCGCCCCTGACCGGAGCCGAGCTCGGGCTCGTGACCACGGTCAAGGGCTGCGAGGAGCTGGTGATCGAGGCTGCTCTGGCTGGGGACCAGACCCTGGCCTGGCGTGCGCTCGCCTCCCACCCGCTGGTCGACTCGGTACGTGTGGCCAAGCGGGTCCTGGACGGCTACATCCAGCGCAACCCGCAGGTGGCCGCGACCTTTGACCGCTGAGCGTCCTGACGCCGCCGGGCTGGTACGCACCTGAGACGACGACGCCCCTCCTGCGCCTGTGCAGGAGGGGCGTCGCCATACCGGCTCAGGACCGCTCGGTCAGGTCCATCATGAGCTCGCAGGCCATGGAGTTTGACCAGGAGAACCAGGGCCTGGTGAAGCGCGAGGGGTCATCGGGGTCAAAGCCCTCATGGGTCATCCCCGTACCCGCGTCCGTGGCCAGGATCGTCTCCAGGCAGGCCCGGGCCTCCTCCACGTCCCCGGTCAGGCCCTGGACCGCGAGTGCGATGTGCCAGATGTAGCCCTCGGGCGTGTGCGGTGAGCCCACTCCGGCGGCGAACGTGCCGCGGTAGAAGAAGGGGTTGGCCTCAGACAGCACCCAGGCACGTGTGGCCTGATAGGCCGGATCCTCCACCGCGACGTCGCTGGTCAGGGGCAGTGAGAGGAGTGAGGGCATGTTGGCGTCGTCCATGGCTAGCTGCCCGCCCAGGCCGTCGACCTCGTAGAGGTAGCGGCCCTCGGTCATGCCGAAGCGCTGGACCCCGGCCATGATCTGCTCGCCCAGGTCCTGGGCCTGGCCGGTCAGCTCGGCGTCATCCCAGACCTCGGTGGCGAAGTCGGCGATGGCACCCAGCGCGCTGACCGCCATGAGCTGAGCCGGGATGTTGTAGCCGTAGGTCGTGGCGTCGTCGGACGGGCGGAAGCCGCTCCAGGTCATGCCGGTCACGGCGACCGGCGCCCCGCGTCCCTCGCGCGGCAGGGTGTCCTCCGGCAGGCTCGGGCGCACATGGCGGTAGTCAGAGCGCTCATGGTCCTGCTCCAGGCGCCACTGGGCGACCACGCGCCGGCAGCCCTCGTGGACGGCGGAGTCCAGGTGCGAGGCCTCGTCGGTGCGCCGCCACAGCTGGTGGGCCAGGCGCACGGGGAAGGTGAGGGAGTCGATCTCGTACTTGCGCTCCCACAGGTCGGGGCTGAGGTCGAGGTCGTCGGGATCGTAGTGGGCGCCGGTGGGCCCGGCGTTGAAGGCGTTGGCGTAAGGGTCCACGGACACGCAGCGCCACTGCTCGCGTACCAGGCCGCGTACCGTGCGGGCGACCTCCTCGACCTCCAGCAGGCGCATGAAGGGCTGGATCTGGGCTGAGGAGTCGCGCAGCCACATGGCGGGGATGTCCCCGGTGATGACGAAGACGCGCTCGCCGTGCCAGGTCAGGGTGGTCTCCCACGTGTCCAGCATGAGCCGGGTGAAGCGGTCCCCGGCCTGCCTCCCACAGGCCTGGGCGATTCGTTCGCCCCAGTCCTCCAGCGCCTGGCGTAGCTGCGCTCCGGCCGGGTTGGTGCGTTCGCGGGTGGTGCTCATGGGGTCCTCTCAGGGGGGGGCGGGGCCGTGGTCTCAGGATCAGGCGCCGTGCGGGGCGACGGCGGGGCTCGCCGACGCTGGCAGGGTCTCCTCCTCGCGGCACCAGGTCACCTCGCAGGCGCTCAGGCGCTCCAGGTGCTGACCGAGCTCGGCGTAGCTGGCGGCCCCGGCAGCGCTACCGGTCCACAGCTGCTGGGCCAGGCAGGCCCCGCGCGGCCACAGCAGGTTCTCCGCCCGCGACCAGGTGCGCACGTACTCCGTCCACAGCTGGAACTGGCCGCCGATGAGGCGCCCGGGCCCCTGGGCGGACCAGGAGCTCAGGACGGTGCTCAGCTCCGCGGTCATGGACAGGGGCAGCTCCCCGCCGATCGAGACCGGTCGGTGGGGTCCGGTCACCTGGTCGTGGTCGAGGTAGGTCAGGGAGTTGGGGGCGGCGATGAGCTCGTGCCCGCGGCGCAGGGCCTGGGTGGCGTAGTCGCCCCAGTCGCGCCACATCATGATGGTCACGGCCGGGTCGATGTCTGCCTCGATGACCTCGTCCCAGGCCACGACCTTGCGGCCAGCCTGGAGCACGTGGGCACACACCTGTGCCTCGAACCAGGCCTGGGCCTGTGCTCGCGTGGTGGCGCCGATGGCGGCCATCGTGGCGCGCGTGCCGGGGTCGGTCAGCATCTCCTCGCCCGGGCACTCGTCCCCGCCCACGTGGATGGGGGAGTGCGGGAAGAGGTCCATGGCGGTGTCCAGGACCGTGCGGCAGAAGTCGAGCGTGGGTGCGGCAAGTGACAAGACGTGCCGGGACACTCCCCAGCAGGTACGCGGGTGGCGCGGGTGGCCGCAGCCGAGCTCGGGGTAGGCGGCGATGGCTGCCTCCATGTGCCCGGGCATGTCCACCTCGGGCATGATCGTGATGCCCAGCTGGCTGGCTCGCTCCACGAGGGTGCGGATCTCCTGGACGGAGTAGGAGCCTCCCCGGCGGATCCCGTCATGCTCGGCGACGTCGTCGCTCTGGCCAGGCTGAGGCTGCGGCTGATGGCCGCGCAGGTCCCCAGGGCGCCAGGCGCCGACCTCGGTCAGCAGCGGGTAGTCCTCCACCGGCAGGCGCCAGCCCTGGTCGTCGGTGAGGTGGAGGTGGAGGACGTTGAGCTTGTGCAGCGCCATCATCTCCAGGTGGCGCGTCAGGCCGTCCAGGGGCAGGAAGTGGCGGGCGACGTCAATGTGCGAGCCGCGCCAGGAATGGGCCGGAGCGTCCTGGACCCGCACGGCGGGCAGGACCAGGTCCGCGGGGTTCATCGGCCCAGGGCCCAGGACCTGGGGAGGCAGAAGCTGCAGGAGGGTCTGGACCGCCCAGCCGAAGCCGGCCGGGGCGCTGGCTGACAAGGTGATCGTGGTGCCTTGGGCGAGGAGCTCATAGCCCTCCTCAGGGAGGCTGGAATCAGTCACCAGGCGCAGCTCGGTCGCGTCCGGGGCCTCGGAGCGTCCGGTGCCGCATGAGCGCCGCAGACGCTCAAGGAGGACCTCGACGGCCTGGGGCGCAGCCTGGGCTCCGACCACGTGGAGGCCGTGCTCCAGGCCGAGCCCGCCGTCCAGCCAGCTCAGCTCGCGAGGGCGGGGGACCAGGTGGGGGCGGGCGGTGGTGCCGGTGGTACGCGACGGTGCGGTCATGGCAGGTGCTCCAGGTTCCAGGTGGTGACGAGCGGGTCGTCGGAGACGGACACGGGCGGAACTATATCGGTTAAGTAACGGGGGAGGCGCCGCCCTCACAGGCGTCCGGGGAAGCCTGCGGAGGCGGTCCTAGTGACGGGGTGCGAAGGTGGAGTCGTCCAGGGTACGGATGACGCGTGCGGGGGACCCCACCGTCAGGCTGTAGGGCGGCAGGTCCTTGGTGACCAAGCTGCCGGCTCCCACGACGCAGCCCTCACCGATACGCACTCCAGGGCACACGATGACGCCGCCACCCAACCACACGTTGTCCTCGATGGTGATCGGGTCGGCTGACTCCAGCCCCACGCGCCGCGGAGTGGGCTCCAGCGGGTGGACCGGGGTGAGCAGCTGGACGTTCGGACCGATCTGGCAGTGGGCGCCGATGCGGATCTCAGCCACGTCCAGCGCCGTGAGCCCGTAGTTGGCGAAGGTGCCTTCACCAACAAAGAGTCGGTCGCCGTAGTCCACACGGACCGGGGGCAGCAGGATCGAGTCCTTCCCCAGCTGCGGGACGGCCGAGCGCAGGTGCTCGATCGCGCCCGGGTCCCCCATGAAGAAGGCGCGTTCGTAGAGGTAGAGCTCGCGCCGGGCGTGGGCGGCGATGCGCGCGGAGTCCGGATCATCCGCCACGTACCAGTCCCCGGCCAGCATGCGCTCGCGGTTGGAGCGAGAGTCCCCGGCGAAGAAGTCCGAGGCCTCGCCGAAGCGCTCGGCGCTCTGGACGCCGTTGGCCGGCGAAAGCGGTGCCGGCTGTGGCGGCGCGTCCGCGGGGGCGGGCGCGCAGGTGGGGGAGGTGACGGCGTCGTCACCCTAGAGGTGAGTGCTCATGGAACGAGCCTAGCGGGAGGAGGTGACAGGAACTCCGGCCCTGCCGCCCGCGCCCTTGCCCCGGCGCTCGCCGTGGCCCCGTGATCGGGCCGCGGGCTGGGACGCAGACGCGGTCTCAGTCCTCCTCGCGCAGAGGGTCCTGCCCGCCTGCGGCTTCCTCGCGCGCCTCCTCGGCAGCCACCTGCTCCAGGCCGGTCTTGACGGACAGAGGAACAGGCCGGAAGGCCAGCGCGACCACGGCTGCGACCACGAGCACGGGTGCCAGGCCCAGCAGGACCGGGCCGAGCGCCTCCTGATAGGCCTCGGCCACGTCCGCCTGCGTGTGGGGCGTCAGGGCGGAGATGGTGGCTGGGGTGATCGAGGCGGCGTCGTCGGAGGAGAAGCCCAGGGCCAGCAGGCTGGCCGTGAGCCGAGAGGTGAAGAGCACGCCCACCACGGTGTTCCCCACGCTCACGCCGATCTCACGGAAGAAGTTGTTGGTTGAGGTGGCTGTGCCCAGCATCTTGGCCGGCAGGGCGTTCTGGATGATGAGGACGGACAGCTGCAGGAACATCCCTACCCCCAGCTGCAGGATGAACACACCGACCCCGAACCACCACACGGCAGCGTCAGAGGGGATGAGGCCGAGCACAGCCATGCCGCAGGCAGCCAGGAGCGAGCCGAGCACGGGGTAGACCTTGTAGCGGCCGGTGCGCGAGACCAGCCAGCCGGAGGTCACCGACCCCAGGAACATCGCGACCGCGCCAGGGACGAGGACGAGCCCGGAGGTGGTGGGGGACACGCCGTGAACCATCTGGACGTAGGTGGGCAGGTAGCCGTTCATACCGAACATGCAGGCGCACATGAGCACGGCCACGACCGTGGCGACGACGAAGGTGTGGTTGGTCAGGATCTGCAGCGGGATCAGGGGGTTGGCTGCCCGCTTCTCCACCGGAACCAGGGCCGCCCAGCACGCCAGGGTGACCACGAGCAGCGCGAGGATGAGCGGGTGGTTCCAGGCGTAGGTGGTGCCTCCCCAGGTAGCCAGCAGCACGATGCCGGTGGCACCCACGCTGGTCAGAGCCAGTCCTGCCCAGTCAATGTCCAGCGGGACGCGGTGGCGCGGCATCTTCAGCGCGATGGCGACGGCGATCCACGCGAACAGGCCAAAGGGCAGGAAGAACCAGAAGATGCTTCGCCATCCCAGCCAGTCGGTGAGCCAACCGCCCAGGAGGGGGCCCAGGATCGCGGCGATGCCGAACATCGCGCCCATGGGGGCCATGTACTTGCCTCGCACGCGTGGCGGGATGAGGTCACCGGTGATGGCCTGGGAGCAGATCATGAGCCCACCGCCACCCAGGCCCTGGACAAAGCGGAAGATGGTGAAGGTCATCATGTCCGGGGCGGCTCCGCACAGCGCTGACCCGCCTACGAACAGGGCGATGGCCAGCAGGTAGAGCTGCTTGCGGCCCACGAGGTCGCCGACCTTGCCGTTGATGGGCATGGCCAGGGTCTGGCCCAGGGTGTAGGCCGTGATGGCCCAGGACATGTGCGCTACCCCGCCCAGCTCGCCGATGACGGTGGGCAGGGCGGTGGCGACGACGGTGTGGTAGAGCGCGCCCAGGAACTGCACGGTCATGAGGCAGGCGTAGACGAGCCAGAACCGGGCGTCGGGGCGGAATGTCATGACCTCGGCGGCGGGGTCATCCGGGCGGTGGGGTGGGGTGGGTGTCGTGCTCATCGTGCTCCTCGTCGCAACCTCCTCATTGTGTCAGCGTCAGGGCTGACGCGGGCCGTCAAGGGGCGAGAGCATGACCACCTGGTCGATAACAAAATGGTGACAAGGTGACTCATATCTCTGACACCCGTGCTGCTCGGGGTTACTGTGGTCACGCGAGTCGACGCGCGTCGATTGCGGTAGGGATGCACCGAGGCAGCCCTGCGGCGCCGTCATTCAAGGAGGAAAGACTCATGGCCACCTCACTTCCCCGTCGCCGGTTTATCCAGGGTTCTGCCGTAGCGGCGGCTCTTGCCGCGGCGGCCGCCTGCGGTTCCAAGGACAAGGGCTCCAGCTCCTCGGGCTCGGCCGCGTCCTCGGGCACCTTCGAGGGCACCGGCCCGATCACCTGGGTCCAGGGCAAGGACAACTCCGGCGGCATGGTCCAAAAGCGCATCGACCAGTGGAACGAGGAGAACCCTGACGAGCAGGTCACCCTCATCGAGCTGAGTGCCGAGGCGGACCAGCAGCGCCAGTCCTTCATCAACAACGCCCAGACCAAGTCCGACGCCTACGACGTCATCTCTGTGGACAACGTGTGGGTGGCCGAGTTCGCCGCCAACCAGTGGATCGTCGAGCTGCCCAAGGACGAGCTGACTGCCCCCGACATCATCGAGTCGGTGTGGAACACGGGCCTGTACATGGACAAGCTCTACGCCATGCCCTTCGCCACCGACTCCTCGATCATGTACTACCGCAAGGACTTCCTGGCTGAGGCCGGGGTCGAGGTTCCCACGACCTGGGAGGAGGTCACCGCCGCGATCGACGCCGTGCGCAAGGTGGCCGGCCACGAGAACATCGGCGGCTTCGGCGGCCAGTTCGCCAAGTACGAGGGCCTGACCTGCTGCGCCAGCGAGTTCATCAACACCTTCGGTGGCTCCTTCGTGGACGACTCCGGTGCCGTGACGATCAACTCCCCGGAGGCGATCGAGGGCCTGCAGTTCCTCATGGACGGCTTCAAGAACGGCTACATCCCCACCGAGGCCCTGGAGTGGAAGGAGGAGGACGGCCGCAACGCCTTCGAGGCCGGCAACCTGCTCTTCTACCGTCAGTGGCCCTACCAGTACGCCAACAACCTGGAGGCCCTGGGCGAGGAGAAGTTCGGCGTCACCGCGCTGCCGAGCCTGTCCGGCAACACCTTCGTGCCCACCCTGGGCGGCCACAACTGCGGCATCTCCGCCTTCTCCAAGAACAAGGCGACGGCACTGAAGTTCGTCAAGTGGTTCACCTCCGCCGAGTCCGAGAAGTACGCCCTGGAGACCCAGACACTGGCCCCGATCACGGCCTCCCTGTACGAGGACTCCGAGATGCTGGCGAAGTTCCCCTACCTGCCCACGCTGCGTGAGTCCCTCGACGCCGCCAAGGGCCGCCCCAAGGCCGTGGCCTACGGAGACGTGACCGCCGCGATCCAGGACGCGTTCTACCCGGCCATCAAGCAGGAGAGCACTGCCGAGGAGGCCATTGCTGCCCTGGAGACCTCGCTCAAGGCAGCGATCGAGGGCTGAGCACTGTGGCTGGGCCGCCCCGTGTGGACGGCCCAGCCACCCCTGCCCACCTCAGACCTGGCTCACGTGAGGGCCTGACCCTCACCTCGCGCGCCGGGCAGCCCGCGCCCGAGGCGGCGCGGGCCCCGGCGCGTCATGTCCGCACGCTGCTATCGAAGGACACCCATGAGTACAACGAAGTACGCGCCCGCCTCGGTCGGTCGGCGCTCCAAGATGACCCGGGCCCAGTCCCGGCTCGCCTGGATCCTTATGACCCCGACGGTCATCGTCCTGATGATCGTCATCATCATCCCCGTCTTCCAGTCCCTGTACCAGTCACTGTTCGGCAAAGCCGGCCTGGACCCGGAGACCGGCTTCGTCTCCGACGTCGAGCCCTTTATCGGGCTGGAGAACTACACGGCCATCTTCTCCGACGCCGGCGAGCGCTTCTGGAACGCGGCCTGGAACACGACCCTGTTCGGCGTGGTCACCGTTGTGGCGGAGACCGTGCTCGGGGTGTCCATGGCCCTCATCATGCATAAGGCCATGCGCGGACGCGGCTTCGTGCGCGCCGCCATCCTTGTGCCCTGGGCCATCCCCACGGCCGTCTCCGGCATCCTGTGGGGCTGGATCTTCAACCAGAACGGCGTGGCCAACGCGATCCTGGGCGAGCACATCATGTGGGCCTCAGGAGACCTCAGCGCCAAGATGGCGATCATCATCGCCGACGTGTGGAAGACAGCCCCCTACATCGGCCTGCTGACCCTGGCTGGCCTGCAGGTCATCCCGGACGAGGTCTACGAGGCGGCCAAGATCGACGGCGCCAACGCCTGGAGACGCTTTACCCGCATCACCTTGCCCCTGGTCAAGCCTGCCCTCGTGGTCGCGGTGCTCTTCAGGACCCTGGACGCCCTGCGCATGTTCGACCTTCCCTACATCCTCATCGGTCCGCGCAAGGCGAGCGTGGAGACCATCTCCATGCTCGTCCAGGACGAGGCCTCCAACCTGCGCTACGGCTCGGCAGCGGCCTACGCGCTCATCCTCTTCCTCTACGTCTTCATCTTCGCCTTCGCCTTCGTCAAGATCACCCGCGCCGACCTGGGCGCCAGCGTCGAGAAGAAGCGCAGGAAGGGCGGGCGCCTGTCCGCCTCCGTCTTCCTGCCTGGCTGGCGGCGCGGGACCAAGCCCGCCTCCGGAGTCGTCACCGAGGCTGCCGGGAAGGAGAACCGGGCATGAGCACCGCAACCGCTACCGCGCGCCGCGTCATCGAGCGGCCGTCCAAGCGAGCCTCCTGGGGACAGGTGGCCTCGACCTTCGGGATCGTCCTTATCGTCATCTACTGCCTGGCGCCCTTCTACTGGATGCTCGTGTCCTCGCTGCGCCCGGACACCGAGATCTTTGACAACTCCTGGTGGCCGGCCCACCCCTCGCTGGAGAACTACGAGGCCGTCTTCGGGGCCAAGAACAACTTCGCCCAGGGCCTGGTCAACTCCCTCATCGTCTCGGTGGTGGTCACGATCGTCGCCCTGGCGATCGCGACCTTCGCCTCCTACGCGCTGGCGCGCCTGGACTTCCGCGGCAAGGGCTTCCTGCTGCTGGTGGTCCTGGCCACCTCGATGTTCCCGCTGGTAGCCATCATCGTGCCCCTGCTGAAGAACTTCTCCGACTGGGGCTGGATCAACACCTACCAGGCGATGATCATCCCGGACCTGTCCTTCTCCCTGCCGCTGGCCGTGTGGAACCTGACCAGCTTCTTCCGCCAGATGCCCCAGGAGCTGGAGCAGTCCGCCATGGTGGACGGATGCACACCCGGACAGGCCTTCCGCAAGATCATCCTGCCCCTGGCCGCCCCCGGCATCTTCACCACCGCGATCATCATCTTCATCGGTGCCTGGAACGAGTTCCTCGTGGCCGTGACGATGATCAATGACCCGCAGATGCAGCCCGCCACCGTGCTGCTGAGCAAGTTCACCGGAGCCTCGCAGTTCAACACGCCCTTCGGCTCGCAGATGGCCGCTGGTGTGGTGATGACCCTGCCGCTGGTCATCATGGTGCTGCTCTTCCAGCGCCGCATCGTGGCCGGCCTGGCAGCCGGCGGCCTGAAGTCCTAGAGCGGCTTGCGGTGCGGGCGGGTCTGCCCCAGCCGGAGGCACCCGCCCGCACCGGCCGTAGGATCATCGGACACGCACCAGGACCAGCAAGGAGGAGACATGGCAGCCACCCGCGCTGATGTCGCCCGCCGCGCTGGGGTCTCGCCGTCGACCGTCACCTACGTGCTCACCGGCCAGCGCTCGACCAGTCAGGCCACCCGTGAGCGTGTACGCCAGGCCATCGAGGAGCTCGGGTACCAGCCCAACCTCCTGGCCTCCTTCCTCGCCTCGCGCTCGGTGCGCAGCGTGGGGGTGCTGCTGCGCATGGAGCGGGAGTCGGTGGAGGTGGGGGACCTGCTCTACATCGACGGCGTGCGCGCGGGCGTGGAGGGCGCCGGCATCCAGGTCGTGGTGCCGATGGGCCTGCGCTCGCGCCCTCAGGACAACCTCCACGACCTCATCCGCTCGCGCTCCATCGACTCGGCCATCCTCATGGACGTGGCGATCGACGACGAGCGCGAGGCCTTCCTCCTCCAGGAGGGCGTGCCCACCGTGCTCATCGGCACCTCAGGACGCCCCGGCGGAGTGCCGTCGATCGACGCCGACTTTGACCAGATGGCGGAGCTGGCCATGCGGCACCTGGCCGCCCTCGGGCACGAGCGCGTGCTCATGGTCACCCGCAGCCCGGACATCGAGACCGCACGCGCCTACCAGGTCCAGCACGAGGCTGTGCGCTCGGTCGCGGTGCGCGTAGGACTGACCGGCGTCTACCGCGCGCTGCCGGACAACGTCATCTTCGGCGGCCAGCTGGTGGGGCCCACGGGCCTGGTCGAGGGATGCACCGCGGTGCTGAGCAACAACCCCGCGGTGCTCTCCGGCATCCTGGCTGCCGCGCAGGCGCTGGGGCTGGAGGTCCCGCGCGACCTGTCCGCCATGTCCATGGGCTCGCTCGTCTCGGGTGGCACCGGCCAGCTGCTGGCCTCAGCCTCGGACGTTGACGCCTACGAGATGGGCCGCAGCGCCGGGGACATGCTGGTGCGCCTGATCAAGGAGCCGGGGCTGGATGAGCACGTGTCCATGCCCGCCACCCTCATTGACCGGGGGACCACAGGGCCGGCGCCGCGAGGATAAGGGCGGCTACGAGCGGCGGAAACCGCCCTCGGTGGCGATGACCTGCCCGGTGACCCAGGCGGCGTCGTCGGTCAGCAGCCAGGTGATGAGCCGCGCCGGATCCACCGGGTCCGGCATCCGACCGCCGGGGAAGCGGGGCGTGAGCGCGGCGATGAGCTCGGGGCTCATGTAGCCGGTGTCGACGGGGCCGGGGTTGACCGTGTTGAGCCGGATCCCGTCCTCCGCCAGCCCCGCTGCCAGCGAGGGCGTGATACCCGCCAGGGCCGCCTTGGAGGTGGCGTAGGCGATCTCGCTCGGCATCGGACCTTCGCCCTGGCCTGAGGTCATGAGGACGACGGCCGTGGCCAGCTGCGGGCGCGGTGCCGGCTGGTCCTCCGCCAGGTCCGGCCCGGCCAGCGGATGGGAGCGCCCGGGCGGGCCGGGCAGGGGCCGCCCGCTGCCCGCGCCCCGCTGGTGCTCGGCCAGGGCCTGGACCAGCAGGAGGCTGGAGCGGGCGTTGACCTGCCAGTGGTGGTCGAGGTCGGCGGCCGTGACCTCAGCCAGCGTGCCGTCGCGGCCGGAGGCGGCGTGGTTGCACACCAGGGCGTCAAGCCCGCCCAGCTCACTGACGGCCTGAGCGACCAGCGCCGCCGGTGCCGCGGGATCGGCCAGGTCGGCGCTGGCGTGTGCCAGACGCGCCTGGCCCACGAGGTGACCACGTACGGCCTCGACCACGCAGGCCACGTCGTCGGCGCCCCAGGGCTGGGCGGCGTCGTGCGGGGAGAAGTGCTGCAGGAACAGGCTCGCCCCCATCTGCGCGGCTCGGCAGGCGATGGCGTAGCCGATCCCGGCGCGGCGCGAGACCCCGGTGACCATGACGACCCTGCCGGCCAGGGGCAGGGAGCCAGGGGCACAGGGCTCGGTGCGGGGCAGGGTGGGGCTGCCTGGTGAGACGGTCATGGGACTGTGTCAGGCGACCTCAGCAACCGCCGTGAGGATCTCCTCCGGCAGCCCCACGGCACGCAGGCCCGAGAGCAGGGCGCCTCCACGCGCCCCGCTGGTCACGATCTGCCAGGCGCGGTCCTTGACCTGGTACTCCAGCTCCGCCGGCTCCAGGATCGCGAAGACCTCGCCAGCCAGCGAGGCCGGCTCGGTGCGGACACCAGCAAGCTCGACGACGACGCCCTCGCCCGGCCGCACCGTGCCCACGTGCACGTCCAGGCCCCCGGCCAGCGTGAAGCCGTCGGCTTCGCGCTCGGTGACCTCCACGGGCCTGCCAGCCACGCTCGCGCTGACCTGGCCGCCCACGCTGAGCAGGTGGAGGGTGAGCTCGCGCTCTGCCGGGGCGACGGAGTCGGCCCCCTCCTGGGTGACCTCCAGGCGTGCGGTGGCGGCCTCCTCGTCCCAGGTGAGCGCGAAGCGGGTGCGCACCACGCCGTCCTGGCCAGGCTCGGCAGAGGCGTCGTCCTCCTCCAGGACGAACTCGCCGTCGGCCCCCGGCACCACGATGACGCCCAGGTGGCGCGGGTTCTGGCCGGCCGGCTCGCTCAGGTCCTCGGCCACGGTGACCAGGGAGCCCGCGCGGGCGAGCACCGGAATCTGGTCCAGGGTGCGTGACAGGCTCGTCATCGTCCCACCGGCGCCGGCCTCGTAGCGTCGGCCGGTCGGCAGGTCGAACCAGGTGCCCTCCGGCAGCCAGGCGCTCTCACGCGCCAGGTGCGTGGCGGCGTCGGCCTGGTGGACCACCGGCACGACCAGCAGGTCACCGAAGAGGAACTCGTTGCGTGAGACGTAGGCGCCCATCTCGCACGGGAAGTCGTGGTAGACCGGGCGCACCGGACCCACGCCCTGGGTGTGGGCCAGCCGGGCCCAGGTGTAGAGGTAGGGCACCAGCCGGTGACGCAGGCGCAGGTGCGCCTCCATGGTGGCGCGGGCGTCGCGGGAGTAGCGCCAGGGCTCCTTGGAGTTGAAGACCGAGTCTGTGGAGTGCAGGCGATTGATCGGTGAGAAGCAGCCCAGCTGGACCCAGCGGGCCATCATCTCCGAGTCCTTGACACCGAACATGTGGCCGCCGATGTCGTTGGACCACCAGTAGTAGCCGATGTTGGCGGCGGTAGCGGTGAACTCGGGCTGGAAGCGCAATGAGTCCCAGGTGGTGACGGTGTCCCCGGAGAAGCCGATCGGAGTGCGGTGACTAGAAGCGTCAGCAAAGCGCGAGAAGGTGATGGGACGGCGTCGGTAGGTCTCCGCTGTGCCGTCAGCGGTGGTGCGGGTGCGCTCGCGGCCGGAGTCGAGATAGTGGACGTGGTTGAGCATCCACAGAGGGTCCAGACCCGGGATGTCCGTGACGCCGCCCTGCTGCCAGTCCAGCCACCAGAAGTCCACGCCCTGGTCCTCCAGGGTGTGGTGGGCGTGGGTGAGGTAGGCGGCGGTGAAGTCCTTGTCCCCGATGTTGAAGGCGATCTCCTCCCCGCTGGCCGGGTCCAGGCCGAGCTGGCGGGCCATGGGCGCGTAGGCGTCCTCGTGACGGCGGATGCCGGCAGCCGGGTGCAGGTTGAGGGTGACCTCCATGCCGCGTGCGTGCAGCGCGTCGAGGAAGCGTTGGGGGTCGGGGAACAGGTCTGTGTTCCAGGTGTATCCGGTCCAGCCGTTGCCGATGGCCGGATCGATGTTCACCCAGTGCCAGTCCATGTCGATGACGGCAACGGAGAAAGGTAGCTGGTCGTGCTCGAAGCGGTCGAGCAGCGTGAGGTACTCCTCCTCAGAGTACTTGTGGTAACGGCTCCACCAGTTACCCAGCAGTGTGCGCGGTACGAGCGGGGTTGGGCCGGTCAGGCGGAAGAAGTCACGCAGAGCGGCGTGGTAGTCCTGCCCGTAGCCGAAGAGGTAGAGGTCCTCGTCCGCCGTCGAGCCGTCGATCGGGCTCGTGCCCGGACGCGGGCGCACCCACTGGTCCTGCTGGAGAAGGAGGGAGCCGGAGTCGTCGATCAGGGCGTAGCCGTGCAGGGCGAGCAGACCGGGGTTGAGGCGGGCGCGGCCGTTGACCTCATCAAGGGTGCGGCAGGTGCCGCCGAGGTTGGAGGGGAGGGTCTCCTCGGGGTCCCAGGTGTCCCCGTGGTGCCACGTGCCGCCGTGGAGGTTGAGGACGGCGGTGCGCAGGGTGACGCTGAGGCCGGAGCGGGAGAAGCCCCGGGAGGGCTGGTAGCTCAGGTGCAGGTACTCGGTGAGGATCTCGATCTTGTCCGCTCCTCGGATGACCTGGAAGTCGGGGACCGGGCCCAGGTCCCGGGAGACGACGAGCTGGGTAGCGGCATCGACGAACTGGCCGATCGCGCTGTGCTCCATGCGGATGAGGCGGTCGGTGAGGACGGTGAACCGGGTGTCCTGACCAACCTGGACGATGGCCTCGGGACGTGCGGGTGCGAGGGCGAGCTCGGAAGAAGCGGAGGACAGGGGAGAGGTCATGATCAGCCCTTTACTGCTGCGGAGGCTGCGCCTGCGATGAAGCGCTTCTGGAAGATGAGGTAGACGACGAGCACAGGGATGACTGAGATGGTCGTGGCAGCGAACAGGCCACCGTAGTCGGTACCGTAGCGGCCGTTGAAGGTGGTCAGCCCCACCGCGAGCACCTGTTTCTCCTCACTGTCCATCATCAGATAGGGCCACAGGTAGTCCTCCCATGCCCACAGGAACTGGAAGATGGCCAGCGCCGAGATCGGGTTGCGGCTCATCGGCAGGACGATGCGGTGGAAGATGTAGATCTCGCTGGCGCCGTCGATTCGGGCGGCCTCCAGGACGGCGTCGGGAATGTCAGACATTGACTGGCGCAGCATGAAGATGCCAAAGCCGCTCATCGCCGCGGGGATGATCAGAGCCAGGTAATTGTCGCGCAGTCCCCAGGCCTCGAACATGGTGTAGCGGGGAATGATGGTCACTGCCCAGGGGATCATCATGGTGCCCAGGATGAAGCCGAAGATGGCATTGCGTCCGCGGAAGCGGTACTTGGCCAGGACATATCCGCACAGGCAGCTGGTATAGATGGTCAGCGCCGTGACGATGAGCGCGATGCCCAGTGAATTGGCGAAGAATCGGACGAAGTCGAACTTGTCCTGCAGGCTCAGGAAGTTGTCGAGGGTCCACTCTTGGGGGAGAAGGCTCTGATCCAGAGCGCGGATCTCGGAATTCGGCTTGAAAGCGGACAGCACCATCCAGATGAACGGGAAAACGGTCGTGATGCCAATGACGAGGAGAATGGCCTCGAGGACGATGGTCTGAAGACGCTTGCTCATGCTCGGCCTCCCGAACGACGTGCCGAGACCGTGAAGGACAGCGCGGTCAGTGCGGCGGTGATGACAAGAAGGACGAATGCGATCGCCGAGGCATAACCGAAGTCGTATTGCTGGAAGGCCTCGTCAAAGATGATGTAGGAGATGAGGTAGGTGGACTTACCTGGACCGCCCTGCGTCATGATGAGGATCTGGACGTAGGCCTGGACGTAGCTGATGAGCGAGGTGATGACCACGAAGATGGTCATGGGGCGTAGAAGCGGGTTAATGATGTGCCGGAAACGCTGCCAGGACGAAGCTCCGTCGACGCTGGCGGCCTCCAGCGCGTCCTCGGGCAGGGAGTGAAGGGCCGAGAGGAAGAGGATGACGGCGTAGCCGAAGTCCTTCCATACGGTCATGATCATGACCGCCGGCAGCGCCCAGGTGGAGTCATACAGCCAGTTCAGGTCGATGCCGAGTAGACTGTGGAACACGCCGATCTGCGGGTTGTACATCATCTTCCACACGTAGGCGATAGCCACCATGGGGGTGACAGTGGGCATGTAGAAGATGGCCCGGAAGAGGGTCTTGTGCCGCGTGACCTTGGACCAGATCGCGTAAGCCAGTGCGAGGCCGAGGACCACCCTGAGCGTGATGACCACGACTGAGAAGAACACGGTGTTGGTCAAGGACGTCCAGAAGGTGGCGTCGTGGACCAGCTCGGCGTAGTTCTCCATCCCGATCCACCGATAGGTCCCGTTGAGAGGGTTCCATTGGTGGAAGGAGCCGAGGAAAGCCTTGATGATCGGGTAGACCAGCAGGACGGCGTTGAAGACGACGATCAGCGCGACGACACTGCGCCTCAGCGTCCTCTCGCCCTTGTAAGCGCGGCGTGCCGAGCGCTTGGTGGCGGCGCACGCCGGGGCTGTGGTGACATCAGTGGTCATGGGTGGTGGCGGCCGTGAGCGTGATGCTCACGGCCGCCGTTCCTCCTTCAGCACTCGCAGTGTGGTCCTCGCGGTGGTCTCAGCCCTTGGCCTCGTCGGCGTGGGCGTAGAGCTTCTCGACAGAGACGAACTCGGTCTTGGCGATGTCTGCGTCGATGGTCGTCTTCGCCGTGGTCAGGGCGGTCTTGGGGTCTGCTCCGTTGTACAGCGTGTCCGAGACGGCAATCTTCATGTTGTCCTCGACGGTGGCGGGCATCGGACCAGGCCAGACGTAGCGGTCGATCTCGCCTAGGGCGCTGGTGACCGGGTGCTCCTTGATCTTGGCGTTGTCTGCCAGCGCTACGGAGGCGGGGAAGAGGCTGTAGTTGAGGCAGAGCTCGGTCAGCTCTGTGTTGGCGGTGAGGAAGAACTTGAGGAAGTCCTGTGCTACCTCGCGGGCACCGTCGGGAGCGTTCTTGTTGATCCCGAAGGTTGACTCGCCGTTGTAGCGGTCGAAGGCGTAGGGGGTCTGCCCGGCAGCGTTCACCGGCGTCTGGAACGTGCCGAACTCGATCTCCGGGTAGTCCTTGGCCATCGTCCCGTACAGGTGGCCCCAGGAGTAGTGCATGGCTGACAGTCCCTGGCCGAAGGCCTCCTGGGCCACGGGGCCGAAGTCGGGGGAACCGACCTTGTCGACCTCGTACAGGTCTCGGAAGTACTGGAAGTCCTTCTCAACGACGTCAGTATCGAGCTGGGCCTTCTTACCTGAGGCGTCGAAAAGGTTGTATCCCGACTGGTAGTGCTTGCCCAGCAGGATGAGGTAAAGGGAGTCATTGAAATTGAATCCGGCCTGGGTGAAGGAATCGCCGTCGCGGATGGTCAGCTTCTTGGCGACCTCGCGGAACTCGTCCCAGGTGGTGGGGATGTCTGCGTCGCTCAGTCCAGCCTCGCTCCACATCTTCTTGTTGTAGAAGATCAGGCCGGTCATGAGGCCGTAGTCAATGTAGTAGAGCTTGCCGTCAATGAGGTGTCCGTCGACGCCGACGAAGTCCTTAGACAGGGCCTCGACATCGACGTCGTAGGCCTCGCAGTAGGGCAGCAGATTGTCATGGTGGGAGTTGTGGATGTTGAAGATCGCCGGGCCGTCCTGACCCTGGAGGGCGAGAGGCAGCTTGGTCCAATAGTCGTCCCAGACCTGGTTGACGATATTGATCTGCACATTGGGGTGGATCTTCTGGTAGGCGTCGGCGAAGGCCTTGAACTTCGCGTCGCCGTCCCACAGCCACCAGTCCAGAGTGATGGGCTCGCCCTTGTTGACCAGGGTGTTGGGGTCGTAGGTGAAGTTCACTCCCTGAATATCCAGACCCTTGGCCGCTTGGGTGTCCTTAACTGTCGCGTCCTCGGACTTGCCGCCTGAGCAGGCGGCAAGCGTGGCGAGGATCGCCGTGCCAGTGGCGGCGGCCAGGAAATGGCGCCGGGTCAAGGCGGAGGGCTTGATGGTCATAATGACTCCTTTGTCGGGACGGGCCGGTGTGAGGTATACCGGTAAACCAGGAATGAGATTATCCTTGTTGTACGCAGCCGTCAAGGGCAGTAGGAGAGGGGAGGGCAGCACATGGTTACGGCCAGGGATGTGGCGCAGCGAGCCGGTGTGAGCGCGATGACGGTCTCGAATGTCATCAACGGCAGGGACGGGAAGGTCTCCGAGGCGACGGTGGCGCGAGTGCGGGCGGCGATTGAGGAACTTGGCTACATCCCCAATGCTCAGGCTCGGTCCCTGGCTGGGGCTGAGTCGCGTGTGTTGGCGCTGGTCTATCAAGCGGTGCCTCAGCGTGCGGCGCTGGCTGCCCCATATGAGTCGCTCTTTGTTGGGGCTTGCGAGAAGGCTGCTCGTGCGGGGGGATACGTCTTGATGCTGTGCGGGACCTCCGATGTGCAGGAGATGGTGTCGCAGCTGCGGGCGTGGCGTGTTGACGGTGCGATCGTCATGGCGACCACTCGCATTCGGCCGGTGGACTTCATGGAGAGAGCTGGTATACCCAGTGTGTTCATTGATGTCTACGGTGACGGCCTGGCCGGCAGTTCCGTCAATATCGACGACCGTCAGGGGGCGAGGCTGGCGGGGGAGCAGATGGCGCGAGCGGGGCACCGCTGTGCGCTCTTCGTCGGTCCCAGTCCCAGTGGCTCCGCCGTGGTGAGAGAGAGGTTGGAGGGATTCCGAGCCGGTTTCGGCCAAGGCGATGGTGCGGTTGGTACGGTCCGTTTCGGGATGGCGGATGTGACCTTCGAGGATGGTGTCGCCGTTGGGGTCAGGCTGGCCAACCAATTGCGTGAGTCTGGAGGGCGACAGGTGCCAACGGCGGTTTTCGCCTCGGGAGACATTCTGGCGATCGGAGTGATAGCCGGTCTGCGCAAGGGAGGGGTGCGGGTCCCTCAGGAGATGTCGGTGGTCGGCTTCGATGGGATCGAAGCGGCAACCTACCTCGATCCTCCTCTGACGACGATCGCTCAGCCGGTGGAGGAGAAGGCAAGGCGGGCGGTGGCGCAGTTGGTGAGCCAGCTGCGTGGCGAGGGTGGGGTCGAGGACATTGTCCTGCCGGTCAGCTGGCGCGAAGGAGGCACGCTCGGGCCTGCGCGTGTGGACTAGCTTGTGGGAAGACGGTGTGCCCTGCAATCAGCCATGTCGGTGTGGGCGCTATTGAAGTCCTTGTGAGGCTGCGTAGGCAGGGTGGGTGATCGCGATCTCGCTTCAGAGCTCTCCTTGCACTCGCGCGCGCACGGCCAGTGCCGCGGCTCCTCGTGCCCAATCAGAGCGGTTGTGCTCGCGCACGATCACGGGGATCGGGGCGGCCGCGGCGTGACGTAGTTGTGCGATCCCGGTCATGACCTGCTCTTCGAACAGCGAGGCGATCGAGGCTCTCTCTCCGGCGACCACGATGACCTGCGGCAGGGTGAACGCGGCGCTCATGGCGATCAGGCGTCCGATTCTGCGTGCGAAGGCGGCGCAAAGGGCGACTGCATGCGGGTCGCCGTGACGTGCAAGACTCACGATGGAGGCGGCGTCTGTGGGTGGCAGTCCGAGCTTGAGCCACTCTGCTTCGAGTGCGCCGTCGGTCAGACAGTCCATCGCCGGGTGGGTGAGTGGGGGGTGTGAGTCGTCCGGGATAGGCATGAGGCCAGTGAGGCCGAGGTCGGCGTCGGCAGTGGAGATCACGTCGTGGGAGATAGCGAGCCCATGTCCCACGCCGCTGCCGACTGTGACGAGCGTGAACCGATCGGCCTCGCGTCCTGCGCCGAACCATGCCTCCTGCTGGGTCATGGCTGCGACGTCATTGCCCACGGTCGTAGGCAGGCCGGTCTCAGCCTCGATCATGTCGGCAAGGTGGACGCCGTGCCACCCGAGGAAGACCGCCTGGTCGACGATGCGGCCGTCACGGCTCGTGCCACCGAGAGTGACGGCCAGGGCTGTTGGCTGAGCGCTCGTATGCTGGCTGCTCAGCTCGTTGACCGCGTCGCTCAGATGCGCCACGACGATCTTCGGACTGTGTGAGGGCAGGCTGCGGCGGGTCGTAGCCAGGACCTGTAAACGCAAGTCAGTGAGGACGGCAGTGAGGTCTTCGCCCGTGATCGTGACCCCGACCAGGGATTCCGCCTCGGCGCGGACCTCCAGGGGTGACTGAGGGCGGCCGGTGCCGGCAACCTGCTCGGTGGAGGTGGACAGTAGCCCAGCCTCAACCATAGGAGCGGTCAGGCGTGTGACTGATCCTGATGAGATGCCAACGATAGACATCAGTTCAGGGCGGGACAGGCGCCCGTGGCTGAGCAGCGCCAGCGTGATGGCTCGTTGGGTGTCACTCAGCCTGCTCCAGGGGGATTGCTGAGGCGAGGTGAGTGGGGTCATGGCCTCATCATGCCTGAGTGCAGGGGGTCTTGCGGTCATGTTTCTTTTGGGGCAAAATAATCAGTGGCGGCGACATCTCACCGGGTGTCCTTGTCCGCGCACAAGCTCAGCAACGATGCATGGAGGCTCTCGCCATGACGTACCTGTCCAGGCGTTCCTTTCTCGCTACTGCGGGGGTGGCTGCTGCGATCGGCGGATCGCTGTCCGGATGCTCATCGAGTGATGATGGGGCGGTCCATCTCGAGCTCTTCCAGTTCAAGAGCGAAGCCATCAATCTTTTCTCTCAGATTTGCCAGGAGTTCAATGAGGCGAATCCTGGGATCGTTGTCACTCAGAACTTTCAGGCAGACAACATCACTTCGCTGCGTGCGCGTCTAGTTAAGGGTGATGTGCCGGATCTGATGACCATCAACGGGGACTACAGCTACGGTGCCCTAGCTCGGACGGGCGTCTTCTATGACTTCTCCTCCTCGTCCCTTCTCGACGGTCTCAATCCCTCGATGGCCTCCATCCTCAACACCCTGGGAACGGGTGGAGATGGGCAGACCAACGGTGTCGCCTTCGCGGACAACGGCTCGGGCATTATCTACAACAAAGACATCTTCGAGGGGGCGGGGGTCGAGCCTCCACGGACCTGGACTGAGCTGATCGAGGTGTGTGAAGAGCTCAAGGCCCAGGGGATCAGTCCTTTCTACTGGGCGACCAAGGACAACTGGACTGGGGCTCCTGCTTTCTCCTCGCTGTCCGGATCCTTCCTCACCGATGGTGTGTCGGCCTGGTACCAGCGTCGCTGGATGATCGACGGCACGACCTCCTTCCGCGAGCTCACTCCTGTTTTCGAGAAGATGTGGCAGGTCTACCAGTACGGCAACGAGGACAAGGCGGCGCTGGGTTACAACGACGGCAACCAGGGGTTCGCCCAGGGCAAGGGGGCAATGTACTGGCACGGCACGTACGCCATCCCGGCCATCCGTTCCTACAACCCTGATATCAATCTCGGTACCTTCGCTACCCCGGCAGACGATGCGGCTGACACGAAGGTTGTGTCTGGTGTCGACGTGGCTCTCACCATGGGGAAGGATCCAGCCCACCCGGACGAGTGCATGCGCTTCTTTGACTACCTCATGAGCCAGGAGAACATGAGCGCCTATTGCTCCGAGCAGACCGCCTACCCGACCCTGACCACGCTCAAGGCCGACGATCCGGCGCTCGAAGGACTACAGCCCTACTTCGATAACGAGCGGCTGGCAACCTATTCCGACCACAACTTCCCGCCGGCCATCACACTCAATGCTTACCTCCAGCAGTACCTCTTCAACGGGAACCTGGACCAGCTCATCGCGACCCTGGACATGCAGTGGGACAAGGTCGTCAAACGCATCAACGAGACGGCGTGAGGAGACCGCTCATGACACCCCGCACCACTGTCCTGGCCAGGTCCCAGGACGCCAGTACCGTCCCCGCCCGACGGCCAGCCAATCGGCCTAAGCCGATCGATCGCGCCTTCGTGTGGATGATCCTGCCTGCAGCCGTCGTCTTCACGGTGCTGCTCACGATCCCGCTACTGACCGGTTTCTTTTACACCTTCACCAATTACCAGGGCTATGGCGACTGGCACTTCGTGGGGTTGACGAACTATAAGAACCTCTTCGCTGATGACATTATCTGGGGCTCATACTTCTTTACCTTTAAGTATGCGATCGTTGCCTCCCTGCTGACCAATGTCATCGCTCTAGGCCTGGCGCTCATCCTGAATTCCAGGCTAAAGGCCCGGAGCTTCTTCCGGGGCATCTTCTTTGTCCCCTACGTCCTGCCGGTGCTGGTGGTCTCCTACATCTTCAGCTACCTGTTCACCAACAACCTTCCTCAGATTGGTCAGGCTCTAGGCTGGCAGTGGCTGTCGACCTCCCTGCTGGCCAATGAGGATCTGGCGTGGCTGGCTATCGTGGTGGTGGGCGTGTGGCAGGCAGTTGCCTACAACACGATCATCTACCTCGCCGGGCTCCAGACGGTTCCGGAGGAGATCTACGAGGCTTCGGCGCTTGATGGCGCTGGTCCGGCGCGGCGCCTGTGGTCCATGACCTTGCCGCTGATCATCCCGTACCTCGGTATCAACATGGTCCTGTCCTTTAAGGGGTTCCTTGGGGTATTCGACCAGATTGTGGCGCTGACGTCCGGAGGACCTGGAACCGCCACCCAGTCCATCTCCTACCTCATCTTCAAGAACGGTTTCCAGGGCGGGGAGTACGCCTACCAGACGGCTAACGGCATCATCTATTTCCTGATCGTGGTGCTGTTGTCCTTCGCTCAGCTCCGGTTCACCCAGAGCCAGGAAAGGGTCTGATCGACGATGACTACTACTGCCACTTCTGTTGTCGTGCCTGATTCCCATGCGGACGCGGGCGAGCGGCCGCGTCGTCGCCGCCAGACCTTCGGTGGGACTAACTGGTGGACCACCGCCGCGGCGATCGTGCTGAGCCTGACTATCCTCGTCCCTCTGTACTTCACCGTGGTCACGGCCTTTAAGACCCCCGAGGAACTGGCTGCCAGCGGCTGGGGGCTGCCGAGGTCGTGGAGCCTGGACAACTTCTCCACGGCCTGGGAGATGACCTCCTACCCGCGCAGGCTGCTGACCTCTGCGATTATCACCGTAGGTGCCACCGTCTTCACCATCCTGACCAATTCCATGGTGGCCTACGCGCTGGGACGCAATATGCACCGCCGGTGGGTCAAGTGCCTCTACTACTACTTCGTAGCGGCACTGTTTGTACCCTTCCCGATTATCATGCTGCCGGTGGTCAAGGAGACCGCATTGCTGCACCTCGACAACGAGGCGGGACTCATCCTGCTCTACGTGGTCTACGGTCTAGCCTTCAACATCCTCATGTACACCTCCTTCATCAAGTCGATCCCGGAGGAGCTGGAGGAGGCGGCAGCAATTGACGGGGCCTCACGTTGGAAGATTTTCTGGTCGGTCATCTTCCCACTGCTGTCGCCGATGAACGCGACGGTCGGGATCCTCACCTGCCTGTGGGCGTGGAATGACTTTCTGCTTCCCTTGGTCATCCTCACCGACCAGTCTAAGGCAACACTGCCCCTAGCCCAGTATGTCTTCCAGGGGCAGTTCAACACGAACTACCCCGTGTCCTTCGCTTCCTACCTCATGGCAATCGCGCCGATGTTCCTCGTCTATGTCTTCGCTCAGCGCTGGGTCGTCTCCGGCGTCATGCGCGGCTCGCAGAAGTAGCAACGATCCCTACCTTCCTCAACTAGGAGAACGCATGTCCTTTCCTCACCTGATCGTCACCTCCCGGCACGTCGGCGAGGATGCCGACTGGTGGCGCCGGGCGGTCGTCTACCAGATCTACCCTCGTTCCTTCCAGGACTCCAACGGCGACGGCCTGGGGGACATCCCGGGCATCATCTCGCGCCTGGACTACCTGGACTCCCTGGGCGTGGACGTGGTGTGGCTCAGCCCCATCTACCGTTCTCCGCAGGATGACAACGGCTACGACATCTCCGACTACCAGGACATCGATCCGATGTTCGGGACCCTGGAGGACTTCGACGCCCTGGTCGCCGGGCTCCACGATCGAGGCATGCGCCTGGTGATGGACCTCGTGGTCAACCACACCAGTGACGAGCACCCGTGGTTCGAGGCCTCCCGCAGCGCCAAGGACAGCCCCAAGCGCGACTGGTACATCTGGCGCCCGGCACGTGAGGTTGAGGGCAAGGCGCCGGGCGAGCCTGGCACCGAGCCTACCAACTGGGGGTCGGCCTTCTCTGGCCCGGCCTGGCAGTGGGACGAGAAGACGGAAGAGTTCTACCTCCACCTCTTCTCCATCAAGCAGCCGGACCTCAACTGGGAGAACGACGCGGTCCGTCATGCCGTCTACGACATGATGAGCTGGTGGCTGGACCGCGGGGTGGATGGCTTCCGCATGGACGTCATCTCCCTGATCTCCAAGACCTACCCGCTCACCGACTCTCCGCAGGCGGCCGGCTCCCCCTACGGTGACGGCTTCATCGCCACCGCCAACGGCCCGCGCGTGCACGAGTTCCTTCATGAGATGAATCAGACGGTCTTCGCACCGCGCCACCGCCACATCATCACCGTCGGCGAGACCGCGGGCGTGACCCTGGAGGAGGCGCAGCGCTACACGAATCTCGATAGCCCCGAGCTGGACATGGTCTTCCAGTTCGAGCACGTGAGCCTGGACGCCGGCCCCGGTGGCAAGTTCGACCCTCAGCCGCTGCCTGTCGCGGCGCTCAAGGCTAACCTGGCTCGGTGGCAGGAGGGCCTGGCTCCTGTGACCGACGAGGCTGGCGTCATCACCGCCGAGCGCGGCTGGAACTCTTCCTTCTGGGACAACCACGACCAGCCTCGCGCCGTCTCTCGCTTCGGTGACGACGACCCGGCCTTCCGCGTCAACAGCGCCAAGACGCTGGCCTCCATCCTGCACATGCACCGCGGCACGCCCTACATCTACCAGGGCGAGGAGCTGGGGCAGACCAACACGGTCTTCCGCGGCATCGAGGACTACCGGGACCTGGAATCGATCAATTACTTCCACGAGCGCCTCGGCCTGGGCGACGACGCTGCCAAGGTCCTGGCCGGCCTGGCTCCGGTCTCGCGTGACAACGCCCGTACCCCGGTCCAGTGGGACGACGGTGAGTGCGCCGGCTTCACCACCGGCACGCCGTGGATCGACGTCACCCCGAACTACGTTGAGATCAACGCTGCCGCTCAGGTAGGTGCCAGTGGCAGCATTTTCGAGCACTACCGCGCCCTGGTGGGCGAGCGCCACCGCTGCCGCACTCTGGCGCTGGGCACCTTCCGGCTACTGGACGCAGACAGTGCGGACAGCTGGGTCATCCTGCGTGAGTACGTCGCTGACGACGGTGCCCGTGAGCAGCTGCTGCTTCTGGCCTCCGTCGCGCGTGAGGGCCTGGAGCTCGGGGCTGGATCGGCGTTGCGTGAGCGCCTGGCTGGTGAGGGCGTGGACCTGGAGGGGTGGAAGGACGCCGAGCGCGTTCTCCTGGCGTCGCTGCCGGCCGAGCAGGCGGCGGCCTCGGGGCATGGTGCGCCGCAGCGCCTGGAGGGCTGGGACTCGGTGATCCTGCGCCGCCGCGGCTGAGCTGGCTGAGGCCGCCTCTTCTTCTGTGAGTGTGCAGGTGTGTGGGTGAGTGTGCGTCCTGCGGGTGCACTACCGTCCGCGCACCTGCACACTCGCGTTTGGGGGGGCGGCAAGGCCGGGCGACAGCGGAACCTGCTCTCCGACCGCCCGCCTGAGCCTCCACCGACCACTCATGCCCCCACCGACCACCTATCTGCCCACTGACCACCGATGTACCGACCGACCACCAATGTTCGGTCAGGCCCCGGCCACCCCGGCCTCCACCGACCACCTGTATGCCGACCGACCACTTGTTGCTCGCCCGACCGCGGCATTCGCGTGAATCTGGTGGTCGGAAGCCAAACACACGGTCGGTGGAGGCTTGAGTGGTCGGTTGAGCGTTTTCGTGGTCGGCCGCGGGACCCGATTGCGGTCTTCCACCGCCTGTGCTGACCACGTGCGCCGCGACGGACCACGCGTGTTGCGACCGACCACCGGTGCCACCGCCGACCGCCCGTGGTACGCCCACTCATGCCGCCACCGACCGCCTATGTGCCGACCGACCACCAGTGTTCGGCCAAGCCCCGGCCACCCCGGCCACGACTGACCACCTATGTGCCCACCGACCACTTGTTGCTCGCCCGACCGCGGCATTCGCGTGAACCTGGTGGTCGGAGCAGCAACAGGCGGTCGGTCAGCGTTTTGGCGGTCGGCCGAGGGACTCGTGTACGGTGCTTGAGGTGGTCGCCGAGAGATTCATGGCCAGCGCCTGAGGGGGGGGCTGGTCGGCACCCGAGCTGGCGCCCGAGTGGTTGGCTGGGCTCCGGGCTCCGAGCCCTGCGTCAACGCCGAGCTGTCTGACGTCGTGCCCAGGCTCGTTCGGCCTCACCTGCCGCAAGGCAGCCGACGACGAGCACGCCCAGCGTCCACACCGGCCCCTGCGCCAGCTCCCAGACGAACACGGCAGCAAACCACGGAGCACGCTGCGTCACCGCGAGCGTGACCCCCGCTCCCACCAGCGCCATCGCCGGCACGCTCACGGTCACTCCCGCAAACATCAGACCCAGGGCCACCGCCGCTCCGACGCTCGCCCCCAGGCTGAAGGAGGGAGCGAGCAGCCCGCCAGTCGCGCCTGCCCCGAGCGTGGCGGCGGTGAGCACCGGCTTGAGGATGACCACCCCGACCAGGGAGAGCACCGCCGTCGTTGTCACGGGTGAGGAGACGGCTGCCTGAAACGCGTCCTTGCCGTTACCCGGCAGGACCGTGAGCCACAGCGAGGCCAGGCCCGTCAGCGTCCCGGCCCCGGCGATCGCCAGCGGCAGGCTCCAGCCGTCGGGCAGCCGGTGACGTCGCGCCCACGCCCACAGCGCCCGCGCGGCCACCCCAGCCAGACCGGCAGCGACGACCACGAGCAGGCTCGCAGCCAGGGTCGGCCAGGTCAGAGTCGAGGCCGGCATCGCGATCGAGGCCTCGGCGTGGGAGTGCAGCCAGGACACGCAGGTGGCTAGGACGCTGACTGGCGCGGCCAGTGCCAGCCCGCGGCGGCGGGTGCCGGCCAGCATCATGATCTCGACGGCGTAGGCGGCCCCGCCGAGCGGCGCGTTGTACATCGCGGCCAGCCCAGCGCCGGCGGCCGAGGCAGCAAGCAGCGCCATCCACTGAGGCTCCAGCCCGAGCCAGCGCGCTAGTCGGACGGCGACGGCGCCCGCGGCCAGTCTCGGAGCGCCCTCACGGCCCACGGAGTTGCCTCCGCCCACGGTGAGGACCTGGACGACGGCGTCGCCGAAGGGGCGCAGGAGGCCGATGCGCTGGGAGGCCGGTTGAGCAGGGTTGGTTTGCGGGGGTGAAGTTGGCGGGGGCGTAGCCGATGCAGGGGTGGTCGGTGTGGGCGAGGTCGGCGTGGAGGTGGGCCCCTGCGCGGGCTCGGCGGCGTGCGTGGAGGCAGCTGGCGTCGCGGGCGTGGCCGGTGTGACGGGTGCGGGTGGGCCCACGGGGCGCGGGGCGCCGGCCTCGGCGACGACTGCCTCGACGCTGACCACTGCGCCGGTTGCTCGCTGCCACCACCACAGGGCTCCGGCCACCAGGCCTGCGGCGGCGGGGGCGGCGACGCGTCGCCAGGCAGGTGCGGCGGCCACGCGCTCGGGCAGCGTGCCGTGGGCGACGCCGTAGAAGAGCCACTCGAAGGCTTCGAGGAGATACGCCATCGCGATGCCGATGAAACCCGCGGCCAGGCCGGCGAGCACTGCCGCCAGGACCAGGCGGGCAGTGGGGTGGGGTCTGTGTGCGGAGGAGGCCCGGCCGGGGAACGGGCGGTCGGCGGCGTTGGCAGAAGGGGCAGGCATCGCGCACGACGATAGCGGGCGGCGCCATCAAGTGGTTGGCGCAGATCGTCGCTGGGGCATGAGTGGTCGCACCACGGGCGGTCGGCGGTGGCGCCGGTGGTCGGTGGGGCATGAGCGGTTGGCGGTGGCGCAGGTGGTCGGTGCAGGCGGGGGAAGACCCGGAATTGAGGCCCGTGGCCGACCACGAGAACGCTCACCGACCACCAAAACGCTGACCGACCGCGTGTTGCTCCTTCGACCACCAGATTCACGCGAATGCCGTGGTCGGGTGAGCAACAAATGGTCGTCTCGCACATAAGTGGTCGGTCGTGGCCTGGGTGGGCGGGGCCGCGCCGGATAACGGTGGTCGGGCGAGCAACAAGTGGTCGGTCGGCAGATAGGTGGTCGGTCGTGGCCTGGGTGGGCGGGGCCGCGCCGGATAACGGTGGTCGGCGGTGGCGCAGGTGGGCGGATGGAACATGCGTGATCGGCGGAGGCTGGCTCGGTCGGCTCGGTCGGCTTGGTTGACGGGCGTGGCCCCGGGCGTGTGCTGGCTGAAAGGCGCTGTTGCCCCTGTGGGCATCACCCTCACCCTCACGTGACGTCGTGGCCGATGTCGCACGGCTCGTGCATTCCATGACGACGTGTCATCACGGTAACCTGGCCGTTTACCAGGGACGGCTGTGGGTGACGCACACCGGTTGTCTCCCAGGGGCGCGCCACGTGGCCGGCTTGCCGGCGTGCCTGTCCTGGGATCTCCTCCCTCGTCACCGCCTCGGCACGGTGTTGCCTCGCCTCAACGCTGCCTCGGCACCACACTACCGCGGCGCCATGCTGGCTCAGCGGTCTGAGTGGGCTCAGCCGTCTGAGCTGCCTCAGTTGTTTCCGTTGTCTGTCTTGTCTCTGTTTGTCAGTTCTGGATCCACGGAAGGACCCATGCTCCTGTCACTGTTGCGCAGATATCTGCGCCCGTATCGAGCCCTCCTGCTCGGCGTCCTCTTCCTGGAGGCCGCCCAGGTGATGGCCTCGCTGTACCTGCCCAACCTCAACGCCGACATCATCGACACCGGCGTCGCCCAGGGCGACACCGCCTACATCTGGCGCACCGGCGCCTTCATGCTCCTGGTCTCCGTCATCCAGGGCACCTGCGCGATCGGCGGCACCTGGTGCGCCGCCAAGGCCGCGATGTCCATGGGCCGCGACCTGCGCAGCCAGCTCTTCCGCCGGGTCGGTGACTTCTCCGAGCAGGAGGTTTCCCACTTCGGTGCCGGCTCCCTCATCACCCGCACCACCAACGACGTCCAGCAGGTCCAGACCCTGGTCCTCATGGGCTGCACCATGCTGGTGACCGCCCCGATGTACGCCGTGGGCGGCGTGGTCATGGCGGTCTCCCACGCGCCCAGCCTGTCCTGGCTCATCGCCGTGGCCGTGCCCGTGCTGCTGGTCATCGTGGGCGTGACCGTGGCCAAGATGGTCCCGCTCTTCCGCGTCTACCAGGACAAGCTCGACGCCATCAACCGCACCATGCGCGAGCAGCTGACCGGCATCCGCGTCATCCGCGCTTTCGTGCGCGAGGACGCCGAGACCGAGCGCTTCCGTGACGCCAACGCGGACATCACCCGCGTGGGGGAGAAGGTCGGTCAGCTCTTCGTCTTCCTCTTCCCCATCACCATGCTCGTGCTTGACGCGACGATGGTGGGCGTCATCTGGTTCGGCGGTCACCAGGTCGGCGACGGCCGGGTGGAGGTCGGCACCCTGGTGGCCTTCATGACCTACCTCATGCAGATCCTCATGGGCATCGTCATGGCCTCCTTCATGACCATCATGATCCCGCGCGCCACGGTGTGTGCCGAGCGCATCAGCGAGGTGCTGGCCACCGACCCCTCGATCGAGGTTGCCGACGACGCCACCGCCGCCTTCCCGGCCCCCGGCGCCCTGGAGATGCGCGAGGTCTCCTTTACCTTCCCGGGCGCTGACGCTGCCGTGCTGGAGGACATCACCTTTAGCGCCGAGCCCGGCCAGGCCGTGGCCGTGGTCGGCTCGACAGGCTCGGGCAAGACCACGCTGCTCAACCTCGTGGCCCGTCTCATTGAACCCACCCGCGGCCAGGTGCTCGTGGGCGGCGTGGACGTCATGAAGGCCGAGCCCGAGGCCCTGTGGTCCCAGATCGGCCTGGTCCCCCAAAAGCCCTTCCTCTTCGCCGGCACAGTGGCCTCCAACCTGCGGCTGGGCCGCGAGCACGCCACTGACGAGGAGCTGTGGCAGGCTCTGGAGATCGCTCAGGCGGCGGACTTCGTCAGGCAGATGGACGGTCACCTCCAGGCCCCGATCGCCCAGGGCGGCACCAACGTCTCGGGCGGACAGCGCCAGCGCCTGTCCATCGCTCGCGCGATCGTGCGCCGTCCGGCGCTCCTGCTGCTGGACGACTCCTTCTCCGCTCTGGACGTGGCCACCGACGCCCGCCTGCGCGCGGCGCTCGCCCCGGCCACCGCGCAGGTGACCAAGCTCGTGGTTGCCCAGCGCGTGTCCACCGTGATCGACGCCGATCTCATCCTCGTCCTGGACGAGGGCCGTCTGGTGGGCGCCGGCCGCCACGACGAGCTCGTCGCCTCCAGCGAGACCTACTGCGAGATCGTTACCTCCCAGCTTGGAAGCGAGGCCGCAGCATGAGTACGAAGAACCCTCAGTCCGCGGCGGACGTTCCCCAGGAGCCGCAGGTGAGGACGGCGGACGGCGAGCTGGCAGCCTCAGGCGAGGCTGCGTCGTCGGCCCCCGAGGCGACGACGGCGAAGCCCGCCTCCGCCCTGGAGGTCACCGAGGAGGACCAGGCCCTGGCGGCTGCGGCCCTGGCCGGAGCCTCCTCCGACGACTGGAGCGCTGGCCCGCCCCCGGGCAAGGCCACCGCCTTCTGGCCCTCCTTCAAGCGCATGATCGGCCTGCTGCTGCCCTACAAGGGGCACCTGGCAATCGCCGCGGTGGCCTCAGTGTCCTCGGTGGTCATGGCCGTGGCGGCGCCCAAGGTGCTGGGCCGGGCCACGAACCTCGTCTTCGAGGGCGCGATCAGCTCGCGCCTGCCGGAGAACCTGACCAAGCAGCAGGTTGTGGACGGCATGGTGGCTGCGGGCCAGGACAAGATGGCCCAGATGGTCGAGGCGATGAACCTCGTGCCCGGAGCCGGGATCGACTTCGAGGCTCTGTCCCGTGTGCTGCTTGCGGTCCTGGCCCTCTACGTGCTGTCCGCGCTGGCGGGCTGGCTGGAGGGCTGGGTCCTCAACCGCGTCATGGTGCGGGCCATGTTCGGTCTGCGCGCGCAGGTGGAGGACAAGATCCACCGCCTGCCGCTGTCCTACTTTGACAAGGTGCAGCGCGGTGAGCTGCTCAGCCGCGTCACCAATGACATTGACAACGTCACCAACACCCTCCAGCAGTCGCTGTCCAGCGCGGTGACCTCGGTGCTCACCGTGATCGGCGTGCTGGCGATGATGCTGTCAGTGTCCTGGAAGCTGACGCTGGTGGCCCTCATCATCCTGCCGCTCATGGGCGTGCTCTTTGGCATCATCGGGCCGCGCTCGCAGAAGGCCTTCACCCTGCAGTGGGCGCGCACGGGCAGGCTCAACGCGCGCGTGGAGGAGTCCTTCTCCGGGCACGCCCTGGTGCGTACCTACGGGCGGACCGAGGGCTCGCGCGCTGACTTTGATGCGGAGAACGAGGAGCTCTTCGCGGCGGGTCTGCGGGCGCAGTTCCTGTCCGGCATCATGATGCCGATCATGCAGGTAGTGGGAAACCTGGGGTACGTGGCCATCGCGGTGGTCGGTGGGCTCATGGTCTCGGGCGGCTCGCTGCGCCTGGGAGACGTGCAGGCCTTCATCCAGTACTCCCAGCAGTTCTCCCAACCACTGGCTCAGCTCGGTGGCATGGCCACGGCCGTGCAGTCCGGGACGGCCAGCGCCGAGCGGATCTTCGAGCTGCTCGACGCCGAGGAGGAGCGGGCGGACGAGGCCGGCGCCGAGGCGCTCGCGCCGGTGGGACCTGGTGCGGCCGCGGCCGGCGCCGGGGCCGGTGCTGCGGCTGGTACCGGTGTGGCCGGCGCCGGGGTCATCGAGATGGAGCACGTGCGCTTCTCCTACGACCCCGACTCCGAGCTCATCACGGACCTGTCCCTCAAGGTCGAGCCCGGCCAGACGGTGGCGATCGTCGGCCCCACGGGCGCGGGCAAGACCACCCTGGTCAACCTGCTCATGCGCTTCTACGAGATCGACGGCGGCCGGATCACCCTGGACGGGGTGGACACCTCCGCCATGCGGCGCCGGGACGTGCGTGCGCGCACGGGCATGGTGCTGCAGGACCCGTGGCTGTTCGCCGGCACGATCCGGGAGAACATCCGCTACGGGCGCCCGGGCGCCAGCGACGAGCAGGTCGAGGCCGCCGCCCGCGCCTGCTACGTGGACCACATCATCCGGGCCCTGCCCGAGGGGTATGACACGGTCCTGGACGAGGACGCCGCGAACATTTCGGCCGGTGAGCGCCAGCTGCTCACGATCGCCCGCGCCTTCATCGCCGACCCGGCCGTCCTCATCCTGGACGAGGCGACCAGCTCGGTGGACACGCGCACCGAGCTGCTGGTCCAGCACGCGATGGCGGCGCTGCGCCAGGGGCGTACGAGCTTCGTCATCGCCCACCGCCTGTCCACGATCCGTGACGCGGACACGATCCTGGTCATGGAGCACGGGGACATCGTGGAGCAGGGCAGCCACGAGGAGCTGCTGGAGCGTCGGGGCGCCTACTGGGCGCTCTACCAGAGCCAGTTCGCCGGCGCCGCGGAGGGCACCGCGGCCTGACGCACGCTCCTCAGACCTGCGCGCCCAGCGCGTGCTGCGGGCCCCCGGTCCCTCGGTGCCGGGGGCCCGCAGCATGAGCGGGTAGGGAGGTACAGGAGGGGCACGTATGATTCCCGGGCCCAGTCAGCAGGAGGCGACGATGCACCCACAGGACGTCCCGGCCACGCAGGCGATCCGTGTCCGGCCCGACGCCGGCCCCACCCAGCCACCAAGCTCCACCCCGAGGACCGGGTTGTTTGAGGGGCAGGTGTGGCGCTATGAGCTGTCGGCCCGGGGCGGGCTGGCGCTGGGCGTCCTCGGCCTTGACCTCGAGCCCGCCCAGACGGGTGAGGTCCTGGAGCTCGCCGTCTACCCCGAGATGGCGCTGGATGACGACGGCGTCCCGGACCGTGCCTCCACCCGCCTGGGGCTGGTCGAGCGCGGCCGGCCTGGCACCGTCCTGCTCGATCAGGAGGGGCACGACCTCACCGTGCCGGCGCGCGACCTCGCCGCGCACCTGGCGGCCACGGCGTTGGTGCCCGAGCAGTGGAACCTGTGGCGGGTGGACCTGGCGGCCCTGGCCGGCCGCGACCTGGGCGGCCTGGCGCTGGTCTCTCAGGCGGACCACGGCACGGGCTGGCTCCAGCTGCGCCGTCGGCTCCTGCCCCAGGGCGACGACGGCGCAGCCGGCCTGGTGGACCTGGTGGACACCCGCCGTGGGAGCCACTCGGGGGTCGGCTTCTCGCGCGGCAACACCTTCCCGGCCACCTGCGTGCCGCACGGCATGAGCTTCCTGACCCCGCTCACTGACGCCCGGACCCTGGGCTGGCTCTATCGCTGGCACGGTGACCCCCGCCCCCGCCTGCAGGGCGTGGCGCTGTCCCACCAGCCGAGTCCCTGGATCGGCGAGCGCGGGGCGTTGCAGGTCATGCCCTTTGCCGGCGAGCCCGTGCTGGACCCGGAGCAGCGCGCCCTGGGTTTCTCCCACGACGACGAGGTCGCCCACCCTGACTACTACGCCGTCGCCCTGGACGGCGGTATCCGCGTGGAGATGACGCCGACCTCCCGCACGGCAGCGCTGCGTGTCCACCTGCCTGCTGACGGCGGGATCACGCTGGACCAGCCAGCCCACGGGGAGCTTCGGCTCAGCAGGGGGCTCGCAGGCGCCCGGCCGAGCAGCGCCACCGACGCCGTCGGCGGTGCTGAGTCCGGTAGCGGTGGTGAGTCCGGTAGCGGCACTGGGGCCGGTCAGAGTGGTGACGCCGCGTCCGTGCTGTGCTTCGAGGGCTGGGCCGGCGGCAACGAAGGACTGCCCTCCCAGCCGGCGCCGGTGCGTGTCTTCGGCGTCGGGCAGGTTGAGGGCGCCGTCGGGTGGCTCCCGGCGCGCGAGGCCGACGGCAGCGCCCGCCCCAGGCCGCCGACGTGCTCCTGCCCGCCGGCACCCACGAGATCCGCCTAGCCACCTCCTTCATCTCCTGCGAGCAGGCCTGGCACAACCTGGAGCTGGAGAGCCAGGGCCTGAGCTTTGAGGATCTGAGGGCGGCTGCGCGTGAGCAGTGGGAGGCTGAGCTCGCGCGGCTAGAGGTCCCGGTGCCTCGCCGGCCCGCCGTGCCACCGCCTACGCGAGCCTGTACCGGCTCCTGTGCTATCCCAACGAGCACCACGAGAACCGGGGCAGCGCCGTCGCCCCGCAGATCGTCCACGCCAGCCCCTGCCTGCCGCTGGAGCGCGAGCACACCAGCTCCCGGACTGGTTGCGCGGTGCGTGAGGGGACCATGTACGTCAACAACGGCTACTGGGACACCTACCGCACCTGTTGGCCGGCCTTCAACCTCCTGCTGCCGGAGAGCTCAGGGCAGATGCTCCAGGGCCTGCTCCAGCTCTACCGCGACGGCGGCTGGATGGGGCGCTGGAGCGCGCCGGGCTTCGTCAACTGCATGGTGGGCACGAGCTCGGACGTCATGTTCGCCGACGCTGCCGCCCACGGGGTTGAGCTGGACGAGGGGACGGCGTACCGCTCCGGCCTGCGCAATGTCCTGACCCCGCCGGACAGCGAGGTAGTGGGGCGTGCGGGCCAGGGTCGGTTCCGCTTCCGCGACTGGGTGGACACCTCGGTGCCCGAGGGCCTGTCCTGGTGCCTGGAGGGGGCGATCAATGACGCCGGCCTGGCCCGCTGGGCGGCGCGGCGCGCCCGTACCTGAGCCGTCCCGGTGGCCGCCTGCGATCTGCGCGCCGAGGCCTACTACCTGCGCAACCGTGCCCTGGTGTGGCGCAACCTGTTCCAGCAGGCCTCGGGCTTCCTTGTGGGACGGGATGAGGCCGGGACCTGGGAGGCTGAGCCGGGTGAGCTGGACCCGCGCGTGTGGGGCGGGAGCTACACCGAGACCAATGCCTGGGGCATGGCCTTCTCCGCGGTCCACGACGCCGACTACCTCGCTGCCGTCCACGGCGGCCCGCGTGGCCTGGGCGAGTGTCTGGACCGCTACTTCGCCGAGCCGGAGAAGGCGGCCCCCGAGCTGCGTGGGACCTACGGGGAGGTCATCCACGAGATGGTCGAGGCCCGCGCGATTGGTATGGGGCAGCTGGGCCTGTCCAACCAGCCGGCCCACCACGTGCCCTTCATGTACCTCTTCTCTGACCGCCCCGAGCGCACGAGCGAGGTCCTCCACGAGTGCGTCGACAGGCTCTTTGACGGCTCTTCACGAACGAGGGTGTAGTCGGTTGAGCGCGTCGGTGGCCGGGTAGGGGTCGAGGTCTCCCGGATGA